>Ga0164242_10001802_pt1 | contig 25175 bp, 24 predicted proteins | sample OricomgcompostMG_FD_108783 | JGI IMG/M metagenome (GOLD analysis project Ga0164242, IMG submission 108783) | Miracle-Growth compost microbial communities from Emeryville, California, USA - Original compost - Miracle growth compost (MG) ...
AATGCTGCGAAGGAGGCCAACGGCTTTTCAAATGGAAACAGGTATAGCCACAACGATGGGATGTTTGCCCACATCCACGGGGACGATGGCCTTTATAGCAAATTTGCTTGACGGAGTGTTCTCTTGGGCGCACGTGGTATCTACGTGCTGGCCATAACGGGTTGAAAACGAGTAGTTGGTTGCATCAAGGAAATGTTCTTGGTGTCTGGACAGTAATGGGATTGAGTGGTTGCTATTTCTCATAGATTCCTAAGTATTATTTTATCAAGCTTCATGTTTCGTACATCACTAGAGAGGTTTACACGTCTATAATTCGTGATAAGTGTTGGCTCAGGGAAATATTGACCGTCTACACAGGGCAACATAGGCTAGCCAACAATCTAGAGCGTCCCGGTGTACGGTAACTGATGATGACGGGAAAGGGTGTAAGAAACAGCTTAATGGAATCAAAGAAACCCTACATCTAAAACAGTAATTACTTGGTCAAGACATAACAAGGCTGCAATATGTTCTGCGTCACAGCTTCCTCACCAGGAGGCAGACAACGTGACAGCGGTGCTTCGGTTATTGTTAATAGAAAGGATGATATGAAGTAATTTTAAGGTGGGATAGATTTAGAGCCGGACCAAAATCTGAGCTAGCTTGATCCAGCACATCGCTTCGTGGCTGACCCAACTTTGAATCAACATGGGCGGGGCCCGCGGCTAATCTTCGGCTGGGAGTAGCTACAGCTGGGACCGATCACCACCCGTACAATACTGTGGGGTGCCGGGGCCACCCGGAGGCCCTAGCTTCCAGACAAAGTCTCAGGGGCTGGCCTTTCCTGACCTGGCCCACTGGGCAGAATATCACCACAGCAGCTTCCCCATAAATACTATGTCGCAGCCATTAAGGGCCGCCATTCGGATGGAAACTGAAGGCTAACCTTCGTGAATCCTTCTTGAACGGTTTCATATAGCCCTCTCTTACTGGAAGCCTGCCCCTGACTTTGACATTGTGCCAAACCTTCACTGGCTGAACCATATGTTGGCTTCAGATAGGATACCCCGTCAGCTCATGGGGCCTTGCTGCATTAAGCTATCGGCTAAGAGTGCTCAGCGGGACTACTGACGCAGCTGATTCAATGCTAACAAATCAGGAAGCATATGAGGTCGATGTAAACGGAGGCCCCGTCCCTTCCGTAATCGGGGACAACGGTAGGCAGGTGGCTGAGCATATTTGCCACGAACGGAACCTTTGGAGTAGTCCTGAGAAAGCGTGAAACGACAGCGCAGCACGTCGAGCGGCCGCCCACCGCCACATAGGATTTAGGTGGTCGACAACGGCTGTCGTAGTCCCTCGTCACAGATGCCCAGGAGGAAAAAGATCTAATCGCGGACACCGACTGCTTCAAGACGCGCGGAATATGTGATACTAGACCGCGTGCCTGTTTCTTATTAGCGGCCGTCTGCAGCTCCTCGATTCAAATCACGAAACCCTGGCGACCAGGTGGGAAGACGAACGCGGTAGGTGAAACGAGACCGTCGATATTCAGCCGCGGCGACCGGGAAGCTGGTGTCCAATGCTTGCGACGTCTCTCGCCCCCATCGGGTGGTCTTCGCGCTGCACGCTGTTTTGTATCGCGTAGACGACGCGTCGCGGACCATAAGGCTGCGAAGAAAATTTGGGTGGTTGGGGTGGCGCTGCGTGCTGTACTCCCCTGAGTCTCGCCTTCGTGCAACAAGGACCAATACCTTTACATTCACATGCCGAGAACATGGCTATCGTCAGGCAGACTGTGTCAAGTTCTGGGACGGTTGGTGGCTGGTATCCGATTCCGCCCGGCAGCCTTCTCGCCCCACGGACTTGTCCTTTGCACTCTCAACCGCAAAGTCGCTGCTTTTACCTGCTATGTATGGCACGCGGTCGCCCATGTACCCGCATTAACACCTTAATTGGCTATTGGTGAACTGACTCGCTCACCTTACGGCCAACCGAATTACCTCTAGACTTATCTATCGAAACCAACTGCCTTCAAAGCCCACACTTGAACTCGCCGGTAAACAACAAGAGGGAGGGTCACCTTGTCTACAGTACACACTATGAGGTTCATATAAAACCGGCTCCTATATATACCACATATTCCTCTTCCCGCCTGGCCATCCTTTTTGGGGGGCTCCGTCGTATAATTGTTCGATTCAAATTCTGGCTTCGATATGGGTCAGCCCATTCCAGGTTTGGATTTCAACATGGCCTCGACAGGAAAAGAGTTCGAAGTGACACCAGTCCCAGCCACTCCCCTCTCCCTAGACTCTTCGATGAACAACAATCATCTGCGCGATGAAATTGTTGCATGCCCGATCGCGAGCCAACCACAGACAGCCACAAGGGTGTATGTAGGTTCCCCAAAGACGAGGGAGAGAAACTCGGCCGCCCAACGGAAGAAACGAGCAAGGACGCAACAGCATATAACAGATTTAGAGGACGCGCTGGCCAGAAAGAATGATGGGACAGAGATGCTGCAGGCCAACCCCTCTCAGTACCTCGGAGACGACCTGCTGGCTAGGTGCGACTGGAAGAGGAACGCAATCAACGCCAATATTGACGAAAGGAAGAAGGCATATGAGAAAGCACTTGAGGATGAGCGTTTGAGGAGGTACGAGGAAGTGGAAGCCGAGTATATACAGTTGTCGAAGGAGGTGGAAGAGGTGCGTAGAGAGGGGAAGAGGTTGGAAGCACTCAATAATGAGCTCTGCCAACGGGAGGAGGTTGTAATGACGCGCGAAGCTGAAACGGATAGGGAGGGTAAGGCGGTGGCGGTACTCAAAGCTGAGCTGTGTCAAAAGGAAGGGGCATTTTGCCAACGGGAAGAGGCACTTAGCCAACGAGAAAAGGCCATAATTTCACGCGAAGGTGAGATTTGCAGAGTGGTGGCGGAGCTCAAAGCTGGGCTTCATCAAGAGAAGGCAGCGCTGGCGACTTGCGAAGTCAGGCTCCGCGAGGAAGAGCAGGCTAGAAAAGCTGACTCTCGTCGAGTCCAGGAGATCTTGGAACATGCCAGTTCGATACTGGAAATGGTTGTGTGGGGCGCGGAGGAGAGGGCCATAAAAGAAGGTGTTGTTCTGTAAGCTAAATTGATAGGCTGCGAAGAGGCTGGCACTCTCGTGACAGAAAAGTACGCGTGGATTCAGCAAAGAAGTGTTTGTTTTCTGAAGCAGGGATTTTTGCTTACGGTTGCCGTGGCTTGGGTCGAGGGGTCTTAGACTCGTACATAGCGACCCCCGGGGCCATCGATCACCCTAGGTGTCGAGTTCCATGTCGAGAAGGGCGACCTTACGGACCAGCCAAACCATGATGATGTTTGGCAAGCCCTTTACCGCGAAAGGGCATTACTCCTAAGCATACCTAAACTCACTGTAAGGGCAGTCCTGAAGCAGGTGGCAACGGGCCGTTACAGGTGGTTGAAAATCGGGGAGGAAAGCACGGGCACTGTTACATTCCTGGAATGGGCCTCTCCAAGTATTGGACCGGAAGACACAGTTCACAGTAGATGGTAAACGTGAGCAGGCCGATGGCCGTGTTGCAAGTGATCTATCTGAAGTGTGTCATGTTGTGGTCTGTGTAATTCTTGCTTGATTGATTATTCTCTCTATCTTGGGTTTTGCACTGAGCGCTTAGCGCTTGTGTGGAGATGTGTAGCGGACATTTAGTGCCTGTGCAGCCTGTGCAGCCTGCGCAGCCTATGCAGCATCACGTGCCGGCAGTAGGGGGCGGGTGGATTCGTTTCCTAAAACACCTCACTGTGATACCTCAAGCACTGCGACAAGGGTCCGTTTATCTGTGGCATTTCCTTGCCCAAGACGCGATACGACACCTCCCTACCGCCTCCCCTGTGCAACCCTCTTGCCTCTATTACCCTTTTTACTCCCGCCAATGCCAAAGAGGCGCTTCCACCACGATCTCTTCGTCTTTTTAGACCTGTGCTTTCTGTCTCCCCCTCCGCCTCCTCCTCCACCACCCCCGCCGCCATCGTGGGATGGACTGGCCCTGCGCTGAGAAGACAGGCCGAGCATATACCGCCACCATTCCGCATCTTTACCAGTACTGTCCGCTACCGCGGAAATACGGCTCTCCCCCAGCTCTCCTGTTACCGCAGCTCGTTGGGTCGAGTTCAGACTACAGCGCCCGTACGTCTCGAGGAGGATGAGGGCATCCTGGGCATCTTGTACCCTCTTGTTGCGTTCTCGTCGCTCCCGGCATGCTTTGATTTTGAATATGATTAGGTCCGTCACTGAGATTATTGGCACAGGCCCGCTAATCCCGTTAACCGGTTCAGCGTTCGTGGGGGGGTAAGGTGTCTAGACAGTGGTTAGCGGTTACTAATTTGAAAGTGAAGGTAAGGTATTGGGGATTGCGTAGGTACTTACCATCCACTCTCCCGACATGTCGATTTCAATCCTTGTGTTTCTGTACCTCATAACTAGGGTATGCCCAGTACTAAAATACATGGCGGGTTTCATTCTGACGAGGGCCTGTATGAGTCCGTCGTTCGTGGGCAGGCTTGTCCAGATATCTAAATCCTATAGTAGTTGAGCTACGGTTAGACATTTGGGCCCCGACAAGCTGATTATGATATGAATGAGAGAAAGGGATACAAACCTCTGTCCCCCTGTAGTCAGGTAAGTGGCTCAACAACGCCACTCCACCAATAATTGCGACTCTAGTGTTTCCATAACGACCGAGTTGCTGCAAATCGGCGATGAGCTGGGCAGCAGCGCCATTCATATCGTCAAGGGAAGCCATGATTGCCAAGTAAGGGGCTTTAGTATCTACACTATTGTTCTTTGGATTATAATAAGGAGAAGTCCCTAGTCATCACAGGTGCTCGAGGATGTTATGGGTCGATGATAATAAGTCCAAACGGATGTTCCGACAAACTGTGCGGTTTATATATTCGCCATAGACAATCTGACACTCCAATGCTCCCTAGGAATATGGGATCCATGCTTGGTATTCTTTCACCAGAGGTATCTGGAGGGGGTTTGGCTGTAAGCAGTGATGTAATCATGAAGCACGAACCGCGTGCCATGAGGCGACTTCGATGAAACGACCAGGTAGAGTGGCCATAGGTAACATCTTTCTGACCACCTTAAACAGTCGCGGGTGTGTTAAACGAAGGAATAACACTTGAGCTTGTAACAACGTGGTGGTGCTCGACGCCAAACAACTTGAGGGTCGGAGCTCGGCGACAATCACCGAAAACGTGCATGAAATGTGACGCGAAATAGGACTTATTCAGAGGCACAGCGGGCCAGTCTGCACCCGGCCCATCCATAAGCACCATGTTGACTAGATCCATGGCCTCGGCCTCGGACAGGTCCCGGCTAAAACCGGCGACCAAGACGTCGTCAGAATCCGGTGGGGATGGTAAGATTAGGGTCAAAGTCTCCAGAGACGGGCACTGCTGTGCTAGCGTACGGCCCAGGTTGAAGAGGAGACTAAAGTCGGACCAGATAACAGCCACGTGGCGGAACAGGTCGCAATAGTGTGTCAGGGAGAGCAGCGACATGGCTGTGGCTGCGGACCCGAGAAGGATGACTGTCGAGGAGAAATCAAGCCAGACGCTGAGGCGTCCATTGCCAACCTTGCCTCGCGAGTGGTGTGGGCGAGGGAGAGTTACCAGGCGGTGGGTTGCCCGTACAATCTCCCGAGCTTCGTGGCAACTTCGACTGATAGCCGGAGCGTCCGAGAATAGTAGACACCATCTTGGGCCGGCTGGATTGAGAATAGAACGCCTAGCCAGTGCATGTCGCCATATCATTAGGCGCAGTTCCGCCGGAAAATTGGTAAACTGTAGTGATGTCATCGACACGGAGGCGGCGTATTCAGCGGTAAGGTGGGAGGTTTGAAACTGCTGTCAGGTAAGCTGACGGCTGAACGAGTTAATCATTATGTCAAACTTGTGCGGGCGAAACTGAGGTTTAAATCGAGTGGTCAGCGGCCTCGGCCTCATCCGGCCCGGGGCCTGGCCCCCAGACCTCGCTCTGACTGTGTCGGAGTTCGTTCCATGGCCCACCCGCCGGCGGCCTAGCTTCCGTTTTTAGCCTTCCAACTTTAGTCTAACGAGTCAGCTTCACCCTCGAATTCTCATGTGAAGTCAATTACCATCACCTCCACTTGCGAGTTGCCTGCAGCAAGATGGGTTCTCTAGACCTCGCCCAAATAGAGAGAAACCAGAATGACGAAGCTGGTTTATCCGAATCCCTTGTAGCTTCTATCGCAACTGTGCTTAGTACGTCAGACGTTCGCTGCGTCCTTTGGGGCCAGTTTCTTCTACGCGTGCACGGTATCCCCTCAATTGTTGCAGTATGTTATCCCACTCCACAAACTTTAATAACCAATCTAACAATTATTCCAATCTGGATTAGTCGATAGACTTTGTTGTCCCGGATGACCAACTTTCCCTCGCCTCAGAGGTACTCGAAAACCAGCCCGGATTCACTTCCTGTCCTGGGGGGAGATGTCCAGCCGGATCCAGAGAAGGGAAGCGCTCGTCACCTCCTCCATCATTCCACCTACATCTCGATAAAGAAGCCTACGTCGGTCTCTTCAGGCAATCGGAGAGTCTCTGGTTCGTCGACGAATTGCCATTCCCTGGCCGTCTCGCGAACAAGCCCAGGAAGCCCTGGTTTGGCATGCGAAGGCAACGGGCGCCATCATTTGCCGTTGCATCGGATCGAGCCTATGTTCCTCAGCCATTTGCCGTCGACGAAGCGCCCGTCGTTGTGCTTACTCCCCATTTCCTCCTCGAGGCCTACACAAGACTTCTGCTGAGGTACCGGGAGAGTTACTCATCGTTCTTTATTTCCATGATATGCTATGTTGCAAAATATGTCGAGGAAGGGAACGCGGACAAGGCGCGTCTCGACCTAAAATATGTCCCAAGTGCGTGTCGACGCTTTTTTAATGGGGTTAAGCATGATGAGGGTGAACAGTCAGCTCCCATGGGTCAACTTTTGGAGGAACTTCAGAGAAATATGAATTAGCCTGCCAGTATTTCCAGGAGAGGGGGAGAGGTGCCCTGAGCTACCTAGTTAGCGGTTGCACTAGGTATGTCGAGAGAGACTTTTTCTCTCGTTATCTCTATCTCCTTCGTCTTTGTGATTCTATCACCGGCACCCTAGCTAATTTGATGAGGTGCTTGGTAGTATTTTGATACGCCCATATTGCCCAAGCCAAGAGTATACCTAGACTCCCATGGAGCACTCGAAAGGCTCTGGTCTGGTCTACCAGAGCGGGATCCGCAGTTTTCTTCCCTCGACCGATTAGGTCCTTAGCGAGCGCGATTGTCCAAACAGAGGTTATTACGGAAGCGATTGATATTGTTATAGGTACTAGCGTCATTTACAGATACAAGTCGGGATAGAAGACGGCAGGAATCACGGTTTAAGGGAGGAAGTAGCCCGATTGAGAACAGTGATTTGGTGGCTTTAGGGGACTCGAAAGGGCAGTCGTAGCAATTGTAAGGGTACTAAGATTGCCGAAGCCTTTTGCGGGTGAGTGCAAAGGATAGATAGCCAAACACGAATAGAAAGATGATCGACGAGGACACAATAATATCAGAAGGCGACTTTAACACGTTCCCTATTCCTCCATCTAGGTCCTTCATCTCGCTAAGATTGAAGGCAAACTAATTTAATCGCACAACACGGTACGGCGTTACAACCACCGGGTTGAGAAGACCGTAGTTGTCTGTTCCGCTTGGCTTCGTTGGTGCGCCAAAGAGCCCACTCGGAGGGCCCCCGCTCACCCTGAGGTCGTCCCAAACAGGCGCCATCCCGTTAGCCATAGTTGTAGAGACGACTACCTCAATTTGGTTTGTTCCCTTTACCAAATATTTAGTGATGTCGGCTGTGGGGTTGGATATGTCGAGGGGTGGGATAGTGTGTCCATTGAGCGTGACGCGAACTGTGTGTACAATGAACCCGAAGGAAATGATAGCACCAGAAGATTCGTGCGCCTCCCAGTCGAAGCTCGACTGATAGTATCCCTGACCAGATACCTGTTGGAGACCGTCGATGTTCTGCCAGCTCGTCAAGCCATCTAATTTGTGGGTCGTGTTGTGTTTCACAGCAACAGGGTCGATGTTCGATAAGTCGGAGGGTGGGTCCCAATGGACAACGGTTAGAGTCCAACTCTTGAGTTCGAACGGCTTTGCAGAAGCTGGTGGCACGCGGTGACGCTTTCCATCTGAGGTGATGACGCGTCCTGCGCACGAACTCTCCGTGTAGCCAACGTGGGCCTCTAGATCCTTGCCAGAACCGGTAACAGCTAGGACCTGCCGCGACGCCGAAACAGCGTGGTATCCAGGTTGTTCCTTGTTTTTAAACGCAACAATTATAGCCTGGTTGGCAGCGAGCTGGAAGAAAATGGTTGTCGTAGACTTCGTCTGCGTGTAGTTGAGAATTGGACTCTGCTCGCCCGTCCAAGCATCGAAGAGGTAGGGTTGCCCTGTTGCTTGGAACTCGACTGTGCCCTGGGTGTAAACGGCGCTAGTAGGATTTGGCCACGGGGTGTCGTTGTACAAGAAAATGTAGTCCTCCGACTTGGCGTCGTCCCTTCGCCAGTAAGTGAACCATGTCCCATCAGCTTGGATCTTAGTGAGCGGCTCAATCCCTAGCGATGAGACGGCGTCGGCCAAAGTATTGGCTGCCACGTGGTGGACATTCTGGAGGTTTTGGATACCGTCAAGGGTCTTTTTCACGTAGTTGGCCCCGCTATCGTTGTAACTCGCAAAGTAAGATGGCATGCCATCGTAGAATATGACAGGGAGTCCTTCGCGGGCGAATTCTGCAATCTTCTGTGCTCCCGGGACGGTGAGGCTGTCGCTGCCGCGCACGACCAATGCTTTGTATGCCTGTCGCTTAGGAGCCAGTACGCCTTCCGCGACGTAAGCCTCGGGTAGCTGAAGATTGTCGGGGTTGATGTATTCGTAAGAATACCCTGTTGAGTAAATAGTTAGATATATGTCTCCTGGCGAAGGACTTGGAAAGCATAAAACTCACCAGCAGCTTCTAGGTCATGAGGCTGGTAACTCCTCGGGGTGTTTTTGTACCCAGTCAATTTTTGATAAAAGGCCAAATCCATCTTAGGAGTACCAGATTGGAAGATGTATTGGAGCCTGGCAACATATCCCAGTGGATCAGAGTAGAAGTCCCAAGCAGGTTGGTGTCGACCATGCATCTCGCCAACGGCGTACGTAAATGTGGTGAAGCCTGGCCAAGTGGTGTTGGGATACTAATTGGTTACCTCGTTGGTTAGTGGCAGTTCGTAGTGAAAATAGGAGAGGACAGACAAGAGCATACATAACCAGAATACGAATACCCATGTATAACGAAATTGTTCACAGAGCCGGCTAGAGACCGTTTGAAGTCAAACAGCAGCTCCGGAAGAGTTTGCCGATAGGACTGCCCGAAGTTTGCGCCACACTCCGTCGAGATTACTCGTTTTCCAGCCATGTTCGCCGGACCAGCGTATTGTCGATATCCGTCGATAGAGTTGTCAAAGGCGAGACATTCGGTCTCCGGGGCATTAACTCTTGGAATCACAGATTCCTACAAGCGTGAATATCAGCTACCAGGAAGGAAGAAGAATACTACGAGGACTGGGGACGTACCATATCCACGGGCATGTTGTATCCGACCTGGGCTGAGAATTGAATGTCAAGCACCTCGTTGGCCCAGCCGGTCAATGCGTCCAAATACTCCCCATACATCTCTGTGAGCTAGAAGAGCATGAGCATATATCACCGACGAGAAATAACCGCCTAGAACAAGCACACATACCGTCGTGCGATAGTCAGCGATGTGACTATTTCCCGCATCTGGCTCGTCTGTTATAAACCAAGTCGAGAAGTGCTCCAGGAGGCTGTTTTGATGAAATAGAATGGGTAACCACTTGTTGACGGAATAGCCACGTCTCGCCTCAAAGGCCTCGGGTAGATCGCGGGTCCAGTGAATGTTGGGGTTGTTCTCGACGCTGTCTTCCCAAGCATAATTCCCGACCTTCTTAAGGGCCTCCTTAGTTCCGTCCACTAGGAGATACTTCTCCCAAAAGTCGGTCATGACCTTAGCTCCTCGTGCAGAGAAATGGTCCACGGTCCAGGATCCATTCTGGATAAAGTTCTGAGGCTGAGTTTGTGGGCCGAGAAGTTGAGTAGGCCCAGCCTGGTTCCGCACATTTGAATGAACAAGGTAGACGGCAAAGACAATGTTTTCAAGACCTCCACCTGTCGCATCGGAGCCGAAATCGACTTTGAGGTGGCCGTCTTTGCCGACTTGGTCAGTGACGTCCTCGAGTGTGCTTGTTGCGAGTGTTTTCTGCAGCCGATCCGATGGCGGGTTATTTGGCAAGCTCGGCTCAGCTGCAGATGAATTCTCGGCTTTGGTCACAAGTCCGGTAATCACGGTTTGCAACTTGCCAGTTCCCCATCCCGGGATAGTGTCGTCAAACGAACCGCCAACGGGGACTGAGGCCTGGTAGAGGTTAAGATCCCACATGAGGCCATCCTCATTCTCGTGTGCAGGCACTCCTTGCCCCTGATTTGGACCCATCGCAAAGTCCATGACCAGATTGTGCTCATTGTGGGCGTGTATCAGGGTATCGAAGAGTTTCTCTGTCGAGTTATTCAGCATGGAAGTAGTAGAGCAGGAGATCCGAGATTTGCAACCTACTCCAAGCTGGTGTGCCCCATCCATACTGAGCCCAATCAACTGGAGCAAACTCTCCGGGGTTAGCTCCGTATTGGTAGTAACCTAGAACCTCAACCCCTCCGGCACCTGCGACAGCAGCGTCTTCGATGTCTTTGGCCACCCGGCTCAAATCAACCGATGCGTCCGGAATCCAATATCGAAATCGGGGTCGAACATTTGCGGAAGGGTTTTGGAACGTGCCAGACTGAATATCTGCGTTTACTTGGTCATTGGTATGGTCATTTGGCAGGCAAGTGACGGGAAGGCAGAGGGTAGCTATGACGGCTATCGCTTGGTAGAGACTCTAAAGGCCAAGTCAGTATGTCGTTCCTTGAAGGATGGGAGCCTGCCTACCGGTAACTGCATTATGATAGAGAAGATGCAAAGATTCACAGGTGGAGTGCCCAGAAAAGGAACGACCCAAGCTATGGGGATGCGGCTTGACCATGAATCTTATTTATTTGCATTGGACTAACATCTTCAACACAGGGAATCCCCGAGCCACTTCTCCTCCATCCCCGCACTACACCGCACTACACCGAGCTCTCGGTGATGGAATGACCGAGAGAACCAACGTTGAGTGCTACCCCATTCTCCCCACTAAGGTAGTTTGGGCTAGGATGTGGACTCTGACGGGGGCAACAGTTGCCCGGGATATGCCCGAGCCAGCCGTGGTGTTCGGGTGGCCTGCAGTTTACCCCGAGAACACATTCTGTCTGTCGGTCAAAGCGGCTTTTGGAGCAAAGGTAATACCCTAGCCTCCAACTGTTATAATAGACATACTCCATATTTACACGGAATACTATGTTAAAAATCAACGATGACCTGTCGCGCCTCGGGATTAGCGAGCCATAGACATACCCCGCAAAGCGCTAACGCCTTGGTTGCATAATCCCACCACCCTTTCGTGGGGTCTTGGAGAACTGTGCCGAGAGGGGAGGGTCTCTAGATCTAAGAATAGACACACTCACGCCTAGTGAAGCTTTCCTCGTGAAGAGTTACGCCGAGGAACCGCGAAATGAGATTACGATGGCTCTAGTTACCTAACCCTGATACAGGATAGCCTATGGTTAATAGGCTCACCCTTGGTGGGCTACTTCGCGTTGATAGACTCTTTAGCAGTTCCGCAGATACACATGGCTTTACAGACCACCTAAAAAGGTGCATAGGTTCAGATGCAATGAAGGGTCCACCACCAGGACAGGACAAAGTCCAGTGAAGACAAATCCATTCTAATTAACCCAAAGGGGCTATAAATGGAAACTCTCCCTAATTGTGCGAACAATCAGAGAATAAGCCTTCTCCCGCTGCTCCCACTTCTTCGACCCCCTCACAGGGCCCTTGTCAAACCCATGTCCAGCGTCCTCCAAGGTCAAACTCACTACCCTCCGCTTGCCGTCGTTCTTCAGCTGGGCGGCTAGTATCTCGGCCTCGGGAGATAGCGTGTCGCCAGAAGCAGCTATAATGACGACTGTGTCCGGGAAAGATGCTGGGTCGGCTCGGCCAGGGGATACACGTGGGTCCGTCCGAATGGCCGGGTCTGGTGCGTAGCACTCGCTAAAGACGCTTAGCATGGAATGCGGAACCGGGTCAATAGGTTTATCGATACGTCTCTCGGCCGGCCCGAAAGTGAAGTCTGTGAGCGGGTAGACGGCGACGACGATGGGAATATTCATGCCGCTGGGTAGAAACTGGCGCAACGATGTTGCTGACGCCAGCGCCAGCGTGCCGCCTGCGCTAAAGCCAGACACAGCCACGCGTGAGACATCAAACTCTCCCGGTTGCCTAACAATCCACCGGAGTACGTCCTCGGCATCCTCAAGGGGGCCCGGATAGCACGTCTCCGGACCCTTCCGGTAGTCGGCATCGAGGACGGCGATGCCTGCCTCGCGGGCGACGCGGGCACAGTAGGCGTGGTCCATGCCTAGACCAGGTACCACAAAACCGCTGCCGTGCCAATTGACCAGCACTGGAGTCTTTTCCTTCTTCGTCTTTTTGGAATCGGGTGGAGCATAGAGGAGGCATTTGATAGATCGGCCTGGGTCGCGCGAGGGTATCTGTATCCGCTGGGGTTTCGTGTCTTTCTCGTGCAAGAGGTCGCGCTTGACGGCCCCGCTCATCATCCAGGTGCCGAAGACCCGGACGAGGATGGCGATGGCCTTGAGCCGAAAATACTGGAGCCACTTCATTTTGTGCGATTAACTCGGACTTTCCGAGGGAGGGTGCATCGAGAAGATGTTGGAATAAATAATAAATCGTGCCCACGAAATGCGAGGTAAGCGCTAGTGCGGCCTACCCAAGGTCTCTTACTCAGCGTATCCCTCTCATCAACACCACAGGTACCATGGTTTCCGCCCCTACGGTAATTTGATGAACCAATTCGAAACACCTTACGGATGCCTATCCGCCACTCTTTGACCTTTATCACCCAAATCCTCAAGGATGATGAGAAGACAATTCCGGCGCAACTCCAGATACACTATACGACATGACTCGCAAACTCAGCGGGATCTAGCAGCGGGATTGCTTCGTTTCCACCCTTGTGTTGAGAAATTCAGTTCCACGAGAACAAGCTAAAATAAGAGGCTTCCCAGCATCACCCCACCCAGCATAGGCGCTGCAAGCGGCATCCCAAACCCACCGCCATATCCGTATCCATACGGCCTGCGATAAGGCCCATACGGCCGCGCGAACCCGCCGCCAAATGGTCCATATCCAAGTGTCCCAAGCCCTCGCCCGCCAGGATACACACCCCTACCTCCAAGAGCACCGCCATAAGCGCCGCCAGGGTAGATTCCATCGGTCTTGACAAACCTCGCACCCGGGCCTCCCACCCCTGGTCCAGCTCCAGGGGAGTAGTATACCTCGGTGACGGAGGAACTTAGTCTGCGTTCGTCCACAACCCCCGGATACCTGAAACCCGGTGGCTCAAGGTACACCTCGTTCCCAGCGTTATCGTTTCCTAGCAGCTGTGGCTTGCCCGTTCGAATCGCCTCTGCCAACCCTCTCCGGAAAGCTAGATGTTGTCGATACGCCTCTTCCTCCTCCTGCGCTCGGCGTTGGCGTTGAGCTTCGCGCTCAGCATGGGTTGTCGACGTGACCCTATCTTTTAACTTGCGACCTAACCGTTTAAGAGATCCAGTTTTATCGTTGCCTTGCCCAGCAGCGTAGTTGTAGCCTTGCCCGTCGTGGTCCGGGGCAAAGTTGCGACCACCTCCACCATCTCCCTCGTCGTCCGTGCTCTCGGCGACGAGATCGTCCCTGCTTACGCTGTGGCTCAGAAGCAAACCCTTCCCAGAGAGGCGCTCTCGTTCTTCCTCCGGGAGATTATTGACGTAGACTTCATCGTCGTAGGGGTGGTGCCAAATAGCTCGAGGCGGGTCTGCGGTCGTGTCGACGAAGAATTGATGCGATTGCTGTGGGTCAAACGACCGTACCCATCCTTTCGGTAGCGGTCGGGTTTCATCTTCCATACTTCGTCGCGTGGACGGCGGGATGCCATTTCGGACACGAAGGTGCTGTTCCGAGGAGCAGCTACTGCCAACGGTGTTTGGCGTGGTGCTAGGACCAGCAGAGGAGCCAGTGGCTTGCTCGTATGTCGGAGGTGGTATTGATGCCATAGTTGTAGTTTAAGTGACCGTGCCGCAAATTATTTTGATCGTTAGGTGGTGCTGTGGCTTCAGTGTGCAATTCTGGGAGGCATGTATGTCACTGAGGTTGTCGTCTATGACGTCACTGATGGTGGTGGCAACAGTGCTTGTCGGCGTCATCACCACCGTTTTCATTTTCAGCCGTAACGGGAAGTACCCTGTAGCTAATCATACCAAATGCGATAGTCTGGCATAAGCTCCATTTTCGTAAAGTTGCGAGCGAAATAAACCATTCCGAAATCTAAGCCATACTTCCCTGTGTCGTCTCCTTACAATGCCTAAGTTTCAGGCAAGATCTCCGTGATATTGCTCTTCGCAAGCCGCTCCGTTTCGTCCAGCACTTCCACCATTCTAGCCCTAGCAGTCGCATTCCGAACATCACCGACCACCGCCTTTCCCATATGTTCCATGGCCACACAGATAACCGATTCCATAAGGCGCAGTGACAACGGACCCGCCACGCCCTGCTCGTAGAACGCTGGCGTCTCGTTAACCTCCAGGAGCCACGCCGACCCACTTGCATCCACGAGGAAATCCACGGCAAACAGCTCAAAGCATTTATCCATGGTCGTGAATTTATCGGCCATTGTATGGGCGGCTGCACGGAACAGCTCGGCGGAGATCTCGCAGATCTGGTTAAAGACGTTCTCTTTCCAGTCTCCGGGAAGTAAGTCATCCGGAGTTGCCCAAAAGTCTCTCATTGATTCCTTGCTCACGAACTCGTCCTCATCTTGGAGTGCCGTGTTAGTTAGGGACGACTTGAGGCTAGGCTTGTCCCAGGGTGGCTCGTAAGCCTCTAGCGCTAGAAGTGCGAGCATCTCCCGGAAGACGTGGACCTTAAGGCGCCCGATAGAAAGCACGTACACGCGTGCGTGCCACTTTCTCCCCTCCAGGGGCGGGATCGATACGATGTACCTCTGCGCAACAAACTCGCGCATTTGAGCCGAAGGAATGCGCCCGTTTTCCTTGAACACGTACTGCTCCTTCATGGGTTTCTTACCAAACGATCCATTGAGTGACATAGTCCCAGTAGCGCCAATCAGGCCATCGAGGCCATCCAAACCAGGGTTTGACAGCGTTAGCGGGAAGCCGTTCAAGTCACCATACCCCGGGCTGGAAATGGTTTTTTTGTTCGACGTCTGATCTCTCTTTCCGATCTCGTCCTCGTCTTGGTCCTCGGTTCCATCCTCGTCTCCCCCTTCATCGTCATCCTCGTCGTCTTCGTCAATGTCGTACTCGACCAGCTCGAGATTGCTCGCAAGCTCTTCCATGGTGCTAAAGATCCGAATACCGGTGCCGCCATCGACCAACGCAGGCTTTAGAATCCACCACTCACGTTCAGATACGGCCTTTTCCGTATTTTCCTCTAGTGAGTATAACAACGTGAGATCGTCTGCTGCAGCGAGGGCGTCATCGACGTATTCCGCGTAGTCAAGAGACAATCGCACCGTGAGCGGGGAGTGTTCCTTGAGAATGCTATCTGGGTGCTTGGCGGTCCAGTATTCCACGACTTTAGACAGGTAATCTTTTCGGGCCAGTGCATCACTGTTGGGATAGGCGTTGATGAGCGCCGTGCTCGAACGGTTCAGGACGGCGAAATTCCGGTTAAGCTCCCAACCATCACAGAATTGGAAAACTGTCGGTGCACTGGTCGGGAACTTGTCGAAATCGTCAACGAAGGTGGCTTCCGGCACATGATGTCGGATATATGACTTGACGTGCTCGTCTAACCAAGGGCACGCCCCTTGCACGAATACAAACATGGTCGTTTAGCCTGGCCTGCTTGAACCCTCTTCGGTCCTTCAGTGGGAGTTGGCTATTTCTGGAGGAAGAGTTGCTTGTCGGGGGATCGTGAGGTGGATGGGTCTACCTTCCATAGAGTTACGGACCACTGAATGGCAGCTTTGAGTGAATCACAGTAAATGATGAACGGGTGCGGGAGCTACGTGGCAGGTCGCGTCACGGATGGCAGGGGACGTGATTGCCTTCTGAAATTGCCTACACGAAGGATGAGAGGAAATATGAATTTCCTAGGCCTTTTATACCACAATCTCCACGGCTAAGGCGGTTTGCGTTTCGAGAAAAACACAACCCAGCCAAGACAGCCAAGAGGCGGCCAAGCAACGTCGTGGGCCATCACACCTTAGACCCACTAGGACCCTAACTCCTTGGCTTCTCTATTGGATATCACAGTGTTTTATTAACGTAATTCGTGCCAAACATCGACAAAACTTTTCGCCCGGGGGATTGAGCCGTGTCTGGGCATGTCCCTGAGGTCCTCCGGGGTGGCCCGTAACAGGTACCCGGAATCATCTAGCGTGCTTCGCACCCCCGGAGATCCGGCAAGGTGTAAAAACCGCTAGCGCCATAAGTGAGATCTCCAGCAATTACGTGTCAAGCGAAACCTAAAAGGAAAAGAAACCCCTTTTCTTTAACGACTTCCTCCCTCGCTGTGGCCGTTATCCATCGCTGCTTATGTTTCCCAAAGTTGTGTCAAAGAACGGCTCAGCAAGCATACAATTTCTGTCGCCCGAGTTACGTGTCACCAGGTGATGCTTGCATTTATTGTCGGCAAGGTCGCCGGCGGCCCAGGTGAATGACACACCTCTCGGCTGCATTTAAGTTTTGTCCCAGAAGTAATATTTCCATTAGCTCTAAGAAACATGAGATACAGCAAAGACCACGCTACCATGATTGAACCCGCCAGTATACCCTCCCAAGGCTTCATTTACGCACCGAAAAAGACGGGCACAACACTGGAGGAGTCAAATCAAGGGATAGGGAAGGGGTGTGAATAGAGGCGGGTATGCCCGACAGAGCTTCGCACAGTAAGACTCGGGTGAAGGAAAAATGGTCGGGGCGGGATTCGCCCGCCTTCTCTGAAGGCAATGAGACGCCTCCTTTGATGTTAGGGTCGGGGCGATGGCTCATGCGAATCGCTCGTATGAACCGCTGACACGAATCCCTCATAAGGATAGTCTCACACCATGCACCATGCCAATAAGGAACAGAGTTGTCATTGAGTGGCTCAAATTGTTAACGCCGCAGTCGAATGTATGTTACCGAAGAGTCGAGTGGTCGGCCGAAGTGGCGAGACGTTATTATCGTGTGCCGTATAATTGGGTTTAAAGCCTTACTACGTTCTTAAAGATGGACTATGAAAGCGAGGGCATTTAAGAAGAAACATGGGGAATGGTTTACAGGCCCTCAGACCCCCAATAAGTAATTTCCCAAGTCTGATAAACTGAGAGAAACCCTTAGAGGGAATGCCTTAGGTTCCCCCAACCGCTGCCGGATGTTCGGTCCAAGTGCCGCTAACCAAACCATATTGATTGAACGCGTTGTAGGCAGAAGGTTGAAGCGAATGAGGGTAGTGGTTTCCACTGTGTGCGAAAGCCGACGCAGTTTCCGCTCTGGAACCTGGTACTTACATAGCCACCTCCATGCCGGGGAGATGGTCGACCCCTATAAAAAGTTAGCGATCAATTACGTGACGGAATTAAGACAGCTCGAGACATACATCCGTCAATGTTCTCGTGGACCATGTCCGCAACCTTGCACTGGTTGGCAATAGCCATAGACTGCGTGGGAGTAGAGCCGCAGCCGGTGTAGAAGCACTCGGACTTGTCCATAGCGCGCTGAAGTGCGTCACCCTTCCAGCCGAACATGTAGTCGGCGTGAGTACCAAATCCGCTAGTACCCTCGAAGCTCCATACGAAGGGGTTGGGGCCCGAAGTCCACAAGCTGTTGAACTGGGTCGTATCCCAAACAGTCTCGTAGACTACCTGTGGCATGCGAACAGGGTGGGTTGCTGGGCATGGGCCAGCGTTGATGAAGCCAGTAGTCGTGACAGTGTTGTACATATGAGATTGATGGTCGGGGCTATCGAGGTTCTTGCCATCCCAGCATCTAGGTCGGATTAGAAACTCCATATATATTGCTTTAAGGTTGGGGAGGCTACTAACGCAGGGAAGTGATGGGTGACAAAGATACCAGCCGGGCATGGCTTGGTAGGGAAGTCAGACATCTCTGGGCCTCTGTTGAGAAGGGTTGTGAGGCAGTTATAGCTTAGGCCAGCATGGGGCTTGGTAGTCTGGGTTGGGCTGCCAACTGTCATACGGAAGCCCTATAGAATGTTAAGAATGCCCAGTTACAACGTAGAAGTTAGCAGACTTACAGGTTGGAAGGCCTTGATAGGCTGCTGCTGGATATTATCCCTGGTAAGATCGTACTGGGTATAATAAACAGTAATTCCACCAGTCGTGCCGGCTGCGAGGGCTGCATTGTTGATGACAGGTACACGGTGGTAGGATCCGTTGGTATGCTTGTAATACATAACAGCAGTCCAGTAGTTGGAGAAGTCCTCCGCCATCTGGCAAGTGGTGCAGGTGCCCCTTGCGCCAACATCGCCTTCCATGGTGGCGTTGAAGGCATTCCCGCCGACGATATGGTGAAGATGCGCAGTAGGTAGCCTGCCAGGCTCAACGACAGGGTCAAGTCGCTGGATGGTCAATGTTGAGCATCCAAAACGAAGACCTGCCTCGGCAGTCCCGGCGAGTGTAAGAGCGACAGTAGAGAACTTCATCTTGGCGAGCGACAGGTTAGTCTCAGCGGTGGGGGAATAAGGAGAAACAAGAGAAACGCGACGAGTAGGAGAAACAGAGCGCTTAAGTCAACTTATAAATGTGTACTGCCACCCCCCGGAGACTTAAAATCTGATCTAATATTTCATTTGCTACCTTTTAAATGAAGCTATAGTGTATGAACACTTATACGTGGGTGGAAGTACGTGTACAACGCGGAGATCCGGCAATTTGACCCACTATGAGATGAACGTAGTTAAGCCTTCTCGTGGCGGTAAAATAAGCTTTCCGTGCATAGCCAAGGGACAGCCGCAACGGCAAAGGAACCTGGGGTATTTGGTTTCCGTGGAAGAACCGTCTTACTTCCCTTTTCTTCTGAGGACGTTTTGCTAAGTACGTAGCCCCGATGAAGATACGTTCCCTACACCCGTGCCCGATATAGTACATGCCTACACTTGATGGTGAGGTAGGGTAGTATAACGTCTGTTTATGGGGGGCCGCCCCCCAAAAACAGAAATTCAGCTCCTGTCTGGATGACCAAGAATTTAATTTACCACGCGACTGTGCTCCACGGCACCAACTGCCGGCAAAACTTTCCTGCCTCGTGCTCCCCGCTCGAGATTGAATGTTAATTTGTCAAGCGAAGGCTTGATTGAGGCAGTTTTATATAGGCCGACACTTTACCACTGCGATTGGGTGTCAAACCGTGGCGGTACGTCAGTCACCCCGCTCCCGGCTCGGCTATGTTCGCGGCAGATCAAGCGACAGAGCGAACTGGCACTTCTCCCAAGCTTCCAGGCAGGAACGTGTCTGTAGTTCCTCGCCGTGGCCACAGGCCGCTCCTTTCGCGAAGTACAGTACCAAGCGGGTGACAAGAATATAGATAGGCTGCAAAAGTAGTAGGTTACATCGTTAACTGTCTAGTACGCGAGTGCATCTGCTAAGTATATTCCACCCACTGGCCCTGAAGGTGTCGCTAGGTGGTGATGTAACCAGTCAAGCCAGACAAGTCAATGCCCCTGCATCTTCTGCCGCCCGCATGCGTACGTAGGATGTATAGTATGTCGGCATTTGTTCGAGTCAGATACCTGCGGAGGAATACACTGTCGATTCGCCCTGGTGAGGGAGACCCATTTACCCAGAAGCCATGCCTGGGTCTGCGTTGGCGCTTGCGCACCGAATGTTCTTCGCAGCAGAGTGTGATCTTAGCACATGCCCATCGGGACTTTGCTTACCCAATGGTTTCTCCCAAAAGATCAAATCCCCCTGCAGGCTGTCTGCCGGTTTTGGATGTCCTTTTTATGCTGCTTGATCTCGCTAGCTGGCTAATTAGCATCCAACCGACGGCGGCGGTTATCACCCCAACCCAACGGGGCGTTAGCACACGATTTGCTATAGGCCCTACCAAGGGGAAGGGGGTTTTGTGCCAGTTGTGTCCTCAAGAACCATTAGGAGTCTATTGTTGCGCGCAGCGCCCAGAACAACAACACAATCATGCAACGACATACAACGTCGAGGATAATTTCGGAAACAAAGACTTTGGCTGCTCAAATAAGAGATCTGCAAGAAGGGGTTCCCGTAGAATAGAAAGCAAAGATTCAATTGATCAGCCTGGCTCCGATTTTGTGCGTCAATGAAGCATTATCCCCGAATCACGAGATACCGACCGAAATGCAATTCCCCTTACCTAAGGTGCGTACATATATGCGTGTCATCGGTTGATTCGCATTTACTCGAAAACACTCAAGCAATGCAGACGCAAAGGCGTCCAAGGCCGCACCTAACGCGTCTCAACTATGTATCTCGGTTTTCAAAAAGGACGAGCTACTCAGTGCCTACCTAAGTTAACAAACCTCATGGTCTCGCGTTTTTGAATAGAAAGGAACAGTATTTAGGTATGTGATAGAGAGCAGGAGCTCTCCGGGAATTCCCCTGTTAAGACTGGTTCGGTAGGGGTGATGTGCGGAGAGAGATGCTAATTAGCAGCGCTTAATTCGATAATATCTGCCTTGAACAGCTCTGAGAGACAACGCACTTCTTGTACGTCTCAAAGCACTCAACGTTGGTAAATTTCTAGGTTGCCAACTGGTTACCTGGCTACCCTATCCAGTACCGGTTTAGCACATATGGAGCCAGAAAGAGTAGGTAGGGCATTGGGTCTCTGCGACCTGGGGGGGCAAGGGCTTGGGGAGCCTTCCGAGGGGCGGAATGCGGCCGTCGAACTTTGCCCTATTAATAATAAAGTGTGACATGGTAGTTTCTTAAATAAAGGTACAGGTCATGGTGGCGTTTTGTTGAGGCTGAGGAATTTGCATCGGGGAAACTTGATTATTAGGCCCATGACCTACCGGATCATCAATCCTCGCCACAATGGTATTTGGTGATGACATACACAATCCGTCATACTCGCAAAACGTCACTTTACGTATGTCGGACAGAATCCGGGGACATGCCGCTTTTCTTGCATTTTATGGCATATTCGCTATTGCCCAACCTTGATATGCCGAATCCCAGTTCCTAATTATTACAGACTGTTGACTTTCAACCCTTTTGTCTGTGAAGTGGGTGAGTAGTTCTATAGTATCAAACTACGACCATGGCAACATCCCAACTCGCATACGCGGCTGAGAAAGCCGTCGGACACGGTGAGGAGACCACGAAGCAGGATGTCTCCAATTACCAAGGTTCCGGCGATTCCAGTGAGACCATGAAGGCCTTGGTATGGCAAGGCAAGAAGTCGGTCACGATAGGTTCTCAACACACCTCATGTCTCCTTGTAGGAATATCCGAACTAATTCGGTGATGGTAGTTGATGTCCCCAAACCGACAATTCTCGAAGATACCGATGTTATCTTGAAGGTGACCGGAAGCACCATATGCGGTAGCGATCTCCATCTATACCACGGTGAGATCTAACATTGCCAAGCGTGCCTAACCTCATAGTTCGCTAAGTCTGTTTCTGCAGGTGTTGTACTAGAGATGAACAAAGGCGACATTCTCGGCCACGAGTTCTGCGGTGTAGTGACTGCCGTCGGCCCCGCAGTGAAGAAGGCTCACGTTGGCAAGCGATATGTTGCATCCTTCCAGATTGCCTGCGGAGATGTCAGTCTGCCCGCAAGCACCTCCTAACTAGTGTATAGATCATCTGACCTTCGTATTTTATTCTAGTGCTTTTTCTGCAATCAAAAGCTCTCCTCGCAATGCGAGAAGACTAACTCAAGCTCGTTCACTAAGGCCATGTACGGCGGGAGGACAGCGGGAATATTCGGCTACTCCCATCTCACCGGCGGCTTTGCCGGGGGCCAAGCCGAATACGTAAGGGTACCATTTGGCGATGTCAACTTACTTGAGCTACCAGACGACGTTCCCGACGAGAAGGGTAAGTCTTTTCATGCTATGAAGAGTCCATCGAAAGCTCACTCCTAAACCCTATTCTTATACAGGCCTTTACTTGTCCGATGTCCTCGCCACATCTTACCATGCCGTTAAGGACACAGCCGTATACCCCAACGACGAGGTCGCCATCTTCGGCGCCGGCCCCATCGGCCAGATGGCCGGGATATTTGCGCTGGGCGAAGGGGCTAGCAAGATCATCCTTATCGATACGGAGCCACGGTTGTCTTTCGTGCGGGGCCGCTGGCCGGCCGAACACGCGGACAAGCTCACGGTGGTTGACTTCAAGCAGCTGAGCTTCGGAATTACGAACAAGGAGACCGTCACCAGTAGACTCAAGGACTTGTGCGGCGGGCGGGGCCCCGACGTCGCCATCGAGTGTGCGGCCGGGGAGTACGCCAAGGGCTGGATCCACTGGCTTGAGATGTGCCTCGGTGCAGAGACGGACACGAGTGAAATCCTGAATGAGATGATTGAAGGTGTGAGGAATTACGGGCGGGCTGGAGTCACAGGCGTCTATGTCGGTTACGTGAGTATTTGCGTTTGAGGAATATAAACCCGAGGTTGAGGCTCATTCTGACCAAATGCTTCCCAGACCAACCATTTCAATATTGGAAGCCTGATGCAGCGGGGTATCCGTCTTATTGGCAACGGGCAGGCGCCGGTGCACAAGTATTGGGAGGAACTTCTGCAGATGCTGCGGAGCGGCAAGCTAGATCCGACACAGATGCTCTCGCACCGAGTCGACCTCTTGGACCTCGACAAGGTCTATCAGAAGTTTGACAACAGAGAGGACGCGATGCAGAAGATCTTTGTCGAGACCAAGTTCTCAGATCCCAGAGCGGATGGCACTCCCGAGTTAACAAAATACTGATGCCGGGTTCGTACAAACGAAGACAAGACCAACGTGAGCCTTTGTTCCCCTAAAAGAATGAGACAGACACGGGCAGGGATGGATTTTCGGATATTCCATTTTGTGTTGTATGTATAGTATCGCAAACGAATCGTCAATCAGTAAAACTCTTCACTCAAGTCAGAAGAGATCGATAATACCGAAAAGATTCGTTTTCAGAATTTAACTTCACACATGGGGTGAGGATCCGTCAGACTCACGGTTTCTACATGCTTCAATCGATCAAGCACTAATTTACAGACACCCTTACACCAGAGTCCCACCTCCCTACGGCATTCGCATGAGTTAAGAACGCAAATCAGCCACTATGTAGGGTTAGCTGGAACTCAAAACGAAGGCAACCCTAACTACCTACGCCGCTGTTATCTACACAGCTCTGGCGGGCCGATTTTATCCTTCAGTCTTACTTTATTGTCTAGTTAAGCGATGGCTAGCCAAAATTACGAAGGCATACCTTAACACAGAGAGCAGAGAAGTTGGTGCTCTCGAATATCAGCAGTAGCCCAAGCGTGCGTGCTCGCCAACCTCATTCTAGGACGCAGGGTTGGAGCACTCTCTTTTGAGAAGTTACTTACACTCCCTAGTTGAAGTTGTACGACTCTCGTCTGAATCTCGTCCGAGTCGTCTTTGGGGTTCCAGGACAGAGGCTTTAATAAACCGAAGAATCCCCAATATATGAAGGTTCATGAAGTTCAGCTGGTTTTGAAGCATTCCAAAGTTATGCTAATCATTGCTACTATGGCTACCACGCTTTAACATGCTCCCGCATGTTTACTTTCAATGAATTCGTCGCGACTCCCATGACAACGTACTAGAAGGCACTAATGGAATAGTTCGGGCGACGGGGGTTTGGTAGCATTATTCACACCTGTTGGTGTGTGCTTGCTCGGCTGCGATGGACGGCAGTTTATATAGTACCCGGACAAGTCCAATGTGGGGCGCGACGCTTCCGCTTTGAGTTTACACTATAGTAAAATCGGAAGCCTTGTATTCTCCGAAACGTTGGGTTGCCTATTTTGACATGGAAACCCGGTAATGGCTCGGAGGACAAAGCTGTACCGCCTCACGGGTAGCAATCACAGCAGCTGCTCAGTCCTCACCAGCCCATTCCACATATAACCGGAGAAGAGAAGAGGTAGACTCGATACTAAGCAGTTTGCCCATAATTCATATAATTGAGTTCCTACGAAGTCCAAATATCCGGTTCAACGGGTAGAACAGGACAGTTTCAGTCCCTCTACGAATCTGTAGTTACAATTGCGTCTGGTCCATTTGTCTCAGTAACCCCCCCGCCGCCGCCCGTTGTCTCTATAAGTTCACACCACGGCCTTTCCTTGATGCACAAACCAGTTTCCTATATTGTAACCCCTTGCTCCTAAGAACCCACTACAACGAATCATGTTTCTTCGCTCGCTAGTTGCGACCGCCGCATTTGCGGTTGCAGCGTCGTGTGCGTCGCTCAAACAAATTACCAGCTTCGGCTCGAACCCTACCAGTCTACAGATGTACCTTTATGTCCCCGATAAGGTGGCTGATAATCCAGCTATTTTAGTAGCAGTGAGTCTACAACACGCATCGTTGTTTGGAATAACCTCTCGCTAACCTGTAATCCAGTTACACCCGTGTGGAGGCACAGCAACGGCGTGGTACGCAGGGACCAAGTTGCCGTCTTACGCTGACCAAAACGGGTTTATCCTCATCTATGCCGGCACCGCTCATATGAGCAACGTAAAATTTCCGATACCTGAGAGTATTTGAGTATAGTTGCTGTTACTAACTTTCTACGGATAGTGCTGGGACGTTCAAAATCCCGAGAGCCTTACCCACGGTGAGGGTGGCGATGCTGGCGGTATTATCAGTATGGTTAACTATACGCTCAAGGAGTATAAAGGCGATGCTTCTAAGG
>Ga0164242_10001803_pt1 | contig 25160 bp, 29 predicted proteins | sample OricomgcompostMG_FD_108783 | JGI IMG/M metagenome (GOLD analysis project Ga0164242, IMG submission 108783) | Miracle-Growth compost microbial communities from Emeryville, California, USA - Original compost - Miracle growth compost (MG) ...
CGTGCGTGACATGGGACTGCAGGTGCCCGATGACGTGCTGCTCTCGGCCGTCCCCGAGCTGCCGGACGATCCGGCACAGTTGGCGGCGCTCGGCGCCTCGACAGCCGCGCTCGACCTGCTCGACACCGCGAACGTCGTCATCGTCTGCCTGCGCCATCGCGGGCTACACGAGCGCAACCGAGTGTACAGCGATCGCGTGGACGCGGTGCTGCACGCCGCCCGCCGCAACCTCACCCCGCAGCTGGGTAAGGTCGCGGCCTCCACCGCCATGCAGACCGCCATCACACGGATGTTCGCCGAGGATCTCGCCGGTGCCCGCCTGTCGTTCCAGCAGGCCTGTGACTTCGCACTGCTCGACAGCGAGGACGAGTACGTCCGGCGTGACGCCTCAGGCAAGATGGCGCTGACGTACGCGCTGGCCGGGGACGCTCGGCAGACCGCGCTCTGGCTGCGCCGTCACGAGGCGGCGGCGTTCGCTGCCGACGGCGAGTGGTTCCGCTACACCGTCGAGAGCACCGCCGACTGCGCCCGGCTGCTGCTCTGCTTGGAGCAGCTCGATCTCGCGTCGGCCGGCAGGCTCCGCGAACTGGACGGGCCGCTCGAGCCCGGCGAGTTCTGGGCCTACTTCGCCTACGCCGAGGCGCTCCACTTCCTCCACTCCGGCGACGCCGCCGCCGGGGCACGGGCCCTGCGTGAACGCCCCGACTCGGGGATCGTCGACCCCGGCCTGGTGTCAGGACCGATGCTGGCGGCGATCGAAGCCGACCTGCTGCTAGCGCTGGGCCGGGGCAACGACGCGCACGCGGTGCTCACCGGCCCGCACGCGGCGCACCCGGGCCTGCGGGTCGGCAGGGCCCGCCTCGCCCTGCTGTCCGGGCACGACGACGATGCCGCGGCGCAGACTCACGACCTGCACTGGATGCAACGCGCCACCTCGCGCTGGCAGCAGGAGATGACGCTGATCCAGGCCGTCGCGCACCTTCGGCTCGGGCAGCACGAGTTCGCGCTCGCCGCGCTGCGCCGTGCGCTGAGCAGCGCGGCGCAGCTGGACGCGTGGCGGGCGTTCACGACCGTGCCGCGCGACGAGCTGACCGCGCTGGCCGCCGCGCTGCCAGCCGAGGAACGGGCGCCGCTGTCGCGGCTGGCGGCGATGCCGGACGCGTTCCCCCGGTCGATCACGCTCGTGGAGCTCACGTCGCGGGAGCAGACGATCCTCGAGCACCTGGCCGCAGGCCTGTCCCGCGGGCAGCTCGCGCAGCGGCTCTACATCTCCACGAACACCGTCAAGTACCACGTCCGCGGTCTGTACCGGAAGCTCGGCGCGGCCACCCGCACCGAAGCCCTCGCCCGGGCCGCCGGCCTGGGACTGATCGGCACCGAGGACGACACCAGCCGGTGACTACAGGTTGCCGCGGCGCTCCTGCTCGCGCTCGATCGCCTCGAACAGCGCCTTGAAGTTGCCCTTGCCGAAGCCGAGCGAGCCGTGCCGCTCGATGAGCTCGAAGAACACCGTCGGCCGGTCGCCCACCGGCTTGGTGAAGATCTGCAGCAGGTAGCCGTCCTCGTCGCGGTCGACGAGGATCGCGCGCTTCTGCAGCTCCTCGACCGGCACCCGCACGTGGCCGATCCGCGCGCGCAGCTCCGGGTCTTCGTAGTACGAGTCCGGGGCGTCGAGGAACTCCACGCCGCGCGCCCGCATCTCGTCGACCGTGTGCAGGATGTCGTTGGTGGCCAGCGCCAGGTGCTGGCAGCCGGGCCCGCCGTAGAACTCCAGGTACTCGTCGATCTGCGACTTCCGCTTGCCCGGTGAGGGCTCGTTCAGCGGGAACTTCACCCGGTGGTTGCCGTTGGCGACCACCTTGCTCATCAGGGCGCTGTACTCGGTGGCGATGTCGTCGCCGACGAACTCGGCCATGTTCACGAAGCCCATCACGCGGTGGTAGAAGTCGACCCACTCGTCCATCCGGCCGAGCTCCACGTTGCCGACGCAGTGGTCGACGGCGCTGAACAGCCGGAACGCGGGCGGCTGCATCGTCGAGGTCTTCTCGATGAAGCCCGGCAGGTAGACGCCGTGGTAGGCGGAGCGGTCGATCAGCGTGTGCCGGGTGCCGCCGTAGGTGGCGATCGCCGCGCGGCGGATCGTGCCGTGCTCGTCGCTGACGTCGTGCGGCTCCTCGAGGATCGTGGCCCCCTGCTCGCGGGCGTGCGCCACGCACTTGCCGACGTCCGGCACCTCGAGCGCCAGGTCGATGACGCCGTCGCCGTGCGCGCGATGATGGTCGGCGTAGGCGCTGGCCGGGTCGACGGCGCCAACGATGACGAACCGGGCGCTGCCGCTGCGCAGCACGAACGCGCGGTGGTCGCGGTTGCCGGTCTCCGGGCCGCTGTACGCGACCAGGGTCATGCCGAACGCGTGCTGGAAGTAGTGCGCGCTCTGCGTGGCGTTGCCCGCGACGAAGACGATCGCGTCCATCCCGGTGACAGGGAACGGGTCGGCGCCGGGGTCGTGGTCGACGAGGCCGACGAGCTGGTGCAGGGTCTCGGCATCCAGCTCGGCGGCCCGCTCGTCCGGGGTGAGGTCGAAGGTCGTCATACGCAGCAGGGTCCGCGCGGCCGAAGGACGACGCAACCGACGGCGTTCACGCTGGGCACGCTGTACACAACTGGCAGTCGAACGGCCGGACAGCTGTACATCCTGTACGGCCGGCCCGACCCTGTTGCCTCAGCCGGGTACTGGCCGGCGTGTCACCCGGCCCCCGCTTCAGGGTCCCAAGGTGCCGCGGCCCAGCGTGAGCCGTTCGGCACCGTCGCGCCTCCCGGGTCGGCGGCGCGCGCGGCCCTAGCCTGAACCACGATGGCCTCCACCTACGTCGCGGTCTTCGCGCTCGTCCTCGCCTACGTCGCCCTCGTCGCGGCGTACCTCGCGCTGCGCACCCTCGCCCGCGTCCGGCGGGCCACGACGGTGCTCGCGCGCGGCGCCCGCGGCCCGGAGGCGCAGGCGTCGCTGATCGAGGCCACGCATCACAACACCGAGCGCGTCGAGATCCTCACCGAGGAGCTCGCCGATCTGCGCGGCCTGGTCGCCGACGGCATGAGCCAAGCGGCCAGGGGCAAGAGCGGCCGCCCGAAGGACCCGACCGGCCTGCGCAACATCGCGCTCGTCCGCTACGACGCGTTCGGCGAGATGTCCGGGCACATGTCGTTCTCGCTCGCGCTGCTCGACGACTCGGGCGACGGCGTCACGATCAGCGCGATCGCCGGCAGCACCGACACCCGCGTCTACGCCAAGGGCGTGAGCGACGGCAAGGGCGAGCACGAGCTGTCTCCGGAGGAGCGGCAGGCCGTTGCCTCCGCGCTGGACAAGCGGCGCGGGCTGCTCGGCCGCAAATCCGCCTGACCTCGCCCACCCGCTGGACGATCTTGATGCGTCTGACGCGTCATGGCCTGTCAGGCGCACCACGATCGCGGCACAGGCCGGTCCGTACGATCGCCTCCGTGCCTCCCACCATCGCGTTCCTCGGACCTGAGGGGACGTTCGCGCACCAGGCCCTGCGCACCCTCGACCGCGCCGCCGACGCCACCTTGCTCCCGCTGACCAACGTGACGCTGGCCATCGACGCCGTGCGCGACGGGTCGGCCGATGCGGCGTTCGTCCCGCTGGAGAACTCCGTCGAAGGCGCCGTCCCGGCCACCCTGGACGAGCTGGCCAACGGCGCCCCGCTCGTCATCGCCGCCGAGGTGTACCTCTCGGTGGCCTTCGAGCTGCTCGCCCGCCCGGGCACGATCATAGGCACGGTCAAGACCGTCGCCACCCATCCGCACGCCGAAGCGCAGGTCCGGCGCTGGTTGATCGACAACCTGCCGCAGGCGCGGGTTGCCCTCGTCGGCTCGACGGCAGGCGCGGCCGCAGCCGTCGCGGCCGGGGAGTACGACGCCGCCGTCGCCGCGGCAGTGGCCGGTGAGCTCAACGGCCTCGAGGCCCTCGCCCACGACATCGCCGACAGCGCGGGCGCGGTCACCCGGTTCGTCCTGCTCACGCGCCCGACGCCGCCCCCGCCGCCCACCGGCAACGACCGCACGACCCTCGTCGCCTACCTGCGCGAGAACCACTCCGGAGCCCTGCTCGAGATCCTGACCGAGTTCGGCAACCGGGGCATCAACCTCACCCGCATCGAGTCCCGCCCGGACCGCTCGCCCAACGGCCGCGCCGGCATGTACTGCTTCTCCATCGACTGCGAGGGGCACGTGCGCGACGAGCGGGTGGGCGACGCGCTGGCCGCGCTGCACCGCGTCTGCAGCGACGTCCGGTTCCTGGGCTCCTACCCGCGGCGCGACGGTGCACAGGGAGCCATCCCTGACGGCCGGACCGACCACGACTTCACCGAGGCCCGCGACTGGCTCGCCCGCGTCCGGGAGGCAGGCACGTCGTGACGTCCGAGCAGCGCGCCACGCCGACCTCCCGCGGGAGACGACCGACGGCGCGACCGGCGTCCGACCCCTCCGCAGAGTGCTCCAAGCGGCTCCCCGGGGAAATGGCTGCTTCCGCGGCCGGATCCGCGACCCTGTCCCCGGGGAAGCGGGTCTCTAGAGGTAGAGGCCGGTGTTCTCGTCGTTGCGCTTGGCGGCCACGGCGTGCAGCTCGCGCTCGCGCAGCAGGATGTAGGACTCGCCGGCGATCTCGACCTCGAACCGGTCGTCCGGGCTGAACAGCACGCGGTCGCCGGTCTCGACGGCCCGCACGTGGTTGCCGATGGCGAGCACCTCGGCCCAGACGAGCCGCTTGGACACCTGGGCGGTGGCCGGGATGAGGATGCCGCCGCCCGAGCGCCGCTCACCGTCCTCGCGCGGCTCCTTCACCAGTACGCGGTCGTGCAGCATCTTGATGGGCAGGCGGTCGCTCATGGTTGGTCAGCGTACGGCGGGCGGGCCGCGGCCCGCCCGGCGCATCAGGCGCTGCGGGGGTCGGCGAGCGGCCACCCGCCACCGGCCAGCCGGGCCCGCACCCGCGCGACGTCCGAGTCGAGCGGCGCATCGTGCGTGATGTCGCTGATCGCGGCCTTGATCGCCTGCGAGGTGTGCTCGTCGCCGTGGCCGGCGAGCTCCTCGGCGACGAACTGCACATCGGCCTCGGTCAGCTGCGACCCGAGCAGGGCGAACAGCGGGATGTAGTCCTGCTCGGGCACGCCGTCGGGGTAGCCGGCGCGCACCCAGCTGATGATCGAGGCGACGATCGGGGGAAGGGCCATCTCAGGTGCCGTCGACGATCATGTAGACGCCCCAGGCGATGCCCGCGAGTACGACGGCGAAGCAGACCCCCGCGGCGGCCACGCCAACCGGGTTGGAGCCGAGCTTCGCCTCGCCCTGGCCCTCGGTCGTGCCGATCGCGAGGGCACGCAGCCCGATGGCGAACACAGCGGGCAGGCCCGCGCCGGCGATGACCCCGACAAGGACGATCCGCCACAGGGCATGCAGGTCGATCCAGGAACTCATCAGAGATCTCCTCAGGCAGCGACGGGGGCGGGGGCCTCGACGGCCGGCGCTGCGTCGCCGTCCCACTCGGCGTTGACGTTGTCGTGGCTGATCGGCGTGCGGCGCGAGCGGACGACGATCGCCCCGATCACCGCCAGCAGCAGGACCAGGACGACGATGTCGCCACCGGTGCCGCCGATGCCGTGGTCGATGCCGTAGGCGCCGGCGCCCACGAGCGCCGCGACGGGCAGGGTGAACAGCCACGCGGTGGCCATCCGGCCGGCGACGCCCCAGCGGACCGTGGCGCCGCGCCTACCGACGCCGGTGCCGAGGATCGACCCGGTGGCGACGTGGGTGGTCGACAGCGAGTAGCCGAAGTGGCTGGACAGCAGGATGACCGCGGCCGACGCCGACTCGGCGGCCATGCCCTGCGGGGCCTCGATCTCGACCAGGCCCTTGCCGAGTGTGCGGATGACCCGCCAGCCCCCGCTGTACGTGCCCAGCGAGATGGCGAGGGCGCAGCACAGGATGACCCAGAACGGCGCCTGGTGCCCGGCGGGCAGCGTGCCGTGCGCGATCAGGGCCAGGGTGATGATGCCCATCGTCTTCTGCGCGTCGTTGGTGCCGTGCGCCAGGGACACCATCGCGGCCGAGCCGATCTGGCCGACGCGGAAGCCGCGGGTACGCGCGCCGTCGGGCACGCCGCGGGTCAGACGGTAGATGTAGTAGGTGCCGAGGGTGGCGATGATGCCGGCGATGATCGGCGAGATGGCGGCCGGGATGATCACCTTCGACAGCAGGCCGTGCCAGATGACGCCGTCGCTGCCGGCGGCCGCGAAGGTCGCGCCGACCACGCCGCCGATCAGCGCGTGCGACGAGCTGGACGGGATGCCGAACAGCCAGGTCAGCAGGTTCCAGATGATGCCGCCCGCCAGGCCGGCGAAGACGACGGTCAGCGTCACCTTCCCGGTGTTGACGAGGCCGCTCGCGATGGCCGCCGCCACCGACAGCGACAGGAACGCGCCCACGAGGTTCAGCGCGCCGGACATCGCGACGGCGACGCGCGGGGGCAGAGCCTTGGTCGCGATGGACGTGGCCATCGCGTTGCCCGTGTCGTGGAACCCGTTGGTGAAGTCGAAGCCCAGTGCCGTGATGACCACCAGCACGAGCAGGAAGTCGTTGCCCACGTCGCCAAGGCTGACGGCCCCGCCAATTGCCCGGGTGGCCGTCGGATGAACGGAGGATGAACGAGATCGGGAAGGACGGTGCGGCGGCCGCCGGGAAAGCCGGCTACGTCTGCTCAGTAGCCTTGAGCTTGTGATCGACCTCAAGCTTCTCCGGGACGACCCTGACCGCGTCCGGGCCTCGCAGCGCACCCGGGGTGCCGACCCCGGCCTCGTCGACACGCTGCTCGCCGCCGACGACGCCCGCCGGGCCGCGGTCGCGAAGGCCGACGCGCTGCGGGCCGAGCAGAAGTCGATCGGCAAGCAGGTCGCGCAGGCCTCCCCGCAGGAGCGCCCGGCGGTGCTGCACCGCGCCAAGCAGCTGGCCGACGAGGTCAAGGCCGCCGAGGCGGAGCAGGCCGAGGCCGACGCCGCGCTGCGCGAGGCCCACCTCGCCGTGCCGAACGTGGTGGAGGACGGCGTCCCCGCAGGCGGGGAGGACGACTTCGTCACCCTCGACACGGTCGGCACCGTCCCGTCCATCGACAACCCCCGCGACCATGTCGAGATCGGGCACGCGCTGAAAGCCATCGACACCGACCGCGGGGCCAAGGTGTCCGGGGCGCGCTTCTACTTCCTCACCGGCATCGGCGCGCAGCTGGAGTTCGCGCTCACCAACCTGGCGATGGCGCAGGCCACCGAGGCCGGGTTCACCCCGATCATCGCGCCCGCCCTGGTGAAGCCGGAGGCGATGGAGGGCACCGGCTTCCTGGGCGCGCACGCCGCCGAGGTCTACCGGCTGGCTGACGACGACCTCTACCTCGTCGGCACCTCGGAGGTCGCGCTCGCCGGCTACCACTCCGACGAGATCCTCGATGCCGCCTCGCTGCCGCTGCGCTACGCGGGCTTCTCCTCCTGCTTCCGCCGGGAGGCCGGCTCGTACGGCAAGGACACCAAGGGCATCATCCGCGTCCACTGGTTCGACAAGGTCGAGATGTTCTCCTACGTCCCGGTCGACGCCGCGCGCGAGGAGCACCAGCGGCTGCTCGCGTGGGAACGGGAGTTCCTCGACAAGCTCGAGCTCGCCTACCGCGTCATCGACGTGGCCGCGGGCGACCTCGGCTCCAGCGCCGCGCGCAAGTACGACATCGAGGCGTGGTTCCCGTCCCAGGGCACGTACCGCGAGCTGACGTCGACGTCCAACACCACCACGTTCCAGGCCCGGCGGCTCAACATCCGCACCCGGGGCGCTCGGGTCGACGACTCGGGTCGCAAGCTCCCCTCGGGAGGCACCGAGCCGGTCGCCACGCTCAACGGCACGCTGTGCGCCATCGCCCGCACGATCGCCTGCCTGCTCGACCACCACCAGCAGCCGGACGGGTCGGTGTACGTGCCACGGGCGTTGCGCCCGTACCTGGGCGACCGCGAGCTCCTGACCCCGCCCGCATGATCAAGCTCGTCGCCACCGACATCGACGGCACGCTGCTGCGCACCGACGGCACGATCTCCGAACGCACTCGCAAGGCCATCGACGCCGCCGCCGAGGCCGGGCTGCTGATCGCGTTCGTCACCGGCCGGCCACCGCGCTGGCTCGACCCGCTCGTCGAGATGACGGGGCACCAGGGCGTGGCCGTCGGCGCCAACGGCGCGGTGCTCTACGACCTCGCCACCGAGCAGTTGCTCGCCGTGCACACGATCTCCTCGGAGCTCATGCGCGACGTCGCGAACGACCTGCGGGTGGCGTTCCCGCCCGTCCGGTTCGCCGTCGAGGGCGCCCAGTCGTTCGCCGCAGAGGAGGGCTACACGCACGACTGGGCCATCAACCCGCTGCTCGACCGCCGCGGCAACCCGGTGCCGCCACCGCGCATCGGCCCGCTCGCGGAGATCACCGCCCGACCGGGTGTGAAGCTGCTGGCCAAGGACCGCACCGCTGACCCCGACGTGTTCCTCGCCGCGGCGACCTCGATCGTCGGCGGCCGCGCGTCGCTCACCCACTCCTCGTCCTTCGGGCTGGTCGAGGTCGCCGCGGCCGGCGTCACCAAGGCCACCGGCCTGGCCGACCTCGCCGACCGGCACGGCATCGCGCCGCACGAGGTGGCCGCGATCGGCGACATGCCCAACGACCTGCCGATGCTCCAGTGGGCGGGCCGCGCCTACGCGGTGGGCAACGCGCACCCGTCGGTGCGGGACGTAGCCGACGAGGTCACCTTCAGCAACGACGACGACGCCGTGGCCCGCCTCATCGAGAGCGTCCTCGCCGACCGCTGACCGCTGCCCTCCCGCGTCTGTCTTTGCCTCCGGTGTCGTCACTTTCTCGCCTGAATTTCGACGACACCGGAGGCAAAGACACGACTCAGCTCAGCCCGGGGGTACCGAGATGGCCGAGCGGACCGTCTTGCCGCTGGGCGTCTTGGGCAGCTCGTCGACGAACCAGATCCGCCGCGGGTACTTGTACGGCGCGGTCTCGGCACGCGTGTAGGCCTGCATGTCGGCGACCAGGTCCGCGGAGCCGGCGAATCCGGCGCGCAGCACGACGGCCGCCCCCACCACCGAGCCACGAGAGTCGTCGGGCACCGCGAGCACCGCGCACTCCCGCACGGCCGGGTGGCCCATGAGTGTCGACTCCACCTCCGCGGGCCCGATGCGGTAGCCGGCGCTGATGATCACGTCGTCGGCGCGGGCCTGGAAGAACAGCCAGCCGTCGTCGTCCTGCCGCACCGTGTCACCGGTGTGCCACAGGCCGGCCCCGACCGAGCCGGTGCCGTAGCCGAGGAAGAACGCCGGCAGTGTGGCCGGGTCGATGCACAGCTCGCCGGCGACGATCTCCACCCGCACGCCCGGCAGCGGCCGGCCCATGGAGCCGGGCGGCGCGGTCTCGCCCGGCGGCGTGCCGCTGACCTGTCCCGTCTCGGTCTGCCCGTACCCGTCGCTGATCTCCAGCCCGGTCTGCGCCCGCCACGCCTCCCAGGCGGGCACGCCCAGCGCCTCGCCGGCCGTCACCAGCCGGCGCAGCGACCCGACGTCCGCGATCGGGCCGTGCGCGGCGATCAGCCGGTACTCCGTCGGCGCCATGCACAGCACCTGGACGCCGTGCCGGCGGACGGTGTCGAGCCGGCCGACGGCGTCGAAGCGGCGGTCCTGGATCAGTGCCGCGGCGCCACACCACCACGGCGCGACGAAGCAGTTGCGCGCGGACTTCGACCAGCCGGGCGCGGCGGTCGACCACACCAGTTCGCCCGGCGCCGCGGCCAGCCACTCGCGCGCCTGCAGCGTCTGCCCCCACAGGTAGCGCTGGCCGTGGCGCACGAGCTTCGGCTCACCGCTGGTGCCGGAGGTGAACAGGACGAACGACGGGTCGTCGTCGGTCAACTCAGCGAACGGCGGCGCCGGCCGCGGGGCGAACAGCGCCGGGTCGGGCACGTAGGCGACGGGGCACGGCGGCGCCGCACCCTCGACCACCGAGCGGTTGCGCTCGTCGGCCACGACCAGCACGGGGTTCGCGCGCCGGACGCGCAGCGCGACGTCCTTCGCCCGCAGCTGCTCGCTGCAGGGCAGCAGCGGCGCCCCGATCCGCGCGCACGCCAGCGTCAGCAGGACGTTCTCGATCGTGTTGCCGAGCAGCGCCAGCACCACCGTGCCGCGGCCGACGCCGCGCTCTACCAGGGTCGCGGCCAGGTGGCCGGAGGCGTCGAGCAGCCCGCCGAACGTCCACACGGCCGGCGCCCCGGGCCGGGGCGTGTCGTCGACAACCGCCCGTGCGTCGGCGGGCAACGCCGCGACGGCGTCCCGGACCCAGTTCGCCACGGACTACAGGTACTGGCCGGTGCCGCGGCCCTCATCGTCGTTACCCGGGCCGAGGCGGACGCCCGGCGGAACGATCATCTGGCCACCGGGGCCGACGATGACCTGCTGGCCCTCGCCGTGCCCGCCCGGCAGCGCGCGCTGGCGCATCTGTTCGAGCTGCTGGCGGGCCGCCATCTGCTGGGCGAACAGCGCCGTCTGGATACCGTGGAACAGGCCCTCGAGCCAGCCGACGAGCTGGGCCTGGGCGATGCGCAGCTCGGCCTCGGAGGGCACCGTGTCGCCGAACGGCAGCGACAGCCGGTCGAGCTCCTCGCGCAGCTCCGGCGCCAGGCCGTCCTCCAGCTCGTGGATGGACGTCTCGTGAATCTCCCGCAGCCGGGCCCGGCCGGCCTCGTCGAGGGGAGCGGCACGCACCTCTTCGAGCAGCTGCTTGATCATCGTGCCGATGCGCATGACCTTGGCCGGCTGCTCGACCTGCGCGGCGATCGGATCGCCGTCCTCGTCCGCGGCGTGGACCTCGTCGCGCAGTTCGCTGGTCTGGGGATCCTCTGGAGTGCTCACGCTGCTCAGTCTTCCTCACTCGAGACCTGGAGGACCACCTTGCCGACGTGCTCGCTCGCATCGACCACGCGGTGGGCCTCGCCGGCGGCGTCGAGCGGCAGCACCCGGTCGACGACCGGGCGGACGGTGCCGGCCTCGATCAGCGGCCACACGTTGGCGAGCGTCTCGGTGACGATCTCGGCCTTCATCGCGGGCGGGCGGGCGCGCAGGCCGGCGGCGTGCACGGTGGCCCGCTTGCCGAGCAGGGTGGCGAGGTTCAGCTCGCCCTTGACTCCGCCCTGCATGCCGAGCACGACCAGCCGCCCGCCGGTGGCCAGCGCGGTGAGGTTACGTCCCAGGTACTTCGCGCCCATGTTGTCCAGCACGACGTCGACGCCCGCCCCGCCGGTCAGCTCGGCGATGCGCTCCTCGAACGCCTCCTCGCGGTAGTTGATGACGTGGTCGGCGCCGAGCACCCGGCAGGCGTCGAGCTTGGCTGGCGTGCCGGCCGTCGTGAACACCTCGGCGCCGCGCTGGTGGGCGAGCTGGATGGCCATCGTGCCGATGCCGCTCGACCCGCCGTGCACGAGGAATCGCTCGCCCGGCAGCAGGCGGCCGGCGTTAGCGCCGAACACCATCGACCACACCGTGCAGGCGACCTCGGGCAGCGCTGCCGCCTCCACCAGCGAGACCCCGGCCGGCACCGGCAACAGCTGCCCAGCGGGCGCGGCGACCCGCTGCGCGTACCCGCCGCCGGCGAGCAGCGCGCAGACGCGGTCGCCGACCGCCCAGCCGGCGACTTCGGCGCCGACCGCCGCGATGGTGCCGGAGCACTCCATGCCGAGGATCTCGGACGCCCCGGGCGGGGGCGGGTAGAAGCCCTGTCGCTGCAGCAGGTCCGCGCGGTTGATCGCGGTGGCCGCGACGTCGATCAGCACCTCGTCGGCCGCGACGCCCGGCTCCGGCACCTCCTGCACCTGCAGGACGTCGGGGCCTCCGGGTTCGGTGATGACGACGGCGCGCATCCCTCGACCGTAGTCATCGCATAGGTGGCGGATTCGTCTGGCCGGCAGCTGGCGGTCCAGTGGGCACGTCATGGAGGAACTACTGGAGGGCCGTTACCAACGCCGGCTAGCGGGCTAGATGAAGTACGCCAGTGCCATGACGAGGAGTGGCAGCAGCGGAGCAGGCGCGTCGTACGTTCCGGCGACGCCCGAGCGTGTCGCCACGAGATTGACCTGTCTGCCGTCCACGGCGCCGGTGATCTGGGCGCGAGCAGTCCGACCGGTGTGGACGGCGGCGAGAAGTGTGATCACCTTGCGGTCGATTTGCCCATCGACGCCGAGCACCATCGGGCCGTGAGCAGGGGCGTCGACGGGTGCTATGCGCGCCATGAGCTCCTCGCCGCCAATCGAGCCGGACAGGTCGGCGTGGCGCAGTGCGTAATCAGGCGTGAGATGAGCTTCGTTGCAGAGCAGCACTTGCGAGTCGTCATACAGCCCGATGAATCGGCCGACCGGATTCACGTTTTCGAAGTTCGACTCGATGTGCCAGTGGCCTTCGACCGTCACTCCCATGCTCACGCCGCGCACGCCCGCATGGCTGTTCGGGGCGTCGAACTGGAGATCGAACGGCAGCTCGCCGACAGCCCCGGCGAGCCCGGCCGCCGTCCGCGTGAGATCGACGATTGCCACGAGCACGACCCTAGTCAGGGCGACCGTAGGCAGGTGGCGCTCGAACGATGACCGGACGGCCGGCAGCCCGCGACTCGCGTCACCGTCCCGGCGTCCACGCCGCGCAGGAACGCTCCGACCTAGGCTGAGTGCCGTGGCGATGGACTCATGGGCCGGACGTCCTTCACGTGCGCGGCGTTCGCGGGCTGTGCGCTGGTCGATCGCTCTCTCGCTCGCCGTCACGGCACTCACTGCCTGTACGACGGCGAAGCCACAGCAGGGCGTGACGTCAACGACCGTCACCACGATCACCTCCACCCCGACTGTCGGGCCAACCTCGCCCGTGGACGTTGGCCCCACAACGTCAGCGTCCGCGGATAGTTGCCCGTTCCTCGATCGGCAGAGCGCCGCTGACCAGACGGGGATGCGGTTGGACCGGATCACCGTCCAGTCCAGCCTCGGGAAGGTGGTGGGCTGTCGTCTGTACGCGTTGGAGCACCCCACCTCAGAATGCGACACGTCGTGTCTCGCCGGCGAGAACCTGCCACCCGGCAGTCAGCCCGCGATCGAGATCGAGTCCACGAACTATTCGAGTTCTCCGGCTGCACGTGCCGCCTTCATCCGGATAGCGAAGGCCGGCACCGCTCTCCAGCAGGACAAGATCGCCTCCGGCAACACCGGACTCTGCTTCCAGACCGACTTCTGGACCAAGGACGCGGGAAAGGACTGGGCCTGCACGTTCAGCAGGGGCAGCACAGTCGTCGTCATCCGCACCGTTGTCACGTCTCCCGCGTTGGACGTCGTCGAGCTGGCCCAGGCCGTCGAGCCCAAGTTCTAGATGCGCGTCTTCCGCTTAACCCTCGCGGACGTCAGCGTGAGGCCGAACCGATCCGAACCGTCTCGCTACATCACCGGCGTCGTCACGACCCGCTCACCCGCCTATCAGCGACCCGACGGAGTTCATGTCATCCTCATCGCAGCTCTCGGGCCGTGAAGGCTCTTCGCCGACGGCGAGGCCCCTGCCGCCGCGGGCACGCTGGGTTCGCGAATACTCGGGTGCGCGTCGCTGGGGAGAAGTTGACACTGCTGAGTGTGATCACGTTGCCCGATTCGCCGAAGCTGGTCTGGCCGACTTCAGCCGTCCGAACTTCATATCTGGTCGGCGAGCAGGCCGACTGCCTGCTGCGAGGTACAGACACCGATTGGCTTGCACCGGCGAGCGAGAACTTCGACGAGTTCGTCGAAGTCCGCCGCGGCGTCGTGACGCGGTGGGGCGTACCAGATCAGGTAGCCGCTGACGATCCACTGCTGCGCCCCTTTGTTGATCAATGTGAGCAGGATGCTCGCGTGGGATCAGTCGAGTCCGAGCGCAAGTCGTAGGGCGGTGTCGATCTCCTGGAGTTCGGTCAGGCTGACGTGGCCGGCGAGTTCCCCGAGCCGTTCGGGCGCCACCGCGGCCGTCTGCTCGGTGAGTACCTGGGTCTGTTCCCCGCCGATGGTGATGCTGGGGCGAAAGATGCGCGCCGGCGCGGAGCGCGACGTCGGCGCGACCAGGACCGTCGACAGCAGCAGATCATCGGACTGCACGATCACCGCGTAGCGAGAACCACGCTGTTCACTGCCGCGAACACCGCGAGATGCACGCAGGCGGTGCACGTCACCGCGCACGAAGCTCGTCCATCTCCTTGAGCACCCGTCGACTCTCCGCGAGATCGTCTGGATCGTTCGCTGCGGCGATGGACTCCCGACGCATCTGGTCTCGCCGACGCAGGCGGACGGCGTCGACCAGGGCCTGGCGGATCGCCTCAGACACGGTGGCGCCGTCGGCGGTGAGTTCAGCGAGCGCGCGCTCGGACCGTTCGTCGGTCCGGAAGTTCACAACGGTCATATGACAACCGTACGACATTTAGTAATACGCGCTCGATACCTGCCTTCGACCCTGTGGCCGTGCATCGACGATCTCGCCTGCGCTGCGGTCATGACGACCCTGCAGTAGCTGCTGGCCGGTCGCAATCGTCGACCCGTTCGGTCGTGGGCACGTCGGTACCCCGATGTCGGGTCGGTCCTGAGCGGATCTGCGATGTCGAACGGTTCCACCGGATGACCGGTGATTGGATGAGCGTTCGCCCGCATTCGGGCCGCTCGATCGCGGTACTCCTCCTCAGACGCGAGCGGAGCCAGCTCCGACGACGGACGCCATCGACGCCTACCTGAAGACGCTGGCCCGTCTGATGATCGTCGAGGACGTCCCCGCTTGGGGTCCGCACATGCGCTCTTCCACAACACTGCGCAAGTCCGCAACCTGACCGAAGGCAACGAAGCACCGGTGGAGATCGTTGGTTGGGACGACGACGAAGAGAGGTTGCCCGCATGCCGCGCCGGCGCGCCTAGGGATGCCAGGCCTGTCACTGCCGCGGAGCGTGCCGCTTCGCGGTCACGCTCCGGATGCGATCATGAGGAGCGTAGACAAGGGTCCGATCCGGTGCGGAGCAAACACGTCAGCCGCTTCCGCGACCGTCGCGGCCGTATGCGGCAGCAATCCCACCCCGAGGAACGGTCCCTCATCGTCGTAGCCGAAAGAGGGAGCTTCCTGATGACCTCGCGGCTGCCCCGGCTGCGCCTTCAGCTGCTGATGAGAAGCTGAGTTCAGGCCGCCTCGTTGGAGCGTGTGCCTGACGTAAGCTTCCCGTGATCTTGAGGGGGCGCCATGCGCGTACGTGTCGGGCTGGTCGCGATAGGCGCAGCATCGCTCGCGGCAAGTGGCGCGGCGGTTTCCGCATCAGCTGTAGTCGGCCCGGCGGTGTCGCCCGGCTTCACTGTGCCGATCACGTTGCAGGCGGCAACCTCGGCCGAGGCGTGGCAGAACCAGGTAACGACCACCCCTTCGGGTGTCTCGGTAGTCGTGTGGAGCGACGGCGAGCGATTGCTCGCTAGGCAACGTGATCCATCGACCAGTCTCTGGTCCGCTCAGCAAATTGTTTCGACAGATATCGTTTCCAACGTCCACCTGATCGGCACGGCGCCAGTCGAAGCGTCCTCGCCGAGCGGAGAGGTGGCGGTCGCCTGGGTCAGTTCCTTGGGCGGGCCCATCGAGGTCTCGACCCTGGCTCCGGGCAGCCAGGACTGGTCCACACCGAAGGCGGTGTCCGCGGCGGGTTCGGCCAGCGCGTCACCTGAGATCGCCTTCGGAACAGATGGCACGCTCGCTGTCACGTGGGACGACGGGTCGGACATCTCCGCTGCCGTCCGCACACCGGCAGGCACCTGGTCGGCGACGCAGTCGCTCACACCAGCCGTCGACACGGACGTGACTCCAGCGTTCGCGACCCCATCGATCGCAGTCGCATCCGACGGCGAGGTCGTCGCCACTTGGTACGCCGATGACGGGCTCGACTCAGACGGGAACCGGGTTTTCCGCTTGCAGGGGAGCGACCGCCCCACCGGAGGCGCGTGGACCAGTCCCGAATGGATCTCCGCCCCCGATCGATCGGCCAACTCCGACTCCCCGGCGACCCTGAGTGCCGGGACGAACGGCACCGTCGCGGTCAGCTGGACCGACCCGGTCAACGGCTACCTGGCTGTGTTCGACGGGCAGAGCTGGTCGGACCCGACGCCGTTGGTGCAGGTGAACGGTCCCACTGTCGCGTTGGCGGCGGGTCCCGCCGGCACCTACACGGGCGTGTGGACACACACCGACCAGAGCACCGGCACCGATCAGGTGCTGTCGGCGGGCTATGTCCCAGCATCCGGCTGGGCAGCTCCGCTCGTCGTGGCCTCAGGCGGGCCGTTTGAGGAACCGGCCGTGACGATGAGCGACGACGGCACCGCGACCGCGACCTGGATCGAGTGGGCCAGCGTCCACGTCGTGGCTCAAGCCGTACTCCCGGCCGGCGCGGCGACGTGGGGCCAACCGCTGCAGGTCACGAGCAGCGACGGGACCGATGAGTACCACGTCTCTGCCGACAAGGCCGGCTATCAGACCGTCACCATGAATCTCGCCGATCCGAACACCTCGACGTCACACGCCTACGCGCTCACGTCAGAGGCGATGGCCTGGCCACGACTGGTGCCGACCAAGGGGCCTCAGCTGACCGGAACCCCCAGCGTCGGCAAGACGCTCACCGTAACGCCAGGAACCTGGTCACCGGCCGATGCCGTCGTGTCAGTGCAGTGGCGTCGCGGCGCCGTTCCTATCCCCGGCGTCGGCGACACATTCACCTACACCATCGGCGAGAACGACGCCGGTTGGCCGATCGAACCGCTGATCACCATCACCGCGCCGTTCTACCGGCCGTGGATCATCGGTCTCAGCAGTCACCCGATCGCGAAGCTGTCGTCGACGATCTCGACCTCCGGTTCCACCCGGGTGACCTACGGGCAGGTGGCACACGTCGACGCGCGGCTGAGCGATCCATACCGGGTGCTGAAGTCGACCCAGCTGTATCCGTTGGACCTCGTCCTCTACACCCGTGCCGGGCCCAAGGGCGCTTGGAAGGCCAGCGCGAACGTGTATCCGACGAACGGCACCGTGACCGCAGTGTTCACTCCCCGGACACTGACGCAGTACCAGTGGCGATTCGCGGGCACGTTCAATCTCAACGCCTCGACTGGAGCAGTGCACACGGTCTCAGTGGTGCCTCTGGTGCACGCCCATATCCTGCACGGGTCCCGCGGCCTCGGGACGCGCGACACGATCTGGGGGACGGAGTCTCCGGCTACGTCCGGCAACACCCTCCTCGTTCAGCGGTATGACAAGTCCGGGTGGCACACCGTCGCGCACATCCATTCTCGGACCCAGGTGCTACCGGACATGACCCGAAGGGTCGGCTTCACCTATTCGTTCACGCAGCGCCATCACGGTACGTACCTGTACCGAGTACAGCAGGTCGCGACCGCCGGGCTGGCAGCCGCTATCTCCAACCACGAGCGTGTGACCTACAAGTAGCCGAGCGGTCACGACGGCCATGCGACAACGTTTCGTCACACGCTTCGATGCCTCCGGTCGACGCCGTGGTCGCGCGTCGACGATTCACCTACGCTGCGGTCATGGCGACCGCGCAGCTGCACCTCGCGACGACGGACACAGGCAACGCGCTCCTGGCCAAGGACCCGCTGGCCCTGCTCATCGGCATGCTCCTCGATCAGCAGATCCCGATGGAGAAGGCGTTCACCTCCCCGTCCGTCCTGCGCGAGCGCCTCGGCCGCGACCTCGACGCCACCGAGATCGCGCAGTTCGACCCCGACGCGTTCGAGGAGATCTTCCGGACGCCGCCGGCGCTGCACCGCTTCCCGGCCGCGATGGCCAAGCGCGTGCAGGACCTCGCGCGCACGCTCGTCGAGCAGTTCGACGGCCGCGCCGACAACGTCTGGGCCGGCGTCGCGTCCGGCGACGAGCTGGTCAAGCGCATCGGCCGCCTGCCCGGCTTCGGCGACCAGAAGGCCCGCATCTTCGCCGCCCTGCTGGCCAAGCAGTTCGGCGTCACGCCCGCCGGCTGGCAGCAGGCGACCGGCGCCTACGGCGAGGCCGGGTTCCGCTCGGTGGCCGACGTCGTCGACAGCGCGTCGCTGACGAAGGTCCGCGCGTTCAAGAAGGAGCAGAAGGCCGCCGCCAGGGCCGGCAAGTAGCCTCGACTGTCCACCACCTGACGGAGGCACCCGATGGCCGACTCCATCCCCAGCGACACCGAGATCCTGGCCCGCATCCGCGAGCTCGTCGCCGCCGAGCACGAGGAGCGCCAGCCCGGCCACGTGCACACCGACGGCGAACCGAGTGTGGCGTCGATCGAGGCCACCCTCGACCAATGCTGGGACCTGCTGCGCCAGCGCCGTGCCCGCGAGGAGTTCGGCCAGAACCCGGCCGACGCACACACCCGCTCGCAGGACACCGTCGAGCACTACCGCCAGTAGCGCCAGACGTCGGTCGACTCCCAGGCGTCAGACCCCGGCAAACGCCGCCCCGCGCAGCGCCTCCACCTCGGCGCCGAGCCGATCGACGACCGCGTCGTCGATCGACGCCCCGCAGCGCCGCAGCCAGTTGGCCACCATACGGTGCCCGCCCTGCGTCAGCACCGACTCGGGGTGGAACTGCACCCCGTCGATCGGCAGCGTCGTGTGCCGCAGCGCCATGACGACGCCGGACGCGGTCCGCCCCGTCACCACGATCTCCGGCGGCAACTCGGCCTCGGACACGGCCAGCGAGTGATAGCGGGTGGCGGTGAACGGCGACGGCAGCCCGGCCAGCACACCGGTGCCGTCGTGCACGACCTCGCTGGTCTTGCCGTGCAGCAGTTCCGGTGCCCGGTGCACCGGCGCGCCGAACACCTCGCCGATGGCCTGATGGCCGAGGCAGACGCCGAACAGCGGCAGCTCCCGATCGGCGCACGCCTGCACGAAGGCCATCGACTGGCCCGCGTCGGTCGGCGTGCCCGGCCCGGGCGAGACGAGCACACCGTCGACCGCGAGCGTGTCCAGCTCGGCCGGGGTGACGGCGTCGTTGCGGCGCACGATCACCTCGGCGTCGAGCTGCCCGATGTACTGGACGAGGTTGTAGACGAAGCTGTCGTAGTTGTCGACGACGAGGATCCTGGTCATCAGTTGCCCACCGTCACCTGGCTGATCGGCAGGTGCGGCTCGATCCACGGGAAGATCACGAACAGCAGCAGCGCGCACACCGCCAGCACCAGCACGAGCACCTGCGCCAACTTCGCGGTGAGCGGACCGGGCAGGTGCCGCCAGATCCAGACGTACATCAGGAACCCACCTCGTCGTAGAGCTTGCTGATCGCCGACGGCATGGCGTTCGCGTCGGCCTTCGAGTCGACCCACTGGGTCAGGTTCGTGTCGAGCTTGGAGTAGACGATCATCCGGTGCGACGCGGTGAACTTCGGATGGCAGGTGGTCATCGTCAGCAACGCGTCCTGCGCACTCGTCGTCGGGATCTCCGGGTGGTTCGGCACGGGCCGCAGCACGTTGCCGTCCGACGGCTCGATGATCTGCCGGCCTGGCAGCGACACCGGGTTCGCTCCCTTCACCCGCACGGAGTCCGGCTTGTCGGTCTGCGGGTTGGTGTTCGTGCCGTCGGGCAGACCCATGACGCGGTAGACGTACCAGGCGACGGCCTTCTTCTTGGTCGTCGGGTCGGTGCCGAGGGTCTCGACGATGACCGCGTCGCCGGAGCGCAGCTTGTCGATGTTGAGGAACGGCTCGCCCTTGCCGACCCGGTGGCCCGCGATCGCGAAGTTGCCCGCCTGCCCCGCCAGCTGCGTGTTGCCGTAGTGCGCGGTGCCCTGCTCGAGCTGGCTGTCGTCGGGCACGGTGTTGCCCTGGACGATCGCCTCCGCGTAGTCGCGGCCGAGGCGCGGGATGTAGAGGACGCCGAGGCTCTTGCCGATCGGCACCGCGGAGTTGCTGTTGCCCGGCAGCCCGACGACGGTGTCGATCTCCTTGTGCAGCGCGGAGATGTTGTGCCGGTTGTTGCGGTCGGCCCAGATGTTGGTGATCCACACCTCGTAGACGACGAACAGCAGCACCACCAGCCCGAGGGTGATGAGCGTCTGGCCCAACCCCCGCAGCGCGAACCGCACCTTGTCACCGGTGGACATCGGCGCCTTGGGTGCCGAATGCCGCGGGGGCTCGCGCTCAGCGACCGCGTGGGTCATGCGGGCTCCTCACTTGCTCGGGCGGGCGTACGTCAGCGAGACGGGCCCGGTGTATGCGGCCAGGTGCAGGGTATGGGCGGACTCCACCGTGTACCCGAGCCCGTAGTAACCCGCGGCCTCGCGGAACAACGTGACGCCGGGTGACGACGTGAGCCTGCCCTGCATTGTGTCGGACGGTCCGATCGCCGCAACCCGGTATGGGGGGGAGAACACCTCGCCGTTGAGCAGCAGCGTCGGCCCCACGCAGCGCACGGCCGAGGTCGGGATGACGCGCTGCCCGGCGATCGTCATGGCTTCCGCACCGCCGGCCCACAGCGCGTTCACCACTGCCTGCAGATCGGACTGGTGGACGAGGCGCTGGTTGTTGTCGGCGGAGTCGGAGCCCTCGACGGCCGGGGCATCGTCGAGCACGACCTCGATACCCGACCCGGTGACGGCGGTGAGCCCACCGGGCTGCAGCAGCGGGGTGACCTTCGCCTGCGCGGCGGCGACGCCGGAGTTGTCCTGCCCGGCGGCCCTCGCCTCGGCCTGCACCTGCCGCTGGAGGGTGCGCAGCTGGGCGTCGGCGCTGCGGACCCGCGCCTCCGCGGAGCGGACGGTGTCGGCCAGGCTGGTGATGCCGGGCGCCCGCAGATCGGTGCCACGGGAGTCGCGGGCACTGGCGGCGAAACCCACGCCGGCGACCAGGCAGACGACGGGGACGAGCAGCCGCCAGCGCCGGCCGGGGGCGGGCCGGTGCTCGGAGTGCTGGCTCACACGCATCGACGTCTACGCTAGCTGCAGGAATCCCGCCTCAGCGGGCACCGGCGCGGCCGATGCCCGACCGCCTCGAGGAGCAGACAGACAGTGCCGAAGTCCAAGGTCCGCAAGAAGCCCGCCGGCCCGACGCGGTCGGCCACCGCCCTCTCCACCGGTGGCACCACGCGCGCGCTCGCCCCGAGCCCGACGTGGTATCCGGTCGTCATGGTGGTCGTGCTGCTGCTCGGCCTGGCGTACATGATCGTCTACTACCTGACCTCCAGCGGCACCGATCCGCACATCCCGGTGATGGGTGACATCGGCGCCTGGAACTTCGCGATCGGCTTCGGCGTCATGCTGCTCGGCCTCGTCATGGCGGTGCGGTGGCGGTGACGCGGGCCCCGGAGCCCCGGGGTTACGCACGGTCCACAGCGTTGTCCACCGCTGTGATTACACGCGTGTAGTTCATCCCCAGCTGGGGAAAAGCCTGTGGACAACCCGACCTTCCCGCGGCCCGCCGCGGTCGCCCGGTTCGTACCCGACCGCCGGTACACGGCGCTCGCGGCGGGCGGCTTTGTCGTTGCGGCGCTCGTGGCGCTGTTCAGCACCGACCGCGAGGGGCGGCTGCTGGCGATCGTGGCCGCCGTGCTGCTCGCGGGCTGCACGCTCAGCGACCTCGTCTTCTCGCCCCGCCTGGTCGCCACGACCGACGGCGTGGTCATCCGCTCGCCGTTCACCCGGGCCGCGCTGCCCTGGGCGGCGGTCGAGTCGGTGGCGGTGGTGTCGCGTAACCGGCTCGGGTTGCGTAACCAGGCGCTGGAGATCGACGCCGGCGATGTCTTGGCCGAGTTCACCCGCCGCACCCTCGGCCGCGACCTGGACGAGGCCTGCGCGCTCGTGCAGGCGTTCCGGCCGACCTGACGGCGCGGGACACTAGCGCGTCTACCAGGTCGCCGTGCCGACGGCGACCAACGCCGCCACCACGACCAGCACCCCACCGAGGCCGCTGGCCTGCAGCCGGGCGGGCACCCGCACCCGCTGCTTCGGCAGCCCGCCGATGACCAGCCCGGCGAGGACGCCCACGACGAACCCGCCGACGTGGGCGAGCTTGGAGATGCCGCTGATCGAGAACGTCAGCACGAAGTTCAGCACCACCGTGCCGATCAGCCACTGCAGGTCCAGGCCGAGCCGCCGGGCGAGCAACAGGCTGGCGCCGAACAGGCCGAAGATCGCGCCGGAGGCGCCGACGGTCGGGTTGACGTGGTTGCCGAACGCGTAGACCGCCGCGCTGCCGCCGAGGGCCGACAGCAGGTACACCGCGCCGTAGCGCCAGCGCCCGAGCAGCTGCTCCAGCGCCGGGCCGATCAGCGCCAGCGCCAGCATGTTCGAGCCGATGTGCAGCAGCCCCACGTGCAGGAATGCTGACGTGATCAGCCGGTAGTACTCGTGATCCTCGTGGATCCGCAATGGCGTCAGCTGCCAGTCGACGAACAGCCGCGACCCGGTCGGGTTGCGCAGCGTGCCGCCGCGCTGCAGCCCGGTCGCCACGTAGGCCGCAATGTTGAGCGCCAGCAGCGTGATCGTGACGTACGGCGGCGACTGGATCAGCCGGGCGCCGACCGTGGTGCGCGGCTGCCGGATCGTGCGGGCGCCGCGGTCGACGTCGTCCGGGCAGTGATAACCGACCGAGGCCTCACGCATGCAGTCCGGGCAGATCGGCCGGTCGCAGCGCGTGCAGCGGACCAGGGCCTCCCGCCCGGGATGTCGGTAACAGTGCGGCGTCCCCCCCGACTGCGTCATCGCCGCGCTGGAGTGTGTTCGGCGCGCCTCAAGCGGCGTCCTCGACGGTCACCGAGTTGATCGTGATCGGCTCGGCGGGCTTGTCGTTGCGCCCCGTCTTGGTGGTGGCGATGGCGTCGACGACGGTGCGCGACTCGGCGTCGGCGACCTCGCCGAAGATCGTGTGCTTCCGGTTGAGGTGCGGCGTCTGCGCGACGGTGATGAAGAACTGCGAGCCGTTGGTGCCGGGGCCGGCGTTGGCCATCGCCAGCAGGTACGGGCGGTCGAAGACGAGGTCGGGGTGGAACTCGTCCTTGAACTGGTAGCCCGGGCCGCCGTAGCCCTCACCGAGCGGGTCGCCGCCCTGGATCATGAAGTTGGCGATGACGCGGTGGAAGACCGTGCCGTCGTAGAGCGGGTCGTTCGTCTTCTGCCGGGTCTCCGGGTGCACCCACTCCTTGCCGCCGGTCGCGAGCTCGACGAAGTTCTTGACCGTCACGGGCGCGTGGTTGCCGTACAGCTGGAGGCGGATGTCACCGGCGGAGGTGTGCAAGGTGGCGATCTGCGTAGCGGACATCAGGCTGGGATCTCCCGTGCGATGAAGAGTGGACAGGGTGGACACGACCGCTCCATCCTGCCACGGCGCTCCGACGTCAGAACTTGGCGATGATCGCCTCGGCGAGTGCCTGGGCGTTCAACGACGCATTGGTCTGCTGCGTGTGCACCACCACCATGTGCCGCCCCTTCGCGAACACGAACGCCCAGTCGTTGTCGCCGTCCGGCCCGAAGAAGCGGGTCTGGTAGCGGATGCCATCCACACCCTTGACGAAGTTGCGCTGGGTCTCCAGGTTCTTGCCCGCCGTCGCCGTGCGAACCATCGCGGTGCGGGCCTCGGTGGCCGTGGCGAACGTGTACGGCAGGATGTCCGCGACCGCCTCGTGCCGCGTGTCGCCGTAGGAGTAGGCGAAGTAGAAACGGCAGCCCACCGGGTTGAGCTGGGTCAGCACGGTCACCGTGCCCACCCGGTCGCCCTCCAGATCGGCGACGTTCGGCCCCGTGGTGGGCTCGGAGTCCAGCCCGGCCTTGATGTAGGGGCAGCTGCGCTTGACCTCGCCGGCTGGCAGGCTGCCGTCGGCCGGCAGCGGCGCCACCGACCGCACGACCGCGTTGCTCGACGTGGGCACCACCGTCCGCGTGGCCACGACGGTGCGGGTGCCCGTCACCACCGTCTCGGTCGGCTGCTGGTGCGGCCCGGAGTTCTGGCAGCCGGCGAGCAGGGCCGCCAGCACGACCACCCCGGCCCCCGCGGCGCGCGCACGCCTCATCGCGGCCGCCCCACGGCCACCGCCGCGGCCTGCTCGGGCAGCGCGTCGTCCAGCGGTTCGAGCTCGACCTGCTGCCCGCGCCGGGCGTACGCCAGCTCCAGCAGGTGGTCGGCGAAGCGTGGCGACTTCGCGAGCACCGGCCCGTGCAGGTAAGTGCCGAAGACGTTGTCGCGCACCGCGCCCTCCGTGCCGTCCGTGCCGTTGTTGCCGCGGCCGGTGGGGGTGCGGCCCAGTGGCGTGACCCCCGGCCCCAGCGTGGTCAGGCCGCTGTGGTTCTCGTAGCCGACGAGCCGGCCGGCCGCCGGGGTGTCGACGACGTTGTTGCCGATCAGCCGCTCCGCCTGCCCGTGCGTCACCACGTCCAGCACCCCGGCGCCCGAGATGTGCCGGCCCTCCTGGGTGACGAACTCGTGGCCGAGCATCTGATACGTGCCGCAGATCGCGAGCACCACCACGCCGTCGTCAGCCATCGCCTGCAGGTCCGCGGCACGCGCATGGAAGTCCTCGCCGATCTCGCCCTGGGCGGCGTCCTGGCCCCCGCCGCCCAACACGATGTCCACGTCAGCCGGCAGCGGGTCACCGACGCTCACCGGGGCCACCTCCACCGGCAACCCCCGCCACTGCAGCCGCTTGCGCAGGACGAGCACGTTGCCGGTGTCGCCGTAGATGTTCATCTCCCGCGGGTACAGGTGGACCAGCGTCAGCGCCCTCATGCGGCCTTCCCGATGCGTTCGAGCACGGCGTGCAGCGCCCACATGGCCGTGTACGTACTGAACACGACCACGTCGCCGCCGGGCTCGACGGCGGCCACCGCCGAGCGCACTCCCCGCTCCAGGTCGGGTTCGATCTCGGCGACGTCGGTGTCGTCGTAGCGCAGCCGCACGGCCATGTCCGCGGCCCGGGTACCGGACGTCGAGCGCCGCGACGGCAGGTCGGCCAGGGCCCGGAAGTCGACGTCCCACAGCCAGGAGACGTCGCGCCCGTCGGCGTAGTCGTCGTTGATCGCGATGAC
>Ga0164242_10001804_pt1 | contig 25157 bp, 23 predicted proteins | sample OricomgcompostMG_FD_108783 | JGI IMG/M metagenome (GOLD analysis project Ga0164242, IMG submission 108783) | Miracle-Growth compost microbial communities from Emeryville, California, USA - Original compost - Miracle growth compost (MG) ...
CTTTGAAGCCAGTGGCGCGATGCCGCGGGTATATTCTGGCTTTGTTCGGCATGCCGTCCAGGTAGTTTTTGTGCGGACACGGTCGGGGGCTCGTCGTTGCCATGTCGGCGCTGATGGGCCGGCAACACTCGGTCACCATCTATGGCCGTCGACTAGGTCCCACCTTTCTCGTACGATACTGTTTCGTCTGCGTTCGTGGTCTCTCCTGCATACAGAAACCCAGTTACATAACTTTTCTCCCTTTTTTTCGGTGTTGATCCGATGTGAAATTTACCATGGCGCACAAGGAATTCACGGGGTGTCAAGGCGACTTGGTGGGGCACGATTCTGGGTGCGAATGGAGCATTTCTTTGTTAGGGTCAAACTGGGTCGATCGGATGGAACGCATCAAAATCCTCGACTTCGCCAATCGCCAGTCCAGTCATTGCCGCTGCTCTGTCGAGCCTGGACGGGGAAGTGTCGAGGTTGGGGTAGTAGCGCTTGAAATGGTCTTACACGAGGCGTGGTGTTGGAAAGACAACGGCAGGTAGGCCTATTCCAAGTTTGATTAAATGGCAACGATGGGGGTAGATTCAGCATATAAAGCCTGCGGGGATAGCACCGATTTGGCCTTGTATCACCAAGGCAGGATCAAAAAAACGGGAGTAGGTTTCAGATAGTGCCCTTAACAACGTGCATATCCCGGCTGGCTGTATTCAGCAACTACGCAATCAAGTCTCTAAGCTGGTGTCTCCTCTCTCGTCCCCGATCCTGTCAATCTTCGACTGCGAGGCAACCTCTGGGGTCTCTCTTGCGACTCCTTTGTCCTTTCTTCCTTTATTCATACCATGTCTGATGCCTGCATACTTCCCTTTGTGGTTCAACGTTGTTCTGCCCGGATGACGATGGCACGGAAGGTATGGACAATGTCGGTCAGTTCGAGAGCAGTCGTCTCCTAAGCGGTTGTCTTGGCTTGAATGGTGGTACGAGCCGACATGCGGATATCATCGAACCATTGCTGGTAGTCCGTAGCCTGTAACTCGACAACATGCCGGACGTAGGCGCGACCGGCGGCGAAGTATCCGACGAAGTTGCGGAGTGGCATATCTGACAGTGCAGTTGGGGAGGATTGGGGGCGAACGGTCAATCGTGGTAGTGGAAGGCCGGAGTCGACCGGTCCCGGCGTGATGGTCTTAAGGCAGTCACTGCCCGGGGGTGGGAGGAGAGAGTTGATGAGAACCTCCGAGGGAGAGAGCAACTGGCGTAGGGTGCGGCGCCAGAGTCTACAGTCCAGCTCCCTTGGTGGTGTGAGCATGCCGGCAACATGGTAGGCCGTGGTGGCGGTGTAAACGCCGTAGTAAAAGCCGTTCCGCTGGGTCGGGCAGGATATTACCTTCAAGAAGTCGAACCACATGCCGAATGTTGGTTTGATCGCAGGGCAGCAACCAGGTCAAAGTCGCCATGACGTGCAGCAAGGAGACGTGAGCGACGGCGCATTGGAGGCCCGCGCAAACCTCCCGCGACATGTTTACATAAGTTGAGGCCGATGTTGGCCGTCCGATCCAGATCAAGCTGAGAAAGGGAATTAGGAAATCGAGCTGCGATTTCCTAATTTCCTTTTCGGCGATCCATCATTCTATGACCTCTGCGGTCAATTCTGAGCTGGCGGTCCATTTTTTCGTATATACAGCCCTCCTTGACCCCATTCAAACTGTAAAGGCTCGCCCGCTCTCATGTCTTGGCTAACCGTCAAAGGCGCATACCCCGGCAGTTGCTTTCAAGTCGCATTTGCAACGGCCACAGGCACCCTGGAAATTGATGCATTTTTCCTGTGGTGATTTAGTTGCTTTGTTTGCCTATGCGACCGACCTGCTCGGTCGCAGGACATTTGGTTCGAATTCTGCCTTATGTGCACTCCTGATGAGGCCGGGGCTGGATCAGTTGCATAAAGACTGGATTCCCTCTCTGAAATTGACCGCTTTCTACTATTTTCGCGCCAGAATGAATGAGGCGCAAACAAGGCCGCTTGTTCGGCCGATGTGCTAGCTGCGTTCCACACGACGAAGAACTTCCCTCGCCATCTTGCCAGGAAATATTGCTCTTATTTAATCATAGTTAACGTTTGGGTACCCGCCGTCGAATACGAGGCCCTCGCGTTAGAACCGAAAAGGTGCGGGGAGCATCCACGGGAGTCTAGTCAACGCCTAATGATTGCCATAGGCATAATTTAGTTAACAGCACTGTATGAGGGTGTCTGGCGGGATTTGGGGTTGGATGTGGCCGGCTATTCCACCAATGTGTTTGTTCCCGTCTCGATTAGGCGCATACACTTTGGCCTCCAAAGTCAGCTGGGGTCAGACACAGTCCATCGTCCATGCGCCGCTGCTCGCTGGCAGTACCGGTATTCCCTTTAGAGGAACGCAAGTGGCTTCGGTTCTTTGGACTAGATCACTGATATAGATAATGACATCGTTCTTGAGGTAGTTGGCCACCGCGACTATGGTGCCCGTGATTCTGAGTGCGTGAGTCGGTGCTTCTTGGATGCTGCTCTAAAGCGATACTACTCGCGGCACATGCGACCGGGCCGCCGTAAAGAAAGAGCCTATTTGACGAGTAGCGAGCGGCCTTGGGTTCCGGGTGTCATACGGTGGCGGTTGTCTCTCCGGATGGGGAAGCGGTATTAAGGGTACTATAGAACGAGTGCAAAAACGGGCAGTATGCCAAATTGTTAACAGGAAGGAGGTCTTGATCGCTGTATGGAATAAAGGAAACGCAGGGCTCCAGAGAAAGATAGAAGTACCCGAAAGACCGGGTTGCATCAGAGGATATTATGCCATCGTAAAGTGTTGAAAAGTTCCCCGACAAGTACCAAACTAATCCCAGCAATAGATCCCGGGAGTCAAACCTAGTAAATAGCACGGCTCTCTTCCCACTTCCGGTGCAATCCCGACTTCGTTTCCGGCATCTCAGATTCCCGATCCCTTCAAACCATTTCCCCTTTGAAATCTGCCCCCCAACCCCCGGGGGATATCCGCCACGTGCCTTGGCAAGAACCCCGGTCTCTTTCGACTAGAGGCTATCGATGAACTCTCGGGTGAGGTCGGAGAGGCTGGCAATGCCAACGGTGATCTCGTTTTGCGTAAGGTATTGGCGTCCCCGTGGTTAGAGGGGCTGTCCGTCCTGGTTGTCCGTGCCTAAACTAGGGTTGTTGATCAGGCCGGTGACATGGATCCTGCGCTCCTCGAGGTCAGACCGGAGGCGACGTCTACGGTGCGCGCTATATACTCGGAGCGGCCGAGGGCCCGTTGGGCGTTCTGAAGAAGCGAAAGGTGAGATTCTGAATAATGCAGGTTCATGCTTGCTATGTTCCTCGTCCTGTGTGTTCTGCGTCCTCCATGAGCCTCGTCTCGTCCGGTATTTGTCCCTCGTGAGCTTCGTATCTCTTGTGAAAAGTGGTAGGAGAGTTCTCCCCTGTCATCATGTGCTAAAGCCCTGGTCGGGCTCGTCGGCCCTGCGTGCTTCGTGTTTCGTGTTGCCGCACACTGGCGTCCTTCACGATGAGGCAAAGCGCAGCAGACTTCGGCTTCTGCTTCATCTTCTGCTTCAGCCTTGGCTTGTCGCTACCAGATACAAGTAGGATTGTCAGATTGAGAGCTCCTTCTTGATTTTGTAGGTAGTAGTATATAACCATTCTTAGTTGGTAGAATGATTTGTCTACTTAATTGCAATAACGAATAAGATCTTAACCTGCTAAGTAGCTTGCATTCCCTTAGCAATGCACTAGCTTCTTAAAGGGACTATCAGCTCAAGTTGATAGAAGTTTAAGGCAATAACAGGTCTGTGATACCTGTAGATGTTCTAAGCTGCACACATGCTACATTGACAAAGCTAGCAAGTACTCTTTTGGCTAAAAGCTTAAGTAATCTTGTTAAACCCTACTGTGCTAAGAATAGAATATTGTAATTATTGCTCTTTAACAAGGAATCTTTAATAAGTACAAGGTATCAGCTTGCATTGATTACATCCCTACTCTTTATATACACTGCCTGTTGCTACTATTGATTAAATAGCTTAATAATGATTTTAAACTAGCCTAGAAAGTTATCTAAATTTAATTATTTAACTTATAACAAGAATCTCTATTAATAAACTAGTAAGTAAGAGAGATTATTATAGCATTTAATAACTTCCAAACTACGGATCCGTACTGAGGAAACGTAATAAAGTAATCAATTATCCACACGGTTCTAAGAACTGGGGGCTGTATTTAGTATAGACGCTATATATACTAGCTCCTCCTTGAAACGACAATATATATAGAGAGACGAGATACAGTGGTGCAAAATGCTTGATATTGAGTGCTAAGTCCCGCTGTGGCCATGCTGCCATGAACTCACACACACCCCTTCCAGCTTGGATAAGGACGGGCTGTCGTTTGCGCCGTGCGAGCGCGGCGATGAAAGTCGCAAACTGCCGTCGCTAGATCCAATAAATTCTCCAGCGACCTCCACTTCTGCTAGAGAGTTGAGGAGCTCGCCGCGGCTCCGGGGTGGTATTACCTCGATGCCATGGAACGTAAACAACACACACGGAGAATCTCCCTGGTTTATTTGCTGCTGGTGGCTGTTTGATGTGTGAGGGCGAGTCAGTAACGACATGCAGTGGTTGAAGAATAGCGCTGTCGAAGCGCCCGGTGGCGTTGTCTCAGGGGACTTTGCGGCCTCGTGACGCTAGAGAAAGGGGAGTGCAAGGCTCTGTAAGATGTGCGACATACTACTGCCACTAGAGCTGGCCTTGTTAGAGTTCGCGGTTTCCGCGATACGACGACAACTACGGGAAGTTGGAGCCTCAATCAGGGGAAATGGGAAGACGGGAAGAGTAAATCAGAAATTGATAGAGCAGGTATCTCGATGGGATAAAGGGTTAAGCCAGGAGATTGAAAGGACTTATTGAATAGGTGTAAGGCTAATGCGAAAGCCTCGTCTAACTCCGTTGATCACTCAGTGCCGCTGAACCCCTCACCTAGCGAACCGGAAATCTAACCCCTGACTGCCTCTGTCTTCGGCTTCATCCAAATAAGCCACCTTCTTATCGCTGTCCATAGAGTTCCACTTTCGATCCCGGACCTGGTTTCTCCATTTGTAATACATCATAGCAGCGAGAATTAACGCAATGTTCCATGTGTTGATTGCTATTAGGACAGAATTTCCAGTCCGGTATCGCGGCGCGTCGTTGGTGCGGTATATGTTGGAGCCGATGATAGTGCTGACCTGTACCGATATGTTGTACAACGCTGCGGAAACCGTTCGTGATCGCACAGAGTTGGAGTTGCGCGATGCAAGGGCAACCAGCAGAGCGTGGGCTTTTAAAGCATTAGCAACAAAGACGCCTTCGTAGAACCGTAAAAGTATAAGAGGGGAGAGATGGAGAGGGGTCAGATGTGAACTTACATAGCGGTCGGCTCATCAGGAGAGTTGTTACTGCCCACACCGTCCATCGAGAGACGGTGGTAATATCTACCGCTCTTAACCAGATCAAAAATGGAAGGGTCCAGACTTGGGCCAAGGCTACCCAGAGCAAGCGCCGGCCCATTCGTTCGGCAATCCAAAGTAAGGTCATCATTGTGATCACTAGTCATACTATTATCAGTACTAAATAGTCTCCTCGCCCCTTTTCTGATTTGCTGCCGTGGGACGGTTGTAGGAGAGAAAGAACATGACCAACCTGCGAGAACTTGGTATGGGATCACTAGTAAGTTTGTGTGGAAGGTGCTGAACCCCAACGCTCTAAGGTTAAGCGTGACATACTGCGTCGGAGAAATCGATGGGACTATGGCAGTAAAGCCGATCATGTATATCGGCCTTAAGAAGCCAAGAGTTTTAGCATTCGCTGAGCATGGGATGGTATGGCTCGGCCGGTCCGGCATCCTTACCACAAGTCATAGTCGGTCAAGCTCTTCCAAAGGAGAGAGAGGGTGATCCGCTCGCGGTTGTGCATTGAGCCTTTATTCGGGTCGTCTCTAATGATCCTGTTGACCATTATTTCCTCTTGCCTATGAGAGATTAGGTGTTATTCTCAAGTTTATATGTGCGTTTAGATGTTAGGTGAAACTCAAAGCAGCGGTTCTCGTACTTTGGGGTAAACCATCCAGCTCTACCTCTAAACCAACTTGCCGTCTGGGTAGGACTGGCAGGCATAAGAAGGAATGCAAGTAACCCAATCAATAAAGTGAAAAGACCCTGGGTTCTAGTTAGCATTGACCAATGCCATTGGACAGAACGGATGGGGGTGAGTTGGAGCACTCGTTTTTACCTCTATTAAGAACAGCCATCTCCATCCTTCATGGCCTCCAACTCCTCGCATGTGCAAGATGCCGAATGCCAAAAATGCTGACACAATATCTGCGAGCGACATGGCCATCCAAAACACCCCCAGTCGGATCCCGATCTCGGTGTGCTTGTAGAAATAGGACAGGTATAGCACCACCTGCAGAATTATTAGTTGAGGTGTTCATTAATAAATGAGGTGTGCTTGCAGGAGAATATGATTTACGTCGGGAATAAAACCCCCCTGGAGAAGTCCAAGCAGCACACGGAACACCAGGAAAGATGCCTTCCCGGATAATTTGAACTGGCAGGCAGCCACAATCGACCATAAGGTGAGCTGGGCTGGGATCCACCGATCGGGTCCAACCCATTTCGAGACGAGTTGGGACGGTAGTTCGGCGCAAAGGAAGGACAGATAAAACACAGTGTTTCCTAGGTTGTAGTCTGTGGAAGAAAGGGTTGATTAACTGGCTGTCACATCTGCAGCTCTGGCTTCCCCTCGCGGGGCCATGGCCATTTTCACACGTACCATTTGTAGTCAACCCAAGATCCGTCAGCAGATTGTCAGAGAGAGCTTGGCCGAGGTTGGACCGGTCGATTTCAAGGGCCATAAACATGATGCAGGTCCAAGGCAGGATGCGCCAGTCAATCCTGCGGACAACAGCATCTTCCTCAGCCCACGTCCACCGTGACAATGGGTTGAAGCGATGGATATTTTCCCTGGAGAGCGGCATTAACAGCGTCTTTACAGATCGAAGCGTGAGGAGAATGGCGGGGAGGAGCAGGAGGTAGGGGGATCAGTTTGTTAAGCTTACCAGTCACTCTTAGGTCTGTATTTTTCTGCGAGAGTAGGTTCGTCGTAAACACTAGGCTACAGCGGTGCTCCAGTAAGCTTCCCGCACCAAGAGTAAGAGCGAATCAATCCGGTGATACGAAGTACGTACCTGTGTAGCGATTGAATTCGGATCGTGCTCCTTGTTGTTGCTGAACCAGCTGAACAGGGAGCTACTTTCTACCTTCGGGACACCTAAGGCGGGCATTGGCGATACATCGACTGCCGTTTCATCTTTACCCGTGGAGTTGGAGTCGGATAAGGAATCGGTCGCCGGGATGGCGGTGATCACAGTGGTCATTTTTGAAAATAGGTATTCCTATTTGCGGAACAGCTGAATCTATCTGATCACAGGGACGTTCGGTTGGCCGGTGATGAGAATTGATCCATGGGTTAACAATCGAACGCCCGGGCAAGGGAGATTAATTATACACGGTGTTGTGCTTAAGCACGGGTATCGTCATCTTTGCTATGGTTGACAACATCACGGCTTTGCAGGTCTCACGGCTAGGGTAGGTAGGGAAGAGGAGTGAAGACCCGCCTACTTGGATCGACCCATGCTCAAGGCTGCTCGCTCGTCGACCGTTATGTCGTGTTAGTGGAAGACCCTCGCATAGCGGGGCATGTCTGGGACACGACAAAAACGCTTGTTAATCGTCTCGGGGCCGGTTCTGCAGGGATAATGTCCAACGCGAACTACGCGCGCCCTCTACCATGTCTCCAGCCCCTCTCTCGGCCCATGGCCTGGACCCGTTGCAGCCCTTCTTAAGTGGGGTTCGCGTCTCCGTTTTTAAAAACGGAGGATAGTCCATATCCTATTTAGCTATCGTAATCTCAACAACCTAGCTACCTTGATTAGTACCTATTTACCTAGCTACGACAAGTAAGGCGCGAAATAGAATTACTCCATAGTTAGTCGGCAGGCTCCGCATGATTAGTTCTAAGTCCTTCTGTGCAGCTGCATCCATATCCGGAACGGGCTCCACCAGCACAGCCAATGCCAGGTAGATCCCAACTATCACAAGGGCCGTAGGATCACATTTCTCCACACCATGAACAAATGCAGGCCGGGCTTCAAGCAGGAATGTTGTATGCGCCGCGCGGGATGGGGACCTGTAGATATGCGAGATGTAGGCGAGGGCATGGTGGTACGCCTCGAACGCGGTGGACGTTGTGCCGGCCCGCGTGTCCTGGGACGACGATGAGTAGAAATCGTCGAGGACGAACGAAAGCCCAGATAGCACGAGAGAACGGTCTTCAGGGACGTCGTCGCCGACCGAGGGATACTGCCACCCTCCAGGTGGGAATGCATTAGCTAGGCCGCTCTCCGCGAAATACGTCGGCGCCGCGTGGGTGATTGCTCGGACACCGCGGAAGGCACGAAACCACTGCACCACGCCTGCCAGGCTCTTGGCGTCCTCCACGGCGAACTGCCGGTGCACGATCGAGTGGGACCCGATCAGGATGGAGGTCATGTAAAGTAACTCAAAGTTGGACTTGCTGATGCCCGACCGGAGGCGGGTCGTCTGCTGGGAGATGGACCTCGCCATATAGGCGTGCGAAGCGGCGACGATGGACGGGTCGCCAGGGTGTTGCCGCCGGAGACGTGTGGCGGCAATTGCCAAGGCGGCGTCCATTAGGCAGGGGCATTGAAGCGCCAAGGCACGCATATTGGCTTCGACGAATGATTTACCGGGGTAGTCAAAGGTCTGGCTTTCCGTCACGAAATGGTGGAAGAGACGCAGCTCGAGCATTCGTACCTCGAGAGCCTTGTCCTGGCCATCCTCGTCATGGCCGAGCGAGAATAGCGGCCCTGTTAGCGACATGGCCGGCCGTGTTAATGCGGGCGGCTTGTCGTCTGAGACAGGACGGGAATGTCTTGCGGTGTGAGCCTCCCGAGGGATTGCCACTTTTGTACGCAGACCAGGCGAGGGGACGAGAGCTTCGTAGTCGCAAGTAATGTCATGTTGGATGCAGTTGCTACATCGTGGTTGTCCCTCATTACACTAGAGCAGCAGATGGTCAGCGCGCTGCCTCTTTTTCTCAGGAGCATCCAGTTGCATGATAAGTTAGGTAGGTAGGTAGGTAGGTAGGTAGGTAGGTAGGTAGTTTACCTTAATCCTCCGGAGCTTGCACCGACGGCAGCCCCGTCGGGATTTCGTATGTGTCCGCCGAGGTCGAGGTCTAACCGAGGCGAGTTCAGATGGCCAGACATCCATCGCACCGTCTTGTCTGTTTCCTCACCAAGTGGTGACTTTGTAATAGTGGGCACGCATGGTTTCCGTCCTGCTGGGTCGTCACAATTATGTACCCGCACAGGAGCTCGTTACGATGGCCTCTGGGAGAATCACGCCATGCCTCGCCTAAGTCAATAATCCGCATAAATGCATGTCAAAGCACTTCACCTGACAATTGAGCTAGATTTATGCCGATTGCACGATTAAACACCTAGGCATCTTCAATATTTTTATTCTTCAGCAAGGAAAGTAGTCTATGGCATAATCACTCGGGTCCGAAAACTCGTGTGCGCTATAGTTCATGCTCCCTTACCAAGACCGCAGCCACGAAAGCGAGCGCCGAACAGATAAGCGACACTACGTAGCTGCAGCTTAACCCATCAATGTAAGACTTGACTATCGCTGCTGCGATAGAACTCTCCGCTTTATCTATGTAGTCAACGCTCGACGCAGCCTTCTCAATGATCTGGGTTCGAAGGGATCAGCAAATTCCGCTTTCAAATTTGCTTTCTCCGGTCTGGTGTTCAAAGACTGAATACTACTTACCTCATTTCGCCCCAATGTCCCAATCCCCATCATTATCAGTCTCCCATCCAAGTTTCGCCGCATGCCCTCAAGCATAACAGCGCTGGCGGACGCCAGGCCGACCATCACCCCGACTTGCATAGTGAGGTATAGACCGGCGGTTGCGACGGCCTTGTACTTCTTGTCAACCGCAGCCTGCGTACTGATGAATGTGGCAGCCTGCGCTATACCGGTCCCGAACCCGGCGGGGAGGATGTACAGAGACTCCCAGAGATTTGTGTGCCCGCGCCATCTCAGGAACAACAACAGGTATGTAAGGGAGGTACAAGTAGTCGCGACAAGTAAGAGTGTCTTGTACCGGCCGGATCTGCTATGTTCATGAGCCGTGTACGATTACATACCAGTTACCAGAGAAACAGCTTCTGCGGTAAATAAAAAGAGACCAAAAAAAAATAAAAGAAAATAGCTGCATACCGTTTTATTAACGCGCCAGTTAGAATAGCGCCAAGTGCATTCCCGGCCACCGCAGGCGTCAGATGCGCCCCGGCAATGGTATTGGACGATCTTTCCGTCACTTGGAAGTATAGTGGCACGCAAAACATCAAGGCCAGCTGAGCGGCGCCTTGCAGCCCCATCACTGCATAGGATGAGACCACATCTCTATGCTTCAGGAGCCCGAGAGGGAAGATGGGCTCCCTAGCCCACCGAGTTTCCACAAAAGTAAACAAGATTACAAGCACGGCAGATGTGCCCAGCAAGAGGAAGATCAGCGGGTGAGACCACGGGATTTTGGACCCGCCGACCTCGATAGGTAGGAGGAGGGTAAATATCAACATTGCTAGCAGCGATGAACCTAGGATGTCGATCCTGGCAATGGAGGATGTGGGCTTGTCAGCCACCGCAGGTCCTCCTGTGTTATTAGAAGGAGAACCGGAGCTGTGGTTAGGGACAGGCGATGACTTGCTCTTTGGTAAGAATACGCCACAAAGTACCGCCCCAAGGAGAAAGATGGGAGCTTGGCCTAGGAATGACCACCGCCAGCCGATAGTGTCGGCGAGGAATCCGCCGAGTGGACCCCCCGCGCTGCGGCCTACGGTAGCGGCTAGATTCACCCCGGCTTGCCAAGCGGCGACGTCTCTTAGGGGGACAAGATCTAGTCCCACCCTGTTAGCATTGATCTAGTTGGCGGGGTTTCAGTCCCGCGGTGACTTTGGGAATAGCAGCCGCCAGTACCTATGATAATGACGGCTGTTCCAACAGCCATAGCTGACCCGCCAATGCCAGACACGACCCGGCCGAGGATGACCTGCCACATAGATTGCCCTACACCGACAAAAGCGCTGGTAAGATGCTTTTGTTAGATTGAGTTGTTATATAGAAACTGGTGCTGGGTTCCTCACCATCCAGCAGCGAACAAGATGTACGATATCAACACTAGATATCGAGACCCGTAGACATCGCCCAGCTTGCCGCCCTAATATTCCAGGTCGCTACATTAATCGCTAGCATGCCACGATAACAGGGGTAATGCTACGTACAAGGGCTTGGGTAGCTGCTCCAGCCAACATGAACGCGGTGAACAGCCAACTCGAGTCCCCGAGTCGATGAAATTGCGACGCGATCGTCGAGTGCGTTGCTAAGACGAGAGAGGCATCGGCGTTTACCATAAACGCTCCGACAAAGAGCACGGCCACGACTTGTATCAAGGAGGCAAGGGAGCTGGTCCCAGGTGTTGGAGGCAACTGACCTGCCTCGCGCTCAATGTCAAGAGGAGCGGACTCAATGTCTGACTCCGGTGGAGACGAGGACGCGGACGACGAGGTCCCGGAATCATCGCAGTTGAGGAGGCGATCTATAGCACGCTCCAAAACCGCGAACTTATTTTTGCTCGGCGGTAGGAGGAGAGCACGCTCGCCGTTGTCTAACGATGCTGGCATCGTCGTAATATAGTGTTAATATATTTAACAGAAAGAAGTGTATTAGAAGCTTTGTATGGACGGGAGACAGGAAGCAGGAGCAACACTTAGTTTCTTGGGCGAGGGGACTGTAAGGGGTAAAGGGAACAGTTCGTTTATGAGGCGCCTTCTTGCACAAAAGCTGACCCAGTCTTTTACCAATCATGCATGAATACGCACGGAATGCTGTTTAGTTGGCAAAGCCCCGATACGGTGAGTTGTTACCGTAAGTGCAAGCGTCTATGACGCAATATGGCTGGCGCGATTGCGACATGCAATATCGACCAGGGGTTAAAGTTGACCAAAGTCACTAGACTAGCGTCGTTAGGATATGGTGTTCCGTACGCCCTGAAGGGCCGCGGGGCGATCTTTTGTCCCTGAACAGGGCCGCCCGCGATACCCGCAAACGGTTATATGTGAAGGGACGGGTCCTTGGCAACAACGGGAATACTCTGTACCTGATTTGGGGTCTTGGTACACACAATATCATGTAATTTCTCTATGCGAAACAATTACAGGCCTGTCATTGGTAAGATGCTGGATAGGTGCAAAGTTAAATAGCTTCAGGCCTCCCGTAATCACATAGTAATCCACTTCGTGCAACAATGAGCCCTAGTTTCACACCCAATCACTCCATCGCGATCTTCGCAAGTAGACGAACCCATCCTTCTCGAATTGGGGCCCTTCGGCATCGAGGAGGTAGCCCAGCTCGCACCGTGAGTACTCAACCTTTACCTGTTCTTGCTCGTAAAAGCGGTCGAAGCGTGGTGAGAGCGCCTCCCGCAGGTTCTGGACGTTGCCTTGTGGGTGTAGTGCTCGCCACGGCTGCGCGCACACCCAACCCTTGCAGGACTTGGTTACGAGAAGTAACGAGTCTAAGCGAGAGACAATCTTCTCGATTGGTAGCCCAAGGAGCGTTGCAACGCCGGACTCTGGGCGCAAGATGTTCTTCATTTGACCAGGATCCGTCTAATCAAAGTTAGCGAGAACCCATTACTTGTAACGAAAATTCGCGGGAGATATTTTGCTGATGTGATAATAGAAAGTTTACTCACGTTAAGATCATAAAGCTCATGCTCCCCTGAGCACCACACGGAATAGTATAGGTTATGCTCCTTCGAGATGACCCGCAACGCCTTGTAAGTATTATTGATCGCCGTCGTTGTATTCGTCCCGAAGAAACCCCAAGGTCCTTCCGCCGCGGCATATCCCCAATACTCGACCGTGACATGCTCGTGCCGCGTGCCCACTGCCTCCACAAGGCCCTCCTTCGACAATGGGATTGCTACGCCGTCCACATCAGAACGCAGGCCCGCGGCCCCCGCCAAGCCTAGGATCGTTGGAACCAGGTCGGCGTGCGTAGTCACAATCTCACTCTCCTCGCTAGCAGGGACTCCCGGCCCTCGAATAATTAGCGGTATGTTCACGTCCTCCTCGTAGCCGCACTCTTTTCCCGGCTGTAGCCGGTGATGACCAATGTGGTAGCCGTTGTCCGTCGTGTAGAAGATATACGTGTTGTCTAAGATGCCTGCTGACTCCAGCTGGGAGACGACCTGGGCTACCAACTCGTCAACTGCCTGCAAGGCACGCAAGCGGCTTCGGTAGAAGTGGTCATTTGCCGCCACGTTCTCCACGTTCTGTTTCGGTTGCTGCCGGACCCAGCTCGCGCCGGATGGGGTGTCCGGGTTGAAGTTGGAGGTGCGTGGAACCATGGCGTCCGGGAATAGGTGGGCGTGCCGCTCGGCGGGGATGGGAGGCGTAATGCTCGGCATTTGATCCGGGTCCGGGAAGGTCACGTTGTCCTCATCATCATCGGGGAGGGGCATTGCGTCGACGTTGGAGTGGGGCGCCACCGGCGCAATGCCGAGGAAGAAAGGTCTGTCAGCGTCGATGGCGTCGGTGAGGAAGCCAAGAGCTTTCTGTGCAAGAACGTCGGTTGTATACTGGCCCTCATAGCTGACTGGTGGGTCTTGGTTTCGTTGGTATGTGGCGTTCAGGTACACGTAGGTGTACGGGTCAAGCAGGAAATCCTAATGCGCGTCAGAGCGATATCTCTTGGGGTCTCTTCGGACACGCAAATATCCATACCGAGCCGTTCCAACCTGCAGGGAATGGATTATTGTAGTTATAGATGGAGTGGGCGTTGAATAATTTACCCGTGTAGTAGGTATTGTATCCCAAATCCTGAAGGAAAATAGGGAGATAGTTTTTGTTATGCCCTTCCCGGACGAACTTGGGATAACCCCCTGCGGCAAGAGAAAGTTAGAATACTTTGCAAACAGTAGGTGGCAGGCATCAAGTGTCAGATACTTACCGTACGGCGGAAATACGTCGGTGACATTCGTGTTATGTGCAGCCTTCCCAGTCAAGAGAGTGACGCGGGACGGGCAACAGATAGCGGTGGTACAAAAATGTCGACGAAAGAGAGTTCCACGATCGATGAGGTGCTCCTTGATTAGAGGTACGTAGTCCAACGAGTTCATGTGCAGGTCTTGGTCATCGGTGAGAATCAATACAATATTGGGCCTCTCGTTGTGTACAGCAGACGACGTGAGAGGATGCTGAGAGCTGGCTGGCTGCCCGAAGCCAACGCAGTTGGATCCCACAGTCAGCAGGCACAGTATCAACCCCTTAAGAAAAGCCATATCTACAAACCCAGTATTAAGAAAACCTTGCGGTAGTCTAACCTCGTATGACAAAATGGGATTTTGAGAAGAAGTATCAGCTTGATTGTAGGTTTAATTGCGGGAGAGGAATCTATATTAAACACCTAGCTACTCGATTCAGCTATGTGTCAGAGGTAATAAGGTGCGTATCAGCTCCCGTTTAGACACCCGTTTTGACCGTTTTGCCTCTGAATGCTCTCGTCAAGCAACCTCAGTGTGACTGGTACTGCGCATCCCTGTCTGGATGCATCCCTGTCTCGGCTCTTTATGGGCAAATCAGAGCGAGCCCCGCCCGGATCTATGTCTAAGCTTAGACCAATCAGCTGCTTCTATGTGCGAGTACGCTTCGGCAGGAACGGGAACTCTGCAAATCTCTGGTAACCAACTGGATTACGACTTGTGCGAATACGGCTCTAGTGAGTTTGTTGTGCCGCAAAAATTGGAACTAACATTATGGAGGCAAATGGTTATTACGCCATAGGGCCAACTTATGATAGAATGCGGTAGAGCTGGGAAGGGCTAAAGGGCCAGAGCGAAATCGGAGTCAGCAATCGACTGGAGGTCGAAGATATCCCAGCATTAGCGAGAAAAGGTGTGGGCGAAGATGGTTCTCTTCAAGATTGCTGGTAAGGGTAGCTAGTAAGGGCAGCTAGTGAAGAAGTAGGTGGTAAGGTAGGTAGGGTCCAAGACAATGCGCAAGACACGAGGGATATGTGGCATGAGGCCCCCTCCGGAGGGGGAGAGTGAGTTGTGAAATAAAAGCCTAGGGCGAGAAAGATGAAAAGCTTGCACGACACATCTACCATCTCCTGGGGTAGCAGCAAGCCAGGAGTTCCCTAAGTCTTCAAGTAGCGTTGCTATGACTATGTTGTGGTGAAGGGCCTACGGACTGAGGTGGCGCACCGCACCACTCTTAGCGAAATAGATGTCTGATTAATGACTGAGTCATGAGTAGGGCGTAATTAGACAATAAATAGAAATAAAGGATCCTCCATACTTACAATCTCAATCGCCACTGCCTTATTCTTGTCTGTCAAAGTTTGGAGGACAAGACCATCTTTGTCTGTGCTGATGAGCTTGGGGTCCCGAAGTGACAAATCTGGTTTGGGATAACTATTATTTTATTATTATTATTTTTTACTTTTTATTTTGGGATTTCTGCTACCTGCAAAACGGGTTGCCTTACTTGAGTTTGCGAGAGAAAAATGGAAGTGCCATTCCTAGTGCTGTAGACATAATGGCTTTGAGCAGGACGGAAGGTGGGTAGGTGATTCAGATGAACATCACAGCCGTCCTCAAGCTGCAACAACAGACTTCTTAGTAGCTACTCCGATCAAGATGCAACGGTGTCCGCAGGATTTGAGGGCGGAGCTTTTGAGGGTTAAGAGAAGCAGGGCTAGTTCAGATTCATGGGCTAGCCTTTTATTTAAATCCTTCTCTCTGACAATTATAACCGGTATTATAGCCACACATTTACTGGAACTTTTGCTACCAATCCACAAGCCGTACGACATTATCGCGGGGGAGTTTGGGGCAGCGTTTGGTGCGGAGATCGAGCCTGTTAGTAGTTCGTGCTGTAATAAAAGCCCCTTCTTCTTTTGCTGCGTCTTCCTCATCATCTTCCTCATCGCCTTCATCCTGTTCTATTTGGCGGCCCTCACCGTCGTGATCCTCTCCCTCCCGCCCACCATCTTCCTCACTCTCTGGTTCACTATTCTTATCATTACAAACCTCGTCGTTCTAGAAGCCAAAGCTCTTCTGGAACCGCACTTTCTCAACATACCCGTCCGGGATATAGAAGTTTAAGAAGCATAAGTAGTGCCGCGTAATCGTAACGACAACGATCCTGTTAATGATAGAATCGAGGCAAATTAATCGAAGTTCCTTTACAACTTGACGAAAAGAAAATGAGTAACCTTTCCATAAGGCAGAAAGTGAGAAAGCAAGAAAAATGTCCGAATGAGACAAGATGAGAGAGAAAAGACAAAGTAAAAAAGATGACCGCGGGATACTAACTCCTCGGGATAGCCTAGACGCTCTGCATAAAGCGAAAGCGCTGCGCGAGCGCCTCACCGACATTCTGGCCAAAGATGACATCCGTAATGACTAGTCTCCGATCGCGGACGAGTTTGAAACGCTTCTTCGCGTAACGCAGGCCTCTCGCCGCGGGCAACGAAGCAGCCTTTGTCGTTCCTGCGTAGAATAGTGATCTCTCCATTGGCGGTGGCCTCATTTCCAGCCCCCAGGCGGGGGAACATGCGCCGCCACATGCCCGAAAACTCGAGTAGCAGCTCCGGAGGGTTAACGGTAGTAACGATGTCCTGCAGCGGACCGCGAACCAGACAGCGGACCAGCGCGTGCCTCAGCAGTGTAGAGGTTAGCTACACGGCTGCGTCCTCCGAGATGGCCCAGGCAGTGTGGTCTTCTCGCGAGTCGCGAGAGGTGGCCTGCGTTGTCACTCGCGAAGGAGCTGCTTGGGAGCGGTTCTACTGTCGAGCTACTGCCGGTTATCTCAACGGTGCGGTCATCGTAGTCTGCGTGGTGTTGGGTCTAGTGGCGGGTGCGTTGTAGCAATGGAGAGACGGGAGCTGGGAGTTCATAGTCGCTCTCAACTCCGACGCCACCTCCTTCGTCAATGTTAGACATCTCAAGGTTGTCGCCGTCGGTGTTGAAATCAACAGCTCTGTGACCGGCTGTAGGCGCAGAATGTTGGGATTGACTCGTAGCCGCAGCAGTGGCCGAAGCAGTCACTCCTATAACCCGAACAGGCTGCGCTGGTGAAGCGGTGCAGCGGGGCCCGGAACATCCCCGCCGTACCAGTTAGCTGATGCACCAGCTACGTCTCGGTTGGACCTTCATCGCCGCGTTGAAACGGTGTGATGACTTTGGACAGCACGAGGTTCGGCAGCCTAGGAGGCTGTTTGAGGTGGGAGGAGGCGAGGGCACGATACTTGATAGTATCTGAACAAGGGCCTTAACTAAAAGACTACCTTGTCTCAGACGTGGTTGACCGATTTGTCTATGATCCCACCGAGACAAGTCTTGATGATACATTGGACAGCTCAGAGGATATGGACACTGACACTGAGGAAAGCGAAGAAGATTCCGTATTTGACGATGATGGGTACGATGCTGATGTGACAGAAGACACTGGACTCGACGAGAATGAACTTGAAATATAATGAGCTTAACTTTGCTGGAAGTAATCGTGAGGTGAAGGAAGAACCTGAGAGCCTTGGGGAAGAGACATATGAGTAGAAGATGCAATCCACAAGCACAAAGGCACCCTGCTACGAGAACATTATGTTCTGAATTGTTATGGATCTAAATTAGGGCGGGAGAGATGTTCTTGCGATAGAAGTGCATCTTCGGCACTACAAAGGAGCTGACAGGAAGTCTAAACTGTAAGTAAGGAGTGCCATCGTGTAGTAGCCAATCTCACCAATATCTTTCTAAGACTATGTTTTTGTTTCGCGAACATTCTTTGGCCATCATTTACCCTATTACCACATCCTTGCCTGGGCGATTCGTGACGATGCTATTGACACAGCTGGTTACACCAGTGCCGAGCTATTTTTCTCGACACATCTTTGAAAGAGTGCACCAAAGGCGGCTTCGAAGTTCTCCTGGCTGAAGCCGAATCGGCTATTTTTTCGCAAACCAGTGCGGATGACTTCTGGCGGTGGGGGAGACATTAGAAACAGAGCTAATGAACTACGCTACGTACGCATTTTATCTTGACCGCATTGGAAAAGACCTTAGCTCTGAGAGGTGGGCTCCCCACTCCAAGCGATGTAGTGACATAAACGCCATTGCTGGGGACTTCTGAACGCAGTTGTTAGGCAGGTCGCGTGACACGACTCTAATACTAGGTGCAAAGAGAATGTCTACCTCAACTACTGAGTTAGTTGTAATGTGCAAGGTGTATTCTGAGAGAGAGACTTGTCAGTTGATGTCGAGGAGCTCGTTCGTTTCGGAGTCTCCTGTGTTGCTTTCGCAGTTAGGACTCGTATCATTAGGATGAGTGGATGTAGTTGCTAGCCTTGTATTAGGCTATGTATTAAATCTAGGTAAGGGAGGTCAGCTGGGCTTAAGTGGCAGGTAAACCGACGAGAAGTCGAAGCGTCATTGATATTACATACAAGTTGCTTAGCACATGATTGACAGCTCTGTATTGTAAGTCTATGCTTTCCTATTGCTAGTTGATCAAGTTTTAGGCAGCTGTGCGTGGCGCAAGGGACCTCTGTCCATAATGCAATGCCAAGACGGTTGAGGCCCTCTTTGGCCTTACGGGCGTCAAAATTCCGCTGCCCATGCCCCTGGGTGGCTCATTGACTCACTCATCGTTGGCATTTTTGCTTTTTCGCCTGCAGATGCCTGAGACATGGCAGTGCGTCAAGTAGGGAGCGGTGACGCTTTGCGCTGGACATTCACGCAACTTCGGCGAGTAGAAGTATACTCGATGGTGGTAACTTCTGGGGAAAGGGGCCTGCCTAGTTGGACTTGTCTGTGCTGAGACGCAAGTCCAGACTGCTTGCATGGGGACTTGGGTCTGACACATAGAGTGGATGTCTCACATTGTGTTGCTGCACTACGCTGCGTTCAAATGCATATTGCCAAACGTCGAGAAACAGCTTGGCCAATTGCTCCTCTTGCACTATGCAAGAGTGTGACTCATGTGTGGAGAATGTACAGAGGGTGTCCTGGGAACATATCACCCTTTGCCCTTACAAAGCATGGCTCACATGTCAACATCTGGATAAACGGCTCGATAATTGAACTTCTCCGCTCTCACTCGAAAGCCCATATTCGTGTAGATTTCAAGTAGCTCTATACCTGCGTATTGCTCTCAGCTTCGAGATTGCCTAAGCGGGGATATATCATCCCATGATATTAGGTTGATCCAGTCTCCAGAACTATTACGAGACATTATCCCCTGTTATCCTTATTGCGAATGATATCGTTACACTCGTATAACCGTTGGCAACTGGATAACTCTCTTTAACACTTCCGCAGAGTTGTTTTAGGCAAATAAACAATAATAAAATTCTTGCCAGCTGGCTCAGGAAAAGAAGGCCCGGCGCCAGTACTAGGTAGGAGGATCTAAGGGGTTCTCCCCCTTAAATAGTTCAATTAGAAGGGAAATCGAACCTTTTCTTCCATTTTCTCTTTTCTTACTATAGCCAACGTATGGATATCTACCTCCTACTGGCATGCTAACCTCCAGATAGGATCTTAGTTTTTTGCCTGTACCCTAAAAATCAGCGGGCGAAGCGAGCTTATTTAGCGTTGATGCTGAACGCCAATGCTGAGGATGCTAGCACGCTTCAAGAGAGCAATAGTGTCGCAGAACTATCTCTTCAAATGCGGAGGAGCGATTCACATTAGAGAGCACGCGGAGCTCGTGCTTTCTGAGAAAACTTGCGAGCTGGAGAAAGCGATGAACAGAATCGAGTCTAACCCCGTTACTCTTTATTAGGACACTACTAGATTAAGTCTATGCCTAAAACTTACCGTGCCATTTTCCAGCACAGAGGACAACATAGAAAATCTCCTCCAGCACACTTACTCCACCACACTTGCTCCAACACACATATCCCGCTACCTTTTCACGGGATGGAGAGGATGTCTACGATAACAGCTATCACAAGGCATACAGTTATATGCTTCAAACTTCTGCTCTACCTTTAATCCTTAGGAGCTTGGCATTATCGACTAGGTTTCTCAGCTTCTCTCCAGTACTGTTCACTCACCAGTCCTTAGAGCTGTTCGAGCTAAAGCTATATTGGTTAATGTAAGCAGCTGGCTTCTGACACCACGTATTATTTACTAATCTTAGTAGGTATATTCGGGCCCTTCTAGAGAGTTGTATGGGGCCTTCGGCGTGGTTAGTCGTGATAACCTCAATTGAGTTGCGAGAGTGTTTCGTGCCCGAGGCACGCGGGGCCGCGGAGTGAAAGCGAGAGCATGTGACAGTCTAGCTGCACCCCAACAGGTTGGGCTCGAATCAGGCACGTACATCACGGCCTACGAAATCTCTTAGATATTGAGCTCTTGCATAAAATTAGCACTTGTGCAATACACGCCTTACCATTACGTGTCGTTACTGTTCCGCTGCCTGATTAACCATCTTACAAGGTAGATTAGTGACAAGTTACTAAATCTTGCCAAACTATACTTAGTAAATATATAATGGAGAGGCTAATAAGTATGAATCTAAAAGGTTATCTCGCTACTACCATCCAGGAATGGAGGAAAACAGGGCGATAAGAGGAAAAAAATATCTCTAAGAGTCAGTAATTCAGTGCAGCTAGTTGCAAAGAAGCTGAAAGGCCAGCATAGCAGATATGTACAGCATCGCAAGCTAGTTAAAATCAACCATATTACTGCAATAAGATAAGCTAAAGCCCTTAACCATATACAAAGGTAGTTAAAGAAGTTCAAATATGATCCTAACAGACCAAAGAGCAGTAATACACCTCTGTCTAGGTATAACAATAAGTAGTTCCTCGACATAAATACTAGCTACTAGATTCTCGCTTCTAATCTTACCAGCAAGAGGATAGCTACTTAAGAGGCAGGAACTCCTTGATACAGTTTTGCTAAGCTATATACTAATATGTAGTTGGAAGGGTTGGAGAATAGCATCTGCCCTAAGAAGAATGTGTATATGAACTTCTAGTGGCACATCCCAGCATATCTTGTGATAATAGGGAAGAATGTGGAAGGTGATTGCTCTTACTTGTGTGGCAAGTTACAGTGCTTCAACCCAACTCATTTAATAGACGAGGATCATTAGACCAATCTCAATCGCCAGTCTTTCATAGGTTCAATCTAGTGTACAAAACACAATCAACTAATCGTTGACGTTTGCTACTATATACTGCTATACATCAAGGCTTTCTTCAAAGATGATATCCTGTTTATTTGATGTTGTTGCAGTCTATTCCCTGAAGGATTAGAAGATTAAGGAGAGACTTTTATCCTATTATCGCAAGTATCACTCTAGACATGTCAAGTACTGGGGGATGCTAGCAGTCTGCAAGGTTGGGATAATCTTGAGAAGTCTGATATACTGTCATTGGAATTGTTGCAAAGCTAGCAATAATCTCAGAAGTCTTAGCAAAGCCTACAACAATAAGGGTCATATAACTATATTAATAAGTTCCTATCACAAGATTTGACCAAGGTACTTGGAGCTGAACAACTATAGGTTGCTTAAGCTTTAAGACAAGCTATAGCTTCTGAGGTTATACTTGTAGATAGCGTAGAAGCTTCTGACTACAGCAATACTGCATTTGACGAGTTGCTAGATGAAGTAACGGCTAGTTGACTTGAGGATCTAGCATTTGAAATTCGGTGTAAGGACAAGGGCAAAGAGAAAGCTGTAGGATAAGCTATATCTCGTGAGGTTATAGTTGTAGACAGCAAAGAAGCTTCCAACTACGGCAGCATTGCGTTTGACAAGTTGCTAGACGAAGCAACTGCGAGTCGACTCGAGGATCTGGCTTTTATAGTTCGACGTAAGGATAAGGGCAAAGAGAACGCTGTTGATTAAGGCTGGTAGTAGCGAGGGGGTGCTCAGGAGAGTAGTTAGAGCGAATGAAAGACGAGGAAGTGCAGAGAGACGTTGTGAAGAAGTCATAGGACTATCATCAGGTATGGTGTAGGAGCGCCGACACGAATAAGTCATTGATAGTGTTCTACCTTAACCTTTGTTCGTTTGTTGCCTATGACTAAACCTCAATAGCTGTGCTCGTTTGTTAGTTGGAATAGAACTTTCTTCTACCTCGGTCGATTGTTAATATTATTATTGGCTTTGATACACATACGTTATGCCTTTCAATTAGGCTCTGTACTTGCTCTTTGGAGGGCAATAGCGGGGCATACCTATGAGGTTACACAAGATTGCCTGTTTAAGTTGCGCTACTGCAAAGCTGTGAGGGGTTCACCTGTCAGCTTGCACCTAGGTTGGGAGGGGAGGACACAAATAGACGTAGGACAAAGCAATTTCCACCGTCCCTGGGTCCTCCACTCCTCATCCTCCTCCCCTCCCTGTCGCGGGTTACCATGTCCCTTACTTCGTAAGAAGAAGTAGATCAAACCGAGGTGCCTAATTTTAATCATGATGATCTTTAACCTTGTTACCCCCCTATTACTGCTCTTGGAAAGCATCGCTGAGCGCCTCGGGATTGGCAACGCCTCTAGTGTCCAGCTAAGATCTGGCAAGGACGGGATCGTTGGCGAATTAGGATCCCTGCTGTCGACAGAGGCAATTATCACGCTTCCCTCATCGCCGAGATGGTCTGAATTAGTCGTTCGGGCTGCCGCCCCTCGCATCCATCCCGATTTTGTAGCTGTAGTCGAGGTCGCGACAGAAAAGGATGTGCAACGTACGGTAGGTCGCCCCCACCCCTTGACCGACTGGAGAATCTATGCTCATGGTAGCTTAGATTAAATACGCCAACCGGAATGCAATGCCTTTTCTCACCGTTTCTGGCACCCACGGATGGCCATGGACACTGAACAGGATTCATGGCGGCATCCAAATCAACATGCGAAAGATGAACAACACCATTGTCAACTGTGATGGTAAGACGGCCACCGTTGGCGGCGGCGTGATGCAACATGAGATCACTTCGGTACTTGATAGGCAGGGGAAGCAGGCTGGTTAGTACCTATGTGGCCCATACCCTGAAATAGCAGCTAAATTGAGGTTAGTCACCGGCATATGTGAGTGTGTCTCGGCAATCGGACCCCTCCTTGGTGGTGGACACAGCATGCTCCAAGGTCGACACGGTTTTGCCGCCGACAATTTAGTCTCGGCGCGGCTCGTGCTTGCAAATGGCTCTGCTGTCACAGTGTCCAAGTGGCAAAACCGCGACTTGTTTTGGGCCCTTCGCGGGGCTGGTCACAACTTCGGCGTTGTCACGAGTTTCGACTTGAAGATCTTTGATGTGCCCAAGGAAACATGGACTATGATCATGTTCACCTTTACCCAGGACAAACTCGAGTTGTTCTTCGACACGTGGAACCATTTGGAGGCTGCCAATGAGCAACTGGGTCTTCTTCTTCTTCAAGGCGTAGTGGCTCGGAACGACAGTCTCGACCTTGAACACGTGAGTCGGGCTTCCCTACTAGCTGCATATCTGCCTTTGGTTACCTACCCACTCACACGCCTAACAGCCAGTCATCAATCTCCAGCTCATTTATGAAGGACACAACAACCCGGCACCCGATGCTTATGCTACAGCCTTCCGGGCGCTTGGACCGGTGGCTGAGTCTAACCTTACAGGAATTGCTTGGGGAAGCTTGTTTGAAGTTGGTGGGTTCGGGACAGAGAGTCCTGTTTGTCGCAAGAACATGAACATTCTTGGGTACCCAAACTCGTTTACACGGTGGAGTAGCACTGCGATGCGCAGAGGCTTAAGTCTCTTCTCCGAGTTAACCGCCGACGAGACCTTTTCGACCTCTGCCTGGCTACTGGAATCGTACGGCTGGAAGGGTGTGCAGGAAGTTGCCGATTCAGCGAATGCGGTAGCACCCGAGGAGCGCCTAAACCAAATCCTCACATCTCCCGTCTTATGGTGGCCAGGCGATGACGAGCTTGACCGACAAAAGGCAATCACTTATGGGAAGAATATGCAGAGGGCCGTGAGAGATAAAGGATATCTTCACCATGCATATGTCAATTATGCCGTTGGTGACGAACAGCTGCAGGAGGTGTACGGACGTAATGTTTTGCGGATTGCGAAGTTGAAGGCTTTGAAGGAGCGTTGGGACCCTGAAAATCGATTTGGTTTTTACAACCCCATCTACTAAGTCGGAGCAATGGGCAGCCAGCCAACAGTCCCTTGGAGTTTCGCGTTGCTTTCACCCACAATGCCGGAAATTAATTGGTAGCTGGCCTTGCGGGAATAACAATGCGGTATCTCTAGAATCTTGGCTGGAGTAAAGGAAAAGTAAGCAACTAAGAAAAACAACATAGACAGTCAGGAGGGTCCGTACACCACAGGCTGGTTGCGTGGGATATTTCCTTATGCAGAACCTCTCACATCACTGCTAGTGTTCTAGCCTGTGGTGGACTTCCTTTGCCACTACATCTCGCAAGCTTTAGCTACAACTTTGATCGAGTCCTGCCTCTAGCATCTTTACTAGCTACCTCCTGCAGTGATGTACAGCCAGAAAAACAATCAAGACTACTCGGCGTAGTTCCATAGAATATTGCTTCAACCGGATTATAAGGTACATACATCACCCCTCGCGGGGTTAGGGTGGCAACGGAACATGTATGCCCGGCGGTTGTGGTTCTTGGGACAGAAGGCGGAAATCCCCGCCAGGTTCATTTTATCCAGAATAAATTACCCCCTAGTCAATCTGTAGACTGATCAACGACGGAAAAGGACAGATAGCCCGCTGCTAAAAATAAAACAATTACTTCCCACCGCATGTTAACAGCTAGAATTACTCTAGGATATTACAGCGACCTATTACTTAACTCTTCTTTGCCTCGCACCAACCCAGGCCACCTGGGGAGGTCAACATCAACAGCATAATAATTATATGGGGCCGGTCATCAAAAGTTATATCCCACGCTTGTAAACATGAAGTTTTACCGTGAACTTCTACTATTGCTA
>Ga0164242_10001805_pt1 | contig 25152 bp, 24 predicted proteins | sample OricomgcompostMG_FD_108783 | JGI IMG/M metagenome (GOLD analysis project Ga0164242, IMG submission 108783) | Miracle-Growth compost microbial communities from Emeryville, California, USA - Original compost - Miracle growth compost (MG) ...
CATCGGTCTTCTTCGCGACCTCCTTGACGAGCTCGGCGCCGATCTTCTCGTAGGGGTCCTCGAGCTCGATCTCCTTGGCGATGGAGACACCGTCGTTGGTGATCGTGGGGGCACCCCACTTCTTCTCCAGCACGACGTTGCGGCCCTTAGGGCCGAGGGTGACCTTGACGGCGTCGGCGAGGGTGTTCATACCCCGCTCGAGACCGCGTCGGGCCTCCTCGTTGAAAGCAATCAGCTTCGGCATTGCCTGCGATCCTTCACGTGGGAAGTTCGTGTGATCGGTCCGATGAGCTGCCCGCGACGGACGATCCCGAGCGTGCGGCGAACCCTTTCTCGCCGACCTCCAGGACCTCAGCGCCACCGGTCCGTTGTTGTCACTCTCATGGTACGAGTGCCAATGTCATGTTTAGCACTCGGCCCCGGCGAGTGCAAGGAAACAGTTGGGCTGCGCGGGACCCCCTCAGAGCTGTTTGATCAGCAGCTCGAAGGCCAGGTCGTCGCGCTGCGGCAGCCCGAAGCGCTCGTCGCCGTACGGGAACGGACTCATCTCGCCGGTACGGCGGTACCCGCGTCGGACGTAGTAGGCGATCAGCTCCTCGCGCTGCACGAGGACAGTCATGTGTAGCTCGCGCGCACCGCACATCCGGGCGACCCGCTCGGCTTCGTCGAGCACCTGTCGGCCGATGCCACTCCCCTGATGGCCGGGCCGGACCGCGAACATGCCGAAGTAGCCTGTCTCACCGCGTTCCTCCAGTTGGCAGCATGCCACCGGCTCCCCGCCCGCCGCCGTCTCGGCCACCAGCATCCGGCTGCCCGGGGTGTCGATCACGGCTCGGACGCCCTCGGCATCGGTTCGCTGGCCGTGCAGCAGATCTGCCTCGGTGGTCCAGCCGCCTCGGCTGGCGTCGCCGCGATAGGCCGACTCGACCAAGGCGACCAGGTCGTCGACGTCGGCGAGGGTCGCGTCACGGAAGGTCAGCACCAGCCGATCATAGAGAGCGCGACAGCGCGCCTTGTGAGCGCGACCTAGCCTCGAAGCATGCGTCTGCCGGAGCCGCTTCGCACCCCTGTCCCGCTGATCAGCGCGCCGATGGCCGGGCCGGGTGGCGGTCGCCTCGCGCACGCCGTCTCGGCGGCGGGGGCGCTCGGGATGTTCGGCGTCAACGACTCCCGCACCCGCGAATGGATCCAGACCGAGGCGGCGGTCGCCGGCGCCGGCGGTGCTCCGTACGGCGTCGGCCTGGCCGCGTGGGCGCTGGAGAAGCATCCGGAGCAGCTCGATGCCGTACTCGCGCTGCGGCCCACACTCGTCTCGGTCAGCTTCGGCGACTACGCCCCGGCGATCGGGCTGCTCCGGGAGGCCGGCATCCTCACCGCTACCCAGGTCGGCTGCCTCGATGACCTCGAGGGCGCGATCGACGCCGGCGTGGACATCATCGTGGCCCGCGGGGGCGAGGGCGGCGGCCACGGCCGCAACTCGATCGCCACTCTCCCGCTGCTCCAGCTCGTCCTGGAGCGCACCGAGCTGCCGGTCTATGCCGCCGGCGGCATCCTCAACCACCGCGGGCTGGCCGCCGTACTCGCCGCCGGAGCGGCTGGCGCTTGGGTCGGCACCGCCTTCCTCGGCACCCGCGAGGCCGCTTCCCCCTCAGCAGCCAAGACCGCCCTCTTCGCCGCCCACAGCACCGGCTATGGCCGGGTCTTCGACGAGGCGCAGGAGGTCGGCTGGCCGCGCGAGTACGGCGGCAGGTCGGTCGCCAACCGCTTTTTCGAGGAGTGGGTCGGACACGAGGACGAGCTCGACGACTCCGCCCGCACCCGCTTCCGCGCCGCGGTCTCCGGCCAGGACTACTCGGTGGCCCATCTCTACGCCGGGCAGGGCGTCACCGCGCTCACCCACGAGGTCAGCGCGGCCGATGTGGTAGCGGAGTTCGCACGCGGGGTGAAGCCCGCCTAGCAGCGGGGTTCAGAACAGCGGCGCCTGGTGCCCGAACGGAACCTCGTCGCGCACCCCCAGGGCGGCCAGCACGGAGGGCAGGACCGCCTTCGCGGTGCGCTTGTAGCCGACGGCACTGGGGTGGAAGCGGTCGAGGCTGAACATCTCGTCGGGGTTGGTGATGAAGAACGGCCCGACGACGTGCGCGAGCGAGACGACGTAGGCGCCGGCCTCGTGCGCCGCCGCGGCCTGCGCGGTGGCCAGCTGTCGGGAGGCCCGCGAGCCGAGCGAGCGCAGCGGCTGCGGCACGGGCTTCAACGCGCCCAGATCCGGGCAGGTGCCGACCACGACCGCAGCACCGCGGACCCGCAGCACCTCGATGGTCTCGGTGAGGTGCTTGACCGACTCCGCGACCGGGATGCGGTGGGTGACGTCGTTGCCGCCGACGATCACCACCGCCACGTCGGATCGGTAGGAGGGCAGCAACGACATCAGCTGCTCGGGCAGCATCCAGGACTCGCTACCGACCTTGGCCGCGGTGGTCAGCCGCACCGAGCGATGGGTCTTCTTGGCGATCCCCCTCGCCAGTCGCGCACCCAGGGTCCCGTCGGCGTCCTCGGCGCCGAGCCCGGCGGCGATCGAGTCCCCCAGCAGGAGGAGCTCGATCGGATCGCCGTATGACTTCTTGTAGACCTTGTCCGCATAGGGCGCGACCTCGCCGAGCGGCTTGCCGATCAGGGCCCGGGCGTGCGCCGCCTGCCGCTTGAGCAGTACGACGGCACCCGCACCGACGGCCGCACCTACGGCACCGACCGCGCCCGCCACACCTGCTCCGACCGCGATCCGGCCGAGCCGGCGTGCTTCCTCACCTCGGGTCATGCCCGCTTCGTAGCGCGGCGAGGTGAACGGCGCTCCAACAGCGGCTGGCCGGGCCGCGACTCTGTGGCGCGGATCAGGCCTGGGAGAGGCCCGCCTCTTCGAAGGCGTCGTACGACGCCGCGATGGTCGCCCGCGGGCCGACCTTCCCGGCGATGGCGTCGAGGGTCTTCAAACCGTGACCGGTGTTGATGATCACCGTCTCGAGCGAGGTGTCGATCTGGCCGGTCTCGACGAGCTTGCGGGTGACCGCCACGGTGGTACCGCCCGCGGTCTCGGTGAAGATGCCCTCGGTGCGCGCCAGCAGCACGATGCCGTCACGGATCTCGTCGTCGGTGACCTCCTCGACCGCGCCGGTCGTACGCCGCGTGGAGTCGAGGACATAGATGCCGTCGGCCGGGTTGCCGATCGCCAGCGACTTGGCGATGGTGTTCGGCTTCACCGGGCGGATCGCGTCGACGCCACCCTTGAAGGCGGTCGCGACCGGGTTGCAGCCAGCGGCCTGGGCACCGAAGATCTTGTAGTCCTTGGCCTCGACCAGGCCGAGCTTGATCAGCTCCTGGAAGGCCTTGTCGACCTTGGTCAGCTGCGAGCCCGAGGCGACCGGGATGACGATCTGGTCGGGCAGCCGCCAGCCGAGCTGCTCGGCGATCTCGTAGCCGAGCGTCTTGGAGCCCTCGGCGTAGAAGGGCCGGACGTTGACGTTGACGAACGCCCAGCCGTCCTCCTCGGCCGCGATCTCCTGGGCGAGCTTGTTCACGTCGTCGTAGTTGCCATCGACGGCGATCAGGTTGTCGGTGAAGATCGCGGAGTTGACCTGCTTGGGCTGCTCGAGGTCGCTGGGGATGAAGACGACCGTCTTCATGCCGGCACGGGCACCGGCGGCGGCCACGGCGTTCGCGAGGTTGCCGGTCGAGGGGCATGCGAAGACCTTGGCACCGAGCTCGCGGGCGGCGGAGAGCGCGCACGCCACGACACGGTCCTTGAACGAGTTGGTCGGGTTCGTGCTGTCGTCCTTGACCCACAGCTTGGCGAAGCCCAGCTCGGCGGCGAGGTTGCGCGCGTCCAGCAGGCGAGTGAAGCCAGGCTCGGTGTTGGGGCTCTCCTCGATATCCGCCGGCACGGGGAGCAGCGCCTTGTAGCGCCAGATGTTGCGCGGACCGGCTTCGATCTCGGCGCGGGTGACAGCCGGGAAGTCGTAGGCGACCTCGAGCGGCCCGAAGCACTCCGGACACGCGTAGTGCGGCCCAAGGTCGATGCGGTGGCCGCACTCGCGACAGGAGAGGGCGACGGCGTTGCCGAAAGCGCCCTCGCGCAGCGAGGTCTTCTCGGGGGTGACACCGTGCTCGACGATGTTGGCGCTCATGAGTCCTCCTCCTCATCTTCCCCACCGCGTCTCTCGCGCCGGGCCGGAATTAGCACCTACCCCACGACCTACCCACAGGTGGGAGGAGGCTCGCGGACGGTTGCCGGGACTTCACTGGGCCGTTCCCTCAGTCCCTCTCGATGAGCAGTGGCGATGCTACGGGAGGGGCGGCGGATCCCACGAACCGGGTGTCCGGATGTCGGGACAACCGTCCCAGCATTCGGACAGCGGTCTCAGCCAGCGTCGGCGGCCAGCTGCCGCAACAGCTCGAGCACGCCGCCGGGACCGGGGACGACGACATCGGCGAGCGGCTTCAGGGCGCTGTCTCCCGTCTCACCCGGGGAGAGCGAGCAGACCTTGAGCGTGTGCAGGCCCTCCTGCTGCCATGCGTCGAGCGCCTCGAATGCCTCGACGTCGCCCAGGTCGTCGCCGGCGAAGAGGATCGCCTTCGCACCCAGGGTGTCGACCAGGCGGTCGACGACCAGGCCCTTGTCCATGCCCGGCGAGCGGATCTCGATGACCTGCTTGCCCGGCTCGATGGCAAGGTCGTGCGACTCGGCCGCCTCGCGCAACGGGTCGAGCAGCCGCAGGTATGCGCCCTGCGGATCGGCCAGCCGGCGCGTGTGTACGGCGACGGCCAGGCCCTTCTCCTCGACGTAGGCGTCGGCGGCATCGTTGTCCCGCAGCAGCTTCGGCAGCTCACGCAGGAAGGTGGCCAGTCCGACGGGCGGGCGCGGCCCAGCGATCTTGCGGTGACTCGAGGTCCAGTGCTCGTTGCCGTACTGGCCGTAGACGAGCAGTTCGGTCCCGGTCGCGGCGAGCGAGTCGGCTACCTCCTCGAGGCCGCCGAGGGCGAGCACCTGTCGAGCGGGCCGGCCGGTGACGACCGCTATCGCCTGCACTCGGGGGGCGAGATCGATCAGCACCGAGGCCGCGTCCGGGTGGATATGGGCCTGGGAAGGGTCCTCCACGATCGGCGACAGCGTGCCGTCGAAGTCGAGTGCCACCACGGTCTGGGCCGCCAGTGCCGCGAGCGCGGCGTACTTCTGCTCAGCGTCGACCGATGCGAAGTCCATGACCCAAGCCTGTCACGTCCTGGCGAACAGCGGTCGAGGTGTGAGCGAGCGAACCTCGAACCGCAGGACGAGATCCGTCGCGCCGGCTCAGGACAGGGGGCCGGTGAGGATTACCGTGAGCCGGTCCATCTTCATCGGGTCGATGGACGGCGCGGTGCGGTGGATGCCGAGATCCAGGGCGAGCTGCTTACCCGCCGCCTTGAGGCGCTGCGGGTAATAGACGGTCGTCGCCGGGATGGAGCCGTACCAGTTGTCGGCGCCGACGACGTTCCAGCCGACCTTGCTGGCCTGACCGCTGACGGTGGCGGCCAAGCCCTTGATGCGGGAGTTGTTGAAGACCTCGACGTAGACCTTGCCGCGTTTGACCGGCTGCGGCTTCTTGGTCTTCTTCGGCGTGGCCGGCGTCGTCGACGCACCCGCCGAGGCGGACGTGGTCGGCGCGGCCGAGACCGCGGCCCGGGGCACGATCTTGTGCTCACTGTCGTCATGACCGCGGGTGACGACGAAGGCGACCAACGCCATCGCGACGGCGACGATGCTGAGCAGGACGACCGGCGAGGGCAGCGCGATGCCACGCTGGTCCCGCATCCACAGACGGTTCATGGAGCTCAGACCTCGAATCCGAGTCGACGGGCCGAGCGCTGGCGCTGGCGGGCGGCACGCAACCGGCGCAGGCGACGGACCAACAGCGGGTCGGCCTCGAGGGCCTCCGGGCGGTCGATGAGCGCGTTGAGCACCTGGTAGTAGCGGGTGGAGGACATGTCGAACTTCTCCCGCACGGCCGCCTCCTTGGCGCCGGCGTACTTCCACCACTGACGCTCGAAAGCAAGGATCTCCTGGTCCCGCTCGCTCAGGCCCGGAGCGTTGTCGGCATCCGGGTCGGGCAGGGCGTTGGCGGCCATGGATCATCCCCCAGCTTCGTCATCCTTCAGGTCCGATGCTCACTGTAGACGAGGAATCACACCCGTGTGATTCGGTTCCTCGGCGTGGCGGCGATCCTGGGGCTACCGTTGCCGTTGTGACCAATGAGGCGACTCAAGAGCCCATCCGGTGGGGCATCCTCGCGACCGGCAAGATCGCGCACGCGTTTGCGCGGGACCTGATGCTGGTGCCTGGCGCGGAGCTCGCCGCCGTCGGCTCGCGCCGGTTCTCCTCCGCGGAGTCCTTCACCGAGCAGTACGTCGAGGCGAACGGCCGACCGATCCGCGCCCACGGCTCCTACGAGGAGCTCGCCGCCGACCCGGACGTCGACGTCATCTACATCGCCACTCCCCACTCGCTGCACCTGGAGAACGCCCGGCTCTGCTTCGAGGCCGGCAAGCATGTGCTCTGCGAGAAGCCGCTGACCCTCTCGATGGCCGACTCCGAGCAGATGATCGCGCTCGCCCAACGGCACGGTCGTTTCCTGATGGAGGCGATGTGGACCGCATGCCACCCGGGCGTCCGCACGCTGCAGCGTCGACTCGCGGCGGGCGAGTTCGGTACCCCGCGTCACCTTCACGCCGAGATCGGCTTCGTCGTTCAGGCCTCCCCCGACGACCGGATGCTCAACCCCGACCTCGGCGCAGGCGCACTGCTCGACATGGGCATCTACCCGCTCACCTTCGCCCACCTCCTGCTCGGCGAGGCAGACCGGCTGACCGCGCAAGCGGATCTGCGGGTCGCCGCCGGCACCGAGTCTGGACGGGAGGGCGCGATCGACATGGCGATTGCGATCACTGGCGCCTATGCCGGAGGCGCCTTGGCCACGATGCACGCCTCGATGCAGTCCTGGGCCTCGGACGGCGCGGTGATCGCAACCGACCGCGGCCGGATCCAGGTGACCGATTTCTTCCACCCGTCCCGGATCACCTTCACGCCCCAGGCGGAGATGTCGGACTGGACCGCCACCGGCGCCGAGCTGGAGCCGATCGCGATCGAGCCGGAGGAACCGGTCATCGGCGTCGGCTACGGCAACGAGGCCCTCGAGGTCGGCCGCTGCCTGCGCGCCGGGCTGCTCGAGTCACCGCTGGTCCCCCACGGGCAGACCCTGACGCTGATGCGGCAGATGGAGGAGATCCGACAGCTGACCGGGATCCGCTATCCCGGCGAGTGACCCGGCAGCCACCGGCCGCGCCGACGCACATGACGGCCGCATGACTGCGGTCGACATCTGGGGGTAATGGAACCCCGCTATGGTCAAGAACATGCAGGCCGACCTTGTGATCGTCGCCAACCGTCTCCCCGTCGACCGGGTCGAGCTCGGGGACGGGACGCGGACCTGGCGGCGCTCACCCGGTGGTCTCGTCACAGCGCTCGAGCCGGTGCTGCGCGCCAACGACGGCGTCTGGATCGGGTGGCCAGGCGGCACCGAGCAGCACCTCGAGCCGCTGGAGGACAACGGCCTGCGGCTGCTGCCGATGTCGATGGACGCCGGTGAGATCGAGGGTCACTACGAGGGCTTCTCCAACGCCACCATCTGGCCGCTCTACCACGACCTGGTCGCCAAGCCGGCGTTCCACCGCGAGTGGTGGGACTCCTATCGCGACGTCAACCGGCGCTTCGCAGAGCAGGCCGCCGCCGTGGCCGCCGAGGGCGGCACCGTGTGGATCCAGGACTACCAGCTGCAGCTGGTTCCGGAGATGCTGCGGGAGCTGCGCCCCGACCTGCGGATCGGCTTCTATCTCCATATCCCGTTCCCGCCGGCCGAGCTGTTCCAGCAGCTGCCGTGGCGCCGCCAGATCCTGGAGGGCCTGCTCGGCGCCGACCTGGTCGGCTTCCAGCTCCCCGGCGCCGCTCAGAACTTCATCCGGCTGGTCCGCCAGCGGGTCGGCCACAAGACCCATCGCGACCTGGTCTACCTGCCAGACGGGCGCACCGTGAAGGCCGCCGCCTTCCCGATCTCGATCGACGCCGCTGGCTTCGAGGAGCTAGCCCGATCGGAGAGTGTCAACGACCGCGCCAAGGAGATCCGCGAGGCGCTCGGTAATCCCCGCAAGATCTTCCTGGGCGTCGACCGGCTCGACTACACCAAGGGCATCTACGCCCGGCTGCGCGCCTTCTCCGAGCTGATGCGCGACGATCATTTCGATGTCGACGACGCGGTCTTCGTACAGGTGGCGGTGCCGTCCCGGGAACGGGTGGAGCAGTACCGCGTGCTGCGCGATGACATCGACCGCCTGGTCGGACGGATCAATGGCGACCTCGGCCGGATCGGTCGGCCCGCGATCTCCTATCTCCACTCCTCCTACCCACGCGAGGAGATGGCGGCCCTCTATCGCGCCGCCGACGTGATGGTCGTGACCCCCTACCGCGACGGCATGAACCTCGTCGCCAAGGAGTACGTCGCGTGCCGCTATGAGAACGACGGTGCGCTCGTGCTGTCCGAGTTCGCCGGTGCCGCTGACGAGCTGCGCCAGGCCTGGCTGGTCAACCCCTACGACCTCAACGGCATGAAGAGCGCCCTGCTGGAGGCCTACCAGGCCGACCACCGCGAGCAGACCCGCCGGATGAAGGCGATGCGCAAGACCGTGGCGACCAACGACATCGACGCCTGGGCCAACTCGTTCCTCACCGAGCTGGCCAACGTCCCAGCGCTGCACGGAAAGGCCGTTCGCCCGGCCAAGACGGAGTGAGGCCTCGGCGTACCTGACCTTCCTCACCACCGATCGGCGTGTCGGCGTGAGGAACGTCAGGTGCCAGGAGCGGGACGTTAGGTTGCCGTTCATGGTGACGGTCCCCACGTTCCTGCCCGCCCCCGGCGAGATCGCGGCCGCCACAGGCAACGTCGCCCACAAGGTCCTCTATGGCGGCCTCGCCGACCTTCGCCCGATGCCTCGTCAGCTCATCGACGAGGGCACCCTGCGCGAGGTCTACCGCTACCGACCCGCCCCGGACGTCGAGCAGCGGGGCGACCCGGTGCTGCTGGTCATGCCCCTGGCAGCGCCGTCGGCTTGTTACGACCTGCGGCGCGGCTGCTCACTCGTCGAGCACCTCGTGCAGGGCGGCCGCCCTACCTATCTCGTCGAGTACGGCGAGATCTCCTTCGCCAACCGCACCCTCGGCGTCGAGCACTGGATCGAGGAGGTCGTGCCGGCAGCGATCCGGGCTGTCTCCGCGGATGCCGGCGGTCGTCCGGTGCACGTGGTGGCCTGGAGTCTGGGCGGCATCTTCGCGCTGCTCAGCGCTGCCGCGTATCCGGAGCAGCCGATCGCCTCGATGGCCATCCTCGGTACGCCGATCGACGTCAGCCAGGTACCTCTGGTCGCGCCGCTGCGGCCGTTGGTCGACCTCACCGACGGCCGGATCGTGGGCGGTGCGGTGCGGATGCTCGGCGGTGCGCCGAAGCCGCTCGTGCGTTGGGCGTTCCAGCTGACGGCAGTGCAGAAGATGGTGACCAAGCCGATGGCGCAGCTCACCCACCTGGCCGATACCGACTTCCTGGCGCAACTCGAGGCGGTCGACCGCTTCACCCAGGGGATCATCGCCTACCCGGGACGCACGTTCGGGCAGCTCTACCATCGCTTCCTGCGACGCAACGAGCTCGTGAAGGGCACCTTCGAGCTCGGCGGGCGCCACCTCGACCTCGCGGACCTCACTCACCCGGTGCTGATCTTCGGGGCGCCACCGACGGCATCGCCCCGATCGGCTCGGTGCGGGTGCTCCAGGACCTGCTCACCGGATCGGAGGAGGTCGGTTTCCACACCGTCCCCGGCGGTCATCTCGGCATGCTCACCGGCCGGGCAGCGCGCACGGCATCGTGGCCACTGCTGGATGCGTGGATGAGCCGCCACGACGCACGCGGCGTACCGGCGAAGAAGGTGGCGGCCCACAAGCGGACCGCCACCTCCGATGCTCCAGCGCCGATCGGGGCGAACCCCGACCGGCGCTACTCCTCGAAGAGCTCGCGCAGCCTCAGGCGTTGATCCCTCAGACGTTGATCGCGGGGATGACCTGCTTCTCGAAGAGCTCGATCGAGCTGCGGTCGTAGGCCGCGTCGGCGAAGTAGGTGATCGCGTAGCCGAGACCGCTGGCCTGGTAGGCCTTGATCCGTTCCACGATCTGCTCGGGCGTGCCGGCCAGGCCGCTCTTGAAGGCGTTGCCGACCCACTCCTCGGTCTTCTCCTTGCCGAGGTGAGGGGTGATCCGGTCGATCGCCGCCTGTGCCTTCTTCTGCGCCTCGGCCTCGGTCTCGCCGATGAAGACGTTGAAGTTGGCGCTGCGGGTGATCTCGGCGAAGTCGCGGCCGAGCTTCTCGCAGTGCGCGGCCAGGATGTCGGACTTCGCCTTGAAGCCCTCCGGGTCGCCGGCGAAGTTGGTGTAGTCGGCGTACTGGGCGGCGATCTTGAGGGTGACCTTCTCGCCACCGCCGGCGATCCACAGCGGGATGCCGGAACGACCGGTCTGGATCGGGCGCGGTTCCACGATGGCGCCGTCGACCTGGTAGTACTTCCCGTCCAGCGTGGCGCTGCCGGTGGTCCAGGCCTGCTGGAAGATGTTCACGCCCTCGCGCAGCATGCCGAGCCGGTCACGAGCCTCGGGGAAGCCGTAGCCGTAGGCGCGCCACTCGTGCTCGTACCAGCCGGCGCCGATACCCATCTCGACCCGCCCGCCGGAGACGTGATCGACGGTGGCGGCGACCTTGGCGAGGTACGCCGGGTTGCGGTAGCTCATACAGGTGCACATCTGGCCCAGTCGGATCCGGCTGGTCGAGGCCCCGAAGGCGCTCATCAGGCTCCACGCCTCGTGGGTGGCCTGGTCGGAGTGCTGCGGCGTGGTGTGGAAGTGGTCGTAGACCCACAGGCTCTCCCAGTCGGGGTTGCCGTCGGCGTACTGGGCGAGATCGCGCATCGTGGCCCACTGCTGGGCCGGGTCGATCCCGACCAGGTCGAAGCGCCACCCCTGCGGGATGAAGAGACCGAACTTCATGGACGTGCTCCTAGTTGCTCATGCACCCGTGATGACTGTCGTTAGCAACGCTAACGTGCTTCGCGTGAGCGGACTCAGGGGACTGGTCGATCGTGGACTGATGGCATCGGACTGGGCAGAGGCGATGGCACCTGTCGACGACCGGGTGACAGCACTCGGGAGGTTCCTGCGGGAGGAGCTGGCACTCGGGCGGCCCTACCTCCCCGAGGGAGAGAGGATCTTCGCCGCCTTCCGTCGGCCGCTGGCCGACGTGCGGGTGCTGATCGTCGGCCAGGACCCCTACCCCACACCCGGCCATCCGATCGGTCTGTCGTTCGCGGTAGAACGGCACGTCCGGCCGCTACCTGCCTCGCTGCGCAACATCTACACCGAGCTGGCCTCCGATCTGAGCGTCGAGCCACCGCCGCACGGCGACCTCACCGCCTGGTCCGAGCGCGGCGTGATGCTGCTCAACAGGTCGCTGACCGTGCGGCCGGGCGCACCGGCCTCGCACGCCGGCAAAGGCTGGGAGGAAGTCACCGGCCGCGCCATCTCGGCGCTGGTGGATCGCGGCGGCCCACTGGTAGCTGTGCTGTGGGGCCGGCACGCCCAGTCGCTCATCCCGGCCCTCGGGTCGGTCCCCTACGTCGCCTCCGTGCATCCCTCGCCGCTGTCCGCCCATCGCGGCTTCTTCGGCTCCCGGCCGTTCTCCCGAGTCAACGAGCTGCTGATCGAGCAGGGTGCGGAGCCGATCGACTGGACGCTGCCGGAATGAATTGAATTCTTAATCAGTTGTGTCCGGCATGACCACCCGGATGCCCGCCCTGTACATCGGCCACGGCGCGCCGCCCCTGCTCGACGACCCGATGTGGTCCGGACAGCTCGCCGCCTGGGCGGCCGACCTCCCGCGTCCACGCGCGATCCTGATCGTCTCCGCCCACTGGGAGTCGGCGCCGGTCATGCTGAGCGCCGCTTCCGCGCCGTTGGTCTACGACTTCGGCGGGTTCGACGCGAAGTACTACCGGATGACCTACGAGACTCCGGACGCGTCCTGGCTGGCACAGCGGGTGGCGGCGATGATGCCGGCCACCGAGCCGGTGCACCAGCACACCTCCCGCGGTCTCGACCACGGCGCCTGGGTGCCCCTGCGGATCATGTATCCGGAGGCCGACATCCCGGTCCTGCAGATGTCGCTCCCGACCCAGGACCCGGCCCGGCTCCTGGCGCTCGGCGAGCGGCTCAAGCCGCTGCGCGAGGAGGGCGTGCTGATCATCGGGTCGGGCTTCCTCACCCACGGCCTGCCGTTCTTGCGTGACTTCCGGATCGAGGCCGCGGCCCCCGGCTGGTCAGCCGACTTCGACGCCTGGGCCGGTGAGGCGCTGGCCCGCGGCGACGTCGACGCGCTCGCCGACTTCCGGCACCAGGCCCCGGGGATGCCCTACGCCCATCCGACGGTGGAGCACTACACCCCGCTCTTCGTCACGCTCGGCGCCGCCACGGCGCCCGACGAGCCCGGCATCCAGGTGATCGACGGGTTCTGGATGGGGCTGTCGAAGCGATCGCTGCAGGTTGCCTGAGAGGCGTCAACCCTGCGTGATCTCGTCCAGCTCGGCGAGATCCTGCTCCGTGGGCTGCCAGCGCAGCGCGGCTGCGTTGGACCGCACCTGATCACCACTGGTGGCACCCGAGATGACCGATGCGACGGCCGGCTGAGCGGCCAGGCCGGCGATGGCGACATCGAGGGTCGTGAGGTCGCGGGACTTGGCGTAGGACTCGATCGCCTCGATCCGGTCCCAGTCGGCGTTCTCCAGCCAGGGGCTGGGCGCACTCGTCGCGCGCGAGCCGGCCGGCGCCGCCTGGCCGCGCTTGTACTTGCCGGTGAGCAGCCCGTACTCGAGCGGGAAGAAGGGCAGGATGCCGACCCCGAAGTGCTCGGCAGCCGGGGCGACCTCGGCCTCGACGGTCCGGTCGAGCAGCGAGTAGCGGTTCTGTACCGAGACGAACCGCTCCAGGCCGCCGGTGCGTGCCGTCCACTCCGCGTCAGCGAGCTGCCAGCCATCGAAGTTGGAGCAGCCGAGGTAGCCGATCTTGCCCTCATGGACGAGATCCGTAAGGGCAGCCAGCGTCTCCTCGATCGGCGTGTTCGGGTCCGGTCGATGCAGCTGGTAGAGATCGATGTGGTCGGTGCGGAGCCGCTGCAAGGAGCCCTCTACCGCCCGGCGGATGTAGCGACGGGCGCCACGGGCGCCGAAGTCCTCGCCGTACAGGCCGTCCATGGACATGCCGAACTTGGTCGCCAGCACGAAGTGCTCGCGCTGACCCTCGAGCGCCTCCCCCAGCAGGGCCTCGCTGGCGCCCTGTCCGCCGTAGATGTCGGCGGTGTCGAGCAGGGTCACACCCGTGTCGCGGGCCGCGGACAGGATCTCCTTCACGCCGTCCAGGTCGACCCGGCGGCCGAACGCGTTGCAGCCGACGCCGACGGCGCTGACCATGAGGCCGGAGTCGCCGAGGGGTCGATAGTCCATCGATTCGCTCATATTGGCACCATACCCACCATGCAGATCCTCTCCATCCAGTCCCACGTCGCGTTCGGGTACGTCGGCAACTCGGCTGCCGTCTTCCCGCTTCAGCGACTCGGGCACGAGGTCTGGCCCGTGCTCACGGTGAACTTCTCCAACCACACCGGGTACGGCGAGTGGCGCGGTCCCGTGCAGGCTCCGGCCGACGTCGCGGCCGTGATCCAGGGCATCGAGGAGCGCGGCGCGCTGCGGGGCGTCTCCGCCGTACTGTCCGGATATCAGGGCGATCCTGCCGTCTGCGCTGTCGTGCTGGACGCGGTGGCGCGGGTGAAGGCGGCGAACCCGGACGCGCTCTACGCGTGCGATCCGGTGATGGGCGACGTCGGGCGCGGGATGTTCGTGCGACCGGGGATCCCAGACTTCATGCGCGACCAAATGGTGCCGGCAGCCGACGTGATCACGCCGAACCACTTCGAGCTCAACTTCCTTGCAGGGGTCGAGGCCTCTTCGACTGTGCCGGACGTGCTCGCGGCCGCCGAGGTGGTACGGGCGACCGGTCCGCGGAACGTCCTCGTGACCTCGGTGGTGACCGACTCCGAGGACTCGATGTCGCTGATCGCGGTCGACGACGGCGGCGCTTGGAGCGTGACCACCCCGCGCCTGCCGATCACACCCAACGGCGGCGGCGACGTGACAGCGGCCGTCTACCTGGCGCATCTGCTCGGCAGCGGCTCGACACCGACCGCGCTGGAGAGGACCGCCAACACGATGTACTCGATCCTGGAGCGCACGCTCGCATCGGGCCGTCGTGAGCTCGAGCTGATCGCCTCGCAGCAGGACATCGCGAACCCGCCCGCACGATTCGCGGCCACGCGGCTGCGCTGATCGCGTCCGTGTGAGTGTCAGCGTGACCCTGGGGTCACCCTGACACTCACGCGACTTAGAGCGCCGCCCGCTGGGTCGCAGCTCCCTGCCCAGGCAACGGGCGTGGGCGAACCCTGCCTCGGTGTCGGTGAAGATCTCGCCTTCGTAGAGGTCGGGCGTGATGGGGCAGCAGGATCTCAGCCATGCCTGGAACTTCCCCACATCTGCGCGGAGGTGGCAACGTCGCTGCGTGCGGCCCCGGCGCGCCGCGTCGTAGGCATAGGCATCGACCGCCAGCTGTGCCTCGGGGCTGGGCGAGCCGCCGAGACGGGCGCGACCGCTGACAGCTCCGAGCCGCGTGGGAGGATCGAACTCCCGACATTTCGCTTACAAGGCGAATGCTCTACCAACTGAGCTAACGCGGCGCGACCCGCACCAGCGGGCCGCGCCAATCCTAGACATGACCTTGTTCAATATCTGCATGAGCCTGCTCGATCAGCCGCACCACGACGGATCCCCGCTCTACGTCGACCAGCCCTCGCCCGTCCTGGGCGAGATCGTGACGGTCCGCCTGCGGGTCAGCTCGGACGACCCGGCGCAGCGCGTCTGGATCCGGACGACGTACGACGCCGAGCCGGTGTTCCACGAGTGCGAGCGCGTCGACGCGACCTGGTGGAGGGGCACGCTGCCGTTGCACAACCCCGTCACGCACTATCGCTTCCTGACCGCGGACAGCGACGGCTCGCAACGCTGGATCAGCGCCAACGGCGTCATCGACTACGACCCGAGCGACGCGTTCGACTTCAAGCTCAGCGCACACCCGCCCGCGCCGGAGTGGACCACCCGATCGGTGGTCTACCAGATCTTCCCCGACCGGTTCGCCCGGAGCGCGGCCGCCGACGACCGGGCGACGCCGGCCTGGGCGAAGCCGCAGGAGTGGGACAGCCTGCCGTTCTTCGAGGGCGACGACGACCGCACCTGGCTCGGCTTCTACGGCGGCGACCTGGACGGCATCGTCGAGCATCTCGACCACATCGAGCAGGTCGGCGGCACGACCGTCTACCTGACGCCGGTCTTCCCGGGCGAGAGCAACCACCGCTACAACGCCTCCACCTTCGACACCATCGACCCGCTGCTCGGCGGCGATGCCGCCTACGAACGGCTCAGCGCCGCGGTGCACGAGCGCGGCTGGCACCTGCTCGGCGACCTGACCGCCAACCACACCGGCGATACCCACGAGTGGTTCCAGCAGGCGCGCGATGGCGGCCCGACCCAGGACTGGTACTACTTCCGCCCCGACGGCTCCTACGAGTGCTGGATGGGCTACGACACCCTGCCCAAGCTCGACCACACCACGCCGGACATGCGGCTGGCGATGACCGAAGGCCCGGATTCCACCGTCGCCCGCTGGCTGCGGGCGCCGTACTCCCTCGATGGATGGCGGATCGACGTGGCCAACATGAGCGGGCGGCTCGGCGCCGTCGACGTCAACCACGAGGTCGCCCGCACCATCCGCAACACCGCCACCACCGTGAACCCCGAGGCATGGGTCATCGGCGAGCACAACCACGACGCCGGCGGCGATATCGACGGCGACGGCTGGCACGGCACGATGAACTACTCCGGTTTCTCCTGGCCGATCTGGTCCTGGCTGCGCGCCGAGCAGACCGAGGCGCGACCGTTCGGGCGCCCGGTCGCGGTGGCCCGTCGCGGTGGCCTGGCGATCATGCGCGAGCTGAGCGAGTGGCGTGCCCGCTACGGCTGGCGGGCCGCGCAGCAGTCGTGGAACATCCTCTCCTCGCACGACTCCGCACGGATCCGCACGGTGGTCGGCGACCCGGCGGTGCACCGTGTCGCGGCCGGCCTCCAGTTCACCCTTCCGGGGGTGCCGATGGTCTTCGCCGGCGACGAGATCGGGCTCGAGGGCGTGCTCGGAGAGGATGGCCGCCGCACCATGCCGTGGAAGCACCACGACACCTGGGACATGAGGACGCTCGACATCTATGGCGCCCTCGCCCGGCTGCGTCGCGTGCACCCCGCCCTGATCGAGGGCAGCCTGCGCTGGGCGTACGCCGACGACGACACCCTGGCGTTCCTCCGCGAGCACGACGAGGGCACCCTGCTGATCGTGGCCCGCCGGACGGCCGGCGACGCGCCCGCCACGGAGATCGAGGAACTCGGCGGCGAGGTGCTGCTCAGCACCGGAGGGCGCGGCGACGCCTGGTTGGAGATCCGGGCCCTGTAGAGGTCAGTCGAGGATCGCGGCAAGGTCCAGCTCGACCTCGCCCTGGTCCCCGACAGTCACGCTGCCGGCCGGGGTCGCGTCGTCGAGGTGCAGGGTCGGCTCCCACTCGCCGTCCTGGTTGGCGAAGACGTCGATGCGACGCAGCTCCGGGTCGACGATCCAGTACTGGTCGATGTCGCCCTCGGCGTACTCCCGGGACTTGCGCATCGTGTCCTCGGATCGCGTGCTCGGCGAGAGCACCTCGACCACCACCATCGGCGGGACCTCGACGAAGAGGCCGTCCTCCGGCTGGCGTGGCAACACCACATCCGGAATCCGCACCCGGTTGCGGGGCAGCTTGACGTTGGCCCCAGGCAACGCCTCCTGCCCGTTCGCGCGATCGGGCTCACGACGCACACCCCGTCGACCCACTCGTGCTTCGGGTGCTCGGGCGTCCGCAGGTAGTCGTCCCACGACATCGGGATCCGCTCGAGCAGCTCCACCGGGGTCTCCTCCACTGGCGACGATCGACCTTCCTTCCGTTGTGACCCCGAGATCAGGACACAGCCACCGCCGCAGCGACCGCCGACAGTTCTGACTAGGGTTTGGCCTATGGCTCTGCGCATCGTCGCCAGCCGGCCCGATCCCGCGATCGTGACGCTGCCCTGGTCGCTCCCCTTGGAGGAGTGGCCGGCAGACGTCGTCGTACCGCTCGCGCGCGGTCTGTCCCGACACGTGGTGCGGATCGTGCGCCTCGGTGAGCGGATCTACGCCGTCAAGGAGACCCAGGAGCCGATCGCGTTCCGCGAGTACCGGATGCTGCGCGACCTGCAGCGACTCGGCCTGCCGTCGGTGGTCCCCCAGGCAGTGGTGACTGGTCGCGAGAGCGAAGCCGGCGAGGAGCTCCCCGCCGCGCTGCTCACCGAGCACCTGCGCTTCTCGCTCCCCTACCGCAGCCTCTTCGAGCACGGCCTCACCGCCGACCAGCTTCCGACGATCATCGATGCGCTCGTCGTGCTGCTGGTGCGCCTCCACCTCGCCGACTTCTACTGGGGCGACGTGTCCCTCTCCAACGTGCTCTTCCGCCGCGACGCAGGCGGCTTCGCGGCCTACCTCGTCGACGCCGAGACCGGCGAACTGCGGGAGTCGCTCTCCGCGCGGCTACGCGCCTACGACCTCGACGTCGCCGGAGAGAACGTGTACGCCGAGATCCTCGACCTGGTCGCCAGCGGCGCTCTTCCCGCGGACTTCCCTGTCGACGAGGTGGTCGAGCGGCTGCACAGCCGCTATCAGGCGCTCTGGGACGAGCTCACCGCCGAGACGCAGTTCCCGGCCGACGAGATGTGGCAGATCGAGCAGCGGATCGAGCGGCTCAACGACCTCGGCTTCGACGTCGAGGAGCTCGACATCGTCACCGACTACGACGGCGACACCGTGATGCTGCGACCGAGAGTCGTCGAGCTGGGCTACCACCAACGTGACCTGCGCGCCCTGACCGGCATCCAGGCCGAGGACGCCCAGGCCCGCCGGATGCTCAACGACATCGCCGCCTACACCGCCTCACGCGACCTCGGCGGTCTGTCCCGCGAGGTCGTCGCACAGCGCTGGCTCAAGGAGATCTACGAGCCGATCCTGGAGATGATCCCGGAGAGCTCGCGCGGGAAGCTGGAGCCGGCCGAGGTCTTCCACGAGATCCTGGTGCACCGCTGGTTCATGTCGGAGAGGGCAGGGCACAGCATCAAGCTGCTCGACGCCGCGAAGGACTACATGGGCGCCGTACTCCCCGAGCGTCCCGATGAGGCCCTGACGGCTCCCGTACCCGACTAGCTCGAGACGTCAGAGGGCAGCGCGAGCCTGGGCCACGGCGTACAGCGTCACGGAGGCCGCAACCCCTGCGTTGAGCGACTCGACGGCGTTGACCATCGGGATCGAGACGATCCGGTCACAGGTGTCGGCGACCAGGCGGGAGAGACCACCGCCCTCGGCGCCGACCACGACGACCACCGGGCCGTCGGCCACCTGGCCGATGTCGGTCAGCGGCAGGTCGCCGTTCATGTCCAGGCCGACGACCTGACAGCCGGCGTCCTGGTACTCCTTGATCACCCGCGTCAGGTTGACCGCCTGCGCGACCGGGATCCGGGCGGCGGCACCGGCCGAGGTCTTCCAGGCCGCAGCGGTCATGCCGGCCGCGCGCCGCTCGGGGATGACGACGCCGTGCGCACCGAAGGCGGCGGCGCTGCGGACGATGGCGCCCAGGTTGCGGGGATCGGTGACGTGGTCGACGACGACGATCAGCGCGTCCTGCGCGGCGTCCGCGGCGCGGTCGAGCAGATCGGCCGGGTGCGCGTACTCGTACGCCGGGACGCGGGCCGCCAGACCCTGGTGGCCGTTGAACCCGGTCAGTCGGTCCAGCTCGGCCTTGGGCACCTCGAGCAGGCCGATGCCCAGCTCCGCAGCCAGCTGGAACGCCTCCCGCAGGCGGCCATCGCGCTCCGCGCCCTCAGCGACGTAGACGGCGTTGGCCGGGACGCCCTCGCGCAGGGCCTCCACGACCGGGTTACGGCCGATGATCCACTCGGCGTCGCTGGAGGAGCGCTTGCGCTGGGCGCCGCCGCGACCCTGGCCGCCGGCCCGCTTGTTCGCTGAGCGCTCGGCGAGCTCCTTCTTGCGGTACGCCTTGTGGTAGGGCCGGTCTTCGGCCCTCGGCGTCGGGCCCTTGCCCTCCAGCCCGCGACGGACCTTGCCGCCGGAGCCGATAGTGGCACCCTTCTTGTTGCTCTTCTGGATAGCGCCGCGACGCTGTGAGTTTCCGGCCATCAGGCGAGGCTCCACTTCGGTCCATCGGGGGTGTCCTCGAGGTCGATCCCCGCGGACTTGAGCTGGTCGCGGATCTCGTCGGCGCGACCCCAGTCCTTGTTCGCACGAGCCGCCGCGCGCTGCTCCAGCAGTCCGCCGACGAGTGCGCCGACAGCCTCCAGAGCCTTGTCGTCGGCCTTCGCCGTACCGCCCCAGGCAGGGTCGCTGGGGTTGAGGCCGAGGATGTCGAGCATCAGTGACACCTCGCCGACGATCTGCTGCACGCCGGCGGTGTCGCCCTCGCCGAGCAGTTTGTTGCCCTCGCGCACCCGGTCGAAGAGGACCGCGACAGCCGCGGGGGTGCCAAGGTCGTCGTCCATCGCCTCGGTGAAGGCGGCCGGCACGTGCGCGAACCAGCCGGCGTTATCACCCAGGAAGTCACTTGCCCGCTCGAGGAAGCCTTCGATCCGCCGGAACCCGGCGGCCGCCTCCTCCAGCGCCTCGAAGCTGAACTCGACGTGGGAGCGGTAGTGCGCGGCAACGAGGTAGTAGCGCAGCTCGATCCCCCGGAACCGCTCGAGCACATGGGGGATGGTCAGCGAGTTGCCGAGCGACTTCGACATCTTCTCGCCGGCCGTGGTGATCCACGCGTTGTGCATCCAGTACGTCGCGAACGGACGTCCTGCGGCACGAGCCTGCGCCTGCTCGTTCTCATGGTGCGGGAAGCGCAGATCCAGGCCGCCGCCGTGGATGTCGAAGGCGTCGCCGAGGTACTTGCCCGCCATGGCCGAGCACTCGATGTGCCAGCCGGGGCGACCACGGCCCCACGGCGAGGGCCAGGACGCGGTCTCCGGTTCGGACTCCTTGCGGCCCTTCCACAGCGCGAAGTCGCGAGGGTCTCGCTTGCGCTGTGCCGACTGCTGGGGATCCGCATCCTCGGCCGCGACCATGTCGTCGACGGCCTGGCCGGTCAGCTCGCCGTACTGCCTCCAGCTGCGGACGTCGAAGTAGACGTCGCCCGAGCCGTCCTCTGCGGGATAGGCGTGACCACGCTCGATCAGGCTCGCGATCAGCTCGATCATCTCCGGCACGTGACCGGTCGCTGCCGGCTCATAGGTCGGCGGCGCGACGTTGAGCGAGGAGTAGGCACGGGTCAGCTCGCGGTGCATGTCGTAGGCGAGGTTGTACCAAGGGCGGCCCTGCTCAGCCGCCTTGATCAGGATCTTGTCGTCGATGTCGGTGACGTTGCGGATGAACGTCGTCTCGTAGCCGTGGTGGCGCAGCCAGCGCTGCAGAACGTCGAAGTTGACGCCGCTGCGCACATGACCGACGTGAGGCTCGGACTGGACGGTCAGACCGCAGACATAGAGCGACGCCTTGCCCTCGACGAGGGGCACGAAGTCACGCACTTCGCGGGTCACGCTGTCATAGATCCGGAACGTCACCTGGCAAGTCTAGGGAAAGCACCGGCTGGTTCACGAAGCGCGGAAGCCGGGTAGGACGTGCTCTCCCCCGACGACAGGACTTGAGATCGTGTCTTCGCGCCTTGTGATCGGTCTCGGCACCGCCACGGGCCTCGTCACCGCCGAGAAGTTCGCCGTCCACGCACCTTCGGGATGGACCTACGCCGGGCGGATCGCGCAAGCGGGCATGGCGCTGGCGAAGTCCCCCGGGCACGCCGGTGAAGAGCTCCGCCACGAGGCTGGAGCGCGTCATCGCCGGTGAGCTGACGAGGAAGGGCGAGAACCTCCGCCAGCTCGCCGACGTCTCCTTCGGCGGCCACCACTGGTTCCACCTGTTCATCGTCTCCGGCAACGGCAGCATCACGCACGAGTACGGTTCCCCGCTCGGCGCCTGCGCCAGCTCGATCACCTTCCTCTTCAAGAAGAACGTCCCTCAGACCAAGCCGGTCGAACTGATTGCCTCGGTGCTTGCGTCCTACCAGGACCGCCCGCAGGGCTCAGCTCGCCTCGAAGTCCACGCGGTGCAGCCCGGTCGCGCCGTCGGGCACGGTGTCGCGCCGTACCGACGTCTGGACCTGTCCGCTCCCGCTCACCGCCCGCACCTGCGCCTCATGGTGGCCCGACGTCAGATGTACGTCGGCCCGCCACTGCACCCAGGTGTCGTCGCTCGGCACCCGGCCGAGCGTCGCCCGCGTCCAGGGTCCACCATCCACCGAGACCTCGACCGCGGAGATGCCCGTCTCCTGCTGCCAGGCCACGCCCGCCAGGGTGTAATCGCCAGCCGCAACGGTGTCGCCGGACTGGGGCCGGTCGATCCGGCTGGCGAGCTTGACCGGACCTTCGACCGCCCAACCGAGCGGGATCCAATAGCCGACGGCCTGGTCCATCGTGGTGACCTCGAGGTCGACGACCCACTTGCAAGCGCTGACGTAGCCGTAGAGACCCGGCACGATCGTGCGGACCGGGAAGCCGTGCTCGATCGGCAGAGCGGCCCCATTCATCGCCACTGCGAGCATCGCGTTCCGGTCGTCGGTGAGCGTCGCCAGCGGCGTACCGCACGTCCAGCCGTCGGCGCTGGTCTGCAGCACCGCGTCGGCCTCGGGCTTCACCCCTGCCTCGGCAAGCAGCGAGCGCAGCAGCACGCCGCTCCACCAGGCGTTGCCGATCAGGTCGCCCCCGACCGGGTTGGAGACGCAGTTGAGCGTGATCCACGCCTGAGTGCGCTGCCGGGCCAGCAGGTCGGCCAGGGACAGCTCGAGCTCGTGCTCGACCATGCCGTGGATCCGCACTCGCCACGTGTCGGGGTTGACGGCGGGCGGCGAGATCGCGGTGTCGACCCGATAGAAGCTAGTCGCCGACGTCGCCCACGGCTCGCCCAGCCCCAGGTCGGCGCCGTCCGGCACCACCGGCTTCGTGACAGCTGTCAGTCGCAGCCGCGAACGGGCCTGCTCGACCGCCCGCCTCCCCCGTCCGACGTACGGCGCCAACGCCCCCACGACGATCGCTCCTGCGGCCACGAGACCCAGCCGCAGGACGGCTCGTCGACCTGTCGCGCGGCCCTCGGGGCCATCGTCAGCCCCGGCCACCCGCAGCGGCTCGGAGATCAGCCCGAAGACGCCGACCATGGTCAACAGCCCGATCACCACGCTGATCTGGCCGTGTCCGCCCTCAGCGTGCTCGGCGGCGACCGCCAGGCCGCCCACGACCGCGAGCACGATGAAGCCCAGCATCGGGACCCACCAGTGCCGACGCCCGACCCAGCCCAGGAGCGCGACGATCACGACGAGCAACGCGACGACGACACCGACCAGCACCGGCTTGTCCCGGTGGCCGAGGTGCTTGATCGCCGTCTCGGCAACACCACCGGGCGTGTGTCGGATGATCCACTCGGCGACGGCGACGACGGGCCAGGCACGGACATGGAGGGCGTTGGCGGAGAACCAGCTGGTGGCGAGGCCCGAGCCGCCGGCGACCACGCCCGCCGCGGGCCACTGCCAGCTGAGCCCGGTGAGGCGGCGCGGTGTCACGGTACCCAGTGTGCCTCCGGCATCATGAGCGACGTGAACCTGCCTCGGATCGGGATCGGAACCGACGTCCACCGGCTCGCCCCCGGCGTACCCATGCATGTCGCCGGCCTGGCGTGGCCGGACTCCCCTGTCGGCCTCGAGGGCCATTCCGACGGGGACGTCGCCGCCCATGCCGCCTGCGATGCCTTGCTCTCCGCGGCCGGGCTCGGCGACCTCGGCTCCAACTTCGGTACGGCGGAGCCGGAGTGGGCCGGCGCCGCGGGAGTGACCCTGCTGGGCGAGACCGCGCGCCGGGTCCGCGCCGCGGGCTTCGAGATCGGGAACGTCGCCATCCAGGTGATCGGCAACCGTCCCAAGATCGGCCCGCGGCGAGCCGAGGCGGAGACGGCGCTCGGCGATGCGCTCGGTGCACCTGTGACGGTGTCGGCGACCACGACCGACGGCCTCGGGCTGACCGGGCGCGGCGAGGGCGTGGCCGCCATCGCGACCGCACTGATCGTCGCCGCCTCCGCGGTGTCGGCTCTGTAGCCTGCGCGCATGCCTGCCGCGATCGTCCTCCTCGCCGCCGGATCGGGTTCCCGGGTCGGCGCGGACATCAACAAGATCCTGCTACCCCTCGGCGCCACCTCGGTATTGGGCCGGTCGCTGACCACCGCGCTGGCCGTGCCCGACGTGGCACGGATCGTGCTCGTGGTGCGCGCGGGCGAGCAGGAGGCCGTCGCCGAGGCGGTGGTGCCGCTGCTCGGCGACCGCGAGGTGACGGTGGTGGTCGGAGGCGGGACCAGGCACGCCTCGGAGTGGCAGGCGCTGCAGGTGCTCGCCGGCGACATCGAGAGTGGGGCGGTCGACGTGGTCGCGATCCACGACAGCGCGCGGCCGCTCGCGGACGTGGCTCTGTACACCGCTACGATCGCCGCCGCCCGCAAGCACGGTGGCGCGATCCCGGCCGCGCCCCTGGGACATCTGCTGACCAGTCGGCTGCGGGCCGTCGAGGCGGCGCCCGACGGGACCGACCTGGTCGGGGTGCAGACGCCGCAGTCCTTCCGCGGCCCGGAGCTGCTCGCGGCCTATCGCGCCGCCGCAGGCGAAGGAGCGGAGTTCACCGACACCGCAGGGTGCCTGGAACGCTACGGGCGCCTCCCCATCGTCGCCGTACCGTCGACGCGGCTCAACCTGAAGGTGACCTATCCCGAAGACGTCGCGCTAGCGGAGGCGCTGGGGTAGTCCTGGACGGGATGACTGTTCCTGCTACCTGGCAACCAACGACTTCGTCCAGGGCTATCCCTGCGTCAGCGCTTCCAGCAAGCGAACATCGGCGAGGTCCGCAACCCGGCGGCCGGCGGCCGGCGCTTGGACCATCACGACCGGGAAGCGCTCGGCGAGCTCGGACGCGATGGTGGCGAAGTCGCCGGCCGGGGCCTGCGAGAACGTCTCCACGACGGCGGGAGGCAGCACGATCGGTGACGTCACCTCGACGAGCTCCGACCGATCGATGGTGTCACCGACCAGACCGCCGGCGACGGTCTTGACGGTGTCTGTGACCGGCCGGACGGCCACCACGACGGCGTCACGCTCGACTGCCGTCTCCACGCACCGGGCAATGAACTCCGCCGGTGTCATCGGACAGAGCGAGTCATGCAGGACGAAGGGCTCCTCGGCCTCGGTGATCGTCTCCCACGTCGTGGTGAAGTCGACCGGGACGACGCCGGCCTCGCCGAGGGCCCAGGTCGCACACGCGACCAACGCCTCGCCATGGATCAGGGTGAACGGCAAGGAGCCGCGGTCGGTCTCGACCACGGCTCCCAGTGCCGGTGCTGTCTCCTCGATCATGTGTCTCCTGGCGTCAGGAGGCGAGGACCTCGTCGAGAATGGTCTCGGCCTTGTCCTCGTTGGTGTTCTCGCACAGCGCCAGCTCAGAGACGAGAATCTGGCGAGCCTTGGCCAGCATCCGCTTCTCGCCCGCAGACAGACCGCGGTCACGCTCGCGGCGCCACAGGTCGCGCACGACCTCGGCGACCTTCATGACGTCGCCGCTGTGCAGCTTCTCCAGATTGGCCTTGTAACGGCGCGACCAGTTGGTCGGCTCCTCGACGTGCGCAGCGCGGAGGACCTCGAAGAC
>Ga0164242_10001806_pt1 | contig 25144 bp, 26 predicted proteins | sample OricomgcompostMG_FD_108783 | JGI IMG/M metagenome (GOLD analysis project Ga0164242, IMG submission 108783) | Miracle-Growth compost microbial communities from Emeryville, California, USA - Original compost - Miracle growth compost (MG) ...
CGCTGCATGGATTTAGGGTCCTATAGGCCCCCCAAACCATGGTCACGTGATTGCAACGTCTGAAGAAGCCAGGAGGACCTGTGACCTTCTCCCGTTCTTCGTGCCGTACCTGTGACGCCCCGCACCCCCGGCCATCTCGACCACGACCACAGCCTGCCAGGGTCGTGGTCGAGATGGCCGCGTCCCTTGCCCTCCGGGCGCCAGCTTCAATCGGCCGGGGCCCTGCGCACCCGCCGACCGACCCACCGCCGTGGATCAGCCCTCTAGAAGGACTTCCCGGCGAAGTAGTAGAGGTCGCCGAGTTCGCCGGCGTCGAGAGAGACGTTCAGCTTGCCGAAGGTGGGGCCGAGGTGGAAGGTCGCGACGCCCGCCTTGCTCGCCTTCCGCGCCGCGCCGCCGGAGACGAAGTAGCCCTCTTCTTCGGTGATCCCGATCTTGAACGGCGGCGTCGCCCCCTTGATCGTCACCTTCACGGTCGAGCCGCTCTTCTTCACGGTCGCCGTGACGAGGCGCTGGATGTTCACTTCCGTGGTCACGGTCGAGAGTTCGCTTTCGCCGTCGCCGACCGCTTCGATGAAGACCGTCTCCTCGGTCTTCGTGGTCACCTTGGGGATCTTGAACTTGCCGTTGGCGGAGGACTTCACTTCGATCGTCTTCTGCGGGGTGATGTCGTAGGCACCTTCGCCCTGCGGGATCCAGTCGCTGAAGGTGACGTTCAGCGTCCCCGCGACCGGCTTGTTCTTGTCGTTGCGCAGGACGCCTTCGATGTCGCGCGTCTTCCCCGCTTCGACCGCGCAGGAGGCGGTCTCGTATTCCTGCGCCTTGTTCTGCGGGCCCTTGCCGCTGCACTTCGTCGTCAGGGTCGCCGCCTCGGCGCCGCCCGCCATCAGCAGCAGGCCGAGGATGGCCAAGGCGAGGCTCATGGCGATGGTCAGGTCTCTACGCGTGCGCCGCTTCATCTTTGCTTCTCCGATCGCAAGGTTTGGGGTGGTGCGGCGAGAGGATAGGCGCGCCCGGAGCCGATTTCGGCTGGTTTTCGGAGGATCGGGGAGCGCGGCGCGGAAGTGTGCGCGCTCGTCCCAGGATCGGTGCGCGCTGGTGCCGGCGCCGGCCGCCGGGGCCCGGCAGGCGTCGAGGGCTCGGGTCGTCGACAATCGGCGGCGTGCCCGTCGCCGCCCGTGCCCCCCAGATCGAGCTGAGCGCGGCGCAGGCGCGGCGGGCGGCGATCGCGGCGCAGGGGCTGGCGCGGGCGCGGCCGAAGGGACGGGTCGACGTGCGGCACCTGCGGCGGGCGCTCGACGCGCTCGGGATCGTCCAGCTGGACTCGGTCAACGTCTTCAGCCGCTCCCACTACATGCCGCTGTTCTCGCGGCTCGGGCCGTATCCGCGGGAGACGCTCGACCAGCTGACCGTCCACCAGGACGGCCAGGACGGGCGGGCCCCGGCGGCGCGCCGGGAGCTGTTCGAGTACTGGGGGCACGAGGCGTCGCTGATCCCGGTCGACATCCAGCCGCTGCTGCGCTGGCGGATGGCGCGCGCCGACGAGCTCGCCTGGGGCGGCGTGCGGGCGGTCGCCCGCGACGAGCCGGAGCTGGTGGCGCGGGTGCTGGAGCTGGTCCGCGAGCAGGGGCCGATCCGCGCCGGGGACGTCGGCAGCCCGAGGCGGGAGCGGCGCGCCGGTGAGATGTGGAACTGGAACGCGGGCAAGAAAGCGCTCGAGTACCTCTTCTTCTCCGGCCAGGTGACGGCCGAGCGGCGGGTCAACTTCGAGCGCCTCTACGACCTGCCCGAGCGGGTCCTCCCCGCCCAGGTGCTGGCGATGCCGACGCCGCCCGCCGACGAGGCGCAGCGGCAGCTGCTGCTCTTCGCCGCGCGCCGGCTCGGGGTGGCGACCGAGCCCGACCTCGGCGACTACTTCCGCCTGCCGCGGGCGGAGTCGAAGGCGCGGCTGGCGGAGCTGGTCGAGGCGGGGACGCTGCGGACGGTCGCGGTGAAGGGGTGGGGCGCGCCCGCCTACGCGCCCGCCGACCTCGCGGTGCCGCGGCGGATCCGCGCCCGCGCCCTGCTGACCCCGTTCGACTCGATGGTCTGGGCGCGGGAGCGCACCGAACGGCTCTTCGGCTTCCGCTACCGGATCGAGATCTACGTGCCGGCGCCGAAGCGCGTCCACGGCTACTACGTCCTCCCCTTCCTGCTCGGCGACCGGCTCGCCGCCCGCGTCGACCTCAAAAGCGACCGCCAGGCGGGGGTGCTGCGGGTGGTCGGGGCGTTCGCCGAGGACGGGGTCGACCGCGACGTGGTGGCACGGGAGCTGGCCGACGAACTACGGTTGGTATCCGAATGGCTGGGACTTGGCGGAGTCGAGGTGGGGCGGAAAGGCGACCTGGCGGGGTCGCTGCGGAAGGCCGTGGCTGATGCCACGCAGTGACTACACCTTCGGCGACTCCGATCTGGCGGCGCGCCGGCTGCAGCTGGTCGGGTCGACCTTCGAGGACACGACGCGGGAGTTCCTGCGGGCGGCGGCTCCGGCCGGGCCGGCGCTGGCGGTCGACCTCGGCAGCGGGCCCGGCCACACCACCGTGCTGCTGCGCGAGACGCTCCACCCGACGCGGACGATCGCGGTCGACTTCTCCCCCGCCTACGTCGAGGAGACGCGCGAGCGGGCGGGCGCCAATGACGACGTCGAGGCGATCGAGGCCGACGTGCTGAACCTGCCGGAGCGGATCGGCGGCGCCGAGGTGATCTTCGCGCGGCTACTCCTCACCCACCTGCGCGATCCGCTCGGCGCGGTGGCGCTGTGGCGGGAGCGGCTGGCCCCCGGCGGGGTGCTGCTGCTGGAGGAGGTCGAGTCGATCGCCACCGAGGAGCGGCCGCTGGCGCGCTACCTCGATCTGCAGGAAGAGATGCTGCACGCCAACGACAACACGCTGCGGATCGGCGCCGAGCTCGACGCGGGCCTGCGCGACGACCCGGGGCTGCGCAGCAGCGAGGTGGTCGAGTTTTCCCCGCCCGTCGCCACCGCCGCCCGCATGTTCGGGATGAACTTCACGACCTGGCGCGAGCGCCCCGAGGTGACCGAGGCACACGAGCCGGAGGAGCTCGACGCGATCGCCAAAGGCCTCGGCCGCGTCGCCACCGCCCCCGAGGACGCCGCCCCGATCACCTGGCGCATGCGCCAGATCGTCCTCGGTCCCTGACCCAGGTTGACGGGCCGAAAACTCCTGGCATAGAGGAGTTTTCGGCCCATCGACGGCGGGGGCGCAACGTCTGGTGACGGGCCGGACGCTCTCCCCTAGATGACCCCTGGGCAGGAGAAGAAGGCGTCGCTGGGCGAGGAGCTGGCGCGGGTCCGCTTCGGCAGGCTCTACCGCGACCAAGGGCGGGCGATCCTCTCCTACGCGCTCGCCCGCGTCGACGATCCCGACGACGCGCCTGATGTCGTCGCCGAGACCTTCCTGGTCGCCTGGCGGTCCTGACCAAGGCGAAAAACTGGCCGATCTTCCGCGCAATGGCGAAGGAAGGCGCCTACCCGGCGACGGTGCTCGAATACGCGGAGAAGATGCCGAGCCGCAAGTGGTACGACCGCCCGCTGCTCGCCGCCGCCGAAGAAGGCCTCGGCTGCGGCACGCTCGGCCGCTGAACAGTGCGTTCGCAGTTTCCCGTCGTATGTACGGCAAACTGCGAACGCACCGGTGCGGGTCAGGCGACGAGGGTGCGGATCGGGGCGCCGGACCGGGACGGTACCGCCACCGCGCTGCCTTACATCGAGCCGCCGTTGGAGCCCGCGTAGCCCTTCGCCAGGGTCGGGAAGGTGTAGACGAAGCCGCCCGCCTGGCCGCCGACCACGAGGTAGGCCGTCTTCGTGCCGGGCTTGATCGCCAGGTTCGTGCCGCCCATCTCCGGCGCGCCGAGGTTCTGTTTGATCTTGATCGTCTCCTGCAGTTCCCCGTGTTCGTTCCAGACGAGGATCTCGCCGTCTTCGTTCAGGCACTGGTAGACGTTGCCCGCCGAGTCGACCATGTTGGAGTCGAACTTGCCGATGCCGGGGCTGCCCTGCATGCCGACCTGGGCTTCGGCCACCGCCGTGTGGTCCTTGTTCAGCGTCAGCAGGTCCTCTTTCATGCCGAAGTATTCGCTGACCCAGAGCCGTTTGTAGTCCGGGGTGAAGCTGACGCCGTTGGTGCCGGCGAAGCCGCTCATCAGCACCTTCACGTCCTTGCCCTGCGGGTTGGCCCAGAGCAGGTCGCCGGTCGGGTGCCAGGGGTCACCGGTCGTGTCGGTGATGAACATGTTGCCCTGCTTGTCGAAGGCGAGGTCGTCGGCGCCTTTCGCCAGCTTGCCTTTGTAGACGGTCCTGAAGTCGGAGCCGTCCGGCTTCATCTCGTCGATCGCGCCGCTGAAGTCGGTGACCCAGAGGTTGCCCTTGGAGTCGAACTGAGTGGAGCTGTAGACGCCGTTCTTGTCGGTGTGGACCGTCGACACCTTCTTCGTCTTCGGGTCCAGTTTGATCACCTTCGGTTCGCCCGGCTTGGCGAGGATGCTGTCGAAGAAGAAGTCGCCTTCGGGGCCGAAGGCGCCGCCCTCCATCGCGACCCCTTCCTTGCTCTTCGGCACCACCATCGCCAGCTTCTTCGCGTAGACGACGGGCGCGCCGTCCCCGCCGCTGCTCATCGCCGCGCCGGCCGAGCCGACCCCGCACACCGCCGCCATCGCCAGTCCCGCGAGCGCCCCCACCAGGAGCCGCCCGCGCCGTCCGGAAAACCGCATGTCCTTGAAGTCCATGGACGCTCCTCTACCCAGAATTCGGTTCCCAAACAACCGGATGGTTGGATACGGGACGGGTGGGTGGTGCCGGCGCTCCAGCCGTGGCGGCTGGCGGGCGTGGCGGCCGTCGAGGTGGGACGTGCTCCCGGCGGGGGCGGCCGTCCGAGTTGGGACGTGCTCCCGGCGGGGGCGGGCGTCCGAGTTGGGATGTGCTCCCGGCCGCCCCGTCCGTCCGAGATCGGTCCCGGGCGTCTCGTGGCGGCCCGTGGCAGGCTGCCCGCCTGCCACGAGACGCCCGGGACGTGAGGGTTTCGCCAGGAACGTCAAGGGTCCGGCACGCCTGCGCCGGGAACGTCACAGGGACGGCACGAACTCCGCCCTTCCGTCACAGGTCCCGCGGGTGCGTTCGCACTTTGCCGTAAATAGTCCGGAGAACTGCGAACTCACCTTGGGCGACGGGTTCTCTCCCGGCGCCCGTGACGGAGTCCCGTCACTTCCCATGGACCCGGCCTTCTCGACGGCGGCCACAGCCTGCCAGGGCCGCCATCGAGAAGGCCGGGCGCATCTCGGACGGGCGCAAGCGCCGCGAACTCCGCCGCCGGGCGCTCACTCTCCGAGGGTTGCAATTGGCCGGTACTCGTGGGTACCATGCGGTCCCATGACGATCGATACTGCGGAGTACCGACTGCCGCCGGGGCCGAAGACGCCGAAACTGCTGAACGGGGTCACGTTCCTGGTGGCGCGGAACGCGATGATCAAGCGGCTGCAGCGCAGGTACGGGGACGAGGTGTCGATCGAGATGCCCGGGCTCGGGCACATGGTGCTCGTCTCGACGCCGGAGCTGGTCAAGGCCGTCTACACGGCGAAACCGGACGTGCTGCACGCGGGGAAGAACCCGCTCGGCGAAGTGCTCGGGCCGGGGTCGCTCTTCTCGATGGACGAAGAGCGGCACCTGCGGGAGCGGCGGATGCTGCTGCCGCCCTTTCACGGCGAGCGGATGCGCTCCTACGAGGCGATCATCGAGGAGGAGGCGACCCGCGGGATGGCGGGCTGGGCCGACGGGGTCGAGTTCGCCTCGATCGAGTCCTTCCAGGCGATCACGCTGCGGATCGTCCTGCGCGCGGTCTTCGGCGCCGAAGGGCGTGAGCTGGCCGAACTGGAGAAGCTGCTGCCGCCGATGACGACGCTCGGCCAGAAACTCGTCACGGTGCCGATCATGCGCCGGGACTGGGGACGGCGCAGCCCCGGCGCCCGCTGGAAGCGCATGCACGCCCGCTACCTGCGGCTCGCCCACAAACTGGTCGACGACCACCTCGCCGACCCGAATCTCACCGAGCGCATCGACATCCTCGCGCTGATGCTGCGCGCGCAGCTCGAGGAAGGCGGTGAGGTGGACCGGGCCGAGACCGCCGACGAGCTCCTCACCCTCCTCGTCGCCGGGCACGAGACGACCGCCTCGGCCCTGGCCTGGTCGGTCGAGCGACTTCGCCGCCACCCCGAGGTGCTCCGTCGCCTCGAAGGCGAGGCGCGGGGCGACGACAACGCCCTGCGCCTCGCGACCGCCGAGGAGACGCTGCGCGTCCGCCCCGTCATCAACGCGACCGCGCGGCTGGTGATGAAGCCCTTCGACCTCGGCCCGTGGCGGGTGCCGCCGGGCCACCGGGTCGTCACCGGGATCGCGCTGATGCACCGCGACGACCGCTTCCACGCCCCCGCCCGCGCCTTCGAACCGGACCGCTACGTCGGCAAGAAACCGGACACCTACGCCTGGATCCCCTTCGGCGGCGGCGTCCGCCGCTGCCTCGGCGCGGCCTTCGCCCAGTTCGAGATCGACGTCGTCCTGCGAACCTTGCTGCGCAACTTCGAGCTGCGGCCGACGAACGCCCCAAGTGAGCGCGAGGGCTTCAGGGGCGTCGCCTTCGCCCCGGCGAAGGGCGGCGTGGCCGTGGTGAGGCGCCGGGCGCTGCCGCTGGACGAGGGCGTCGCCGTCGCGGCCGAGTCGGAGCCGGCCCCAGCCGCGGCTCCGTAGTGGGACGATCCGGGGCGCCCTTGCTTCGCGGCGGAGGCGTCCGTCCGAGGTGCGTCCCGGCCGTCTCGGCCACGGCCCTGGCAGGCTGTGGCCGTGGCCGAGACGGCCGAGGGTGCGGGGAGAGGTCACAGGGACGGCACGTCCGTGACGGTTCGGCGAGGGACGTCACGCTTCCGTGCGCCTTCCGTCGCAGGGGCCCGGACGACTGGTCAGTTGTGCCGGTCATGGGCGGTTCAAGTCGACAGTCGTGGCGACGCTCGCACGGAGGTGTGACGAAGGTGCCGGACCTGTGACGGGACATGGGAGTTCGTGACGGACCCTCGGCGACTTCCCGCAATCCCTCGCACGTCCCGGGCGTCTCGTGGCGGCCGAAGCCGAAGCCGCCCCTACCACCCAGCCCCGGAGAGCACCAACTTCATCACGGCTTTGAACTCGGCGGTGGCGCGGTCGAGGTTCTCGTCGCGGACCAGGGATCGGACCAGGGTCTGGTGGAGGCCGCTGACCAGCATGTAGGCGCGCTCGACGGTGATCGGGGCGACGCGGGGGTCGCGGGCCGAGTCGCTCTCGACCACGCCGACGACGAGCTCGGCGTAGCGCTCGAAGCCTTCGCGCATCGCCACCACGGTGCGCTCGCCGAGGGCCGGGCTGGCGAAGGTCGCCATCAGGTCGGGGTCGCCGGTGACTAGGCCGAGGTAGGTGTCGATCGCCTGGTCGATCTGCGTGTCGATCGACGCCTCGCGGTCGATCGCCCGGTCGACCGCGGCGAGGAAGGCGTCGGCCAGCGTGGTCATCAGCTCGACGAAGCACGCTTCCTTGTCCTCGAAGTGTTTGTAGAAGGTGCGCCGCGAGGCGCGGGCGTGGCGGACGATGTCGGAGACCCGCGTCTGCGCCAGCCCTTTCTCCCGGATCGAGGCGGCGAGCCCCTCCATCAGCCGCTCGTGCTGGGCCTCGTAGGCGTCGTCCCCGGCGGGCGCCGCGGCCTCGCGCCCGGTCTCGGTCTCGGTCGTCATCCCCCCACGCTACCCGGCGGGGCGACGGTTCAGCGGCGCAGCAGCTCGCTCGGCGAGCGGCCGAACTCGGCGCGGTAGCGCTCGGCGAAGCGACTCGGGGACGAGAAGCCCCAGCGGTAGGCGACCTCGGTGACCGTGAGGCCGTCGTCGGGGGAGGCGGCGACCAGTTCGGCGTGGGCGAGGTCGAGGCGGACCCCGCGCAGGTAGGCGGTCGGCGTCGTCTCGAGGTGGCGGCGGAAAGCGAGCTGGACGGCGCGGCGCGAGACCCCGGCCGCCTCGGCGACCTCGCCGAGCCCGATGTCGCGATGGGCATTCGACTCGATGAAGGCGACGGCGCGGCGGACCGCGCCGGGAGCGCGCGCGTCAACCTCGTCCGCCCGCGACGGCGGCGCGATCGCGCCGTTGGGGAAGGTCGCGAGGACGAGGCCGGCGAGCATCCGGTTGGCGCTGCCGACGACGAGCGGCGCCGTCGCGACCTCGGGGTCGCCGGCGAAGAGACCGCCGACGAAGTCCCGCGCGCGGCGCCAGCTGCGGGCGCGATTGAGGGACACCGGGCGGACCGAGTCGAACCTCGGCAGCGGCGCACCGGGCTCCCGCCCGGCGGCCTCGCGCACCGTCGAGGCCCGCAGCGTGACGACCAGCTGCCGGTAGCCGCGCACTTCGGTCACCGTCGGGACCCCGGGCCGGACGAGGAGCGCCACCTCGCCCGGGTCGAAGTCCTCCTCGACGTCCGGGTGGCGCACGCGAAGGGCGCCGCCGGTGACCGAGCCGACGACGAACTCCTCCTCGGGCTCGAACGCGAACGAGGCGCGAGCGCGGATCTCCATCTCGTCGAGCTGGAACGGCCCGGCGTCGAAGCGCGCGAGCGAGAGGCGGAAGTCGCGGGCTTCCTCCTGGTCGAGCCGCATGCGGACGTCGAGGTAGGCGTCAGAGACGATCTCCTCGGCGACCTCCGGAACGTCAGTGGCGAACGTGGTGCTCCCCAGCATCCGGCTACAGCTAACCGTTATTCCACCTGCTATTCAAGATATTTTGGATTTCCCGTATGGGTCCGCATACGGGATCGCACCGGCGAGACGGTCAGTGGCGTAGACCAGGCGGATCGGGGAAGGAGCGGGCGAGGCGCTCGGCGGTGGCGGTGAGGCGGCGGCGGGCACCTTTGGGCTCGAGGGCGTCGGCGAGGGGGAGCGGGCGCTCGAGGGTCGACTCGACGGCGGCGAGGCCGGCGGCCTCGAAGCGCGGCCACTCCTCCTCCACCGCGGGGTCGACGGCACCGCCGATCGCGTAGACCGGGACGCCCGCGGCGCGGGCGCGGCCGGCCACTCCGGCGACGACCTTGCCGTGCAGGGTCTGCAGGTCGATCCGGCCCTCGCCGCTGATCACCAGGTCGGCGCCCGCGAGCGCCGCGTCGAAGCCGACGGTGTCGAGCGCGACCTCGATCCCGGGGACGAGCCGGGCGCCGCAGAAGGCGAGCAGGCCGAAGCCGAGACCGCCCGCGGCGCCGGCGCCGGGGACCGAGCGCAGCTCGCGACCGAGCGCCGCCTCGACCCGGTCGGCGTAGTTGGCGAGCGCCGCGTCGACCGGCGCCACGTCGTCGGGACCGGCGCCCTTCTGCGGCCCGTAGATCGCCGCCGCGCCGGTCGGGCCGAGCAGCGGGTTGTCGACATCACTGGCGACCAGGACCTCGACCGCGCCGAGGCGCGGGTCGAGGCCGGAGAGGTCGACCGTCGCGACATCGGCGAGCGCGGCGCCGCCCGCACCGACCGGCTCGCCGCCTGCGTCGAGCAGCCGCGCGCCCAGGGCGACGGCGAGGCCGGCGCCGCCGTCGGTGGTGGCGCTGCCTCCGAGGCCGACGAGGATCCTCGTCGCGCCGGCGTCGAGGGCGGCGCGGATCAGTTCGCCGCTGCCGCGGCTCGAGGCGGCGCGGAAGGTCTCCGAGGTCGGGCTGACCAGGTGGAGGCCGGAGGCGGTCGCGACCTCGATCACGGCGGTCCGCCCTCCCTCGACCAGGCCGAAGCGGCCCTCGATCGGTTCGCCGAGCGGCCCGCTCGCCGCGACCTCGACCATCCGCCCGCCCTCGTCCGCGGCGACTAACGTGTCGAGCCAGCCCTCGCCCCCGTCCGACAACGGCAGCTCGGTCACCCGCGCGCCGGGCAGCGCCCGCGCCACCCCCGCCGCGATCGCCGCCGCCACCTCAGCCTGGGTCAGCGACCCCTTGAACGAGTCTGGCGCGACGAGGACGCGGGGGGAGCGGGTGTCGTCGGCGGCGGGAGGCGGGGTCAAGCGTGCGGCGGAAGATACCCGGTGGTCGCGTTCTGGTAGCTGAGCGCCTGGAAGAAGCGCGACTCGGGCGCCACCAACGGCTCCGGCACCGCCGCGTTGACCGCGATCGTCTGCTGCATCTCGCCGATGAAGACCGAGGTGCGGCTGTCGTTGTCGAGCCGGCCGCCGAAGTGGGAGACCGGGACGAGGACCGGCTCGGGCGACCTCCGGCCGCCCCGCCGGCGGGCCGCGCTCATCGGCCCGCGAAGACCCCGTCGGCGAACTCGCCGAGCTCGCGGTTGAAACGCTCGAGCTCCTCCAGGAACGGCATGTGGCCGACCCCCTCGTAGATCGACTCGCGGCCCTCGGGGCAGCAGCTGACGATGTGGGCGGCGGCGGCGCGGCGGGTGATCGTGTCGGCGTCGCCCTGGCTGACCAGCACCGGCAGCGTCACCGAGCGCAGCAGGTCGGAGTTGTCGAGCACGCCGCGGGTCGCCACCCATTTGCGGACGAAGGGCGAGACGAGGATGTTGAAGGCGAGCACGAGGTCGCGGTCGGCTTTCGAGATCGGCTTCTCGTAGCACTCGTCGACGAAGCCGATCATCGCCTCGATCGACGTCGGCAGGTCGTCGGAGATGCTGCCCTCGAAGTAGTCGTTGAAGCCGTCGCCGGTCAGCGCCCGCTCCTTCGGCGTGTCGCCGATCATCACCGCCCAGTCGACCAGGTTGAGGCCGGCGAGCGCGTCCTGCCCGTGGGCGCGGATGTAGTCGCAGGTGACGTAGCCGCCGAACGACCAGCCGACCAGGATCGGCCGGTCGAGCTCGAGGCCGCCGATCAGCGCGTCGACGTCGTCGGCCCAGCGCCGGGCCTCGGTGTAGGCCTCGGGCTGCCGCGGTTCGTCCGACATTCCGTGCCCGCGCAGGTCGAAGGCGACGAGGCGGAAGCGCTCGGCGAGCGCCGCGTCCTCCAGCTGCCCCTTCCAGCTGAGCCAGCTCTGCGACCAGCCGTGGATGAAGAGGATCGGCGGCGCGGTCGGCGGCCCCGCTTCGCGCACGTGCAGGCGCACCCCGTCGGGGGCGACCACCTCGCGGGCGCGGATCGGGGCGGCCACGCCGGGCTCAGGTCTCCAGGTGCGCCGGGGTGCGCTGGGCACCGCGCGGGTGGTCGGCGGTCACGCCGCGCCGGCGCAGGTCCGCCAGCTCCGCCTCGCCGATCCCGAGCCGCTCCGACAGCACCGCCTCGGTGTCCTGGCCGAAGCACGGCGCGGGCTTGCCGATCTCCAGATCGAAGCCCTCGATGTGCAGGGGCAGGCCCTGGTAGAGGTGGGTGCCGGCGCGCGGATGGGTGACAGTCTGAAGCAGGCCGCGCTCGCGCAGGAACTCGCTGCCGTGGAGGTCGCGGGCGTTGGCGACCGGGGCCGCGGCGACGCCGCGCGCCTGCAGGGCCGCGGCCAGCTCGTGCTTGTCGCGGTCGCCGACGCGCGCCGCGATCGCCGCGTCGATCGCCTCCTCGTGCCGCTTGCGCGCGGCGAGCGAGCCGAGGTCGGCACCGGGGACGACATCGCCGAGGCCGAGCTCCTCGCGGAGCGCCGCCCAGGCGGCGTCGTCGGGGGCGCCGATCGCGACCCATTCCTCCTCGCCGGCGGCGGGGTAGGCGCCATGCGGGGCCATCTGGGCGACGTGGTTGCCGTCGACCGGGCCGTCGGCGCCGTTCGCCAGCGCCGCCACGATCCACTCGCCGATCCAGTGCATCGCCGCCTCGCGCTGGGCCAGCTCGACCCGCTGGCCGACGCCGCTGCGCTCGCGCGCGTGCAGCGCGGTGAGGATCGCGGCGAGCGAGTTGAAGCCGCCGATCGGGTCGAGGTAGGCGGGTCCGGTGGTGGTCGGCCGGCCGTCGCCGTAGCCGATCATCGTCCCCATCCCGCCCATCATCTCCATGCTCGGGCCGAGCGCCACGTAGCGGCCGAACGGCCCGCCGTCGCCGTAGGCCGGCATCTCGACCAGGATCAGCCGCGGGTTCAGCTCGTGCAGGCGCTCCCAGCCGATCCCCATCCGCTCCAGCGTGCCGGCGCTGAAGTTGGCGATCAGCACGTCGGACTCGGTCGCCAGCTTGGTCGCGATCTCGATCCCGGAGGGGTCCTTGAGGTCGAGCGCGACGCCCAGCTTGTCGTGGTTCTGGGTGTTGAACTGGTAGCAGCGGTTGTAGGGCTCGTCCCCCGGTTCGTCGTCGGGGTAGCGGTTCGGCAGGCCACCGCCGACCGGCCCGCGCCAGTCGTCGATCCGCCCCGGCCCCTCGACCTTGGTCACCTCGGCCCCGAGGCCGGCGAGCAGCCGGGTCGACATCGGCCCCGACCAGGCGGTGGTCAGGTCGAGCACGCGGAGGCCGCGCAGGGGGCGGTCGCCGGCGGCCGCGGCGGCGAGTGGGGGTCGCTCGCCGCCGCGCCACTCTGGCGCCGCCGCGGCGGGATGGAGTGGGGCGCCCGCCGGCGGTTGTTGTGGGGTGGCAGAGAAGCCGAGCATCGGGCCGAGCCGCGGCAGCGCCTCGCCCTCGCGGCGGTCCCAGAAGCCGCGCGCCAGGAGCTGCGGGTCGTCGCCCAGCTCGAGCGGCGAGACCGCCTTGGCGACGACGACCTTCTCCGCCTGGCCGGCGGCGAGGACCTCGTCGACCGGCCGGTCGCGGAGGTGATCCTCGAGCGCGGCGATGAACTCGTCCCAGTGGGCGAGCCGCTCGTGCTCGGTGACGAAGCGCGGGTCCTCGATCAGGTCGTCGAGGCCGAGCGCCCGGCAGGACACCGCCCAGCGGTGGTCGTAGATGAAGACCGCCGCCCAGCCGTCGGCGCAGCGGACGATCGCGCGGGGGATGGTGCGCGCGTCGCGGCCTTCGATCGTGCCGTTGTAGGAGTAGTGGGTGGCGCGGTTGAAGTTCATCGCCGCGGCGACCTCGGCGACGCTGACGTCGACCAGCCGGCGCTCCTCGCCGCCGCCGAGCAGCGTCGCGAGCGCCTCCGAGTAGCCGATCGCGCCCGCCGCATAGGAGGCGCGGTCACCGACCCCGTGCAGCGGCGTCCGGCCCGGCAGGCCGTTCTCGAACATCGTCCCGGAGAGCGCCTGGAAGACCAGCTCGCCGCCCCGCCAGTCGGCGAGGACGCCATCGCGGCCGAAGCCGGTCAGGTCGACGACGACCGGCGGGCCGTCCGGGATCTGGTCGGCGGCCGTGCCGGCGTCGACGACGACCACGTCGGCGTCGACCGCCAGCGCCGGCACCGTGACCGGCCCGGCGACGGTGGCGCGCTTACCGAGGTTGAGGTGCCAGAAGAGGCAGGAGACCTCCTCGCCGTCGACCTTCGCGAACGGCCCGCGCGAGCGCAGCGGCGAGCCGCCCTCGGTCTCGACCAGCACCACGTCGGCGCCGTTGTCGGCGAAGAGCCGGGCGCAGAAGGCGCCCGCGACCTCGGTCGAGAGGTCGAGGACGCGCAGACCGGAGAGCGCGGCGTCGCTCACTTGGCCACCAAGGCCAGCGGCCGCGCCGGGGAGCCGGTGGCGCCGATCAGCTTCAGCGGGCTGAGGACGAAGAGGAACTCGGCGACCTCGGCGGCGGCCAGCTCCTCGAGGTCGAGCATCTCGATGATCGGGATGCCGGACTCGACGATCATCACCCGGTGGCCCGGCAGGCTCGCCGGGACCGTCGCCGGATTGATCCGCTCGAAGGCGACCGTGTCGCCGCCGACCGCGGCGGGCTGGAACTCGGCCAGCCAGCGGCAGCCCGCCTCGCCCGGGCCGGGCGAGCCGTCGACCTCGCCGGCGAAGCGCTCGCCGTCGTCCCAGATCGAGCCCCAGCCGGTGCGGACGAGGATCACGTCGCCCGGCTCCGGCGTCACGCCGGAGCGCCCCAGCGCCGCCTCGAGGTCGGCGACCGTGATCTCGTAGGCCGCCTCGCAGGTCTCGACCCCGAGCGCCCGCGGCACGTCGAGCAGGATGCCGCGACCGAGCATCGGCTCGATCTCCTCCACCCCGCCCTCGGCGTAGCGGCCACCGACGCAGGCGGCACCCGCGTCGATGCCGCCGTGCATCAGCCCGTCGTGGGAGACGTGGGCGAGCGCGTCGACGTGGGTGCCGACGTGGCCGCCGGTGATGATGATCTCGCTCGCGCCCGAGGTCCCGTCGACGCGCACCCGGTCGCCGTGGCGGCGGCCGATCGCCATCCGGAACGGCACGTGCTCCTGCGACTGGGGCATGCCGATGAACATCGGCCGCCCCAGGTCGTAGGCGCGCACGCCGGCGGACACCGCTGCGAGCAGCGGATCGGTGGGTCGTGTCACCTCGCTCACTGGCGCACCAGGCGATGCCGGATCGCGCTGTCGGCCAGCAGTGCGAAGAGCACCACGCCACCCTGGGCGATGTAGACCACGTAGAACTGGAGCTGCAGCAGCGCCAGGCCGTTCTGTACCGCGGCCAGCAGCAGCGCGCCGCAGAAGGCGCCCCAGACCGAGCCGCGACCGCCGAGCAGGCTGACGCCGCCGACCACGGTGGCGCCGATCCCCTCCAGCAGCAGCACGCCGCCGCCGGTCGAGGTGGTCGCGCCGCCGGTGTAGGAGACGCTGACGACGCCGGCGAAGGCGGCGAGCGCCCCCGCGACGGCGAAGGTGATCAGCTTGATCCGGGTGATCGGGATCCCCATCGCCCGCGCCGCCGGCTCCGAGCCGCCGACCGCGTAGATGTGGCGCCCGAACGGCACCCGGGTGAGGATCACCCAGACGATCGCCGCGATCCCCATCACGATCGCGAAGATCAGCGGCACGCCGCCGCCGTCCTTGAGGTAGGAGACGAACCAGACCAGCAGCGCGATCACGACGGCCCAGAGGCCGGTCGTCAGCAGCAGCCGGGTGTGGCTCATTTTCGCCTCGTGACTGTCGCGCACGTTGACGAAGTAGCGGATCGCCAGCAGGCCGCCGCCGATGATGATCACCAGGCCGATCGCGACCGAGGTCGAGAGGCGCGAGGAGGAGAGTTCGGCGATCGGCGCGCGGCGCACCGATTCCTGGGCTTTCGAGCCGAGGATGCCGATCTGCACGCCGTACCAGATGAAGTAGCCGGCGAGGGTGACGGCGAAGGACTGGATCTTGCCGAAGAGGACGAAGATCCCCTGCATCAGGGCGATGCAGAGTCCCAGTCCGAGGGTCAGCGCCAGGGCGCCCCACCAGGGCATCCCCGGGTGGCCGAGCTCGATCGCGACGAAGGCGCCCGCCAGCCCGGCGACCGAGCCGAGCGAGAGGTCGATCTCCCCCATCACGATGACCAGGGTCGAGGCGATCGCGACCAGCGCCAGCGGCGCCATCTGGACCAGCAGGTTGGTCAGGTTGCGGGCGGTGAGGAAGAATTCCGAGCCGACCCGGAAGACGATCACGGTGGCGATCAGCGCCACCGCCAGCGGCAGCAGCTCGCCCGCGCGGCCGAGGTTGATCTGGGGGAGGCGACGACGCGGCTGCTCGGCGCTCACCTCCGCGGTCGCGGTGCTGCTCACTGGTCTCCTCCCTCAGTCGCCTCGGGCTCGGGCTCGCGGCGGCTGCCGACGATCGCCGAGACGACCTCCTCCTCGTTGGTGTCGTTGGCACTGAAGTTGGCGGCGACGCGGCCGAGACGCATCACGACGATCCGGTCGGCGACGGCGAAGACCTCGCGCAGGTTGTGCGAGATCACCATCACCGCGGTGCCCTGTTCGCGCAGCCGGCCGATCAGCTCGAGCACCTGCTCGGCCTGGGACACGCCCAGCGCCGCGGTCGGCTCGTCGAGCAGGACGACGGCGGCGCGCTCGCGCACGGCGCGGGCGATCGCGACGCTCTGGCGCTGGCCGCCGGAGAGCATTTCGATCGGCACGTTGACGTCTTTCAGCGTCGTCACGCGGAGGTCGCCGAGCGCCCGCCAGGTCTCCCGCCGCATCGCCCGGCGGTTCAGCCAGGGGATCGTGACGGGGCCGATCTTGGTGCGGATCTCGTCGCCGAGGAACATGTTCTCGGTGGTCGACAACGGGTTGACCAGGGCGAGGTCCTGGAAGACGGTGTGGATGCCTTTCTTGCGCCCGGCCTGCGGATCGCGCATGGTGACTTCCTCGCCATCGACGTGGATCGAGCCGGAGTCCGGCTGGATCACGCCCGAGATCACCTTGACCAGGGTGCTCTTGCCGGCGCCGTTGTCGCCGACCAAGGCGGTCACCTCGCCGCGCCGCAGGGTGAGCGAAGCCCCCTGCAGGGCGGTGACGTGACCGAACGACTTGCGCGCGGCGCGCACCTCGAGCGCGACCGGATGGTCGCTGCTCGAGGTGCTGCCGTCTTTGACGGGCGTCGCGCTCATGTCAGCTGCAGGGAGGCCCGACGCTGGTGGGCAGGCCCTTGCACACTTCGGCCTTCGTGACGATGTGCCAGTCGAAGGCTTTGTCGATTTCGTCTTTTTCGATCGTCGCCTCTTCCGTGTTGCGGAAGGGCACGGGAGCGGTGTTGTTTTCCCACGTTTCGTTGAAGACTTCTTTCGGAGGTTCTTCACCGTTGAGCGTGGAGATCATCGCGATGCAACCGACCGCCATCTCTTTGTGGGAGCTCTTGATCACGGTCGCTTTCTGCTCGCCGAGCAGAATCTGCTGGAGGCCGGCGGCGGAGCCTTCGAGGCCGACGATGTCGACCTTGCCGACGAGACCTTCGGTCTTCAGCGCTTCGATGATGCCGGTGGCGAGGAAGTCGGCGCCCGCGATGATCACTTTCACGTTCGGGTGAGCGACCAGGATCGCGTTCGCTTCCTTCTCGGCTTCGGCGCCTTCCCAGTTTTTCGACCCGACTTTGGCGACCAGCTTCAGTTCGCCGCTCTTCAACGCCGGTTCCAGCGTTTTGAGCTGGTATTCCTGCATTTTCTGGGCGTACTGGGTGGCCAGGTCACCGTTGATCAAGGCGATTTCGGTGCCCTTCGGGTAGTGCTGTTCGAGCACCCATTCGGCCTCTTTTTCACCGGCCGGTTCGGGACCGTCACCGATCATCGCGACGACTTCGCCTTCTTCGGCTTCTTCGATCGGATCGACGTAGGCGATCACCGGGACGTTGTCCTGTTTGGCGTCCTGCATGATCGTCGTCGGCGTCGAGGACACCGGGGCGATCATCAGCGCCTTGATCCCTTCGGTCAGCATCGAGGAGACCTGCTGGGTCTGAAGTTCGGCTTCCGCTTTCGGGTCGGAGGTCGAAAGTTCGGTGCCGGGTGCATATTTTTCGAGGCAGGTTTCGAGGTCGGGGATGTCCTGCTGCACCCAGTGCGGGACGGTGCCCGTGTAGATGCTGAAACCGACCTTGCCGCCGCCTTCGTAGGTGGGCAGGCTCGCGTCGAGCTTTTCGACTTCGCCGAGGAAGAATTCGGCCTGTTCGCCGTTGCCCGCGCCGACGGCTTCGGACGAGCCGGCTTCTTCTTCGCCGCCTTCTTCGCTCGCCGCCGGCGTGCTGCTTCCTTCGGCTTCTTCGGAGCCGGCGGTGGTGCTTTCACCACTGCTGCTGCTGCTCGAAGAGCCTCCGCAAGCGGTTACCGCGAGGGCGACGACGGCCACCAAAGCCAGGGCCAGAGCCGTCCGCCATCGCATGAGTTTGCTGATTTTCATTCGTTCCCTTCCCGAGATACCCGAAATCGCACACGTGTGCGCCTGCCGAATTCTTTGCACACGGGCGCGTCGGATGTCAAGCAGACTTCGTTGAGTAGCGCCAAAGGCGCGTGGTCAAATAGCCCCTCCTGGGCGTGGAATGGACCCCCCGACCGGGGGTCGGGCGAGGGTCAGATGCTGAGGACGCTGTCGCTCATGTTGCGGAGATCGGCTTCGATCCCCGCGCGAGCTTCTTGCAGCGCCGGCGCCATTTTCTTGCGCGCCCCGGCCGTCGCGGCCGGACGAGCAAGGGTAGAGACACTGAGCGAGGCGAGCACTTGTCCCGCCGTGTCGAGAACCGGCACGGCGACCGTTCGCAGGCCCTCCTCGAGCTCGTCGTCGACCACCGAGTAGCCCTGCTCGCGCGCTTTCGCCAGCGCCACGCGCAGCTCGCCGGGGTCGGTGGTGGTGAAGGGCGTGACCTGTTTGAGGTCGGCGGCGGCGAGGAACTCGTCGACCGTCTCGGCGTCTTCGAAGGCGAGGATCGCGCGGCCCGCGGCGGTCGCGTAGGCGGGCAGGCGGGTGCCGACCGTGATCGAGGCGTTCCAGATCCGCCGCATCGGCACCGCCGCCACGCAGACCGTTTCCTTGCCGTCGAGGACGGTCATGTAGGCCGACTCCTTGACCGTCTCGGCGACCTGGCGCAGGTAGGGCAGGCCGATCTCCGGCAGGCCGAGCGCCGAGAGGTAGGAGTAGCCGAGCTCGAGGATCTTCGGCGTCAGTGTGAAGTAGCGGTCCTCGACCCGGACGTAGCCGAGCTGGACCAGCGTGTGCAGGAGGCGGCGGGCGGCGGCGCGGGTGACGCCGGCGCGGCGGGCCGCGTCCGAGAGCGTCATCCGCGGGTTCTCCGCGTCGAAGGCGGCGACCACGGCGAGGCCGCGGCCGAAGGCCTGGACGAACTCGGTGGTCGAGCCACCGGAGCCGTTGCCGCCGCCGGCGCCGACCGCGTCGTCGTCGTTCGGGACGCCTTCGTAGGGCGCCGTCATGAGGGCCGTTCCGGGTCGATCACGCCGCGCCCGCCTCGCCCGCGGCAAGCTCGGCGAGGACCGCCAGCTCTTCCGCGGTGGGCGGTCGCAGTTCGCCGGGATCCGGCACGACGGAGAGATCCCAGGGGGTCGCCTCGCGCGCTTCGGCGACGGTCCGTCCGGGCTGCAGCGCGGTCAGCTGGAGCTCGCCGCCGTCAGCGGCCGCCTCGTAGACGCCGATGTCGGTGACGACCAGGTCGGGGCCCGCGCCGGGCAGTCCGAGGGAGGACCTGCCGCCGGGGGCTCTCCCCTGTCCGACGGTCGTTATGAAGTCGACATCGCTCACGAAGCTGCGTGCATTCTGGCGGATCATCACGGTCGTGTGTCGGGCGGCCGCGCCGATCTCCGGGGCGCCGCCCGCGCCGGGCAGGCGCACCTTGGGACGCCCGTAGGTGCCGCCGACGACGGTGCTGCCGACGTTGCCGAGGCGGTCCACCTGGGCGGCTCCCAGGAGGCCGACGTCGACGTGCCCGCCCGCCAGCCAGTAGTTGAACATCTCCGGCACCGGGACCAGGGCGAGGGCGTGCTCGGCGAGCGCCCCGTCGGCGACCGAGAGCGGCAGCCGCGGCGGGTCGGTCTCCAGCACCCCGGACTCGTAGACGAGGACGAGGTTGGGGCAGTGGGTGCGGCGGGCGAGGATCGCCGCCGTGCTCGGCAGGCCGATGCCGACGAAGGCGACCTCGCGGTCCCGCAGCGTCCGGGCGACGGCGATCGCGATCAGGTCGTCCGCTGGGATGTCGGGCGCTTCGCTCACGCCTCCCCTCCTCTCATCACGTTCTCCTCGATCCAGGTGGTGAAGGTGTCGCGGTCGCGGGCGATCTTGTCCCAGGCGACGAAGTAGGCGTCGTCGCGGCGCGAGTAGTCCTGGGCGTAGGTCGGGTGGGCGCCGCCGGGGGCGACGGCGACCCGGTCGACGACCCAGGACGGCAGGACGACCGCGCCGGGGACCGGCTCCAGCTCGTCGACCACCTCCTCGACCGTGACCAGCGAGCGCTTCGCCGCCAGCACCGCCTCCTTCTGCACGCCGACGATCCCCCACAGCTGCACGTTGCCCTCGCGGTCGGCCCGCTGGGCGTGGACGATCGCCACGTCGGGTTCGACCGCGCGCACCGCGGCGAGCTTCTCACCGGTGAAGGGGCAGTCGACGAAGGCGAGGGTGCCGCCCGCCTCCGCCGGCCCGACCAGGTCGGTGCCGACGTAGCCGCGCATCACCGCGAAGGGCAGCCCGGAGGCGCCCGCGACGAAGCGGTTGGCCATCCCGGCGTGGGAGTGCTCCTCCAGCTCGAGCGGCCGCGGCCAGTCGTGCTCGACCGCGTCGCGGAAGCGGTGCAGGCTGCCGACGCCGGGGTTGCCCGCCCAGGAGTAGACGAGCTTCTTCAGCCGTCCCGTGCCGATCAATTGGTCGGCGATCAGGTCCGGCACCATGCGGATCAGGGTGAGGTCGGTCTGCCCCTGGCGGATCAGCTCGTGACCCGCCGCGAAGGGCGCCAGATGGCTGAATCCCTCGAGCGCGAGGGAGTCCCCGTCGGCGACCAGCTCCTCGATCGCGGCGCTCAGCTCGACCAGCTCAGCCATTTCGAACAGGTGTGCGGTCTGAGAACATGTGTGCGACTATATACGGCGCCGGTCGGCACAGGCGCCGGAGAGAGCGTCCCGACCGCGCTTCCACGCCCCTAAGAAAGGAAGGCAAAGTGCTGGGTGGCTACATCTCCGATCTGGAGAAAGGCGACGAGTTCGAGCCCGTCCGCTACACGGTGACGGCAGAGTCCGTGATCGCCTACAGCGACGGCAACGAGGAGGACGGCGACTGGTTTCACGGGGATGCGAACCCGTGGGGCAAGCAGGTCCGCCCTCCGACCATGATCCACAGCGACAAGATGCGTCTGCTCGAGGCGAACTGCGCCAAGGAGCGGCGGATCGCCGGGATGACCGGTGAGGCGGAGCTCGACTCCGACGCCCGCATCCATTTCGAATACCACTGCAAGGCGCACTCCCCCGCCTTCGTCGGCGACGAGCTGATCGTCAGCGGCCGGATCAAGGACCGCTTCCTGAAAAAGGGCCGCGAATACCTGCAGTACGAACTCGAGGTGAAGGCCGCCGACGGCCGGCTCGTCACCTCCTACCTCGATCGCACGCTGCTGCGCTACACGCCGGAGGAGAACTGATGACGACCGAGCTGAACGCTTCCCCGACCCTGCCGCGGACGGGCGACGAGCTGAACGGGCCCGACATCCAGGTCACCCCCCATCGGCTGCAGATCTACGGCGACGGGCTGCTCACCTCGGCCGCCGACAAGCCGGTCCACGTCGGCGCCAACATCCACACCGACGTCGAGTACGCGAAGGAACAGGGCCTGACCGCCCCGATCGTCGACGGGATGCTCTCCGTCAACTACCTCTCCTCGCTGCTCACCCGGGCCTACGGCCAGGCCTACATCGAGCACGGCGAGCTGCAGTGCAAATTCATCACCCCCGTATATGCGGACCAGACGGTCCGGGCGCGGGCGATCGTCGGCGAGCGCGAGCCCGGCGAGGACGGCCGCGAGCGGCAGCTGCTCGAGACCTGGCTGGAGCTCGAGGACGGCACCAAAGTGGTGGTCGGGAAAGCGAGCGTCGAACTGTGAGCGGATTCACCGCCGCCGGTTCGATGTACGTCGACGGGGCCTGGCGCGACGCGTCGGGCCCCGCCCTCGACGTCTTCGATCCCGCCACCGGGAACGTCACCGCCTCGGTCGCGAGCGCGACGGCGGACGAGGTCGAGGCGGCGCTCGCCTCGGCGCGCGCCGTCCAGGGCGACTGGGCGCGGGCCGGGTCGGTCGCCCGCGGCGCCCACCTCCGCCAGCTGGCCGACCTGATCCACGCCAACCGCGAGCGGCTCGCCGAGCTGATCTCGCTGGAGATGGGCAAGCCCGCCGCCGAGGCGGCCGGGGAGCTCGAGTTCGCCGAGGGCCTGGTCCGCTACTCGTCGGAGTGGGACCGCCGCCTGGAGGGCGAGATCCTCCCCGGTGAGACGGCCCGCGAAGAGGTTCACCTGCTGCGCGCCCCACTCGGCGTCGTCGCCGCGATCTGCCCTTGGAACTTCCCCCTCGCGGTCCTCTGCCGCAAGCTCGCGCCGGCGCTCCTCACCGGCAACACCGTGGTCGCCAAGCCGAGCGAGGTCTCGCCGCTCTCGACGCTCGAGCTGGTGCGGCTGATCGACGAGAACCTCGACCTGCCGAAGGGCGTCTTCAACCTCGTCTGCGGCGCCGGCGAGACCGGTGCGGCGATGGTCACCTCGCCGCACACGGCGATGGTCTCCTTCACCGGCCACCGCGACACCGGCAAGCGGATCATGGCAGCCGCCGCGGGCGACCTGACCCGGGTGGCGCTGGAGCTCGGCGGCAAGGCGCCGGCGATCGTCTGGCGCGACGCCGACCTCGACCTCGCCGTCCCGGCCCTGATCGAGGCGCGCTTCACCAACGCGGGCCAGGTCTGCACCAGCGCCGAGCGGGTCTTCGTCCACGCCGAGCGCGTCGACGAGTTCACCGAGCGCTACGTCGCCGCGGCCGCGGCGCTGGTCGTCGGCCCCGGGGCCGAGGCGGGCGTGCAGATGGGCCCGATGGCGAGCGCCGCGCAGCTGCAGAAGGTCGGTGCCGCGGTCGAGCGGGCGGTCGGCGAGGGCGCCCAGGTGCTCACCGGCGGCAGCCCGCGCGACGGCGACGGCTGGTTCTTCACCCCGACCGTCCTCGGCGGCGTCAGCCCGGAGATGGACGTGATGCGGGAGGAGACCTTCGGCCCGGTCGCGCCGATCATCGGCGTCGACTCGCTCGACCAGGTGCTCGGTTACGCCAACGACTCGCGCTACGGCCTCTCGGCCTACCTGTTCAGCCGCGACTACTCGACCATCATGCGGGCGGTCGAGGACCTCGAGTTCGGTGAGATCTACATCAACCGGACGCTCGGCGAGTCGATCCACGCCCACCACTCCGGCTACAAGGAGTCGGGGATCGGCGGCGAGGACGGCAAGTGGGGCCTCACCCGCTACACCCAGATCAAGACCGCGTACCACCGCTATGGCTGAGGGGGCCGAGGTCCGCGAGCGGCCGAGCGCGATCGTGCTCGACCCCGCCGACAACGTCGCGGTGGCGCTGCGGACGCTCGCCGCGGGCGAGGAGATCGTCGTCGAGGGCGCGCCGCTGCGCGCCCGGGCGGCGATCCCGACCGGCCACAAGTTGGCCCGGCGGGAGATCGCCGAGGGCGACCCGGTGCTCAAGTACAACGAGACGATCGGGATCGCCTCGGCGGGGATCGCCGCCGGCGAGCACGTCCACGTCCAGAACGTCCGCAGCGCGCGGCTGCCCGGCAAGTGAAGGCGCCGCGCGGTTACGGGCGGGGCGGCGCCGCGGTCGGCGTGCGCAACCACCTTCTCGTCCTGCCCTCGGTCGTCTGCTCGACCCACGTCGCCGGTCAGATCGCCGCGGCGGCGGACGGCGTCGGCGTCGTCCACCAGCACGGCTGCCTGCAGGTCGGCGACGACCTGCGGCACTCCGAGCGACTGCTCACCGGCGTCGCCACCAACCCCAACGTCGGCGCGGTGCTGGTCGTCAGCCTCGGCTGTGAGACGCTGCGCGGCGCCGGGCTGGCGAAGCGGATCGGCGAGCGCGGCCAGATCGTCGAGCTGGTCGGCATCCAGGCCGACGGCGGCACGGCGGCGGCGCTCGAGCACGGGCGCGAGGCGGCGGCGCGGATGAGCGCCGAGCTGCTGCGCCGCGAGCCCGCCGAGTTCGCCCGCGAGGAGCTGACGGTGGGGCTCGACCTGCCCGGCTCAGGCGCCGAGGCGAAGGCGATCGAGGCGGCGTTCGACGCGGCCGGGATCGCGACGATCCAGCCGCCCGCCGGCATCGAGGGACCCGAGGCCCACGTCGAGCTGGCCGCGGCGGGCGCGGTGATCGTCGTCAGCCGGCCGCCGGCCGAGGAAGCGCCGATGGGCTTCGCGGTAGCGCCGGTGATCGCGGTCGGGCATCGCTCCGAGCTGCACGAGGCGATCGCCGAGGACTTCGACGTCTCCCCCGCCGCCGGCGAGGAGCCGGGGGCGCTGGCCCAGCGGGTGCTCGAGGCGACGCTCGCGGGCGCCGCGGGCGAGTTGACGGCGGCCGAGTCGCGCGGCTCGCGCGAGTTCGTCCTGCGGCGGCTGGCGGTGACGATGTGAGTGCGTCGAACGGAGGTAATGAAGTGAGTGAGCTGACGGGATATCGACGCGAGAACGGTCGCTGGGGCGTGCGCAACCACGTCCTCGTGCTGCCCGCGCGGGCGGGGGCCAACGTCGCCGCGGCGGGGATCGCTGCCGGCGCGGCGGGCGCCGTCGCGGTCCGCCACGAGTGGGTCGGGCATCCCGACGACCCCGACGCGGCGCTGGTCCGCCGCACGCTGGCGGGCTTCGCCTGCAATCCGAACGTTGCCGCGGTCCTCGTCGTCGGCGTCGGCCCGGCCGACGCGGCACTGACCGCGGAGATCGCCGCCCGCGGCCAACGGGTCGAGTTCCTGACCCTGGCCGAGCATCGCGGCAGCGCCGGGACGATCGCGGCCGGTCAGGGCCTCATCTCCTCCCTCCTGACCACCGCGGCCGTCGCCGTGCGCGAGCCGATGCCGATATCGGAGCTCGTGGTCGGGCTCGAGTGCGGCGGCTCCGACGCGCTCTCGGGGATCACCGCCAACCCGGCGCTCGGGATCGCCTCCGATCGTCTCGTCGCCGAAGGGGCGACGACGATGCTCTCGGAGGTGCCGGAGCTGGTCGGGGCCGAGCGGATCCTGGCGGCGCGCGCCGTCAGCGCCGAGGTCGGCGAGCGGATGGTGCGGGTGGTCGAGGACTTCGAGCGCGAAGTGGAAGCGCTCGGGATCGACATCCGCGGCGCCCAGCCGACGCCGGGCAACATCGAAGGCGGGCTGACGACGATCGAGGAGAAGAGCCTCGGCGCCGCCAAGAAGGCGGGCAACGCGCCGCTCACCGGGGTGATCGACTTCGCCGCCCAGCCCGGGCCGCACGGTCTATATGTGATGGACACTCCGGGCCACGACATCGAGCAGATGGTCGGCCTGGTCGCCGGCGGCTGCCAGATCGTCGCCTTCACCACCGGGCGCGGGACGCCGACCGGCTCGCCGATCGCGCCGTGCCTGAAGATCTCCACCAACAGCCGCATCTTCGCCCGCATGGCCGGCGACATCGACCTCGACGCCGGTCGCATAGTCGACGGCAGCGTGACCCTCGCCGAGATGGGCGAGGAGATCTACGACGGGATCGTCGCCGCCTGTGCCGGGGAGCCGACGGCGTCGGAGCGGCGGGGCAATTCCGAGTTCGCGATCAGAAGGGCAGGACAACACCATGGCTGAAGTAAGAGACGCCGTCATCTGCGA
>Ga0164242_10001807_pt1 | contig 25133 bp, 24 predicted proteins | sample OricomgcompostMG_FD_108783 | JGI IMG/M metagenome (GOLD analysis project Ga0164242, IMG submission 108783) | Miracle-Growth compost microbial communities from Emeryville, California, USA - Original compost - Miracle growth compost (MG) ...
ACGTCGAGGCGCATAAAAATGTACCGGGCGACCTACTGCGCCCGTAATGACCCGTTACCGTTGCTTCCTTCCGGACCTGGCGGAGTTGGCGGGATTACGTCGCGTAGGACCCGGCACACGTCTGATTCTAGCATCGCGAATTCCACATCCCAAATCTCGTCCCCGCTGTCTTCATTCCCACGAGCTCCCCCAACTGATACCCTTTCGGTCTATGCGATTGGTCCTTCCACTTTTGCTCGCCGCCGCGGCCTCCCTTCCTGCTCTACCCGCCGTCGCCCAGGACGTTCACGTCCGCGTCGATCCTGCCGTAAAGACCGGCATCGAAGGCACAACCGAGTTCCCCACCATCCAGATGGCCATGGACCATCACCCCTTCGCCGGAAAGAATGGGCGGGTATTCATCGAAATCGAACCCGGCATCTATCACGAGCGCGTCATCGTCACCCAGAACCACCCCAACATCACCTTCATCGGCAAAGGCACGCGACCAGAAGATGTCGTCATCACCAACTCCCTGAACGCCAAACAGGCCGGCGGCACCTTCTTCACCGAAACCGTCCGCGTCGACGCTCCCGGCTTCGAGGCCGACAACCTCACCTTTGAAAATACCGCCGGCAACACGGGCCAAGCCGTCGCCATCGCCGTCCGCTCCGACCGCGCCATCTTCAAGCACTGCCGCATCCTCGGCCACCAGGACACGCTCTTCGCCGACTACGGCCGCCAGTACTACCTCGACACCTACATCGAGGGCACCGTCGATTTCATCTTCGGCAACGCGCAGGCTGTCTTCGACCACTCCGAGATCCACGAGCTCTCGCCCGGCTACCTCACCGCGCAGTCGCGCACCTCAGCCGACCAGACCACCGGCTACGTCATCGCCAACAGCCGCGTCACTGCCGACGAAGCCGGCCTTGCCGGACGCCACTTCTTCCTCGGCCGTCCATGGCGTCCCTACTCCCGCGTCGTCTACCTCAATACGGATCTGCCCGCGACCCTCGCACCGCAGGGCTGGGACAACTGGAACAAAGCCGCAAACGAGAAGACGGCCTTCTACGCCGAACGGGGCAACACCGGCCCCGGCGCCGACACCTCGCAGCGCCCTTCATGGTCCCACCAGCTCACCGCACCCGAGGCAAAACCGTTTGAGCCGAAAAACTTCCTCCGCGGCAAAGACAACTGGGACCCCATCGCCGAGGCCGCAAAGCTCCCCTAGCCGTTAGTCACTGGTTTCCAGCACACACGCACGCCATTCTGAGCGCAGCGAAGACTCCCAGTACTTCGCCGGGTGCCCCATCTTCGGCGCGGCCTCATCGCGCCTAAGGTGGGTCAATCGCGCGAAGGCGCGATCCCTCGATTTCTCAATCCTGATCTCTCAATCCTGACTGCTCAACCACCAAAAATCACCAGCCTCATATCCTGCCCCAGCGAACTGCCTCCATAGGCAATCAGGCCGTCAGCGAGATCTCCGCCCGCATCGAAAATCTTCAATCCAGCTTCAACTGCCGCACGATCCACCACGACATTCGCTGCGTCGACCAACGACACAACAATCGGGTTTCAACGAAAAGAGGGCGCCCCATTGGGCAGCCCTCTTCGTGCATATAGGAAAGTCCTCTTACACCTGCACCATACCGCCGTCAACAAACAGCTCCACGCCCGCCACAAAGCTCGAATCCTCCGAAGCCAGAAACACCACCGCCTTCGCAATCTCGTCCGCCGTTCCCATGCGTCCCAGCGGAACCTGCGAGGCCAGCGTCGCCTTCAACTGCTTCGCCTGCTCCGCATCCTGCACCAGGCCGTCCACTCCAGGAGTATCGATCGGCCCCGGGCTCACCACGTTCACGCGAATCTGACGGTCCTTCAGCTCGTTGGTCCATGTACGCGCAAACGATCGCACCGCGGCCTTCGTTGCGCTGTACACACCGAACGCCGCCATGCCCTTGATGGATACAATCGATGCATTCAGCACAATCGTTCCCCCGGCGGGAATCAGGGGTAACGCCTTCTGCACCGTAAAGAAAAGGCCCTTCACGTTCGTATTGAAGGTATTGTCGAAGTGCTCCTCCGTCACCTTGTCAATCGTGGCGAACTCGCCCCCGCCTGCATTTACAAACAGCACATCGACGCGTCCATACTGTTTGCCGATCTCCGCATAAACGCGGTCGATGTCCTCCAGCCTGCTCGCATCGGCCTGGATCGCAACTGCGTCCGCTCCAATCTCCTTCACCGCCCTGTCCAGGTGCTCCTTGCGACGTCCGGTGATGATCACCTTCGCTCCCTCAGCGGCAAAGCGCTTCGCCGTCGCCAGGCCAATCCCGCTGTTGCCGCCCGTCACCAGTGCAATCTTTCCTTCCAGCTTCTTCGACATAAGGTCTCCTTTTGTGTCCTGCAGCTGGTTTGGATTCGACCGGAATCCAAAAGTTCCGACAATATGAACTATTGAACAATCGTTTCTGTGGAAATTATCATGAAGATACGATGAAGCCCCTCTTTCATCCCTCGATCGACAATGTCGCCGTGGAGTCGATCCTGCACGCGCTCTCCGACCCCGTCCGCGTCGCCATCTTCACCCGGATCGCTGCATCGCAGTGCCCCGCAACCTGCTCTGCATTTCAGAACATCGTCCGGCACCCAGTCCCAAAATCCACCCTGTCGCAGCACTTCAAGGTGCTTCGCGAAGCCGGCCTCATCCGCGCCGAGCGCAAGGGCGTCGAGATGCACAACACCTCGCGTTCAGCAGAGATCGAGGCTCGCTTCCCCGGCCTCCTCGCCTCCATCCTCAGCGCCTACGCCCTGCAATCGAAAACGGCGGTCAGGCAGAAGGTCTCGAAGTCTCAAACAGCAGCGACTCGCCAATAAACACCCTCTATCGGCGCTTTGCTCCCTCGAGTGACGACGTTTGCACTCTGCAATCCGGTTCAAGGTCATGCCATCCAAGCATTCTTCCCTTCCAGAACCCTCCATCCGCCTGCGGACCCGCCCTTCGCTTTGAAAAATCACGCCTTCACGACGAACGGATTCCTCCATCCGACTTCACGTTTCGCCCGCAGCGGCAACGATAATCGAACTAACTCCGCCATGAAGATGCAACTCCTTGCGCATATGCAAAGTTTTTTTTGTTCCGCTTCTCCCCGCTCAACTTCACCGCAACCGCGCCACTGCTTGTCGAAACTCTCAGTGCAAAACCATGCACGAGCCCGGGAAAAATCTTTCAGACTTGGCAACTCCACAATCACGCAATCTACTACGGCTAGTAAAGGCCCAGCACCACACCTGATCTTTCGTACTCTTTAGGAGATTTTCCTTCGTGAAGAAGTTTTTCGCCTCTTTGTCCGTGCTTGCAGTTCTCACTATCGCTCCGGCGATGCATGCCACCCCCATCAGCGGTCAGTTTTCTGTGACCGGCGCTTCGGTCCAGGACACAGGAACCGAGTTGATCTTCAACCCCAACACCATCAACGTTGGCGCAGCTCCCACCATCATCGGTGACTTCACCTCCCTGCTCACCCCAGGCGAAGCAGGAACCATCACCTCGCCCATCAACTACGCCAGCTACGTGACCGGCAGCTCGGGGCTGAGCTTCGGCAGCGGAAGCACCCTGCTGACCCTCACCCTCGACAGCATCTCCTGCTCGCTCGCCGGAGTATTCAACAACTGCATGGGCTCGGGAACCATCTTTTCCGCCAACCCGAACTTCGATCCCACCGCCTTCTCGCTGCTCTTCACCACCAACACCGCTGGCATCGTGACCTTCCAGGCGACCGCGCTGAGCACCCCTTCGGCCGTTCCGGAACCCTCCACCCTCATGCTGCTCGGTACCGGCATCCTCGGAGCTGCCGGTGCGTTGAAGCGCCGCCTCGCATAACCGCTTCTTCCACCGAAAGGTCGTAGCTCCACCACACCTTTCCACGGGAGACGACTGCGTAAAACGACCTGCCCCATGCAATCGCACTTCGGTGCCTGCGCATGGGGCAGTTTTATTTCCTGTCAAGAGGCTCCCCATCCTCATCTTGCTCTAAGCTACACATGCAAAAGGGAAAGCATCCATCCATCGTTTGCCGAATCTCTCCGCCGGATCTCATAAAATAGAAGCAGGCACATTAGAACCGCCGCGGTTGAGGACAATCGACCACCCGCTTCGCTCAGCATCTCTTTTCTTTTGAAGACTTTGCCGGGATACGACCAGGAAAATCAGGACTTTTACAATCTAGTCCAAAGCTAACCCTCGTGAATGGAAGACTTTGCACAAAATCATGGAGGGGGACGGGGGTTCGCCCTCTCCGGGATCGAAGCTGATAAACTAGAAGGCTGTGAGTCTTCCGGCAACAACCGAAACCCAGCCCGAAATTCAACCCGCCGACCGGCCCGAAAACATCCGGCCGAAGATCGGCTTCGTCTCGCTCGGCTGCCCCAAAAACCTGGTCGACTCCGAAGTCATGATGGGCCTGCTGCACTCCGCCGGCGGCGAGTTAATCGCCAGCGCCGAAGACGCCGAGATCCTCGTCGTCAACACCTGCAGCTTCATCGACTCCGCCAAGCAGGAATCGGTGAACACCATCCTCGAGATGGCCCGGCACAAGCAGGCAAACGGCGGCCGCGCCCAGCGCCTCGTCGTCGCCGGCTGCCTCGTCGAGCGTTACCGCGATGAGATCCGCAAGAACATCCCCGAGGTCGACGCCGTCGTCGGAACCGGCGAGCTCGAGCAGATCCTCAACGCCGCCGGACTGGTTCCGAAGCAAGCCCAGTCCTCAAACCCGCTCTTCAACATCCTGCCGCCGGATCACAACGCAAGTACCCTGGTGAGCCGCGCCCCCAGCGCCGTCCACCAGCACTCGCACCCAACCGAGCAGGGTGCGCAGCTTCAACACGAGCAGCAAAAAGAGATCGGCGAAATAAAGAGTGTCATCCTGAGCGAAGGCACAGCCGAAGTCGAAGGATCTGCGGTTTCGGAAGCCCGGAAGTCGGCGGGTGCCCTACACCTCGATTCTGAGATGTGGGTTTCGCAGGATACGAAGCCGTCGCGTCCCGAAGGGAACCTGCGCGAGCAGCAGGGCCGCTTCTCTCGCGAGGCCTGGGACGGAGCGACCGCCGCTCTGCCCGAGTACCTTTACTCCGACGAGACGCCGCGCATCCTCGCCACGCCGCGCGCCTCGGCCTACATCAAGATCGCCGAAGGCTGCGACCATCCCTGCAGCTTCTGTATCATCCCGCAGCTTCGCGGAAAGTTCCGCTCCCGCCGCCTGTCCTCGATCGTCGCAGAAGCCGAGAAGCTCATCGCGCAGGGCGTCCGCGAGATCACCCTCATCGGCCAGGATACAACCTGCTATGGTGAAGACCTCGGCCTGACCGACGGTCTCGCGCAGCTTCTCGAAGCGCTCGCCGTGCTGCCTGGCCTCAAGTGGCTGCGCTTCCTTTACACCTACCCGAACAAGGTGACGACGAGGCTGCTGGAGACGATGGCGAAGCACGACAACATCGCGAAGTACCTCGATGTGCCGCTGCAACACGCCAGCGCGAGCGTCCTCAAGCGAATGAAGCGTGGCGGCAACGCCAGAATCTTCCTAAATCTGATCGAGAAGGCGCGCCGCATCGTTCCAGGCATCGTCATCCGCACCAGCTTCATCGTCGGCTTCCCCGGCGAGACCGCAGAGGACTACAAGGAGCTCGAAGCGTTCATCAAGGCCGCGAAGATCGACTGGCTCGGGGTCTTCACCTACTCCGACGAAGAAGGCGCAAAAGCCTTCGAGCTCGACGCCGCCCTCAAGGTTCCCGAGCGCACCATCCAGGCTCGCCGCCGCAAGCTGATGAAGCTCCAGCAAAAGATCAGCGCAAAGGCGAAGGCCGAGTGGGTAGGCCGCGAGGTTGACCTCCTTGTCGAAGGAGAGTCTGAAGAGACCGAACTCCTCTGGGAGGGCCGCACCATCCAGCACGCTCCCGAGATCGACGGTAAGGTCTTCATCAACGACTTCGGCCCGCACGAAGAGCTCCTTCCCGGGACCTTCTACCGCGCCGAGATCACTGAGGCCCATGACTACGATGTAGTCGCCCGCATCATCGAGTAGCGCTGAATCGGTTCTCCTGATCCCGGCACCCATCTGAACGAAGATCACGAAGAGGAGAGTTCATGGACCTGCGACTCAAGCGTAAAACAGCAATCGTAACCGGCTGACGATTGGAACGACGCCTCGTCTCCGGATTTACAATCGATACTGCGATGCCGAAAGCTCTCTTCTGTCCTACGTGCCGCAACGTTGTCCTGATCGACAACGAGAACTTCCCTTTCTGCAGCGATCGCTGCCGGCTGCTTGATCTGGGCAAGTGGGCCTCGGGAGACTACAAGATCTCCTCGCCGATTCAGGACCCCGATCTGCTCGAGGAGCTTGCGCGCTCCGAGCGCAATAAGCCCACGGACGACGAGGGCTAGTGGCGAACTCGACCGAACAGCTGCATCCGCCTGCGGAGAAAAAGACCCTCTGGGCGTGGACGATCGGAACATTCTTCGGAGCCGGCCTGCTTCAGCCCGGTCCCGGGACCTATGGCTCTGTCGCGGCGATGCTGCTTTGGTACATGGCGGCGCACCTGCTTCAGCCTTCTTTCGGGGCTCTTGCCGCGGGCACTTTGATCGCAGCCATCGTCGTTACACTGGCAGGCATTCCCGCAGCCACCATCGTTGCGCGCGAATCAGGCCGAAAAGACCCGGGCATCGTTGTAGTTGATGAGGCGGCGGGTCAGCTGCTTGCACTGATCGCAGTACGACCCGACTGGCGACATGCCGTGGTCTCTTTGTTGCTGTTCCGGATCTTCGACATACTGAAGCCTCCGCCGGTGCGCCAGTTGGAGCGGCTGCCGGAGGGGACCGGCATCATGATGGACGACGTCGCCGCGGGAATTATGGCTCTTATCTGCGCGCAGATCATAGGGCTCTTCTTCTGAGCAGGGGCTCCTTGTAATGGCCCCGCACTCGTTCTACCCTTAGAGCGAATGAACCTCTTTCACTCCCCTTCGCCGGATGCACCGCAACTGAATCGAATTCAGCCCCCTGCGGCCATGCCTGGAGGAGAGGTTGAGCTGCAGGGACACTTTCTGGATCCGGCGGACAGCAGGCTGCCGCATGCCACCATTGGGGACATCTTCGCGCCCGTGATCCTCAGCCGTCCGGCGCGTGCAGTCGTTCAGGTTCCTGAAGGGAGCATTACGGGGGACCTCACGTTTCATCGCAACGGGGAGACCTCGAACCCGCTGCTGATGCGCGTCGCTGTTCCCATGGCTGAAAATGTCCATCCGGTAGCCAATCCAGTAGTGGACGCGAACGGGCAGGTCTTCACGACCTTATCTGGTACCCGCGGGCAGGCAATGCCGGTCTCGATCTTTCGTATTCAGCGCGATTTTCAGATGATGCCCTTCGTCCGCGATTTGATGAACCCCTCAGGGATGGCGTTCGGTCGGGACGGCTATCTGTACGTAAGCTCACGGGCTGAGGGGACGGTTTATCGGGTTTCGCCGGAGGGCACACTATCGACCTACGCTGAAGGTATGGGAGTTGCCACCGGAATCGCGTTCGATCGAGAAGGCAACCTGTACGTCGGCGATCGCTCAGGGACGATATTCAAAATCAATCCGAACAGGGAAATCTTCGTCTTTGCCACGCTGGAACCATCCGTCGCTGCTTATCACCTTGCCTTCACAGCAGCGGGCATTCTGCTGGTGACCGGGCCAACGACCTCGTCGAATCAGGCGATTCACGCGATCGATCCCGACGGCAACATCTCCGTATTCTTTCAGGGCCTGGGACGCGCGCAGGGAATGGCGTTCGACGTAGACGACAATCTGTACGTCGTAGCTTCGTATCGTGGACAAAGGGGCGTGTTCCGCATTACACCCGCCAAGGAGATATCCTTTGCGATCTCCGGAAACAACCTTGTGGGCCTGACGTTTGTGGAAGACGGCTGTGCAGTGCTGGCGACGCGAGATGCCATATATCACGTTGCGCTCGATATCGACGGCCGCTCACTGATTGACTGAGTTGTAGCACCTGAAGGACCTGAGCCCCGGTTCGCCGTAGCCCGTATAGCGTGGCTTCGTGTACATTTATCCCGCACTTCATTTTGCGAGCTGTGGGATGATGTTTTGTCCTATTGTTTCAAAGCCCGAACTAACTCCCTCATGAGAGGATGGAACGTGATCACCCGACGCGAATTTCTTGACACCCTTGCCGTCTCAGCTGCAGGTGCAGCCGTTACCAGCAGCGCGAAAAGCTACGCTCAGATCGTCGGAGCCAACGATCGCGTAAACTTTGCCGTCATTGGACTGAACAGCAGAGCCTATGCTCACCTGTCGTCCCTGAAGGCAAACCAGAAGACCGCGCGCATTACCCATGTCTGCGACGTCGATTCCAGTATCCTCGATCGTTTCTGCGGAAAGGCAGAGGCGTCGCTGGGCTATAAGCCGGCGAGCGACAAGGACTTCCGCAAGGTCCTTGCTTCGAAAGATGTGGACGCAATCACGATTGCAACTCCCGACCATTGGCACGCTCCAATGGCGATCGCCGGCCTTGAGGCCGGCAAGCACGTCTACGTCGAGAAGCCCTGCAGCCACAACCCTGGAGAGGGTGAGATGCTTGTCGCTGCTCGTGACAAGTACAAGAAGCTGGTGCAGATGGGGAGCCAGCAGCGTTCGTCTCCGCATACCATCGAGATCATCGGCAAGATCAAAGAGGGTCTGATTGGCCGGCCTTATTACGCGAAGGCGTGGTACAGCAACACGCGCAAGTCGATCGGGATCGGCAAAGAGGTGCCGGTTCCTGCGACTCTGGACTGGGACCTCTGGCAGGGTCCTGCACCGCGCAAGCCGTACAAGGATAACTACCATCCTTACAACTGGCACTGGTTCTGGAACTGGGGAACGGGCGAGACGCTGAACAACGGAACCCACGAGGTGGACGTCTGCCGATGGGCGCTCGGGGTGGACTTTCCCAAGCACGTCTCTTCTTCCGGAGGACGCTACCACTTCAAGGACGACTGGCAGTTCTACGACACCCTGATCACCAGCTTCGAGTATGACGACATGATGCTCTCCTGGGAGGGCAAATGCTGCCAGGGCATGAAGTTCTATAACCGTGACCGGGGCTCGGCCATCATGGGAACGACAGGAACGGTCGTGGTCGATCGTGGGGGATACGAGATCTACGATTTGAAGGGCACGAAGACCAGCGAGTTCAAGGCAGAGAAATCGTCCGCTTCCGCCGATCTGGTGGGCGCCGATTCCATGACCGATCTTCACTTTGCCAACTTCATCGGCGGAATCCAGAAGGGCGAAAAGCTGCATGCGCCCATCGAGGTGGGCAACGTGGCCGTCACGATGCTGCAGCTCTCAAACGTTGCCTGGAAGCTGAACCGCGGGCTCTCACTCAACACAGCGAATGGGAAGGTGCTGAACGACGCTGAGGCCATGAAGTACTGGAACCGCGAGTACGAGAAGGGCTGGGCGCCGAAGCTCTAGTACGTGTGTCTGCTTCAGGGGTGAGCGGTAGCCAGCGTGAGCCGGCTGCCGCTTTCGTTTTGGAAGGTCGAAGATACAGAGCGGAGTGCGGCATCGTATTAGCAATGAATACTCTTGCCCTGAGCTCATGATGAGCAATCCAACCCTGTGGGAAGAACCCTCTGAGCCGTCGAAGGAATCTCTTGCCGAGGGCATCACGCTTCTGCGCGGCTTCTGCCGGGATAACGACGAGCAGATCTATGAGGCGATACGGCAGGTTGCGTCCGCATCCCCATTTCGGCAGATGATCGTCCCCAGCGGACACACCATGTCCGTAGCAATGACGAACTGCGGCGAACTTGGGTGGACGACGGATCGTAGCGGCTATCGCTATACGGACGCGGATCCTGTGACGGGCGCCGCCTGGCCTGCGATGCCAGAGATTCTTCTGTCGCTGGCAGAGAGAGCCGCCGCCGAGGGTGGCTTTTCCGACTTTCGGCCGAACGGATGCCTTATCAACCGTTACGCCGTCGGCGCCCGGCTCTCGCTCCATCAGGATCGGAATGAGCAGGATTACAGTCAACCTATCGTTTCCGTCTCCCTCGGGTTGCCGGCTACGTTTCTGATTGGTACGCTCCGCCGAGCCGACACCCCTCGCCGTATCCGCGTAGAGCATGGAGACGTGGTGGTGTGGGGCGGCCCGGCGAGGCTTATCTTCCATGGAGTCGCTCCGATCCGGCCAGGGCATCATCCATTGACTGGAGCCTGTCGCATCAATCTGACCTTTCGTCATGCGGCATCAACTGCGTAGTGTTCCCCTGGTTTCCAGAAAATCTCTATGATGAAGGACGACGGTTTTGCTATGCCTCGTGCCGATGGAGAAGCCGCGGTGCGACAGGGACTCTGACTGACCCATGATTGCTGAGATTATTGCTGCCGGCTCTGAGATGCTGACACCGCATCGTCAGGATACGAACTCACTCTTCCTCACCGCGGAGCTGAACGATCTTGGCGTAGAAGTCGCGTTCAAGACGATTGTAGGAGACAAACTGCGTCATCTCACCGAGGTTGCGCGTACGGCGCTTGCGCGGACAGATATTGTTCTGTTCTCCGGAGGCCTGGGGCCTACCGAAGATGACCTCACCCGCGAGGCCGTGGCAGCAGCGCTGGGTATCTCGCTCAAACGAGACCCGGATCTTCTGGCGGAGCTGCACAAGCGCTTCGCCGCGCGCCAGATGGCGATGCCGCCCAACAATGCCAAGCAGGCAGACGTCCTTGAGGGCGCTGTCGTCCTGAGGAACAAAAACGGCAGTGCACCGGGACAGTTACTCGATACTGTGGTGGGAGAGTATCGCAAGATCGTGATTTTACTGCCGGGACCGCCGCGCGAGCTAAAACCACTCTTCCACGATGCGGTCAAACCTCTGCTTGCGGAGATTTTGCCGCAGCGCAAGCTGGCGAGACGCACGCTGCGGATGGCCCTTATCCCGGAGTCGCAGGTGGATGCCCGCACGGCACCCATCTACAACCAGTTCTCCGATGTCGAAACGACGATCCTTGCAGGTCACGGCGAGATCCAACTCCACTTCACGGCGGCGAAGACAACCATGGAGGAGGCTCAAAGCAGGGTCGACGAATTGGCGAGCCTGATTGAAGCAGAGATGGACGACGCCATCTTCTCCTCGCAGGGAGAAAACCTGGAAGAAGTTGTCCTGATGATGATGGAGATGCGACACCTTACGCTGGCCGTAGCAGAGAGCTGCACGGGAGGGTTGCTGGCGCAGCGCCTGACAGCGATTCCTAACAGCTCAAGAGCTTTTGTCGGCGGAGCAATCGTCTACACCCCTGAACTCAAAACCTTGTTTGCTGATGTACCTCAAGAGATGGTCGCGGTGCATGGCGCGGTCAGTCCCGAAGTAGCGCGTGCACTTGCAGAGGGGATTCGTTCTCGCACGGGCAGCTCTCTAGGACTTTCAATCACAGGGCTGGCTGGTCCGGGAACGGCTCCGGGTAAGGATGCTGAGCGCCCGATCGGTCGTGTCTACATCGGTCTCGCCGACGGACGGGATACGCGGGTGAAGGAGTTGAATCTTACCGGAGATCGCGACTATATCCGATGGTGGTCCTCGCAGCACGCCCTTGAATTTCTTCGCAGAGCGCTGCATCAGGATTGAGACCCGGAGCGACTCTCGCGACTATAGCAGGCTTGATAGACTGCAAAGGTAACTATGATCCCCTGGCTGCTCTCAATAACGGTGGCTTACCTGCTGGGCTCGATCCCTTTCGGATATCTGCTGGTGCGGATCTTCCGACACGAGGATATTCGGGCAACTGGAAGTGGCAACATCGGCGCCACGAATGTGGCGCGCTCCGGAGCGAAAGGCCTCGGGATCCTGACCCTTGTTCTGGATGCGCTCAAAGGTTTCGTTGCTGTAGTTATCGCGCAGCATATTGCGGGGAGATATGGTTTTCCCCAGGCGTATGACATCGCTGCAGCAGCCGCTTTGGCTGCCGTGATGGGCCACTGCTTCCCTGTATGGCTGGGATTTCGCGGTGGCAAGGGAGTAGCCACCGCGCTCGGAGTCTTTCTGGCACTGGTTCCTCTTTCGACGGTGGTCTACGTTTTGGGAATCTTTGTGGTCGTTGTGTTGCTGACGAAATATGTCTCGCTCGCTTCCATCCTGGGGGCGGCGTTGTTCCCGGTCTTCGCTCTGCCCCACGCGCCGAATCGTTCGCCGATGCTGGTTGCCTGCTACATCCTGATCCCGGTGATCATCATCCTGAAGCACTCGCAGAATATCCGACGATTGATCGCCGGGACGGAGCATCGCTTCGGGACTCCTAAGGTGACTGCTTGAGTAAGATTACGGTTCTTGGAGCCGGGGCCTGGGGTACTGCACTGGCGATCTCGCTGGCGCGGCGCGGCGGTCATCGTCTTTCTCTCTGGGCACACTCCCCCAGTCTGGCTGATCAACTGCACGAGCGCGGCGAAAATATCACCTATCTGCCCGGTTACATCCTGCCCATGGATGTTCATGTAACCAGCGATTTGCCCGATGCAATCTTCGAGGCTGAGTTGATCGTTTGCGTTGTGCCATCCCAGCATGTTCGTGGCATCATCTCGCACATCGCGCCGCTGCTTACGCGCGACCAGGTTATTGTGTCAGCATCGAAAGGGATTGAGGAACAGAGTTTCCTGCGGATATCGCAGGTGGTTGGCTCCATCACAGAGAATCCGTTCGGGGTTCTGTCGGGGCCGTCTTTTGCGCAGGAGGTAGCTGCGGGGAGTCCGGCTGCGATCGTAGCTGCTGCAAGTGACCTGCGCCTTGCCCAACGGATCCAGCGCGATTTCTCCTCCACCTCGATGCGGATCTACACCAATGATGACGTTACCGGAGTGGAGCTCGGCGGCTCGCTGAAGAACGTCATTGCGCTGGCAGCCGGCGTGGTGCGGGGCCTTAACCTGGGACATAACTCTGTTGCAGCTCTGATCACCCGTGGCATTGCGGAGATGACGCGTTTGGCAGTTGCATGCGGGGCGAGGCGGCAGACTCTGGCCGGCCTGTCCGGAGTGGGCGACCTGATTCTTACCTGCACGGGCGAGCTATCCCGCAATCGTTCCGTTGGGATCGAACTGGGCAAAGGGCGGGCGCTGGATGACGTTCTGGCCGGGATGGGCGGAAAGGTCGCGGAAGGCATACGTTCGACAACGGCGGCGCTCGGCCTGGCACAACGCTACGGCGTCGAGATGCCTATTACGGAACAGGTGGACGCGATCCTGCACAGAGACAAAAAACCGGCGGAAGCCATTCGTGAGCTGATGTCGCGGCCAGGGCGCAACGAGTTGCATTAGTTCGATTTACTCTTTGTAGCCTTCCTGCATCTAAACGGGACATGGCTGATCCGATGGATCCACTTCGCAAGTATCCACCATCTGAGCGGGAAGAGGATAAGATCGAGCCCACTCGCAACGACCCATCACCGCAAGCTCGCACTGGGGATGCCCGTTTTCTTCCGGTCGTAATTATTTCTACGATCGTTCTGATTATTCTGCTGATTGCAGGCGTCGTGCTGGTCAAAGGCAAAGGAACCAAGATGGTTCCTCACGAACAGAACAATCATCCCACGTCGAGCATCGCCCAACCCTCCGCACCGGCAGTCCGGTACGGCTAACCACAAGCCCGTCGATCAGAGAGGCAACTGCCTCCGTTCAGCAGCCTCAGCAGGTTCGGGATTCCCTTGCGGACCTGCGTTCGCCTTTGCGCGCGAAGCTATAAACTGAGAGCAACATGGTCTTTTCTTCTCTCTTCGGCAAACGTCCGACGGAACCGGAACCGCATGAGTCCCCGACTACCGCGCAGCCAAAGCTGAGCCTCTTCGATCGGATGAGGCAGGCTGTCACGCGCACGCGGGAATCCCTTTCAGAGTCCATTGGGTCAGTGGTAGCACTGACCCGCGAAGTCGACCAGGCTTCGCTGGATGAGCTGGAACCGCGACTCCTGGCGGCCGACATCGGCAGCGCCACTACCGCGATCATCATGGAGAACCTGCGACAGAGGGCACTCCGCACCGGCATTGAAAGCGGCGCTCAACTCAAGGAGATTCTGAAGGCCGAGCTGAAGCAGGTTCTGGATGGCGTGGCGCACCCGATCCAACACCCTGCCACACCGCCTGAAGTCATCCTGATGGTTGGGGTCAACGGTACCGGCAAGACGACAACGACAGGCAAGCTGGCAAATCTTTACCGGGGCCGGGGGCGCAGTGTTCTACTGTGCGCCGCTGATACGTTTCGCGCTGCAGCGATCGAGCAGTTGGAGGTCTGGGCGCAGCGCTCGGACGTTCCTGTTATCAAGACCAAGCAGGGTGGCGATCCATCGGCAGCGCTCTACGATGCCCTTGCCGCGGCAAAGGCGCGCGGCACTGATGTTCTGATAGCCGACACGGCGGGCCGGCTCCACACCAAAACGGACCTGATGAAGGAACTGGACAAGATGCGCCGGACGGCAGAGAAGCTGGTTCCGGGCGCTCCCCACCAAACCTTCCTGGTGATGGATGCGACTACAGGGCAGAACGGACTGCAGCAGGCCCGACTGTTCACCGAGGCCGCGCGCGTCACGGGAATCGTACTCACGAAGCTGGACGGTACCGCGAAGGGTGGCATCGTTCTTGCCATCGCAACCGAGCTGAAGCTGCCGGTCCTTTATGCCGGAATTGGCGAAAAGATCGATGACCTCATTCCGTTTGACAGTACCTCCTTCATCGATAGTCTGGTCGGTTGATCAGGATCCGCACGACTCAAGAAAGATTTCGCCGGTTCTTCCCAGGTACTGATGGAGCTTACTGAACAGCAACGGCGTGACGAAGAGTTTATGGCGCGCGCGCTTGAACTCGCGTCAGCCACTGCCGCCCTGGCGAGCCCGAATCCGCAGGTAGGTTGTGTGCTTGTGCGGGACGGCATCGTCCTGGGCGAAGGTGCTCATCTCTATGATCGTTACGATCATGCCGAGATCGTGGCGTTGAAGCAGGTTGCAGCTCGCGGGGTGCCTGTCCGGGGAGCAACCGCTTACGTGACGCTTGAGCCGTGCAGCCATCATGGCCGCACCGGGCCGTGCGCGGATGCCCTGATAGCCGCGGACCTGAGGCGCGTGGTCGTGGCCACCCTTGATCCCAACCCCCTGGTCAGCGGTCGTGGAGTCGAGAAGCTGCGAGCAGCAGGGATTGAGGTGGTTACCGGCATCGGCGAGCAGCATGCGAGGGAGATCAATGAGGCGTTCGCGCACTTCATCCGCACCCGAACCCCGTTTATAACACTGAAGGCTGCCCTTTCCCGCGATGGAAAACTATCCCCTGCTGATAGCACACGCACCGTCAAGGAACCTTACTGGCTGACAGGAACCGAGGCTCGGCAGAATGTCCAGCAGCTTCGGCACGCGTCTGATGCGGTCCTGACAGGCATCGGCACGGTTGTTGCCGATGACCCGCAGTTGACCGACCGCAGCGGAATGCCGCGACGCCGTCCCCTGCTTCGCGTGGTGCTCGACAGCTACCTGCGTACGCCAGCTTCTTCCAAGCTGGTTACCTCTGCGAAGGACGATGTTCTGATCTTTACGGGAAGCTCAGCTTCCCAGGACAAGATCGTTGAAATTCGCAGTGCGGGTGTAGAGGTTGAGATTGTCGCCGAGGAGAACGGCCGCCTCTCGCTGCCCTACGTACTGTCGCGGCTGGGAGAGAGGCAGATTCTCAGCGTTCTGCTGGAGGGAGGCTCGCAGCTGAACGGCGCATTCCTGCGACAGAGGCTTGTCGAAAAGGTAGTCCTCTTCCACTCTCAGGGCTGTCTGGGAGAGCACGCGATTCCATTTGCCGAGGGATTTGATTCCCCTGATGTGATTGAGCAGGTTCTTCGACACGTCACCAGCAGATCGCTGGGAAAGGATCGCCGCGTAAGCGGGTATCTGCGCGATCCATGGGATACCGAACCCGCCAGCCTGAACCCTTAAGAACGGAGAGCACGATGCCTGAACCTAGCCGCGTAACCCGCAGCCGATTCGAATACGAAGAAGAGGGGAAGGTCGCCTTTCTCGAGTTTGAGACCGATGATCTTGGCTGGATCACACTTCTTCGGACTGAGGTGCCGCAGGAGCTTCGTGGACGAGGGATCGCAGGGGAGCTGCTGAGGACGGCTTTTCAGTACGCTCGTGAACGTCACCTTCGCATCGATGTGCTCTGTCCTCTGGCTGCCGGGTACCTGAAACGGCATCCCGAACTGCGTGGTAGTTCCTCCGGCTCCTGAAAGGGCCCGGCTTGTGTCGGACCAGGCCGCCGCTTCGCGCTAACCTATTGGTATGTTCACCGGACTGATCGAAACTACTGGAATGGTCCTCTGTGTCACTCCACGAGCTGGAGTGACCCGCATTACGATTGGCGCCGAAGCCTCTCTCGTCAGCCGGTTATCTACCGGAGATTCTGTCGCCGTCAACGGTGTGTGCCTGACAGCGCTCGACATCGAGCCCCACGCCTTTCCGCCCCGGTTCTCCGCGGACCTGGCAGCGGAGACGATCGCCCGGACAACGCTCTCGCGGCTGAAGCCCGATACCGTCGTAAATCTCGAGCTACCGACACCCGCCGGCTCGCCGCTGGGAGGGCACGTCGTACAAGGGCACGTTGACGGGACGGCAACTCTGATAGCACTTGAGGCCGTCGCTCCCGACACGGAGATAACCGACTATCGCCTTTGCCTGAGTGTGCCCGATACGCTTACACGCTACATCGTAGAGAAGGGTTCCATCACGGTGGAAGGGATCTCACTTACTGTTGCCCGGGTCCAGGAGGACCAGATCGAGATCGCTATCATTCCGCACACTTACTCCGCGACGAACCTGCGTATGCTCTCGCCGGGAGACGAGGTGAATGTTGAAGTCGATGTTCTCGGAAAATATGCTGATCGACAGGGAGATGCTGCCAATGGCTTCGCCTTGACCGAGAAGTACCTGATCGCCAACGGGTATTAATTCTGTAAGACAAAGAGGGAATTCATATGAGTTCAGCTGCATCCGGCCGATTCAAACCCGCTAAGCTGCTTATGCTTGTTGGAGACTTCGTTGAAGACTATGAAGTCATGGTTCCCTTTCAGGCCCTGCAGATGGTGGGACACACAGTCCATGCGGTCTGTCCCGAGAAAAAGGCGGGAGACAAGGTCCGGACAGCGATTCACGACTTCGAAGGAGACCAGACCTATTCGGAGAAGCCTGGTCACAATTTTGCGCTGAACGCGACCTTCTCCGAGGTAGATCCAGAGAGATACGATGCTCTTGTCGTTCCCGGCGGCCGAGCGCCGGAATATCTTCGGCTCAATTCGCGTGTCCTCGAGATCATTCGCCACTTTGCCCAGGCGGACAAGCCGATCGCTGCGCTGTGCCACGGCCCGCAGCTGTTGGCGGCTGCACGTGTGATCGCAGGCAAACGGCTGAACGCCTATCCTGCATGTGCCCCGGAGGTCGAACTCGCAGGCGGTACCTTCGTCAAGCTCGAGGTCACTGAGGCGATGACCGACGGCAAATTGGTGACCGGCCCAGCCTGGCCGGCACATCCGGCCTGGCTGGCGCAGTTTATCGACGTGCTCGCGAAACACCTCAGCTGAAGCCACCCCCCTCAGGTCGCTGGCGTTGAGGTTACTCCTGTTGCGATTTTGTTGCCTCCAGTGAATCCGTTTGGTGACAGACGAATAGATCGTCGCTTTCGGAGGCCGTCGCTCATACACTTTGCCACAAGAGGTTGAGGATCAAACGAAAAGGGCGCAGTCCATGACTGCGCCCTTACCATCACCGGACCAGCACCACCCGGACCCCGGCGATCCCTTGAGAAGCCCCTAGATGGAGCTCATGTTGTGCAGGAACTCCTGATTGTTTCGTGTCTTGGCGAGCTTGTCGGTCAGCAGTTCCATGGCCTCCACCGGCGAGAGGGGGTTCAGCACCTTGCGAAGAATCCAGATACGCTGCAGATCTTCCTTCGGGATGAGCAGCTCTTCCTTACGGGTTCCGGAGCGCTGAATGTCGATGGCCGGGAAGACACGCTTGTCAACCAGCTTGCGATCCAGGATGACTTCCATATTGCCAGTGCCCTTGAACTCTTCGAAGATAACCTCATCCATCCTCGAGCCGGTGTCGACCAGGGCGGTAGCGATGATGGTGAGCGAACCGCCCTCCTCGATGTTACGGGCGGCCCCGAAGAACCGCTTCGGGCGCTGCAACGCGTTGGAATCCACACCGCCGGACAGGACCTTGCCGCTGGGAGGAACGATGGTGTTGTAGGCGCGGGCGAGTCGGGTGATGGAGTCGAGCAGGATGACGACGTCGCGCTTGTGCTCAACCAGGCGCTTCGCCTTCTCGATCACCATCTCTGCAACCTGCACGTGGCGTGCTGCAGGCTCGTCGAAGGTGGAGCTGATGACCTCGCCCTTGACCGATCGCTGCATGTCGGTGACTTCTTCCGGACGCTCGTCGATAAGAAGGACGATGAGAACGATCTCAGGGTGATTCGAGGTGATGGAGTTGGCAATAGCCTGTAGAAGCATCGTCTTGCCGGTACGGGGAGGAGCGACGATCAGACCACGCTGTCCCTTGCCGACGGGCGTCAAAAGATCCATCACGCGGCCTGAGATGTTGTCCCGCACCGTCTCCATCCTGACCCGCTCTTCGGCATACAGGGGGGTGAGGTTGTCGAAGAGGATTTTGTTGCGTGTCTCCTCGGGAGACTCGAAATTGATGGCTTCAATTTTTACCAGCGCAAAGTACTTCTCGCCCTCGTGCGGGGGGCGCACATTGCCGCTGATGGTATCGCCGGTCTTAAGGTCAAACTTGCGGATTTGCGACGGGGAGACATAGATGTCGTCAGGGCCAGGCAGGTAGTTGTAGTCAGGGGAGCGGAGAAAGCCGTATCCGTCGGGAAGAATCTCGAGGACGCCTTCGGCGAAGATGTGGCCCTCTTTCTCGCTTTGGGCCTGAAGGATCTTGAAGATAAGGTCCTGCTTGCGGAGGCCACTGGTGCCAGCGATATCGAGACCGCGCGCCAGTTTGCCCAGCTCGGCAATATTGTGTTCTTTCAACTCTGAAATTGTCATGGTTTTACCTTGCGATGAGATGTCGGGGACTTGGGGCGGATATGCAGGGAAGGGAATCTCTTGGATAACCGGGGAAGAGAATGAATTTACAGGATGGAAATTGAGGATTGCGGAAAGGTTTTAGGGAAGTACGGATGGGCCCGAAGGCCGCGCGGCTAGGCCGCGCGGCGCTCCTGCAACTCTACCTTATGAACCGGGGACTCGCCATCGGCTGTCGGCACGGAGTCACGAAAGCGGTCGAGAACTTCATTGGTCGTGTCCTGCAGGCGAGTGTTCGGCTTGTGCAGCTTGCGAGTCGCCTTCGATGCGAGCTGGCAAAGCTCATAGCGGTTCTTTACGTGAGTGAGGGCTCCAAAAACGAGGTCCGAGCGCATCATCTTCTCCTTATCTTCAATCCGGTTGCGGCAAAAAGCGTCACGCGCTCACTGGCCCGCAATCACAAAGTCCTAAAACGCGGTAGATTCGTTGAATTCCGTCTGCCGCTGTCCATTAGACGCCGAATCCCGGAAAAGGATTCCAACGCCGTGTCTAAATACCTCAAACTAAACCCGATCTGCCGATAACTACAGACGTGAGCCGTTCTCCGCAGTTCGTCCTAACGGGCGAATGCGGTCCATCTTGATCCCTGTCTCTCCTGGTATCTCAAAGGCTTCGAGCGCCTGGGTATAAAACAGAGGGAAGCAGAGTGAAACACCCGGTATGCCTGGCGTTCCGATGGTCTTGCTGTTCCTTCTTGACACCGGAACAGCCTCAACCAATAGAGAAAATAAATCCTCGCAAGGTCCGGGTCAATACTTTTTTTTGGAGTCTGCTGCTGGGGCACTCCAAGAAACGGGAGATGGCGGATGCCGGCGAGAAGAGCGGGCCCGAATAGGGATTTCTCGGCAAATAGCTTATTTTCTATGAATTAGATATCCAGGCGTAGCCTTGTCTAACTCCAGTAGCTGCGATCCAGCGTCCTGTACTGAATTGCTTCAGCGATATGCCGTGTTCCGATGCCGTCGGCGGCATCGAGATCTGCAATGGTCCGTGCGACCTTCAGGATCCGATCGTGAGCGCGGGCGCTCAGCCCCTGTTGCTGCATCGCCCGCTCCAGCAGACGCTCCGCATCGGATTCAAGCACACAATGGCTCCTGATCTGGGGAGTATTCATCTGGGAATTCGCGAACACCCTTCGCGAGGCGCCCTTGCTCGAACCTCTGGTCCGTTCTTCTGATTCTGTAAAGCGTTCATATTGACGACGCCTCGCCGCCATTACCCTGTCACGAATCTCTGCCGAACCTTCGGAGGCCGCTCCTCCTCGCAGCTCTTTATATTCGACCGCCGGAACTTCGATATGGATATCGATGCGATCCAGAAGGGGCCCGCTTACTTTAGAGACATATCGCTGAATCATCGGAGGCGTGCACATGCACTCACGACGCTTGTCGTTGAAGTAGCCACAGGGACAGGGGTTCATGGCAGCAGCCAGCATGAAGCGCGCGGGAAAGCTCAGGCTCATGGCCGCCCGTGAGATGGTCACGGTACCATCTTCTAGCGGCTGACGCAGGACCTCGAGCACATTGCGGGGAAACTCCGGCAACTCATCCAGGAAGAGTAGACCATTGTGCGCCAGCGAGACTTCACCGGGCCGCGGAACCATTCCTCCGCCGATCAGCCCCGCATCGGAGATGGTGTGATGAGGGGCGCGGAAGGGCCGATGGGCTACCAGTCCCTGCTCCCCATCGAGAACTCCAGCCACAGAGTGGATCTTGGTCGTCTCCAGCGCTTCCTCGAACTTCAGCGGGGCCAGGATGGACGGAAGCCGCTTCGCTAGCATGGTTTTGCCGGAGCCCGGGGGGCCGATCATCAGGATATTGTGCCCGCCTGCGGCTGCAACCTCGAGAGCACGCTTGGCTACATGCTGTCCGCGGACGTCCTTGAAGTCGAATGGGAAGTGTTGTATCTCGTTGAGGATTTCAGTTGCCTTGACGGAAACGGGCGGAACCGAGGGCGTTCCGGTCGCGGCAGAGTTGAGCAGCTCACGGACCTCGATCAGATTCCTGGTGGGGTAGACGTTGACCCCTTCGACGACAGCAGCCTCTCGCGCATTACTTGCGGGAACGATCACATTCCTGATTCCATTCGCGCGTGCTGCAACGGCAATCGGCAATGCTCCCGGCACGGCGCGAAGAGAACCATCGAGCCCAAGTTCTCCGACCAGAAGAAAATCGTCCAGTTCCTTGACTGTCAGTGCACCGTAAGCACCCAGGATCGCAATCGCAATGGGAAGGTCGAAGCCCGATCCCTCCTTCTTGAGGTCCGCCGGGGCCAGATTGATCGTGATCTTGGTGGGAGGAATCTCAAAACCTGAGTTCTTGATCGCCGAGCGTACGCGGTCGCGGCTCTCCCGCACCGCCGCATCAGGCAGGCCGACTGTACTGAAGTGTTCCTTGTCGAGCTTGATCTGCGAGAAATCCACTTCCACATCGATCAGATGGGCGTCGATCCCGTATACAGCAGCACTTCTAGCCTTGAAAAGCATGGTCGAGCCTGGTATGTCCTTGAGGCAGTTGGGTGTTCGGCAGAGTATAGCATCGGCACGTGCGAGATCCCTTCCCACTGAAGTGGCAGACGCACTTGCCTTGGCGATCTGACACTACAGCGACGCGAATCGCCCTATGTTGATCCAGTAGCGTGTCTCCAGTTCAACCTGCCCGTTCTGCGCGAATCGATCGAAAAAGCCGCGCAACGATCTCTCGAACTCCGGATAGGAAGGCTGGTCTTTAGTCGGACTATGAGAGAGGGATAGCGAAATCCCGAGCAGGTTCTCCCAATCCATCATCGTGGTTGCCAGAATCTCCTCGTGGTAGAAGTCGCGTGGCAAATACGCATTCAGATTCCGATAAACCTCGTAGCATGCATGGGTATTGGCATGGTCTTCTGAAAACTCGCGCAACACATTTTCAAACTCCACGTTTTCTGCGCGTCCATCCTCTGTTCTTCCAAAAGCGATGATCGCGACCCACCCATCAGGCTTGAGGATTCGCCGGAACTCAGTTAATGCTCTCTCCCGATCGAACCAATGCATCACACGGCCTGCGGCCACCAGATCGACCGACGCGGAACGTAGTCCGGTAGCTTCTGCCGTGCCGTCGATTAAATGGAGGTGAGGATGGTCCCGGTGAATCTGCTGGCACATCTCTCGCATGCCGGGGTTCGGCTCTACCGCGAGGGCCCGATTGCCATTCGCAAGAAAAATATCGCTCAACATCCCGGTCCCGGCTCCCATATCCGCGACCGTCCATTCCGCGCTCAGCCCACAGACGGCCCGGAGGATGGGGAGCACAACTGCAGCAGAGAAGTGCTCGCGATAGCGGTCGTACATCAGAGCCTTGCCGTTGAAGCGGTGGGCATTCTTCATGGCTGCATTTTCAGGCATGCGCGGCTGAAGGAACAAACAATCAGCCCCGCTCAATCGCCAATGCGACCGAATTTCCTCCACCCAGGCACAGCCCCGCCACTCCTCTTCTCACATCGCGGCGAATCATTTCGTGGATCAGCGTGACGAGGACGCGAGCGCCGCTGGCACCTATGGGATGCCCTATCGCGACGGCTCCGCCATTCACATTGACTTTGGATAGTGGCAAGCCGAGTTCTCTGCTGACCGCTAATGCCTGAACGCTAAAGGCTTCATTCAGCTCAAAGAGATCCACTTCGTCCGCGGTCCAGCCAGCTTTATCGAGGACCCTGCGAACTCCGCTCACGGGCGCCATCATCACCCAGCGCGGCTCGACTCCGCTGACCGCGTGCGCCGTGATGGTTGCCAGAGGCTTTAATCCCATTTCGGCAGCTCTGCTGGAGGACATCAGAACCAGAGCTGCCGCAGCATCGTTAACGCCAGGTGCGTTTCCGGCCGTCACCGTTCCATCGGACTTGAATGCCGGCCTGAGTCCGTCGAGCGCCTCAATGGAAGCGTCCTCGCGAACACTCTCGTCGCGGGTGATGATAACCGGGTCTGCTCCCTTCTTTTTTGAGGGCACAGCGATGGGCACGACCTCTCGATCGAACCAGCCTTCGCTCCATGCGGTAGCCGCTCTGCGATGAGACTCAAGCGCGTATGCATCCTGCTGATGGCGCGTAATGCCGTACTTCTCCGCGACGAGCTCGGCCGTCATTCCCATGTGCTGGTCGTCACAGGAGCACCAGAGGCCGTCGCGGATCATGGAATCGACCAGATTGGCGTCCCCCATACGAAGTCCCTTGCGCGCTCCTGGAAGAAGGTATGGAGCGTTCGACATGGACTCCATGCCGCCGGCGACGACAACTTCAGCATCGTCGCAGAGGATGTTCTGCGCTCCGAGAGCGACAGCACGCAGGCCGCTTCCGCAGACCATGTTGATCGTCAGCGCCGAGACGCAATCTGCCAATCCACCACGAAGCGCCGCCTGGCGAGCGGGATTTTGCCCGAGTCCGGCTGAAAGCACGCAGCCCATCACACATTCCTCGACGATGCGTGCGTCGATGCCGGATCGTCGTACAGATTCGCGAATGGTGATGGCTCCAAGCTGAACAGCAGAGAGATCTGCAAGTGCGCCTTGGAATCTTCCAACCGGAGTTCGGGTAGCAGCGACGATGACAACCTGCGGCATGACAGCACCTCTGTGATGCAAAAGTATAGGCTCACCATGATGCAATGCAGTGCTGCAAGGCTGCGTGCCGGATGCGGGAGATGTGTCAAAAAAAAAATCATCTTACTCATCGATTTTTCTTGACAGTGAATTTTCGTAAATCTATACCTTCGATAGCTGCAATGAAGTGTGTTGCAGGTCATGTCTAATCACTAGGGAGAATAGGCAAATGGCAACGAAGAAGGCAGCAAAAAAAGCACCGGCCAAAAAGGCAACCAAGAAGGCCGCGAAGAAGAAGTAAATCGGCAACAGGCAAACAAAAGGGGGACGCGAACAGCGTCCCCCTTTTGATTTGCACAACAGGATGGTTAGGGCATGTCATATCAAACTCATCGTCTCAATAAGTGTCATTTCGACCGAAGCCTCTCACAGTTTTACCGTGAGAGGCGCAGCGGAGAATCTGCTTTCCTACCGAACCCTGAGGAGTCCCGGGAGAACAGCAGATTCCTCCACTCCGCTTCGCTACGGTCGGAATGACACCCTCAAAAAGGACGGACATTCCATGACCAGTTTGATGACACGCCTTATGGCGTTGCCGTCTTTGTCTTCGGGGTCGAAAGGTATCCGGAGACCTTGTTCTTCTCAATCGAGTTCACAACCAGCTCGTACAGATCAGGGTTCTTGCCCGTGTAGAACTGAACCGGCTCGTCCAGGTTCTTGTCCTTCTTTTCGATCTCGCGATCATCGGCGCTCACCCTGAGCGTATAGCGCGAATGTTTCTGATAGGCCTTCCTGAGCTGTAGCTTGATGGTCGAAAGCAAGATGGGCTTCTGTCCCTTCTGCAGCGTGAACTCGTAGTAGTTCCGGTCGCCCCTGTGCTTCAGGACCTCCAACTCGTCGTGGTTCTTGGCGATGAGGCCGCTCATCACGCCGGCATCGCCGATCGCGCGGGTCAACTGGGTCTTTGTCTGCTCCAGATCGCTCCGGGTAGCGGCGACATCGGTCTTCACGCCGCCTACGTCGGTCTTCACGCTGGAGACTTCTGTTGACACTGCGCCGATCTGCTTTTGTGTCGCCGCCTGGGCCTCTTCCAGCTTCTGTTGTGCCAGCTTCTGCTGGGCGAGAATACTCTGCGCCTTCAGCTCTAGCTGCTTCTGGGTCATTCCCACACTCTGGCCCAGGGTTTCACTGGTAGCCCGCAGGCGAGCGTTGGTCGCATCCAGCTTCTGATTCAGCTCCACATTCTTCTGTTCAGCCGCAGTAAGCTTCTGTCCCTCTGCCGTCAGATCCTTCTGCAGGTTGTAGCACCAGATCAATCCCCCCAGTGCAGCCAATACAGCAATCGCTACAACGGCAAGCAGCGCCCCAGAGACAGACCGCTCTTCTACGTACCCCGTTTGCTCCGCCATCGTACTCTCCTTCCAAATGCC
>Ga0164242_10001808_pt1 | contig 25092 bp, 16 predicted proteins | sample OricomgcompostMG_FD_108783 | JGI IMG/M metagenome (GOLD analysis project Ga0164242, IMG submission 108783) | Miracle-Growth compost microbial communities from Emeryville, California, USA - Original compost - Miracle growth compost (MG) ...
AAGCGTGAGCAGGGCCGGCTCCTGCGCGATCGTGGCTGAGCGCAGCACGAAAGACGGGCTGGCGCGCTGGTTCCGCCACCATGTCTCGCGCGAGGCTATTGAACGCAACCGCATCCTGAGACCGATCGCGCATCGCGTGCTTGCGCCGTCGTTGTGGCGATTCAACCGGCGGTCGGTGCCCCGAGGCGTCGCGCTTGGGCTGGCAACGAGCACGTTGGTGCCGGTGGCACACATGCCCGTCACGGCGGTGCTGTCGATTCCTTTCCGGGCCAACTTGCCGACCGCGGTCGGCATCACCATCCCCAGTACCTTCTTGATTCCTGCCTTGTGGTGGGCGGCTTATCGCATCGGCCACTGGGTGCTGCATTTCGATCACCGTATCGGCCACCAGATCGCCAGCAACGTGCAAGCGAATGCCGGTTGGCTGCATTGGCTTTTCGCCCAGGCTGGGCCCGCGACCATCGTCGGGCTGGTGATCATCGCGGCGGTGCTGTCGGTCGTCGGCTATGTAGCGACTGCGTTCGCCTGGCGACTGTGGATTCGCCGCAAATGGCGAACTCGTCACCGCTGAAACGAGTTTGACGCGGGGCGAGCCGTCGCCTTAATCTCTCGCATCACCGCAGGCCCGTCCGCGGCCTGTCGCCGAATATCATTGGAGATGGTTGATGAAGCGAGCGATTCTTATGGCGACATCGAGTGCCGCGCTGGCGGCAGCTGCAGCGAGCATGGCGGTCGCGAGGATCCCGCAGGACCAAACCGCCTCGCCACTCGCCAAGGCCGCGGTCGGGCCGGTGCATTCGGTAACTTCGGGTCGCGCGCAGATCGGCGACTTCGGCTTCGACATTGCAGGCATGGACAAGGGCGTACTGCCCGGCAACGACTTCTACGAATTCGCCAACGGCACTTGGGCCAAGGATACCGTGATCCCCGCCGATGAATCGAATTATGGCGCGTTCAACGTCCTCGCCGACCTATCGCGTGAGCGCACTCGCGGCATCCTGGAAGCGGCCAAGAACGATCCCAGTTCGAAGATCGGCACCGCCTACGCAACTTATCTCGACACCGCGGCGATCGACGCCAAGGGGCTCGCGCCGATCAAGCCGTGGCTCGGCCGGATTGATGCGCTCGCCAGCAAGGCCGATTATCCCGCGCTGCTCGCCGAGGCAGAACGCAACGGCGTCGGCGGCCCGTTCGGCGTCGGCGTCGACCAAGACGACAAGAATCCCGATTTCTACGTACTCGGCATTCGCCAGTCGGGGCTCGGGATGCCCGACCGCGATTATTATCTGAACCCGAGCAACGATCCCAAACTGGCCGAGGCCAAGGCCGCCTATCTCCAGCATATCGAAAAGATGTTCACGCTCGCCGGCATGGACAATGCCGCCGCGCGCGCCCAGGCGATCGTCGAATTCGAAACCAAGATTGCCCAAGTGAGCTGGACGCGGACCGAGAGCCGCGACGCGACCAAGACCTACAACAAGATGTCGGTCACCGAATTGGGCCAAAGCGCCCCCGGCTTCGACTTTGCCACCTTTTTCAAGGAAGACGGCGTCCCGACCGACACCGTTGTCGTCGCCCAGCCCAGCGCCGTCAGCGGCATCGCGAAGTTGATCGCCGATACACCGCTCCAGGTGCTCAAGGACCAACTCTTGCTGCGTTCGCTCGACGGTTATGCCGACGTTTTGCCGAGCGCGTTCGACCAGGAGAATTTCCATTTCTACGGCACCGTCCTTTCCGGCACGCCGCAGCAGAAGGAACGGTGGAAGCGCGGCGTCGACTTCGTCACCGACGCGCTGACCGACGATGTATCCAAAATCTACGTCGCCAAATATTTTCCGCCGGCGACCAAGGCGGCGGCCGAGCAGCTCGTCCATAACCTAATTGCCGCTTTCTCAAAGCGGCTCGACAAGCTGACCTGGATGTCGCCCGCCACCAAGGCCAAGGCCCAGGCCAAGCTCGCTGCTTTCACGCCCCGGATCGGCTATCCGGACCAGTGGCACGATTATTCGAACCTCAAGATCGTCCCGGGCGACGCCTTCGGCAACGAATTGCGCGCTAACCAGTGGCAGCACGACTGGAACGTGTCGAAGCTCCACAAGCCGCTGATGCGCTGGGAATGGGGCATGACCCCGATGGAGGTGAATGCCTATTCCAATTTCGGCCAGGTCGAGATCGTCTTTCCCGCAGCGATCCTGCAGCCGCCATTCTTCGACCCCAATGCCGATCCGGCGATCAATTACGGCGGGATCGGTGCGGTGATCGGCCATGAGATGAGCCACCAGTTCGACGACCAGGGTTCCAAATACGACACCCACGGCAAGCTCTCGACCTGGTGGACGCCCGAGGATCGCAAACGCTTCGAGGCGCTCACCGACAAGCTCGTTGCGCAATATAATGAATATGAGCCGGTGCCCGGCATCCACGAGAACGGCAAGTTGACGCTGGGTGAAAACATCGCCGACCTCGCTGGCCTCAACACCGCTTACGATGCCTATCACGCAGCGCTTGGCGGCAAGAAGGCCCCGGTGATCGACGGCTTTACCGGCGACCAGCGCTTCTATCTCGGCTGGGCACAGGTCTGGCGGCGCAATTATCGCGACGCCAACCTTCGCCAGCGCTTGCTGGTGGATCCGCACTCCCAATCGATCCAGCGCGCCTGGATCGTCCGCGACATGGACCCGTGGTATCCCGCGTTCGACATCAAGCCTGGTCAAAAGCTGTACCTCGCGCCCGATGAGAGAGTGAAGACCTGGTAAGCTGCAAACAGTGCTGGATCATTAGGCATCGCCCCAGGGCCGGGGCACGGTTGCCGTCGGTCCGGTGCCGGACTCCTGCCTCGAGGAACGGATGCTGAGATGATCGAACGTGATCGCTCGGTATTTCAAGCCTCGCTCCCTTGCTCGGGGCAAGCAGGAAGGGGAGGGTCTTTGGCGACTGCAAGCGTATCCGCTTGACGCTATCCGCGCCTGGCCCAAAGAAGCAGGGATGGCCTCACGCTCCATCCTCGCTCCTGCATCGCTCGACCCGGCCCGCTCCGCGGCGCTGATCGCCGGCGCGGCGGGGCTTGCGGCTGCGATCCTCATCCTCTGGCTGGTAGGGGATCGTGCGGTGGCCGCGGGCTTCGTCGCAACTGGGCTGTTGATCGCCGGCGCTGCTGCCGCATGGGCTCGGCTCAAGCCAACCGAGGCGCCAGAGGCGGATCTGGTCGATTGGTCGCTCGCCCACGCGCTCGCAGAGGCGAGTCCCGACGCTATCGCCGTCACCGATCGTGCCGGCCGCCTGGTCTGCGCCAACAATCGCTACGAGAGCCTGTTCGGCGGCTTCCCGACGCCGCCCGGCTTGCCGCTCGACGAGGCCGGCGTTGCCGCGCTTTCGGCCGCCGGCCGGGCGGCCTGGCGTGACGGCGCTGGCGCGGTCGACCGGCTCGTCTCGCGCGGAACCCCTCTGTCAGTCGCCATCAATCGCGCTGGTTACGAACAGGACATGCTGGCTTGGCGGTTCAGCGGCGCCGAGGGGCTCGACCTTGCTGCCACCGTCAGCGATCTCGTCGCTGGTCGGCACGGCGACCAGTTCGCGGCTGCCGGGATCATGCTGGCGCTCGTTTCCGCGAACGGCCGTATCCGTGCCGCCAACCGCGTGTTCCGTGCCCGCGCGATGGGTCACGAGGAGGGGGCTATTGCCGGCGGCGACTTCGCCCGCTTCCTCGTCACGGATTCGCGCGGTTTCGTCCATTTCGAGCGCGAGGGGCTAACCGGCACGCCGGTCCGCGTGCTCCAGATCCCGTTCCTCGAAGGCGACGATGCCCCGTTGCTCGTTGCGCTGATCGATGAAGAAAGCGGCCACGCCAACGCCGGCAATGGCAATGCCGCGCAGCAGGTGAGAAGCCTCATCTCGCTGCTTCCCTTTGGTATGGCGCTGGTCGACCGCGACGGTCGTTTCATCGAGATGAACAACGCCTTTGCGCGCGCCGCCGAGGTCGATCCGGGCAACCCGCCGGTATATCCCGGCGACCTCGTGGTGCGCGAAGACAAGGCGGCGGTGGCCGACGCGGTGCGCCGCTTCGCCGGCGGTGCGACCCATGCCGCAGACATGGCGGTGCGCCTCAAGGAACGCCCCGACGAGCCGGTGGCGCTGACCATCGCCGGCGCGCGCGGGCTGGGCGACGCCGCGGTACTCCTCAGCCTCAAGGACAATAGCGAGGAAAGCCGCCTCAAGCGCGAGGTCGAGCAGGCAACCAAGATGCGAGCAGTCGGTCAGCTCGCCGGCGGCGTGGCGCACGATTTCAACAACGTGCTTACCGCGATCATCGGCCATTGCGACCTGATGCTGATGCGCCACCCGCCCGGCGACAGCGATTATGACGATATCCAGCAGATCAAGGCGAATTCGAACCGCGCTGCGAGCCTGACGCGCCAATTGCTCGCCTTCTCTCGTCAGCAGACGCTCAGGCCGCAAGTCCTGCAATTGCCCGACGTTATTTCCGAGGTGTCCAACCTTTTGAAACGGCTGCTCGGCGAGACGGTGACGCTGGTCGTCAAACACGGCCGCGCGCTGGGCCCGGTGCGCGCCGATCCCGGCCAGCTCGAGCAAGTGGTCGTCAACCTGGCGGTCAACGCCCGGGACGCGATCGGGCTGGGTGGCGGCACGCTCACGATCGAAACGCTTGCGGTATCCTCGGCCGAGGTGCGGCGAATGGAATCGGAGGTGCTGCCGATCGGCGACTATACTGCGCTGCGTCTTACCGATACCGGCAGCGGAATCCCGCCGGACATCCTGCCGAAGATCTTCGAGCCATTCTTCACCACGAAGGATGTCGGCAAAGGGACCGGGCTCGGTCTCTCGACCGTCTACGGCATCGTCAAGCAATCGGGCGGTTATATCTTCGCCGAGTCGAAGCCGGGCAGGGGGGCAACCTTCACCATCTATTTCCCCGTCCATGCCGAGGGGCGCGCGCTTGCGCAGGCACCGCGGCCGGCCTCGCACGACAAGCCAGCCGACCTGTGGGGTACCGGCACTATCCTCTTGGTAGAGGACGAGGACACGGTACGTGCCGTCGCCGAGCGCGCGCTGACGCGGCAGGGCTATACCGTGCTCAGTGCCGAGAATGGCGAAGCAGCGCTCGAACTGATCGCCAGCTCGGACCGCCCCGACCTTCTCATCTCCGACGTTGTCATGCCGACGATGGACGGGCCGACGATGGTCGGGCGGGTGCGCAAGCGCTATCCCGACCTGCCGATCCTGTTCATGTCGGGTTATGCCGAAGAGCAATTGCGCAAGTCGATCGACATCGACCGCGTTGCTTTCTTGCCCAAACCTTTTTCGGTTCAGCAGCTTGCCGAAGCCGCCCGCGATGCGCTCGCGTTGAAATAGCCTTGTTCAACTTTGCTGGGGACGGGTTGGTGCGGCTAGCGATTGAGCTTTGCTCAAGTCCGTAGTTACCCGCTGGCGCAGCGTCTTGCAGCAAGTTATTGGACGCTCGATGAACACACCCCGTCGCATTCTGGTCGTCGAGGACGAGCCGCTAATTTCGATGATGCTCGAGGACTTCCTCGACACCCTCGGCCACCAGGTCGCCGGCACCGCTGACTGCGTCGATGACGCGCTGGCGGCGATGAAGGATGGAGGCGTCGACGCGGCGATCCTCGACGTTAACTTGCGCGGCGGCGAAAAAAGTTGGCCGATCGCCGACGCGTTGGCCGGCAAGGGCATCCCCTTCGTGCTGGCGACCGGCGGCGGCGACGACATGATCGCCGATTCGCACCGCGACCGCCCGACGCTCGCCAAGCCGTTCACCATCGACGGGGTTAAGCAAGCGCTCGCGGCGCTGGAGTAAGCTCGCTCTCGGGGCCTTCGCTCGAGAAAGATGGGCGTAGAATAGGTTCCTGCTTGAGCGTCGCCTCACCGGATCCGCGCCGGCACCGCCGCCGCGTCTTCATCGAGCGAGGCCTGCGGTGCGACCGCTTCCCAGGGAAACACGAACCAGTCCTTGGTCACGGCGCGGTCGATCGTTCGCGCGGCATAATCGACTCGCTGGCTCGACCCGATGTTGTCGATGAGGGTCGCGAAGCGCAGGTTCGCCGCTGCCGCGCCCGCTTCGGCCAGCGCGCGCCGCAGCTTGGCGATTGTCGCGCCACTGTCGTTAATGTCATCGAGCAGCAGCAGCCGCTCACCCTCGCGCGTACGCGCGGCCAGCCGCACCAGCGGGGCATCGGCAAAATCGGGCACCTCGCTCGAATGGTCGACCGACAGCATGGGAAGTCCGGTGGCGTGGCTTAGGTACACCGCTGGCGCCAGCCCACCGCGCCCAATGCCAATGAGGAACGAGGGCGTCCAGTCGCCGTCGCGGACTTGCTCGGCGAGTGCCAGCACCATTGCGACGAAGTCGTCGTGCGCAATCCGCGTGAAAACCGGCATCAGGCGTTTGTCCCGGCAAAGCTATCGAGCCGGGCGCAATGCGCCGCTACCGATTCGTCATCGAGGAACGAGCCTAGGAAGCTGTTGCGCGCGAGCATGACGAGATCACGGCGCGAAAGGCCGCGCGCTTCGGCGGCGGCAAGATAATTGTCGGCGACATAGCCGCCGAAATAGGCCGGATCGTCAGAATTGATCGTTGCCCTGAGGCCCAGCGCCAGCATCCGGTCGATCGGGTGGTTGGCCATGGAATCGACCACGCACAATTTCAGGTTTGAAAGCGGGCAGACCGTGAGCGTCATGCCGGTACGGGCAAGGTGCGCCGTCAGCACCGGGTCTTCCAGGCTGCGGTTGCCATGGTCGAGCCTATCGATGCCGAGGAGTTCGAGCGCCTGATGAACATATTCCGGCGGCCCTTCCTCGCCGGCATGAGCAACGCGCTTCAGCCCCATTTCGCCCGCGCGCTTGAAAACGCGCGCGAACTTCTCGGGCGGATGGCCGACCTCCGACGAATCGAGGCCCACGCCGGCGATGCGATCGAGCCAAGGCTCTGCCGCCGCAAGCGTGGCGAAAGCCGAATCCTCGTCGAGATGGCGCAGGAAGCACAGGATCGGCTTCGAGGTAAGCGTGTGCTTCGCCTCGGCCTCGGCCATCGCAGACAACAGCCCCTCGATTACCGTGGCGAACGGAATGCCGCGATCGGTATGCGTCTGCGGGTCGAAGAAGATTTCGGCGTGGACCACGCCATCGCCGGCGGCGCGATCGAAATAAGCCGCGGCGAGATCGTGAAAATCCTCTGCCGAGCGCAATACGTTTGCGCCCTGGTAATAGATGTCGAGGAAATCCTGCAGCCTGGTGAAGCTGTAGGCGGCGCGCACCTCCTCGACACTGCTAAAGGGGATAGCGACGTTGTTTCGACGGGCCAGCGCAACCATCAGCTCGGGCTCGAGACTGCCCTCGATGTGCAGGTGAAGCTCGGCCTTGGGTAAGCCGCGGACAAAGGAAGCAAGATCGCTCATTGGCGCTTCATGGCGCGGGAGAGGGCGATGGGGCAAGTCCATCCAGAAAAGATCGTACCAGCGACAAGAGCTCGGTGCACGAGCGGCAAAGCCCGCTGGGCTCCGAAAAGGAAAGCTACGCGTGTTCAGCCGTCGATCATTCGATTTGAGTCGCCGGTTTGCGCCGGCGTGGCAACGGAACCGAATTTTTTGTTCTTCTCTTGTTCGGCGAGAACAAATGAGATACATCGTATCTCACGTTGAACGCACCTCACGATTGTTCTAGCGACGGGAGCCTCTCATGGCAGCGAACTTGAAGGTCATCGACACCGGTATGGCGACGGCGAATTCGGACAGGCAGAAGGCGCTCGACGCCGCATTGGCTCAGATCGACCGCGCGTTCGGCAAGGGCTCGGCAATGAAGCTCGGCCAGAAGGAGACGATGCAGGTCGAGGCGATTTCGACCGGCAGCCTTGGACTCGATATCGCGCTCGGCGTCGGCGGGTTGCCGCGCGGCCGCGTGATCGAGGTCTATGGCCCGGAAAGCTCGGGCAAGACGACGCTCGCGCTCCACGTCATCGCCGAGGCGCAGAAGAATGGCGGGACCGCCGCGTTCGTCGATGCCGAGCATGCGCTAGATCCCGTCTATGCCAAGAAGCTCGGCGTCGACATTGACGAGCTGATCGTCTCGCAGCCCGATACCGGTGAGCAGGCGCTGGAAATCACCGATACGTTGGTGCGCTCGAATGCAATCGACGTGCTGGTGGTCGATTCGGTTGCTGCGCTGGTGCCGCGCGCAGAGATCGAGGGTGAGATGGGTGACAGCCATGTCGGCCTGCAGGCGCGCCTGATGTCGCAGAGCCTGCGCAAGCTGACCGGTTCGATCAGTCGCTCGCGTTGCATGGTGATTTTCATCAACCAGCTGCGCATGAAGATCGGCGTGATGTACGGTAATCCCGAGACGACGACGGGCGGCAACGCACTCAAATTCTATGCGAGCGTGCGCCTCGATATTCGCCGTACGGGGCAGATCAAGGACCGTGACGACATCATCGGCAACACCACGCGCGTCAAGGTGGTCAAGAACAAGGTCGCGCCCCCGTTCAAGCAGGTCGAATTCGACATCATGTACGGTGAGGGAATCTCCAAGATCGGCGAGATTCTCGATCTCGGTGTCAAGGCTGGCCTCGTCGAGAAATCGGGCGCTTGGTTCAGCTATGACAGTGTTCGCATCGGCCAGGGCCGCGAGAACGCCAAGACATATTTGAGGGAAAATCCCGAGATGGCCGATCGCCTCGAGCGGGCGATCCGCCAGCATACCGACGGCATCGCCGAGGAAATGATGGCCGGCCCCGATGCCGAGGACGATCTCTGAGCTCGATCATGGTTGACGCGGCGTTTTGTCGAAGCGCCGCACGCATGGAAAGGCCCGCCGCCTCGGCGGGCCTTTCGCCGTTCGGGGGCATCGCGTCGGCAATGTCGGCTTCAGCTTCGCCTGACCTTTCGGCTTGCGAGAGCACGGCTTTTGTTGCCTTCTCGCGCACGAACGGCAGGTACTTGTCGACCTTTTCAGGAGAGTATCGGATGACCGATGCAAGCGACTGGACCGGCAGCGTCGGCGGTGTCTGGGCGTCGGAATGGCAGGGCACCGATCGTTCGTTCGGCGATCTTGCACGGCGGCTCGACGCCGTGATCCTCGCCGCCGCGCCCGATACCGGCCGTGTGCTCGACATCGGCTGCGGCGCCGGCACTACCAGTCTCGCGCTCGCGGTCACGCGGCCCCACCTTGCAGTGGTCGGCGCAGATTTGTCGGCCGATCAGATCGCCGTCGCCCGCGAGCGCGTCGGCGGCCTTGCCAACCTTCGTTTCGTTGAAGGTGATGTTCTTCGTGTCGCCGCGGCGAATGGCCCCTTCGATCTCATGGTCTCCCGCCACGGCGTGATGTTCTTCGCCGATCCCGTCGCCGCTTTCGCTGCACTTCACGCGGCCGCGAGCCCCGGCGCGGCGTTGGTCTTCTCCTGCTTCCGGGAACCGGCGGCGAATGCCTGGGCCACCGAAATCGCCGCCGCGGTAACCGGCGCGGTGCCAGCGCCTCGTTCGGACACGCCGGGCCCCTTCGCCTTTGCCGAGGCAGCGCGCATCCACCAAGTCCTGTCGGACGCAGGCTGGAGCATCATCGACCTGACGCCGGTCGACTATGCTAGCCTGATCGGCGCTGGCGACGATCCTGTTTCCGATGCGGTGCGCTTTTTCAGCCGGATCGGCCCGGCCGCGCCGCTGCTGCGCGCTTTGCCGCCGGGGCCCCGCGAAGCGGCACTGGAACGGGTCGCCAAAGTCTGCGCCGCCCGGCGCGCTGGCAATACGATTGCCTTTCCCGCCGCCGCCTGGCTCTGCTCGGCCCAAGCGTGAGCGGCGACCTCGCGCCGGCTTTGGCAACGCGCGCCGGCTGGACTATGGCGCAGGGGAATCGAACCTGCGAAGGAGTTCGCCTTGCCGAGACCCGCGTTCGCCGCGATCCTGTCCCTCATGTTCGCGTCGGCGGTGCCGGCGCAGCAGACGCCGCCCGCCAGCCCACAGATATCCACTCGCGCCCTCGACCAGTCGAGTGCTCAACCCGTCGCTGGTGACTGGCGCGCCGCGGTACCTGTCACCGCGCGGCACGCGATGGTTGTTTCCGCCGAACATCTTGCCACCGATGTCGGCGTTCAGATCCTGAAAGCGGGCGGCAACGCTGTCGATGCCGCCGTTGCGGTCGGCTATGCCGAGGCGGTCGTGCATCCGTGCTGCGGCAATATCGGCGGCGGCGGCTTCATGGTTGTCCACCTCGCCTCGGGCCAAAACCTGTTCCTCGATTTTCGCGAAAAGGCGCCGCTCAAGGCCACCGCCGCCTTGTTTCAGGACGAGAATGGCAACGTCGTCCCGGGCCGCTCGACGGGCACTTATCTCGGCGTCGGCGTGCCCGGCACGGTGATGGGGCTCAACGAAGCGCTCGCCAAGTATGGGACGATGTCGTTGAAGCAGGTGATCGCGCCGGCGATCGCGCTGGCCGAAAAGGGCTATGTGCTGGCCCCCGGCGACGTCAAGATCATGGACGAGCGTAGCCGCGATTTTGCCACCGAGCCCAATGTCGCAGCTATCTTTCTCAACCACGGCCAGCCCTGGAAAGCCGGCGAACGGCTGGTGCAGAGTAACCTTGCCAGGACGCTGAAAGCGATCGCCAAAGGCGGAACAAAGGCATTCTACGGCGGTCCGATCGCCCGGGAAATGGTCTCGGCGAGCGAGGCCAATGGCGGGCTGTTCACGATGCAGGATTTTGCCGACTATACCGTCCAGTGGGATAAGCCGGTCACCTGCCGCTACCGCGGCTACACGATCGTCGGGGCGCCACCGCCGAGCTCGGGCGGAACGACGATGTGCGAAATCCTCGAAATGCTCGAGGTCTACCCGCTTGGCCGCTACGGCTACGGTTCGCCGCAAGCGACTCACTATGTCGTCGAGGCCGAGCGCCGCGCCTATGCCGACCGCAACACCGATCTCGGCGACCCCGCGTTCGTTCATAATCCGGTCACGCAGTTGATCTCGCCCGAGCACGCCGCCAAGTTGCGCGCCTCGATCCATCCGGACCAGGCGACACCCTCGTCCCAGGTCAAGGGCGGCGTCAGCGCCACCGAGGGGATCGACACGACGCATTATTCGGTGGTCGATGCGCATGGCAACGCCGTCGCCGTCACTTATACCCTCAACTATCTGTTCGGCGTCGGGAAGATGGCGGGCGACACCGGCTTCTTCCTCAACAACGAGATGGATGATTTCACCTCGAAACCGGGCGTGCCCAACAGCTTCGGGCTTGTGCAGGGAACGGCAAACGCGGTCGGGCCGGGAAAGAGGCCGCTGTCCTCGATGTCGCCGACGATCGTGCTCGGCCCCGACGGCAAGGTATTCATGGTGACTGGCAGCCCCGGCGGGTCGACGATCATCACCACTGTGCTGCAGACGATCGTCGACGTGATCGACTACGGTATGAACGTGCAGCAAGCGGTCAACGCGCCGCGTTTCCACCATCAATGGCTGCCCGACCAAGTGATGGTGGAGCCTGGTTACCTGGTTCCAGCAACGCAGGCGAAGCTCGAGACGATGGGGTATCATTTCCATCCCATCTCGGCGATCGGCGCGGACGAAGCGATCCTGCGCGATCCAAAGACTGGGCAGTGGCAGGGCGCGAACGACCGGCGGCGTCCGGCGGGCGAGGCTAAGGGGTATTGATCGACGAGGTTCGTGCTGGGCAAAGTTTAAGCGCATGACGCAAGGCCGCACCGCGCCTTCGCTGTGGGCGAGCAATGCCTGAAAGCCCAGGGGGAACGAAGAGAGGAGAGGCAGTTGGGCAAAAGCCTGAAACTCGGCGACTTCCTGCCCTATCGGCTGTCGATCGCCTCGAACCGCGTGTCGGGGGCGATCGCCACCGCGTATCAATCGCTGTTCGGACTGCGCATTCCCGAATGGCGGCTCATCGCGGTGATCGCCGAGGGCGGGGAGATGACTCAGCAGGCGATCTGCCGCGTTACCCGGATGGACAAGGTGACGGTCAGCCGCGCAGCAATCGCGCTAGTGGATCGCGGTCTCGCGAGGCGAAGGCCCAACGCCGACGACCAGAGATCGCACCACCTGTCGCTAACCGACGCGGGCCGCACCCTCTACGACGACGTCGCGCCCAAGGCGTTGACGATCGAACGCCGCATCTTTGCCGGTTTCGACCGCGACGAGCTCGCCCGGTTGCGCGAGATGCTCGACCGGCTCGAGGCTGCCGCAGCGACACTCGATCCCGAGCAGCCTTGATGCGCTTGGCTGGCCGCCCTATGCCTCGCCGAGCCTCCCCAGGCCAATCGTAACCGATTCGACGAGGAGGATTCCCGCCATGCCCGATTGCGCCGGCCTGACCGTTGCTGAACCGCTTGTCCGCTTTATCGCAGACGAGGTATTGCCGCCGCTCGGCATCGAAGCGGAGGCATTCTGGGCCGGGACGGCGGCGATTTTCGCTCGCTTTGTCCCGGAGAACCGCGCGCTGCTGGCAACGCGGGACCGGCTGCAGCGCGAGATCGACAACTGGCATCGCCTTCATCCCGGTGAGGCGACGCCCGATGCGTTCCTGCGCGACATCGGCTACCTGGTCGACGAGCCGGCACCCTTCACCATCGGCACCGGTCCGGTTGACCCGGAGGTGTCAGCTCTGGCCGGTCCCCAGCTCGTCGTGCCGGTCCTCAACGCCCGCTTCCTGCTCAATGCCGCCAATGCCCGTTGGGGCAGCCTGTACGATGCCCTTTACGGAACCGATGCGCTGCCCGGCGCGGCGCGGCCTGGCAGTTATGATCGAGCTCGTGGCGCGGTGGTGATCGGTCGTGCCAAGGCGTTTCTCGACGACGCGGTACCGCTCGCCAATGGAAGCTGGGCGGACCTTAGCGGAACACCGGAGCTGCGCGATCCAACCCAGTTGGTTGGAAGACGCGGCGAGTCGCTGCTGTTCCGCCACCACGGCCTTCACATCGAGGTGGCGATCGATCACGCCTCGCCGATCGGGCGCGACGACCCTGCCGGCATCGCCGATGTCATACTCGAATCGGCACTGACGACGATCGTCGATCTTGAAGACTCGATCGCCGCTGTCGATGCCGAGGACAAGGTCTGCGCCTACACCAACTGGCTCGGGGTAATGCGCGGCGACCTGGAGGATACGTTTGACAAGAACGGGCGCACGATCACGCGCCGGCTTGCGCCAGACCGGACCTACGAGGGCGTCGACGGCAAGCCGCTGACGCTGCCTGGACGCGCCTTACTGTTCGTCCGCAACGTAGGTCACCTGATGACAACGCCGGCGGTATGTTTGCCCGACGGGAGCGAAGCGCCCGAGGGCATTCTCGATGCCATCGTAAGCAGCCTTATCGGTGTCTATGACCTCCAGGGGCGCGGCAAATTCCGAAATAGCCGCGCTGGCTCGATCTATATCGTCAAGCCGAAGATGCACGGGCCCGACGAATGTGCCTTCACCGATCGCCTTTTTGACGCGGTCGAGGATTTGCTCGGCCTCGCGCGCCATACGGTCAAGGTCGGCGTCATGGACGAGGAGCGGCGCACTTCGGCCAATCTCGCGGCATGTATCCATGCGGTAAAAGACCGCATCGTGTTCATCAACACCGGCTTCCTCGATCGCACTGGCGACGAGATCCACACCTCGATGCGCGCCGGCGCGATGATCCCGAAGGGCGATATGAAACGCGCCGCCTGGATCAAGGCCTATGAGGATCGCAACGTCCGCATCGGCCTCGCCTGCGGCTTGGCGGGCAAGGCGCAGATCGGCAAGGGCATGTGGGCGGCGCCCGATCGAATGGCCGACATGCTGGCGGAAAAAGCCGCGCATCCGCTCGCCGGCGCGACCACTGCCTGGGTGCCATCGCCGACTGCCGCGACGCTGCACGCCTTGCACTATCACCAGGTCGATGTCGCTGCGCGGCAGCGGGCGATCGCCGGCGAGCCGATGCCGGGCCTTGATGCCCTGCTCACCGTTCCACTGGCCGAAGGACGCAACTGGACGCCGGACGAGGTATCGCGCGAGCTCGACAACAACGTGCAGGGCATCCTCGGCTATGTGGTGCGCTGGATCGATCAGGGGATCGGTTGTTCCAAGGTGCCCGACATCAACGACATCGGCTTGATGGAGGACCGAGCGACGCTGCGCATTTCCTCGCAGCACATCGCCAATTGGCTTCTCCACGGCGTCGCAACGCGTCAGGATGTCGAGGCGGCGTTCGCCCGCATGGCCGCCAAGGTCGACGCGCAAAACGCCGATGATCCCGCCTATCGCCCGATGGCTCGCGATCCCGACAGCCTCGCGCTAAGCGCAGCAAAGGCGTTAGTGTTTGAGGGCCTCGATCAGCCCAACGGTTATACCGAGCCGCTGCTCCACCGCTTCCGGCGAGAAGTGAAAAGGCGGAACGAGAACAGGAACGCGTAAGAAGGCGCGGAGGCGTGGAGATGATTTTTGCTGACTGGCGTCGAGTATACTGAACGGCTTCGTCCGACGCTTCGCATGCCCGTCGACGTAATAGGCCCCGCGCGCGCCGGAAATCCTCCCGGCTTGGCGTCTGCGCGCCGTCAGTACCGGTCACGCCGTGGCTTTTCCTGGTGCCGGCTAGGCAAGGTATCGGCCATCGTCGCGCCGCGCTCGCCGCGTGGCCTGGGCGGCCCGGTGGTCGAATCGATGCCGGTCTGGCGTTCAGCCTCCGCATTGATCTCGGCCCCGATCAGGACGACGTAGGCCGATACCCATAGCCACATCAGCAGCGCCACCACGGCACCAAGCGATCCGTACGTCGCGTTGTAATGCGCGAAATTGGCGACATAGAGCCCGAACAGCAACGTCGCGACCAGCCACAGCAATGTTGCCGCAACCGAGCCGACGACCAACCATTGCCAGCGCGCGTTGGCTCGATCGGGGCCGTAGCGATAGGCGTAGGCGAACGCAGCACTGGCGATGGTCGCCGCTACAAGCCAGGTGAGGCCCTGGACGATCGCCGCCCCGGCAGTGCCAAGTATATCGACCGCCTGCCGCAGATAGCCGAGGGCGATCGCCGAGAAGAGGCCAACCACGCCGGCCAGCACCGCTATCAGCGTGATACGGATCGCGACGCCGTAATAGGCGAGCAGGCTGCGATCATCCTGCTCCTCGTAGATCACGCTCATTGCCTGGATCACCGCGCTCGACGCGCGCGTCGCGCCGTAGATCGAGACAGCCAGAGCGATGACAAAACCAAGTCCGATCTCCGCCTTATTGGCAACCACGATCGCGAGAAGCTGGTCTTCGATCAGCTTGGCGGCGCCGTTCGGCACGAGATCAATGATCGTCTGCACGTGCTGGGCTACCGTGGAAGGATCGGCGGCCAGGCCGTAGATCATCACGATCGCGCCGAGCAGCGGCACGAACGACAAGAAGGTGAAGAACGCAACACCTGCCGCCAGCAGCGACAGATTGTGATGGCCATTCATCACGTAAATTCGCCCGAAAATCGCGCTCCATGCCCGCCAGGGATGATGCCACGGTGCTGTCGAGTCGATGCCGGGGATGGTCGACGGGTCGACTTCCGCGTCGGAATCGGTCAAAGGAGCCTCCGCTCATTGCAACGTCTTGGGAAACGGTCGGCGTCGGCCGCGGGTCCCACATCGCCGAATGGGAGCCAATCGGGCGCTGGGGCGTTGCAGGGCGGGTAAAAGGGGGTTTGCTGCGCTTCGCAAGTCAGGCCTTGAGGAGACAAAGCTGGCGTGCGGGTGCGAACAGGCATCGAGTGGGCGTTGATCATCGGGGCGATGCTGGTTCCCGGTCTCGTCGTTGCCCAGACAATCGAGAGCCACACGACTCCGCCGCCGCTACCGGTCACGCCGCAAACTCAACCCGGCCCGCAACCGGTCATCACCGATCCCAAGGGCAACCAGCCGGTCATTTCCGACCAGCAGTTCGAAAGCGCGCTCCCGCCGATCACCAATGATCTCGAAGCGCCGCTTGAGCCGCTCGCCACCGTGTCACAGTCGCCGGCGGCCAATGGGCAATCGACTAGTCCGGCGCCAACGGCACCAGAAACTTTGGGCACGCCGCCGGCGGCCGACGCGGAGCTGGATCAGTCATTGCCCCCTTTGTCGACGTTCGATTCGGTGCCGTTGCAGACCGCGACCGACAAGACGGCGACGGGCAAAACGCCGCAAGTTCGCTACGACGTCATCGTCAACGGCCTCAACGCGATCGGGCTCGACGGGAAGTTCAAGGACCTGTCGGCGCTGGAGGACGGCAAGGGCAAGGCGGCCAATGCCGCGATGCTCCAGGCACGCGCCCACAACGACGAGGATCTCGCCGTTCGGCTGATGAAGTCGATCGGCTATTATGACGCCAGCGCGATCTCAACGATCGAGCTGGTGCCCAACCAGCCGGGCCAAGTCCATGTCATCGTCTCGGCAACCCCGGGACAGCTTTATCGTCTCGGCCAAATCAGCATCGCTGCGCAATCCACCGTGCCGCCTGATCTTATCCGCAGCAACCTTCCGCTCCAGGCCGGCGAGCCGATCAACGCGGCCAAGGTGGAAGGTGCGGAAGCGGGCGTCAGCCTGGCGCTGCCCAAACACGGCTATCCCTTTGCGAAGCTGGGCACCCGCGATATCGCGCTCGACGACACCACTTTCACCGGCGACTATACGCTACCCATCGATACCGGCCCGCGCTCGAGCTTCGGCAACATCGTCTCGTCGGGTCGGCGGCCGGTGTTCACGCCGAAGCACATCAGGGTGCTGGCGCGGTTCAAGTCAGGCGAACTCTACGACGTCGACAAGACCGACGATCTGCGCAAGGCGCTCGTGGCTACCGGCCTGTTTCGAGACGTGACGGTAAAGCCGGTCGAGACGAACCGGGCCGGCCCCGACGGCACAACGCAAGCCGATATCGAGGTCCACCAGATCGCCGGCCCCAAGCACACGCTTGCCGCCAACGCCGGCTATTCGACCGGCGAGGGGTTCAAGCTGCAAGGCTCATGGACCGACCGCAACCTGTTCCCACCCGAAGGCGCGCTGATCCTGACCGGCATTGCCGGCAGCCAGGAACAGGGAGCGAGCGCGACCTTCCGCCGCTCCAATGCCGGGCAGCGCGACCGCACCTTCTCGATCACCGCCTCGGCCGATCACTCGAATTACGATGCTTTCGATGCCTTCACTGGTACGCTCGGCATCAACTGGGCGTACGACTCGACGCCGATCTGGCAGAAGAAATTCACATATGCCTACGGCGCGCAACTGATCGGCACCAACGAAAGCGTTTATGATTTCGCTGCCGCGAAGCGGGTGCGGCGGACCTACGGCATTCTCGCAATTCCGTTGCAGGCCGGCTTCGACCAGTCGAACGATCTTCTCAATCCGACCAAGGGCTATCGTGTCAAACTCAGCCTCAGCCCGGAAAGTTCGGTCCACGGCGGCATCAGCCCCTATGCACGGACGATGATCGAGGCGACCGGCTATTATCCAGCCTCGGACAGCTTGACGATTGCCGGCCGGGTGCGGGTCGGCTCGATTCTCGGCATCGACCGCAATGATCTGGCGCCGTCGCGGCGCTACTACGGCGGCGGCGGCGGGTCGGTGCGCGGCTACGGCTACCAGCGGTTGGGGCCGCTCGATCCCAACGGCGATCCGGTCGGCGGCCGCAGCATCAACGAATTTTCGATCGAAGCGCGCTATCGCTTCGGCAATTACGGTATCGTGCCGTTCTTCGACGGCGGAAACGCATATTCGAGTAGCATGCCGCAGTTCGACGCGTTGCATTTCGGCGCTGGCATCGGCGGGCGGCTTTATACCAATTTCGGTCCGCTCCGCGTGGACGTCGCGACCCCGCTTAACCCGCGTAAAGGCGACGGTCGCATCGCGCTCTACATCTCGATCGGGCAGGCCTTTTGATGGTCGAGGAAGCAGCGCCTGGCACGGAGACGGTGATCGCGAGGCATCCGCCGCTGTGGCAGCGGATCGTCAAAGCGCTGCTCATCGCGGTGGTGGCGATCATCGTCCTGGCGGGATTGCTGTTGCTCGGGCTGAATACCAGCCCGGGCCGGCGCTTCCTTGCCGACCGCATTGCCAGCTACACCACGGCCTCCGGACTTAATATCCAGGTCGGGCGGATCGACGGCTCCATCTATGGCGCGATGGTACTACGCGACGTACGCGTGCGTGACACACAAGGCGTGTTCGCGACGTCGCCCGAGATCGATGTCGACTGGCGGCCGTTCAAATATCTCCACGACCATATCGACGTGCACTCGGCGACCAGCCAGCTGGTCACGCTTTACCGCAAGCCGGCGCTGACACCGACGCCGAGCCAGCCCAATCAGCCGATCCTACCCAACATCGACATCGACGTGAATCGGCTCACGGTGCATCGGCTGGTGATGGGCGCGCCTGTGACCGGCGCCAAGCGGGTGCTGACGCTCGCGGGACAAGCGCACATCGCCAATCGCCGCGCGCAGATCGTAGCCAATGCGCTCGCTCTCAACGGTCCGGGCGTAGTCGGCGGAGACCGGCTCGCGTTGAGACTCGATGCAGTGCCCGACGAAGACAAGCTCGACATCGCCGCTCGGCTGTTTTCGCCGGCCAAGGGTATCGTCGCCGGGCTGACCGGCGTCACCAAGACGTTCGCCTTCACCATTTCAGGCAAGGGCAGCTGGAAGTCGTGGAACGGGCACGCCACCGCCACGCTCGGCGGGCAGTCGCTGGTCGACATGGTGCTAAGCGCGCACAACGGCACCTTCTCGGCGCGCGGCAACGCTCATCCAGGGCTCTACATGGCCGGTCCGGTCGAGCGGCTGACGGCGCCCCGGCTTGATATTGCGGTCGATGCAACGCTCGACCAGCGCACCGCGGACACGCGGCTCGCGCTTCGTTCGAGTGCAGTTGCAGTCGACGGGCGCGGACTGCTCGATCTTGCGAACAGCCGCTTCGGCCATTTCCAGGTCGATGCGCGCCTGCTGACACCGGGCGCGGTGGCGCCCAAGCTTGCAGCAAGCAACGCCGCGGCTCATCTGATGCTCGACGGCGCTTTTGCAACGCCTACGGTCGGATACACGCTGGCCGCCGATGCAATCAGTTTCAACCATGTCGGTGTCGAGAGGCTTTACGCGACTGGCCAGGCAAAGGTCGACGCCGACCACATCCTGATACCCGTCAACGCCCGCGCCGCGAGGGTGACCGGCCTCAATGCAGCGGCGGGAGGATTACTGCAGAACGTCTCGATCAACGGAAACCTGGCGATCAAGGGGTCGCAAATCCTCTCGACCGACCTCAAGCTGCGTTCAGACCGGATCGACGCGACCGCGATCGTCGCCGCCGACGTCGCGTCCGGGCGCTACACCGGCGCGCTCAACGGGCGGGTCAATAATTACCGTGTCGAGAGCATCGGCATCATCAATCTGCAGACAGACGCGCACTTGACCGCGGGCGCCAAGGGCGGCTGGGCGATCAAGGGCCATGTCGTTGCGCGCACGGCGCAGATTTTCAATTCGGGCGTGCGAAACTTTCTCGGCGGCAACGTCGTGGTGAGTAGCGATGTCGGCTATGATACCAGCGGCGTCATCACCTTTTCCAACCTTCACCTGGCGGCGCCGCAGTTCCGCATCACCTCCGGATCTGGGCGCTACGATCCGGCCGGCAGGTTGCTTGTCAACGCCACCGCCACTTCGACCAAATACGGTCCGTTGATGATGCGCGTCACCGGCAGCCCGGCGGCGCCCGACGTGCTGTTGCGGGCGCCGCGACCGGGGATGGGTGTCGGGCTTGCAAATCTGGAAGCGCACATCCGCGGCGCAAAGGGCGCCTATGCAGTGAACGCCACGGGCGACACCAATTATGGGCCGTTTACCGCCAACGTGATGGTGCGGCCGGGGCGGCAGTTAAGCGTCGACGTCAATCGGCTTCTCTTCGCAGGAGTCGTGCTGCACGGCGGCATCGTGCAAACCGCTCAGGGTCCGTTCGCGGGTACGCTAGATTTCGCCGGGTCGGGCCTGGCTGGCACGGTCCGGCTCGCGGCGGAGCAGAACATACAGCGCGCCGATATTGCCGCGCACGCCTATAACGCCAAATTCCCTGGCAAGGTCGACTTCACGATTGGCCGGGCGATCGTCAATGTCACCGCGGTGCTTTATCCCAAGGGGCCCTCGATCAACGGCGATGTGCAGGTCGCCGACCTGAAATATGGTCCCACGGTGATCGCCAAGGCGCGGGCAAAGATCGCCGAGCGCGACGGAAGTGGTACGGCGCAGCTTGTCGCCAGCGGCTCGAACGGCGTGCCGTTCAACCTTGCCGCCAATGCGCAGCTCGGTCCCGGCCAATATCTTGTCGCCATCGAGGGCAACGCTGCCGGGGTCAACTTCCGTACTGCCAACCCGATGCGCATCGCCAAGACGAACGGGAGCTATCAGCTCGCGCCGACGCGGATCGAGTTCGACCGCGGGTCGCTGCGGATTGCCGGTCGCTATGGCCAGGGCATCGAGGCCCAGGTGCGGCTCGACCGCCTCGACCTGGTCATCGTCAATGCTTTCGTTCCGGGCCTCGACATCGGAGGGGTGGCCACCGGCAGCATCGACCTGACTCAGCCGCCCAGCGGTGGGATGCCACGCGGCGATGCATTGGTCACGATCAACAATTTCACCCGGTCGAGCATCTCGACCGTGTCGCAGCCGGTCGACATCCTGTTCAAAGGCGAACTGGGTGACGGTGGAGCACAGGTGCGGGCGCTGATCAGGACCGGCAACACCGCGATCGGCCGATTGGTCGCGAACCTTCAGCCCCTTGGCCCAGGCGACAGCTGGTCGGCGCGGCTGGCCCATTCACCGCTCAGCGGCGGCATCCGGTACAACGGCCCCGCCGCGGTGTTGTTCTCGCTTTCTGGCCTCGCCAAACAGCAGCTGACCGGCCCGATTGCGGTGGGCGCCGATTTCTCTGGCCGGCTGAGCGCGCCGCAGATCAACGGCATCGTCCGCGCCGACAACCTCACCTACGACAATGAGACCTTCGGCACGCGTCTGACCAACCTCGCGCTGCAGGGCCGCTTCTCCAATGATCGTTTCGATCTTGCTAGCTTCAGTGCGAGGGCCGGCGACGGCTCCATCAAGGCGCAGGGCAGCGTCGGCCTGTCGTCGGAGGCCGGCTTCCCCATCAACCTAAACGCGAGCTTCGATAATGCGCAACTCGCCAAGAGCAACGATCTCAGCGCCACTACCACCGGCCAGCTCAAGATCGTTCATGACAAAAACGGCGGCTCGATCAGCGGCAACCTGACGATTCCCGAGGCACGTTATCAGATCGTCCGAGAGGGCCAGGCCGACGTGCCCCAGCTCGACGGCGTGCACCGCAAGGGCCAGCCGACCGCAGAGCAGCAACGCCAGCAGCAACAGGCGCAATCGATCGGCGTGTTCAAGCTCAATGTCCGCCTCAGCGCCGATAACCAGCTATTCGTCCAGGGCATGGGCCTCGATTCTGAGTGGCGGAGCAACCTGCGTATTGGCGGCACCACCACCGCGCCGATCGTCACCGGCACGGCAAACGTGGTGCGCGGGACGTACTCATTCGCCGGCAAGCGCTTCACGCTTGATCGCGGCATCATCCATTTCGAGGGCGGGCCGCTCAGCGATCCGTCGCTCGACATCTCGGCCTCGACGACGGTCAACGACATCAAGGCGGTGATCAACATCACCGGAACTGGCCAGCATCCCCAGGTCGAGTTCACCTCCGATCCTGCCTTGCCGCAGGACGAAGTGCTGAGCCGGCTGTTGTTTGGCAGCGATCCGTCGAACCTGTCGGCGATCCAGGCGGTCCAGCTTGCGGCCGCGCTCAACTCGCTGCGCGGTTCGGGCGGCGGGCTCAACCCGCTTGGCAAGCTCAGGTCGGCGACTGGTATCGACCGGCTGGAAATCCTTGGCGCCGACCAGACGACGGGTCGTGGCACCGCGGTCGCGGCCGGCAAGTACATCACCAACAATATCTACGTGCAGATCATCACCGACGCGCGCGGCTATACCGCGACGCAGCTTGAAATCTCGCTGACCAAGGCGCTGAGCGTGCTGACGCAAGCCGGCTCGTTCGGCGGATCGAGCGCCAGCATCCAGTACAAGAAGGATTATTGAGGGTAGGCTTGGCGCTTCTTTGACCAGTTGCGCGATTTGAGACGGCAGAGGCTCTCCCTGTCACAAAAGTGAAACGCAAGAGTCACACAATCGTCCCCGCCGCCGCCTAGGCGCCGGTGAGCTTCACGAGGGAGATTCGCGTGACCAAGACGGCTTTTGCCATTCCGCTGCTGGCGCTGGCGCTCGCAGGGTGCCACGGCGGGACCGCCGGCAACACCGACACGGCCAATAGCGCTGCTGGGAGTACGGCGGTGACAGGCGCGGGCTCGACCTTCATTTATCCGGTGCTGTCGGCATGGGCGTCGGACTATAGCAAGGCGACCGGCGTCAACATAAATTACCAGTCGATCGGTTCTGGTGGCGGTATCGCCCAGATCAAGGCGAACACCGTCGATTTCGGCGCGACCGACAAGCCGCTCGATCCCAAGGAGCTCGCCGACAGCGGGCTGGCCCAGTTCCCCGCGGTGATCGGCGGAATCGTGCCGGTGGTTCACATCAGCGGCATTGATGCCGGCAAGCTCAAGCTGAGCGGTCCGGTGCTCGCCGACATCTATCTCGGCAAGGTCAAGAAATGGAACGATCCCGAGATCACCGCGCTCAACCCGGGCGTGACGTTGCCCGCCGCGTCGATCGCGGTGGTGCACCGGTCGGACGGCTCGGGCACGACCTTCAACTGGACGCATTACCTCGGCCAAGTCAGCCCGCAGTGGAAGGCGGGGCCGGGTGAGGGCACCTCGGTCGCTTGGCCGACCGGCATCGGCGGCAAGGGCAATGAGGGCGTCGCGGCCTATGTCGACCAGGTACCGAACTCGATCGGTTACGTCGAATATGCCTATGTCATCCAGAACAAGATGACCTGGGCGTCGGTCCAGAACGCCGCGGGCAATTACGTCGCGCCGAGCACCGACAGCTTCCAGGCCGCTGCCGCCAGCGCCGATTGGGACAAGGCGCAGGACTTCGATCTGGTGATGACCAACGCGCCCGGCGCGCAGGCCTATCCGATCACCGCCACCACCTTCGTGCGGGTCCACAAGCAACCCAAGAACGAGGCGAGCACCCAGGCGGCGCTCAAGTTCTTCGAATGGTCGTTCGCTAAGGGACAGTCACAGGCCGAGAAGCTCGACTACGTACCGCTGCCAAAGCCGCTGGTCGACAAGATCGACGCCTACCTCGCCGCCAACGTCAAGTAATGGCGACGATCGCGCCCGCCCGGCAGCGCGCGGCCACTTCTCCGGCGGAGACGATCTTCGGGATCGTCACCGCGGGGGCGGCGTGGCTGGTGCTGATCGCCCTCGTCGCGGTCGCCATGTCGATGGCGTGGGGGGGGCGGCTGGCTTTCCAGACCTTCGGTTTCCACTTCATCACCAGCAAGGACTGGGATGTCGTCAACGGCCAATTCGGCGCGCTGGTCGCGATCTACGGCACCTTGGTCAGCTCGGTGATCGCACTGATCATCGCCGTACCCGTCAGCATCGGCATCGCCTTGTTCCTGACCGATATCGCGCCCGGCTGGTCGCGGCGGCCGATCGCGGTCGCGATCGAGCTGCTCGCCGCGATCCCAAGCATCATCTACGGCATGTGGGGCCTATTCGTCTTCGCGCCCTTCATGGCCAATCACATAGAGCCGTGGCTCAACGATCATCTTGGCCCGCTACCTGTGATCGGCGCGCTATTCTCGGGCCCGCCGATCGGTATCGGGATGCTGAGCGCCGGCATCGTGCTCGGCGTGATGGTCATTCCGTTCATCGCCGCGGTGGCGCGAGACGTGTTCAGCGCGGTACCTACGGCGCTGCGTGAATCGGCGGTGGCGCTCGGCGCGACACGCTGGGAGATCCTTCACCGCGTCACCTTGCCCTACACCCGCTCGGCGGTGATCGGCGCGATCTTTCTCGGCCTCGGTCGCGCGCTCGGCGAGACGATGGCGGTGACCTTCGTACTCGGCAATGCGCACGACCTGTCAGCGTCGCTGCTGATGCCGGGAAATTCTATCGCCGCGGCGATCGCCAACGAATTCACCGAGGCGGATACCGCGCTCTATCGTTCGTCGTTGATCGCGCTCGCCTTCCTCTTATTCATCATCACGCTCATCGTGCTGACGATAGCCAAGCTGATGCTCTTGCGTATCAACCGGACCATGGGGCGGACTCACTGACATGAACCGCATTGTCCGCCGCCGCCGCATTTCTGATGCGATCGCCCTGTTTTTTGCGGGACTTGCCACGTTATTTGGCCTGTTCTTCCTCGCCTGGATCCTGTGGACCACGGTGAAGAATGGCGCTGCCGCGCTGACCCCGTCGCTGGTCACCGAGATGACGCCGCCGCCCGGCGCCAGCGGCGGCCTCGCGAACGCACTCTACGGCAGCGCCGTGATGGTTGCGCTCGCGATCGTGATCGGCACGCCAATCGGCATTGCCGCCGGCACGTACCTTGCCGAGCACGGCCGCCACACCAAGCTTGCCGCCGCGGTGCGTTTCGTGAACGACATCTTGCTGAGCGCACCGTCAATCGTGCTTGGCTTGTTTATCTACGAGCTGGTCGTCGCGCCGAGCGGTCATTTCTCCGGCTGGGCCGGCGCCCTGGCGCTGGCGCTGATCCTAATTCCCGTCGTGGTGCGCACCAGCGACGAGGCGCTACGCCTAGTGCCCGACCGGATGCGCGAGGCAGCTTTCGCACTCGGGCTGCCTCGCTGGAAGGTTTCGGCGCGCGTGCTTTTCCGTGCGGCGATGAACGGCATCGTCACGGGTATCCTGCTCGGCGTGGCGCGGATCAGCGGCGAAACGGCGCCCTTGCTCTTCACCGCGCTCAACAACCAGTTCTGGAGCGCCAGCCTCAACCAACCGCTGGCCAACGTGCCTGTGGTGATCTTCCAATACGCGATGAGCCCATATGAACAATGGCACGCGCTGGCCTGGGCGGGGGCGCTGGTGCTCACCGCGTTCGTGCTGGGGCTCAGCCTGCTCGTCCGCCTGTTCGCGCGGACCCGGGGGAAATGATGA
>Ga0164242_10001809_pt1 | contig 25080 bp, 22 predicted proteins | sample OricomgcompostMG_FD_108783 | JGI IMG/M metagenome (GOLD analysis project Ga0164242, IMG submission 108783) | Miracle-Growth compost microbial communities from Emeryville, California, USA - Original compost - Miracle growth compost (MG) ...
ATGCTCGGCAAGGTGCCGGGCAACATCGAGGCGATCCGCCCGATGAAGGATGGCGTGATCGCCGACTTCACCGTCACCGAGCAGATGCTCAAGCAGTTCATCCGCATGGTGCATGACACCAAGCTGTTCAAACCTTCGCCGCGCATCATCATCTGTGTGCCTTGCGGTTCGACCCAGGTCGAGCGCCGCGCGATTCGTGAATCGGCGCTCGGCGCCGGCGCCGCGCAGGTCTACCTGATCGAAGAACCGATGGCGGCGGCGATCGGCGCCGGCCTGCCGGTGTCCGACGCGACCGGCTCGATGGTGGTCGACATCGGCGGCGGCACCACCGAGGTCGGCATCATTTCGCTGGGCGGCATGGTCTACAAGGGCTCGATCCGCGTCGGCGGCGACAAGTTCGACGAAGCGATCGTCAACTACATCCGCCGCAACTACGGCATGCTGATCGGCGAACAGACCGCCGAGGCGATCAAGAAAGAAATCGGTTCCGCCTTCCCGGGCTCCGAAGTGCGCGAGATGGAAGTCAAGGGCCGCAACCTGTCCGAAGGCATCCCGCGCTCGTTCACGATTTCCAGCAACGAAATCCTGGAAGCGCTGACCGATCCGCTGAACAACATCGTGTCGGCAGTGAAGAACGCGCTGGAACAGACGCCGCCGGAACTGGGCGCCGACATCGCCGAAAAAGGCATGATGCTGACCGGCGGCGGCGCGCTGCTGCGCGATCTGGATCGCCTGCTGATGGAAGAAACCGGCCTGCCGGTGATCGTCGCCGAAGATCCACTGACCTGCGTGGTGCGCGGTTCCGGCATGGCGCTGGAGCGCATGGACAAGCTCGGCTCGATCTTCTCCTACGAGTAAGCGCCGCCTGTCCATCCGGATGGAATGACATGATGCATGTCATCGACACACAAGTTTCCGCCACTTCGCTTGCATGCAGCGGCGTTGTGGCGGAATCCTCCTGCAGGCTTGCCAGGGTTTAAATGGAATACAGCCCACCACCGCTGTTCAAGCAAGGTGCTTCGGCGCGGGCAAAAGTGATCGTCTTCAGCGTGCTGGCGCTGGTGCTGCTGGTGGTCGATTCGCGCATGCGCACGCTGTCCGTCATGCGGCAGGCCATCGGCACCGCGCTGTATCCGCTGGAAGTGGTGGCGATGATGCCGCGCGACGCGATCTATTTCATCGGCGACTATTTCACCTCCCTGTCCGAGCTGAAGCGCGAGAACGCGCAGCTGCGCACCCAGCAGACGGTGGATGCGCGCGCGCTGCAGCAGGGCCAGCAACTGCAGGCCGAGAACGAGCAGCTGCGCAAGCTGCTCGGCACCAGCCAGCAGCTGCCGGTCAAGTCCGTTCTCGCCGAAATCCTGTACGACACGCGCGACGCCTTCACGCGCAAGATCGTGCTCGACCGCGGCAGCAAGCATGGCGTGGTCGCCGGCGAGCCGGTGATCGATCATGCCGGCGTGGTGGGGCAGGTGACGCGCGTGTTCCCGTTCACCTCCGAAGTGACGCTGCTGACCGACAAGGACCAGACGATACCGGTGCAGGTGGTGCGCAGCGGCCTGCGCAGCGTGACCTACGGCCGCGGCCAGTCGAACATGCTGGACCTGCGTTTCATGCCGGCCAATGCCGATATCCAGAAGGGCGACGTGCTGGTGACTTCCGGCATCGACGGCGTCTATCCGGCCGGGCTGGCGGTGGCGAAGGTGGTGCAGGTCGATGCCAGGTCGGCCGACGCCTTTGCGCACATCCTGTGCGAGCCGATCGCCGGCGTGAACCGCAACCGGCAATTGCTGATCCTGCTGACCAACGAGAATTTTCCGCCGCGTCCGGCCGATGAAGACGAGGGCAAGGACAAGAGCGGCAAGAGCGTTCCGAAACACGCGGCCAGCCGCGGCAATGCCAAGGGCGGCGAAAGCGTGCCGCCCGCTCCTTCCTCCGACAAGCCGGCGACGACACCGCGATGACGCCCAACCAGAATCCGCATTACATCCTGCTGCCGGTCAGTCCGCTGTTTATCGCGGCCAGCCTGATCGCGGGCTTTCTGCTCAATCTGCTGCCCTGGGGGCAATGGGTCGGCATTCCGGATTTCGTCGCCGTGATCCTGGTGTTCTGGAGCATCCACCAGCCGCGCAAGGTGGGCATCGGCGTCGCCTTCTTCATGGGCTTGCTGATGGATGTGCACGATGCCGCGCTGCTGGGCGAGAACGCGCTCGCGTACACGCTGCTGTCCTACTTTTCGATCATGATCCACCGCCGCGTGCTGTGGTTCCCGACCGGCACGCAAGCCCTGCATGTGCTGCCGCTGCTGCTGCTGGCGCAACTGGTGTCGCTGGTGGTGCGCCTGATGGTCGGCGGCCGCTTCCCCGGCTGGCTGTATTTCGTCGAGAGCTTCGTGTCGGCCGCGTTGTGGCCGGTGCTGACCTGGCTGCTGCTGGCGCCGCAGCGCCGCGCGATCGACCGTGACGACACGCGGCCGATCTGATGACGCACCACGCGCATCGCGCTTTCGCTAACGGGCGGGCATGACTGAATTAAAAGATACCGAACGCGAGGTTTACCAGTTCCGTGTGCGCCTGTCGGTCGCCGGCGCGGTGGTGTTGCTACTGTTTTCCTGCCTGCTGGCGCGCTTCGTCTGGCTGCAGGTCTACAAGCACGAGGATTATGTCGCGCAGGCCGAGGACAACCGCATCTCGGTGGTGCCCATCGTGCCGAACCGCGGCCTGATCCTGGACCGCAACGGCGTGGTCCTGGCGCGCAACTATTCCGCCTACACGCTGGAGATCACGCCGTCCAAGATCCGGGAGAACCTCGACGATCTGATCGATGAACTGTCCACCGTGGTCGAGATCCAGCCCAAGGATCGCAAGCGCTTCAAGAAGCTGCAGGAAGAATCGCGCAACCTCGGCAGCTCGCCGATCCGCGTGCGGCTGACCGACGAGGAAGTCGCGCGCTTCTCGGCGCAGCGTTACCGCTTTCCCGGCGTCGAAATCCAGGCGCGCCTGTTCCGCCAGTACCCGCTCGGCACCGTCGCCTCGCACGTGATCGGCTACATCGGCCGCATCAATGCGAGGGATCAGGACGAGATCGACGACAGCGACGACGCCACCAACTATCGCGGCACCGAGCACATCGGCAAGGAAGGCATAGAGAAAAGCTACGAGACGCAGCTGCACGGCACCACCGGCTACGAGGAGGTCGAAGTGTCGGCCGGCGGCCGTCCGGTGCGCACGCTGTCGCGCACGCCGGCCGTCCCCGGCGACAACCTGATCCTGTCGATCGACATCGGCTTGCAGAAGGTGGTCGAGCAGGCTTTCGGCAACCGCCGCGGCGCGCTGGTCGCGATCGAGCCGTCGACCGGCGACATTCTCGCCTACGTGTCGATGCCGAACTTCGATCCCAACCTGTTCATCGAGGGCATCGATCAGCAGAGCTGGGATGCGCTGAACAACTCGCCCGATCATCCGCTGCTGAATCGTCCGCTATCCGGCACCTATCCGCCCGGCTCGACCTACAAGCCTTTCATGGCGCTGGCGGCGCTGGAACTGGGCAAGCGCAAGCCGACCGACACGATTTTCGATCCGGGCTATTTCAATTTCGGCGGCCACAAGTTCCGCGACGACAAGGAAGGCGGTCACGGCACGGTCGACATGTACAAGGCCATCGTGCAGTCCTGCGACACGTATTTCTACATGCTGGCCAACGATCTCGGCGTCGATACCATCCATGACTTCATGAAGCCTTTCGGCTTCGGCCAGAAGACCGGCATCGACCTGCGCTACGAGCGTACCGGCGTGCTGCCGTCGACCGCGTGGAAGGCCAGCGCCTACCGGCGGCCGGAACAGAAGCGCTGGTATGCGGGCGAGACGATTTCGCTCGGCATCGGCCAGGGCTACAACGCCTTCACGCCGCTGCAGATCGCGAATGCGGTTTCCATCCTCGCCAACAACGGCGTGGTGATGAAGCCGCACCTGGTCAAGATCATCGAGAACGGCATGACGCACCAGCGCACGCTGACGGTGCCGAAGGAAAGCTATCGCATTCCGCTGAAGCAGGAAAATATCGACATCGTGAAGCACGCGATGGTCGGCGTGACGAAGGAAGGCACTTCGGCGCGCGCTTTTGCCGGCGCCGAATACGTTTCGGCGGGCAAGACCGGCACCGCGCAGGTGGTCGGCATCAAGCAGAACGAGAAATACAATGCCAAGACCACGCAGGAACGGCATCTGGATCACGCGCTGTATACCGCGTTCGCGCCGGCCGACAATCCGAAGATCGCGCTGGCGGTGATCGTGGAAAACGGCGGTTTCGGCGCGCAGTCGGCGGCGCCGATCGCGCGCGCGGCGCTCGACTACTATCTGCTCGGCAAGCTGCCGAAACCGACGGAAAAACCGCCGGCCGACCCGCAGGCAGAGGAGCCGGATTGATGCGCGCGGAAAGACAATGCTGCGGCGGGCGCCATGCGCGCCGTTTTGAGCGATGGACGGTTTCATGATGAATAAACGTTCGCTGGGCCAGATCATCCAGCCCTATCTGCAGGTGTTCGACGGCACGCTGATGCTGTTCGTCTGCCTGATCCTGATCGTCGGTTCCTTCACGCTGTATTCGGCCGGCATCGATTTCCCCGGCCGCTTCGAAGACCATCTGCGCAATATCGTGATTGCGCTGGCCGTGATGTGGATCGCCGCGCTGGTGCCGCCGCAGACGCTGATGCGCTTCGCGGTGCCGCTGTACATGCTGGGCGTGAGCCTGCTGGTCGCGGTGGCGATGTTCGGCCTGATCAAGAACGGCGCGCGGCGCTGGCTCAATGTCGGCGTCATCATCCAGCCGTCCGAGATCATGAAGATCGCGATGCCGATGATGCTGGCCTGGTTCTTCCAGAAGCGCGAGGGGCTGACCAACTGGCGCGAGTTCGCGATCGCAGGCCTGCTGCTGATCGTGCCGGTCGGCCTCATCATGCGCCAGCCCGATCTCGGCACTTCGCTGCTGGTGCTGGCCGCGGGTTTCTACGTGATCTTCCTGGCCGGGCTGTCGTGGAAGGTGATCGTCGCCGGCATCATTGCCGCCGGCGCCAGCATGCCGGTGGTATGGCACATGCTGCACGACTACCAGCGCGCGCGCGTGCTGACGCTGATCGATCCGACCACCGATCCGCTCGGCAAGGGTTTCCACATCATCCAGTCGACGATTGCGATCGGCTCCGGCGGCATTACCGGCAAGGGCTGGCTGCACGGCACGCAGGCGCATCTGGAATTCATTCCCGAACGCACCACCGACTTCATCTTCGCGGTGTTCTCGGAAGAGTTCGGCCTGATCGGCAATTGTGTGCTGCTGGTGCTGTATCTGCTGCTGATCGGCCGCGGCATGGTGATCGCAGCCAATGCGCCGACGCTGTTCACGCGGCTGCTGGCCGGCGCCATCACGCTGATCTTCTTTACCTATGCCTTCGTGAACATGGGCATGGTCAGTGGTATTCTGCCGGTGGTCGGCGTGCCGCTGCCCTTCGTCAGCTACGGCGGCACCGCGTTCATGATGCTGGGACTGGGCGCCGGCATCCTGATGAGCGTGCAGCGCCACCGCAAGCTGATGCAGAGCTGAGACCCGCGGCCGGCTTGCATCGGGAATGAGAATCGGACAGAGAATCAAACCAGAGAATCAGACCAGGAGCCAGCGTATGCAATTGCGCCAGCAACACCGGCAATGCTTGTTGACCATTTTGTGCGCGCTGGGTTTGGCCGCTTGCAGCAGCCTGCCGAACAACGGCACGCCGAACGCTCCATCTGCATCGTCCAGGACTTCTTCCAACTATCCGGCGCTGCCGCCCGCCGGTTCCGGCCGCGGCGGCTATTATCTCGATGACGGTCCGGGCGACAATATTCCGGACGGACTGGAGAACGTGCCGGACGCAGTGCCGAAGGTCGAACCGTATGCGAGGCGCGGCAACAGCCCGTACACGGTGTTCGGCGTGCGCTACGTGCCCATCGTCGACGACAAGCCGTACAAGCAGCGCGGCTACGGCAGCTGGTACGGCAAGAAATTCCACGGGCAGAAGACTTCGTCAGGCGAGCTGTACGACATGTACAAGATGACGGCGGCGTCGCCGGTGCTGCCGATTCCTTCCTATGCGCGCGTCACCAATCTGAGCAACGGCAGGCAGGTGATCGTGCGCATCAACGACCGCGGCCCGTTCCGCTCGAACCGCATCATCGACCTGTCGTACACGGCGGCGCTGAAGCTCGGTTACATCGGCCACGGCAGCGCCGAACTGGAAGTGGAGCGCCTGCTGCCTTCCGATATCGAACAGATCCAGGCAGCCGCCAAGGGCAAGGCGCTGGCGGCATCTGCCGCACCGGCTGCGCCGGCATCCGATGAAGTCGGCATGCCTTCGGTCGACGTTGCCTCGCTTGCTCCGGTGCCGCTGCCGGCGGCCGCGTCGTCATCGCCGGCAACGCCGGCAGCGGGTTTCTATCTGCAGTTCGGCGCGTATACGCAGATGGCGAACGCGGAAGCGGTGCGCGCGCGGCTGGCGCAAACCTTCGGCAGCAGCCTGCCGCCGCTGACGGTGGAACCGTCGAGCAATCTGTTCCGCATCTATAGCGGTCCCTTTGCCAGCCGTGAAGAAGCGAGCAGCGCGGCCTCGCAGGTGCAGCAAGCCGGCGCCAGCAAACCCTTCATCGTGCAGCGCTAGCCCTTGCCTGCCTTGAGCCGCAATGCGCGCTCGTACAGCGCATTCTTCTTGCGGCCGGTGATCTGCGCGGCCAGGCCGGCGGCTTGCTTGACCGGACACTCTTCCAGCAAAACCGACAGAATGCGATCGGCTTCGGCGTCGTGTTCTTCATCCTTGCTCGCCGCGCCTTCCAGCAGCAACACGAACTCGCCCTTCTGCCGGTGCACGTCGCCGGCGAGCCAGGCGTTCGCCTCGGACAGCGCGCAGCGATGGATTTCCTCGAACAGCTTGGTCAATTCGCGTGCGAACACGATCTGGCGCGTCGGCTCGAAAATCGCTGTCAGCGCCGCGACGGTGTCGGCGATGCGATGCGGCGCTTCATAGAACACCAGCGTTGCCGTGCCCGATTGCAAGCCTTTCAGCACGCTGTCGCGCTGACCTGCCTTCGCAGGAAGAAAGCCGACGAAATGAAATTGATCCTGCACCAGCCCGCTCGCCGACAGGGCCGCCAGCGCAGCCGAAGCGCCGGGCAAGGGCGTCACCCGCAGGCCGGCATTGCGCACCGCGTCGACGATGCGCGCGCCGGGATCGGACACCGCCGGCGTGCCGGCATCGGACACCAGCGCAATGCGTTCGCCGGCCTGCAGGCGCGCGATCAGCCGCGCGGCCGCTTCGCGCTCGTTGTGCTGATGCGCGGCGATCAGCGGCTTGCTCAAGCCGTAGCGCTGCAGCAGCTGCGCGGTATTGCGCGTGTCTTCGCAAGCGATCGCATCGACGCAGGACAATACATGCAGCGCGCGCAGCGAAATATCGCCGACGTTCCCGATCGGTGTGGCGACCACATATAATGTGGCCGGTGGATAGGTCTGCTGCGCGAGATCCTGCAGCACATTGCGAGCAAGCGTCGGCGTCGCGGACCAATCATCGGTAGCTTGCGTCATGGGAGAATCGAATGTCGAAAAAAGTAATCGGAAGATGGGTGCTGATCGTTGCCGCGGTGTTCAGCCTGAACGCCTGCACCAGCATAGATTTGAACGAACCCGCTCCGGTGGTCGACAGTGTACCCGCGAAACCGGTGCGCAGCGCGCCGGCGCCGGCAGCGGCTCCTGAAGCGGCACCTTCGGCGCCGTCGCAAGCCAATGGCGCCACGGTGGCGGAGCCCGTCAGCATTCCGGAAGTCAGCCCGAGCGCGCCGCAGGCTTCCGTCCGCATCGCGCTGCTGCTGCCGGGCCGCATGCTGGTGCAGGTATCGGACGCGGTGCGCGCCGGCTTCATGGCGGCGCATGCGCAGCAGCCGGACAATATCGTCGTCACCGCGATCGACACCAGCGATGCGCCGGAAGACGTGCTGGCCGGCTATCAGCAGGCGGTGCAGGACAACGACATCGTGGTCGGACCGCTGACGCGCAGCGGCGCGGTCGCAATCGTGCAGCAGCATGCGGTCAGCAAACCGACCATCGCGCTGACGCAGCTGAACGCGGTGGGCGAGCCGGAAATCACGACGCCCGCCAACATGCTGCCCATCGGCCTGTCGCTCGAGGACGAGGCACGCCAGATCGCGAACTGGACAGGCAGGAAGGGCGCGAGCGCCTTCGTGGTCTCGACCAGCTCCGCCTGGCAGCGCCGCGTCGCCGGCGCCTTCGCAATGCAGTGGCGCAGCCGCGGGCTCGAAGCCGACCTGCTGCAGCTGAGTCAGACCGACGGCTATTTCGACGCCAACAGCCTGCTGCAGCTGAAGAAGCGCCTGCAGACCGACAAGCCCTCGCTGCTGTTCGTCGCGCTCGACGCGGCGCAGGCGATGCAGCTGCGCGCGGCGATCGGCAACGAGGTCGAGATGGTCGGCACGTCGCAGCTGAATCCGCTGACGCTGGAGAGCTGGCCCACGGCCGAACCGATGACGACGATGAACGGCGTGCGTCTGGTCGACATTCCCTGGCAATTGCAGCCGGATCACGCGGCGGTGATGGCTTACCCGCGCCAGGCGCAGGACGCCGCGCAGCGCCGCAATGCCGATCTCGAGCGCCTGTACGCGCTCGGCATCGACGCCTATCGCGTCGCGCGCAACGTCGCCGCGCAGCAGACCGACTTCAAGCTCGACGGCGTGACCGGCAATCTCGACATCCATTTTGGCGAGGGCGCGCCGAAGTTCGAACGCAGCGAGCAGCCGGCGATCTACCGCGACGGCAAGGTGCAGCTGCTGAATGCGCAATAGCCGATGGGCGCGCCCGCCTTCCTGCGACGGACTGCAAGACAGCTCATCGGTCAGGTCGGCGAGGATGCGGCGCTGGTCCGGCTGCGGCAACACGGACTGGCGCTGGTCGAGCGCAATTTCCGCTGCAAGGGCGGCGAGATCGATCTGATCATGCGGGACGGCGACGCGCTGGTCTTCGTCGAAGTGCGCAAGCGCGCCGACGCGATGCACGGCGGCGCCGCCGCCAGCGTCACGCCGGCCAAGCAGAAGCGATTGATCGTCGCCGCGCAGCATTACCTGCAGCGCTATCGGATGCCGCCGGCCTGCCGCTTCGACGTGATCGCGATCGACGGCGACGACCTGGTCTGGCTGAAGAATGCGATCGAGCAGTAAATTCCAACAGCGCCGTCGGCGCGGCGAGACGGCAGAAGCCCTGCTCTATAATCCCGCATCATGATCAAATCACGCATCCTCAGCCACTTTCAGGAAAGCGCCGAACTGAAAGCGCGCGCCGCTTCCGAACTGGCGCAACCGATCGAGCAGGCGGTGGAACTAATGTTCGCCGCCTTGTCTAACGGCAACAAGATTCTTGCCTGCGGCAACAGCGGCTCGGCTGCCGCATGCCAGCACTTCGCTTCGCAACTGGTCGGACGCTTCGAGCGCGAGCGCCTGCCCTTGCCGGCGATGGCCTTGTCGACCGATACCGCGATCCTGACCGCGATCGGAAACGACTACAGCTTTCAGGAAATCTTCAGCAAGCAGGTGCAGGCTTTCGGCCAGCCCGGCGATATGCTGCTGGCCTTGTCGACCTCCGGCCGTTCCGCGAACGTGACTGCCGCAATCGAGGCGGCGCTGGAGCGCGACATGCGCGTGGTGGCATTGACGGGCAAGGGCGGCGGCAATATCGGCCGCATGATTACCGACGCGGATGTGCACATCTGCGTTCCGCACGACCGTACTTCCCGCATCCGGGAAGTGCATCTTTTAACGCTGCATTGTCTATGCGACGGCATTGACCTTGCGCTATTTGGAGGAGAAGAGAATGAGTAAACCGCGCCAGTACCCGAGCGCTCGTCAACTCGCGGCGCGCGCGCTGCTGTGCGGCGTCGCCGCGCTGAGCCTGCAGGGCTGCTTCGGCTTCGTCGCCGCCGGCGCCGTGATGGGCACGCTCGCCGCGACCGACCGCCGCACGCTGGGCGCGCAGACCGAAGACAAGGCGATCCTGGTAAAGGCGGAGACGCGGATTCCGCAAATCGTCGGTGACGCGGGCCATGTCAACACGACCAGCTTCAACCGCAAGGTGCTGCTGACCGGCGAAGTGCGCGACGAAGCGATGAAGGCGGCGGTCGAGCGCGAAGTACTGGGCATCCAGAACGTGGAGTCGGTGGTCAACGAGCTTGCGATCATGTCGCCGTCCAGCCTGAGCTCGCGTTCCAACGACGCCTTCATCACCGGCAAGGTCAAGGCTTCCTTCGTCGACAACAAGACGCTGGCGGCGAATGCGATCAAGGTCGTCACCGAGCGCGGCGACGTCTACCTGATGGGCCGCGTCACGCAGAACGAAGGCAATCTGGCGGCCGAAATCGCGCGCGGCGTGTCGGGCGTGAACCGCGTGGTGAAGGTGTTCGAATACATCAGCGACGAGGAATATCGTCGGCTGAGCACCACGCCGGACAACGGCCAGCAGAGCCGCTGAGCGGCCGTCTCCCGGCAAAGGCCGCGCGATGCCAGCGCGGCCTTTTTTCTTGCCTGCGCCATATCGGGCGACCTGTCTATAATAGGCAAACCTTCGCTTACGGTCGGTCTTTCATCATGCAAACATCCGCCGCTGCTCCCCGACGTCTCTGGCCGAAAATCGCCGCTGCATTGATCGTGCTGGCGCTGGCCGTGATCGGCTACTGTTCCGTCTTCAAGCACGACACGATGCCCGACGTCACCTTCATCGATCTGCAGGGCAGGAAAATCACTACGCAGGATTTGCGCGGCAAGGTGGTGATGATCAATTTCTGGGCGACTTCGTGCACGACCTGCGTGAAGGAAATGCCGCAGATGGTCGACACCTACAACAAGTACAAGGCGCAGGGCCTGGAATATGTGGCGGTGGCGATGTCCTACGATCCGCCGAACTACGTGCTGAATTACACCGAGACGCGCAAGCTGCCGTTCACGGTGGCACTCGATCCGCAAGGCAGCATCGCCAAATCCTTCGGCAACGTGCAGCTGACGCCGACCACCTTCGTCGTCGACAAAAAGGGCGAGATCATCAAACTCTATGTCGGCGAGCCGGAGTTCGCTTCGCTGCACCGGCTGCTGGAAAAGGCGCTCGCCGCTGCCTGAGTCAGGTCGCCATCCGGCCGCCGCTCGCTCTCTCGATTCCCGCCAGATCGCGCCAGCTCCGCACTTCGCTGAAGCGGGCGTCCTCCAACAAGGCGCGCACCGCTTGCGCCTGATCGTAACCATGTTCCACTAGCAGCCGTCCGCCGCCGTTCAAGTGCCGCATTGCCTGCGCGACGATGATGCGCAAGGCCGACAGGCCATCCGCATGATCGGTCAGCGCATCGATCGGCTCGAAGCGCAGATCGCCTTCCGCCAGATGGCGGTCGCCGGCCGTGATGTAAGGCGGATTGGAGACGATCAGATCGAAGCGCTGCTCGTCGATCGCCGCATACCAGTCGCTCTGCAGAAAGCGGACGTTGACGCGATGGCGCTCGGCATTGCGCCGCGCGACCTGCAGCGCAGCCGCGCTGGCATCCAGCGCCCACACCTCGGCATCGAGGCGCGCATGCGCGATCGCGATCGCAATCGCGCCGGAGCCGGTGCCCATGTCGAGCACGCGCGCATTCGGCGGCAAATCCTGCAATGCCAGTTCCACCAGCAATTCTGTCTCCGGCCGCGGAATCAGCACGGCGGGATCGACCTGCAGCATCAAGCCATGGAATTCGCGCTCGCCGATCAGATAGGCGATCGGTTCGCCGGCGATGCGCCGTGCGCACAAATCATTCAGCTGCTGCGCTTCGGCGCTGCTCAGCAGGCGGCCCGATTGCGTGATCGTCTGCACGCGCGTCAGCCGCGTCACGTGTTCGAGCAGCATGCGCAGTTCCAGCGGCGGCAGCGGCACGCGCCGGCCGCGCAGCGCCGCGTCTATCGATTCGCCGGGCTGGAACATCGATCGGAAGTCAGCGGCGCCGGAAGGCGGCAAACAGCAGCGCGATCGTCAGGATCAGGAACCAGATCAGCGCCCATTGCGGGATCGAGAGGCCGAAGATCGGCGCGTACTCGGTGGTGCACAGACCGTCGGCCCGGAACAGGAAAGGTAGCGCCTTGGCGATGAAGATCTTGTTCAACGCGGTTTCCATCGGATCGATGCCGCAGGACACGGTCGGATGCGCCTTGATGTAGACGTGCCAGCAGGCGACGCCGGCGCCGGCCAGCGAGCACAGCGCGGCCAGAATCGCGCCGGGTTTCAGCGCACCTTTCGGCAGGAAGGCGGTGATCAGGCTGATGAGCGCCACCGCGCTGAACGCATAGCGCTGGATCACGCACAGCGGGCAGGGCAGCATGTTCTCGACATGCTGCAGGTAAAGTCCCGTGCCCAGCAGCGCCAGCGCGATGAAGGCGACCGCGAGCAGGATCGATTTGGCTTGGTTCATGACGGTCCTTGGAAAAATACGGCAGCAGAAGCCTACCGCGAAATTGTTCAATCCGCTTCGGCCAGCGAGGCCAGCAGCTCGGCCTGATGTTCCGCCGCCAGCGCATTCGTCAGTTCGGTCAAATCGCCGTCCATGATGAAGTCCAGCTTGTACAGCGTCAGGTTGATGCGGTGATCGGTCATGCGGCCCTGCGGGAAATTGTAGGTGCGGATACGCTCGCTGCGGTCGCCGGAACCGATCAGCGACTTGCGCGTCGCCGCTTCCTTGGCCTGCTGTTCGCGCAGCTGTACATCCTTGATGCGCGCGGCGAGCACCTTCATCGCCGAGGCCTTGTTCTTGTGCTGGCTGCGATCGTCCTGGCATTCGACCACGATGCCGCTCGGGATGTGCGTGATGCGCACCGCGGAATCGGTCTTGTTGATGTGCTGGCCGCCGGCACCGGACGCGCGGAAGGTATCGATGCGCAGATCGGCCGGGTTGATGTCCACGTCTTCGACCTCGTCGGCTTCCGGCATCACGGCCACCGTGCAGGCCGAGGTGTGGATGCGGCCCTGGGTTTCGGTGACCGGCACGCGCTGCACGCGGTGGCCGCCGGATTCGAATTTCAGTTTCGAGTAGGCGCCGTGGCCGATGATGCGCGCGATCACTTCGCGATAGCCGCCCAGCTCGGACTCGGAAGCGGAAACGATCTCGACCTGCCAGCGATTGCGTTCGGCAAAGCGCGTGTACATGCGCAGCAGGTCGCCGGCGAACAGCGCCGATTCGTCGCCGCCGGTGCCGGCGCGGATTTCGAGGAAGATGTTGCGCTCGTCGTTCGGATCTTTCGGCAGCAGCATCTTCTGCAAATCGATTTCAAGCTGCGCCATGCGCGCTTTCGCGTCCGCCATTTCTTCCTGCGCGAACTCCTTCATCTCCGGATCGGACTGCATGTCCTGCGCCGCCTGCACATCCTTGTCGGCCTGCACGTAATCCCGATACAGCGCGACCAGCGGACCGAGTTCCGCATGTTCGCGCGTCAGCTTGCGATAGTTGTCGATGTCGGCCGCGACGTTTTCCTGCGTCAGCAGCATGTTGACTTCGTCCAGCCTTTCGGTCAGCTGGTCGAGCTTGGCAAGCATGGAAGGTTTCATTGGATTCTTTTCGATTCGATCGGGAGCGGGCGCGCGCACAAACGGCGCGAGCGGAGGCGGGCAGCGGCAAAGCCGCTAGCGCTTGGTGCGGAACAGTTGCGGCAGCAGCGTGGCGAGGCGCGCGCGTTCGTCGCCCTGCGCGTTGTGCAGCGCCTGCTGCGGGCCGTGCAGGAATTTGGCGGTCAGGCCTTTCGACAGCGCTTCCAGCACTGCGTCGATGTCTTCGCCTTTTGCCAGCAGTCTGCGCGCGCGTTCGAGTTCGGCCACGCGCATCGCTTCGCTGGAATCCTGCAAGTCCTGGATCACCGGCACCACGGCGCGCGCGTCGACCCAGTGCATGAAGGATTGCACGCGATTTTCGATGATGGCTTCCGCCTGCGCGACGGCGGCCTGGCGGTTTTCCATGCCGGTTCGCACGAAGACGCCGAGGTCGTCCACCGTGTACAGGAAAGCATCGTTGAGGCGGCCGACTTCTTCCTCGATGTCGCGCGGCACAGCCAGATCGACCATGAACATCGGTTTGTGGCGGCGCGCCTTGATCGCGCGCTCCACCATGCCGAGGCCGATGATGGGCAGCGAGGAGGCGGTCGACGAAATCACGATGTCGTAGTGCGCGAGGCGTTCCGGCAGTTCGGCCAGGCGGATGGCATGCGCGTTGAAGCGATGCGCCAGCGTTTCGCCGCGCTCCAGCGTGCGGTTGGCGATCGTCAGCGATTTCGGATTTTGCGCGGCGAAGTGCGTGGCGCACAGTTCGATCATTTCGCCGGCGCCGATGAACAGCACGTTCTGCTCCGACAGCTTGTCGAAGATGCGCTGCGACAGCTGCACGGCGGCGGCCGCCATCGACACGCTGTGCGCGCCGATCTCGGTGGTGCTGCGCACTTCCTTCGCGACGGCGAAGGTGCGCTGAAACATCTGGTGCAGATAGGTGCCGAGTCCGCCGGCCGCGTCGGCCCGGCGCACCGCATCCTTCATCTGCCCGAGGATTTGCGGTTCGCCCAGCACCATCGAATCGAGTCCGGACGCGACGCGGAATGCATGGCGCACCGCGTTATCCTGCGGCAGCGCGTACAGGTAGGGACGCAGTTCCGCATACGGCAGCTTGTGATAGTCGGCGAGAAAATGCGCGGTGATGTCGATCGCCGCCTGGATGCCGCCTTCCAGGTGGCTGGCGGCGTACAGCTCGGTGCGGTTGCAGGTCGAGAGGATCGCTGCTTCGTCGCTGAAATTGGTCGAGCCGCCGCGCGCGAACCACGTGCGGGCCGACGCCACCGCCTGCCCGAGCTGGTCGCCGGGGAAGGCGACTTTTTCGCGCAGCGAGAGCGGTGCGGTCGTATGGTTGAGGCCGACGGCAAGCAGTTGCATTGATGGCAAATATGCGGCGATGGATCAGCTTTGCATTATAGCCCTCTTGCCTGGCCGCAGCGGAGGCTAGGCCGCGGGCGCGACGTGGATGGCCGGCACGCTCAGCGTGAAGGTCGTGCCTTCGCCGACCGCGCTGCTGAAATGGATCTCGCCATTGTGGCGCTCGATCACGGTCTTGACGAATACCAGGCCGAGGCCGACGCCTTCATGGCGCGGCTGCCTCGGCGATTCGACGCGGCGGAAACGCTGGAACAGCCGCGCCTGATCGGCCGGCGCGATGCCGTAACCGTGATCCTGGATGCGGCACACGACATGGCGCGCGCCTTCGTGCTGCTCGGCCCACACCGAGCACGCGATCGCGGTGTTCTCGGGGCTGTAGTTGATCGCGTTCGACAGCAGGTTGGTCAGCACGCGCGTCATCAGCGTGCGGTCCACCTTGACCCAGTAATCGCCTTCGTCGACCTTGACCGAGATCGCGATGTGCTTGGCGGTGACCAGCGACCACATTTCGTCGGTCGCATCCAGCAGCAGGTCCTGGAAATCGACTTCCTCCAGCCGGTATTCGTGCGACTCGGCGCGCGCCAGCTGCACGAAGTTGTCGGCCAGGCCCAGCGTCTTGCGCGAAGCCTTCTCGATGCGGGCAAACAATTCCTCCTGCGGCAGGGCCGACGACGGATCGTGCTGCAGCTCGAGCAGCGCCAGGATGGACGCCTGCGGCGCGCGCATGTCGTGCGACAGGAAGCGCAGCGTCTCGTCGCGGCTGCGCTCGGCGGCACGGATCGGCGAAATGTCGATGATGCTGACGATCCAGCCCGTCAGCTGCGTGCTCGCCGAATGGCAGGGCGCGCTTTTCACCAGCAGGTCGCGTCCGTTGCGATCCTGCACCGCCACGCCGTCTGTCAGCGCGTTCACGCATTCGACCTCGAGCAGGTCGGCCCATTTGAAGGAGGGATTGCCGGCGGCGTTCATCGGCTGCGGCGATTTCAGATGCGACAGCAGATCGAGCACCGACATGTCGCGCACATCGTGCAGCCCGCTGACGCGGAAATAGTCGTCGGCATGCTTGTTGGCGAGCAGGATGCGGCCGTCCGTCTTCGTGACCAGCGTGATGTCGGGCAGGCTGTCGAGGCTGTCCGAGACGAAGCGCCGCAGATCGCGCACGCGCCGCGCGGCATTTTTCATCGCGGTGATGCGCTGGTCGAGGATGTCGGTCATTTCGTCGGCGCGGCGCGGTTCTTCCGGCAGCAGATGCGGTTCGCGATCGAGGCGGGTGAATTCCTGGCCGAGATAGGTGATTGCCGCTTCCAGCCGGCGCCAGCTCCACAAGGGGTAGGAAATCGCCAGCATGATCATCGCTGCCGAAGGCGGCAGCCAGACGCCCCAGCGCAGGCTGAAGTAGCTGCCGAACAGAACCGCCATCATCCATCCTGCCAGCGCAAGCAGCGACAGGCGCGGCGACAGCCACAGATAACCGATCATTGCCAGCATCACCGGCAGCGCGGTGAACAGCGCGGTCATCCAGCGCGGCGCGAAGTAGATGCTTTTGCCCTCGATCAGGCCGGACAGGATTTGCGCATGAATCTCGATGCCGGGCATCGCGCCGGAAGAGCCGGAAACCGGCGTCGGATACGAATCGGCCATGCCGAGCGCGGTGGCGCCGATCAGCACGTATTTGTCGGTGAAGAATTCGTCCGGCACTTCGCCGCGCAGCACCGATACGTAAGGCACCGAACGGAAGTGGCCGATGCCGCCGCTGTACGCGATATGCATCTGGTCGGCGCGCTGCCAGCGGTCGCTGCCCGAGAAGCGCGTCTGCGCGGCTTCCTTCCCCGGCGTCGGCAGTGCGCGGTCCGGATCGCCGGTTGCCAGCACCGCGGCCGCGAAATGCGGCCACCACACGCCTTTCTGGCCTTCGTGCAGGAACACGCTGCGCACCACGCCGTCGCTGTCATGTTCGAGATTGATGTGGCCGAGCGCATGCGCTGCCCGCGCCAGCGCCGGCACCGGCAGCGCGACGGTCAGGCCCTGCCCCGCATTCGTCATCGCGACCGGCAGCACGGTGCGGCCGTTTTGCGCGATCGCCTCCGCCAGCAGCGCGTCGCCCGAGCGCGTTTCGTTCGGCTGCAGCGCTTGCGCTTCGGACAGGATGACGTCCAGGCCGATCGCGCGCGGCCTTGCATGATTGAGCCGCCGTATCAGTTGCGCGTGCAGATTGCGCGACCACGGCCAGCGGCCGAGTTGCGACAGGCTGTAGTCGTCGATCGCGACGATGATGATGTCGTCGCGCATCGGCCGCTGATGCGCGGACATGAACAGATCGTAGCGCGACTGGTCGAGCCGGCCGAGGCCGTTCTGCCATCCGAGCACGAGCGCGGCGACCAGCATGCCGACGAACAGCACCAGCCATTCGCGCAGCGTCAGCCGGCGCACCAGGGGAGAAAGCCAGCGCCGTTTCATCAGGAGATCAGAGGCATGGGAGCAGGCAGTCTAGCGCACTGCGCTGTGGGCTTCCTTCGATGGCGCCGGACGGCCGTCGTTGATGATCCATTGATCGGTCACGATCAGCGTTTGCGCGAGCGAGAACGGGCTGGTGCTGCCGTCCGCATTGACGCGCTGCACGCGCGCGAAATAGGTGCCGAAGGACGGGCGCGGGAAACGCGCTTCCGTGCCCGTCACCGTCGTCGTGAACTGCAGCCAGCTGAAATCGGCATCGCGCGCGATCTGCACCTTGTATTTCTGTTCGCGCGAGCCGTTCCACTGCAGAACCATTTCCCTGCTGTCGCTGCGCACCACGGCAGGCGCCGTAGGCAGGCCGGAGGCGGCGGACAGGGTCTGGTTGCGTATGGCGGCAGCGTATACCGCGGGCAGGCCTTCGAGGCCGAAGCGGTCGATGGCCGACACGCGCACGTAGTAGTTGCCTTCCTGGATGCCGTCTACGCTGACGTCGGTGCTGCTCGCGCTGGTTTCGGCCAGCAGGTTGAGCATCTCCGCATCCCGCGCGATCTGGACGTGATAGGCGCGCGCGCCCGCGATCGGCATCAGCACGAAGCGCGCGGCGCCGGTCTGCCGGTACGGCGGGCTGGCCAGTTGCGGTGCAGGCAGCAGATCGATGGCAGGCCCGATCGCCTTCGCATCGACGATGTTGCCGCTGGCGCTGTCCAGCATGCGGGTTTCCGCCATTTGCGGCGCGCTGACCGAGACGTGGCCTTCCAGCACTTCGTTGCTGACCTTGCTGTCGCTGATGCCGACGCGGAAGAAGGTGCCGCGCACGCCGGCGACCGACATCGGCGTATGAATTTCGTAGCGGCCCTTGTTGACGTTCAGCGGCGAAACGTGCGAGACCACCTTGCCGCGCGTCAGCTTGAGTTCGGTGCGCGGGGCGCCGGTGTATTGCGCCTTGCGCAGCGTGGAAAGCTCGATGCTGGTGTTGGACGGAAGCGAGACGCGCGAGGCATCCGGCAGTTGCAGCGTCAGAAAGCTGTTGGCGCTGGTGCTGATGCGCGCGCCTTCCGTCAGCCGGGTGCCGATGTCGACCGGGATCGGCGTGCCGCCGCCGTTCGTGGCGGTGATGTTGCCACTGCGCGCAATGACGGTCGCTTCGCTCGGTTCGTCAGGCAGCATATCGGTCGGAATCACGATGCCGGTGCCGATAGGGATGCTGATGTCCTTGTCGATGCGGTTGATCTTGCTCAGCGTCTGCCAGTTGGAGACGCGCGTTGTCAGTCGCTGCGCGATGCGGATCAGCGTATCGCCCGACTGCGCATAGTAGGTGATGCCGGAAGGATTGACCGCGATGCTTCCCGGTATCGCCGGGGTATCCGGTGCGCTGTTTGCCATCGGCGCTCCCATCGCCAATGCCAGCACCAGAGTCAGATTGTGTAGGGCCCTGCGCATTGTTATTCTCCGCAACAAGCCTGTCTTGCGTCTCTTCTAGCCGGTGATCTGCTCCAGTCGGTAACCGTAGCTGTATACCGGCGCCAGTCGGAATCCGTGTTCCGGACGCAATTGTAGCTTGCTCCGCACGCGGGAGACATGGGTATCCATCGTGCGCGAAGGAATCTCGACATCGCGCGCCCACACGGCCTCGAGGATATAGGCGCGGGACAGCGGGCGGCCCAGATTGCGGAAGAAGAGCAGCGCGAGGTCGAATTCCTTCTGCGTGACTTCGATCGGCGTGCCGCCGACGGTCAGGCGGCCGGTGCGCGCCTCGAACACGTAATTGCCGAACTGGATCTGTTCCACCGGATTCTGGCTCGGGTAGGCCCGGCGCAGCAGCGCCTGCACGCGCGCCAGCAGCTCGCCGCGGCGGATCGGCTTGATCATGTAGTCGTCCGCGCCGGCCGCCAGGCCGGCGACGATATCGTCTTCGCCCGAGCGGCTGGTCATGAACAGCACCGGCAGATTGGACGGCAGTTTTTCGCGCGCCCAGCGCAGCACGTCGGCGCCGCTCAGGTCCGGCACCTGCCAGTCGATGATCAGCATGTCGAAGCTTTCGCGGCGCAACTGGTTCAGCAAGTCCTTGCCGCTTTGGAAGGGATGGCAAAAGTGGCCTGCGGCACTCAATACCTGACAGACTAAATCTGTCTGACTGGAGTCATCATCAAGTACGGCGATTCGCATAATCTTTGGCGCTTTTGAAGCGAGTGAAGGTTTGTTGCCCTAATTTAACAAAGTATTTCCGTGCTGCGTTCTCGTACCGCCCTATGTGACAAAAGTTCACAAATTCCGGGGGTGATTGCCAACAATCTATTGTTTTTTTACATCATGTCAGTCAATTTCCGACGAGTCGTCTGGCAATTCTGCACCAAAAAACCGGTCGGCTCCTAGGGCGGTCCAGATGTTTTTGACGAATTTCGAGGGTACGCTTTTCGCGCGGCGGATCAAAGGAATGTGAGCATCCATTGCGCGATTTCGGTGCGATTCTGTAACGCTCCGGTTACATGTGTTTCTTGGCGCCGGCGCCGGTCAGGGGCGGCGATCGCCGCGGGGAGCGGCGAAGGCCGACGGAAAAAGGATGGAAGCGCCGATATCCGATAAAAACCGGCGACCGCATGAAGCGGGAGCGAGCTGCAATGCAAAGGCGAGCGCTGCAAATTCTTTGCGTATATGCTTATTTGCCGGTGTCATCGTTTCAGCAGGGAATGCCGTTAATGCATGCGCCGGAAGGCATATTCGTTGTCCCACCTTTTGAGGAGACCGTCATGAAGAAAATCTTCGCTGCTGTCGTACTGCTTGCCCCGATCGCCTTTCATCCCGCTTTTGCCGTCACCGCACAGCAGGAAAAAATGAAGAGCTGTAACGCCGAAGCCAAAGGCAAGAAGGGCGACGAGCGCAAGGCCTTCATGAAAAGCTGCCTGAGCAAAAAGCCGCAGGCAGATGCGGCGCAACAAACGGCGCAGCAAACGCAGCGCGACAAGATGAAGAGCTGCAATGCCGAAGCCACGGGCAAGAAGGGCGACGAGCGCAAGGCCTTCATGAAGGAATGTCTGAAGAAGGATTGACGGCATCGATGGACGGATGGTTTTGCGCGACGTCTGCAGTGGCGCAAACCCCGAAAGCCAAACAAAAGAGCCCGGCGTTCGCCGGGCTCTTTTAATTAGCGGTTTTTATAGGCATCCGCGAACCCGATAGTATTTTTCGTCATCATCGCAGGAACCGGTCAGCCTTTCCCCGCGCCGCTCTGTCAGCCAGCATCTGACTGAGCCGGCAACCTATCCTGCCACTCCCCGGTTTTTATTGTTTTGCATCTTGACGTCCTCCCGTCGAACTGGTTAGATGCTGCTTCATGATTTCAAATTTGTCTGACAACCTGACAATTCTGCGGACGGGGCGCGCGGCGTGAAGGCCAATATCCACGCGCCGCGCCTCAGCGAGGCGGTGCATCGCGAGCTGGAGCGGCGCATTCTTGACGGCGAATTGCCGAGCGGCGAAAAGCTGCCGACCGAGCATGCGCTGGCGGAGCATTTCACGGTCAGCCGTTCGGTGGTGCGCGAAGCGGTCGCGCGGCTCAAGGCCGAAGGCCTGGTCGAAGCGCGCCAGGGATCGGGCACCTTCGTCGCCAGGCAGCCGCGCGTGCTGAGTTTCGGCCCCAAACACGAGGCGCCGCCCGAACTGGTTCAGGTGCTGGAGTTGCGCCGTATCGTCGAAGTGGCCGTGGCCGGCCTGGCAGCCGAGCGCCGCAGCGCATCCGACCTCGCTTCGATCCGCGCCAGTCTCGATGCGATGGACCAGGCGCTCGCGCTCGGCGAAAACGGAGCGCAGGCCGACGACGCCTTTCACGAGACGATCGCCGCCGCGGCCAAGAATCCGTACCTGCAGCGCGTCGTCAATTTCGTGTCGGCGCAGTTTTCCGAGTCGCGCCGCCTGACATGGGCGCCGGCCGACTATCCGGATCTGCGCAAGCGCGCGCAGGGCGAGCATCACAAATTGTTCGATGCCATCGTCGCGCGCGACGCGGCGGCGGCGCGGCGCCATGCGGCGGCGCATCTCGACGGCGTCGAAGCGCGGCTCAGCGCGGCGCGCGAGAAGACAAAAAAGAAGGTGTAGAAAAAAAGATGTTCAGGAGAAGGCGCTATGCGATGGCGGTTCACGCCACGGATGGAAAAGCAATATTGATATACAGGAGGAGGTAAATCATGGTCTGGCAACAGGTATACGATCCGATAGGCAATTTCGTATTCTCGACACTACTGGCTGCGATTCCGGTTGTAGTCATGTTGGTGTCGCTCGCGTTTTTCCACATCAAGGCCCACATCGCAGCCGGCATGGGCCTCGCCGCGGCGCTGCTGGTGGCGATTTTCGCCTACGGCATGCCGGCCGGCATGGCGGGCCGGGCGGCGCTGCTCGGCGGCTTCACGGGCCTTTTGCCCATCGGCTGGATCATTCTCAACATCATCTTCCTGCACCAGCTCACGGAGCAGAACGGCAGCTTCGCCGTGCTGCAGGATTCGCTCTCCGGCATTACGCAGGACAGGCGCATCCAGTTGCTGCTGATTGCGTTCTGCTTCGGCGCCTTCTTCGAGGGCGCGGCGGGTTTCGGCACGCCGGTGGCGGTGACGGCCGCCATCTTGATCGGCCTGGGGTTCTCGCCGCTGGCGGCCTCCGGTCTGTCGCTGATCGCCAATACCGCGCCGGTGGCCTTCGGCGCGCTCGGCACGCCGGTCATCACGCTGGCCAAGGTGCATGGCTACGACCTGGCGGAAGTGACGGCCATGATCGGCCGCCAGTTGCCGTTCTTCTCGCTGCTCGTGCCGTTCTGGCTGATCTGGGCTTTCGCCGGCCGCAAGGGCATGATGGAAATCTGGCCCGCCATTCTGGTCGCCGGCGTATCCTTCGCCGTTCCGCAGTTCCTGGTATCGAACTACATCGGACCGGAGCTGGTGGACATCATCGCCGCCATCATTTCGATGGCTTGCCTCGTGGCCTTCCTGCGCGTGTGGCAACCCAAGAAGGTATGGACTTCGCCTTCGCTGCGCGGCCATGATCCCAGCGCGGCCGAAGCCAAGCCGCCCCAGGCCGTGACGCGCCACAGCACGCAGGCGCTGGTGGCGGCCTGGACGCCGTGGGTCATCCTGTCGGTATTCGTGTTCATCTGGGGTCTGCCTGTGGTCAAGAAGGCGCTCAATGGCGTCTTTGCTCCTTCCTTCCAGATGACGGGCCTGCACAATCTGGTTGAGAAAATGCCGCCCGTGGTGGCGCAACCCACCAAGGAAGGGGCGGTCTATGTGCTGAACCTGCTGTCGGCCACCGGCACCGCCATCCTGGTGGCGGCGATCGTGGGCGCGCTGGTCATGAAGTACAAGCCGGCGGCCATCGTGCGCACCTTCTTCAAGACGATTTGGCTCGTGAGATTTTCGTTGCTCACCATCATGCTGATGCTTGCGCTGGGTACGGTCACGCGCTATTCGGGTACCGACACCACGCTGGGCCTGGCATTTGCCAACACCGGTGTGCTCTATCCGTTCTTCGGCACGCTGATGGGCTGGCTGGGCGTGGCGCTGACCGGCTCGGACACGGCTTCGAACGTGCTGTTTGGCGGCATGCAGAAAGTGGCGGCGCATCAACTTGGCCTGTCTTCCAATCTGATGGGTGCGGCCAACAGTTCGGGCGGCGTGATGGGCAAGATGATCGATGCGCAGTCCATCGTGGTCGCTTCCACCGCGACGCGCTGGGTCAACCATGAAGGCGAAATCCTGCGCTACGTGTTCTTCCACAGCCTTGCATTGGCGGCGCTGGTCGGCATCCTCGTCACGCTGCAGGCTTATGTCGCACCGTTCACCTTGATGGTTGTGGGACACTGAACGAAGAAGTGGTAAACCTCTTCCTGGACATCTCCTCCGGGGAGAGGGCAAAGCGGTTGATGGAGAGAAGGTTTGGAAGTAGAAGGAAAGACGATGCATTACCACGATCCGGACGCCGAGCGCTTTGCCTCGGTGAACCGCGATTCATTGATTGAAGCCCTGCGGCCCTGTGTGGCGCCGCAGTCGCTGCTGAGCACGGAAGAGGAGCTGCGGCCGTACGAATGCGACGGCCTCTCCGCCTATCGCGAGCTGCCGCTCGTGGTCGTGCTGCCATCGAACGAAGCCGAGGTGCAAAGCGTGATGCGCGTCTGCCATGAGCTCGGCGTTCCGGTCGTGGCGCGCGGCGCCGGCACCGGCCTGTCGGGCGGCGCCATGCCGCACAGGCATGGCGTGCTGCTGTCGCTGGCGAAGATGAAAAGCATCCTGCGCATCGATCCGCTGGCGCGGCAGGCGGTCGTGCAGCCGGGCGTGCGCAATCTGGCGATTTCGGAGGCGGCGGCGGAGTACGGCCTGTATTACGCTCCCGATCCTTCGTCGCAGATCGCCTGTTCGATCGGCGGCAACGTCGCCGAGAATTCCGGCGGCGTGCACTGCCTGAAGTACGGCCTGACCGTCAACAACGTGCTGCGCCTGCGCGTCATCAGCGTCGAAGGCGAGCTGCTGGAAATCGGCAGCGCCGGGCCGGACGCGGCGGGCCTCGATCTGCTCGCGCTGATGATCGGCTCGGAAGGCCTGCTCGGCGTCGTCACCGAAGTGACGGTGCGGCTGATGCCCAAGCCGAAGAAGGCGCAGGTCATCCTCGCATCCTTCAACGACGTCGGCCGCGCCGGCGATGCGGTCGCCGACATCATCGCCGCCGGCATCATTCCGGCCGGCCTCGAGATGATGGACAAGCCGATGACCGCCGCGGTCGAGCCCTTCGTGCAGGCCGGCTACGACATGGATGCGGAAGCGATCCTGCTGTGCGAATCCGACGGCACCGACGAAGAGGTGGCGGAAGACATCGCCGCCATGTGCGCAGTGCTGGAAAAATCCGGCGCCAGCAATATGCGCGTGTCGCGCAATGAAGAAGAGCGGCTGCGTTTCTGGGCCGGCCGCAAGGCGGCCTTCCCCGCGGTCGGCCGCATTTCGCCCGATTACTATTGCATGGACGGCACCGTGCCGCGCAAGCGCCTGGGCGAGATTCTCAAGGCGATTGCCGCGATGGAGAAGAAGTACGGCCTGCGCTGCGCCAACGTGTTCCATGCCGGCGACGGCAACCTGCATCCGCTCATCATGTTCGACGCCAACGTGCCGGGCGAGCTCGAGCGCACCGAGGCTTTCGGCAGCGAGATTCTGGAGCTGTCGGTGAAACTCGGCGGTTCGATCACCGGCGAGCATGGCGTCGGCATCGAGAAGATCAACGCGATGTGCAGCCAGTACGACAGCGCCAGCCTGGAATCCTTTCACGCGATCAAGGCGGCGTTCGATCCGCGCGGCCTGCTCAATCCGGGCAAGGCCGTGCCCACGCTGCACCGCTGCGCCGAAATGGGACGCATGCATGTTCACGGCGGCCAGCTGCCGCATCCGGAATTACCGAGGTTCTAGTTTTGAGTTCCACCATCATTGAAGACTGGCGGGCAGCCATCGCCGCGGCCCGCGCCACCCGTGCTCCGCTGCGCTTGCGCGGCGGCGGCAGCAAGGATTTCTACGGCGAAGCGCCGGACGAGAAGCACGCGCTGCTCGACACGCGCGCCTATCGCGGCGTGATCGACTACGAGCCCAGCGAATTGTTCATCAC
>Ga0164242_10001810_pt1 | contig 25070 bp, 23 predicted proteins | sample OricomgcompostMG_FD_108783 | JGI IMG/M metagenome (GOLD analysis project Ga0164242, IMG submission 108783) | Miracle-Growth compost microbial communities from Emeryville, California, USA - Original compost - Miracle growth compost (MG) ...
ATGTGGCAATTTGTGAAAATAATGTATATCGCATTCTGGGACGTAACTCGGTGGATATTATCAAAACCGGCGGATTCAAAGTATCGGCATTGGAAATTGAAGAAGTATTGCGAACGCACGAATCCATCGAACAATGCGCTGTTGTGGGCGCGCCCGATCCCGAATGGGGCGAACGCGTCTGCGCCGCAGTAGTCTTAAGAGAAGACAAAACGCTGAATTTGGAAATATTACGCGATTGGGCCAAAGAACATCTCGCTGTATACAAGGTGCCTTCCCGATTATTGATATTAAACGAATTGCCCAGCAACGCTATGGGCAAAGTGGTGAAACCGGAAGTGACGAAATTATTTGGGAGTAGGTAATGGGTTATGAATAAAGTCCTTTGTTATAACCTATAACCCATTACCTATCACCTTTTATCATCATGATTATTCGCATCGTAAAATTAACCTTTAAAGAAGACGGCGCAGAAGATTTTTTGCGGCTGTTTCACGAACGCAAAAAAGAAATACGCCACTTTCCCGGTTGCCTTCATTTGGAAGTATGGCGCGAAGACGAAAATCCCAATGTGCTATTTACCTATAGCCATTGGGAAAATGTGGATGCGTTGGATAAGTATCGCTATTCGGATTTTTTCAAAGACACCTGGAGCAAAGCTAAACCGCTATTCGCGGAAAAAGCACAAGCCTGGAGCACGGTGCGTGAAGAAGTGGTGGAGTAAAAGTACTTTTATTCCACTTCATCTGAGGGAAGTTGTTGCGTGTGGCGAAGATTTTGAATTTCTAAACGCAATTCCAACTTTTCCCGTTCATGCGCTCCATTTTCACGCTCTCGCTGCAATTCATATGCAAGTCGTTGAATTGCTTGTCGTAATTTATGCAGTTCAGTTTGAGTTGTTGTGCTCAGTTCGCTTACTTCTGCTTCCAGTAATTTCAAATCTGTGCGATTTTGCTGCAAATCTTTACCAAAATTAAAAAGCAGATTGGCAATTTCATAAAGCTTTTTCCACATATTTAAGATGTTTTCATTTGAGCTAACGTCGCACGAGTTTGAGCGCGCAGTCTTTCAATTTCGTCTTGATCCGTTTTCATCTTCTCACGAGTGTGTTTCATTTCGGTGATAAGATTATCAATAACAAGTTCATATTCGGCATCAGCCTGAGGCCTTATTTCCATAAGAGTTGTGTGTTCCATGTAGGTATCCTCCGATCATAATTTTATCATGTTTTGTGAAAATAGTAGTTAAAAGTACTTTTATTCCACAACTTCTTCAAACGGAAACAACGGCTTGCGGCGATTTTGATATTCCAGTTGATCCATATCCGCAGTTGAGAAACCCGGCGTATTAACGCGAATTAACGTTGGGCAAACTGGCGCATAAGCGGCTACCGGCGCGTGTACGCCTTTCACAATAATGACATCAAATGCCAGCGGATCGACGTTGCAGGAAATCAATTGTTGCAAACTAAATGGGCTATGCCGCCGCGATGTCAGCATAATTGTGATTCCATTATCCGTGTCAACAACCACAGCTTGTCCCATGTTTTTATGTGTTCCGCCGCCGTGACGCGCTTCCAATTCGCGGTATTTTCCTTCGTGAAAACTACGTATTGTTACATCTGCTTCAAACGGTTCGCCGTGCAATGGATCGGTTTTGCCACCCATTATTAAATGAATACGATCTCCCGGTTTTGCTTTTAAGGCTTGCTGAACAGATTCGAGATCATATAAACACACAAAACTTTTCAGTCCGCCTTTCTGTTGCAGCGCGTGTAAAATAATCGTACTATCAGCCGGCGCGCCGCCGCCCACGTTGTCGCCCATATCTAATAATGCAACTGGCTTTGGCGCAGCAATGGCTTGCTCAATTGCCTCATCCACGCTAATCATCACGCCGCGAAAATCTTCTTTATGTTGCCATAAATAGTCGGTTAATTCCCGCGCATATTGCGCCGCCAATTGCGGATCATTATCCGTCGCCACAATAAATCCCGAACCCATTTCCGAGACATCGGCGTAAGGAAATCCCAGAATCACGCTGGCGGAAAGTACTTTTGGACGGTCGCGAATTTCCTGCACTTTGTTCTGTAAACTCAAACACGAATCAGCATCCGTCAATTGCCGTTCGATATTAATCGCGAACGGCGGCAGGGAAACAGCCTGCGTGGGTTTGATTTCACCGCGCAAGGTTCGCGCCATCAACGTAGCCGCTTCAACGCCGCGTTGCCGCTGATCAAGATGCGGATTACGGCGATAAGTTATATTGATGTCGCACGCATCAATCATCTTTTGCGTGACATTGGCGTGCGGATCGAGCGTCGAAATAATAGGAATATCCGCGCCCACTTTGTTGCGCAATTGCGTCAACCACCAGCCGTCCATGTCGCCGTAACTCGCATCCACAGCGGCGCCGTGCGGCGCCACTAAAAAACCATCCAGCTTTCCTGCGCCGTTCAATTCCTCTTGCGCCATCTTCCACAAGGCATCAATCACGCCCTCCGCGATCATGCCGCCGGGAGTTGTATTTGCATAAAACAGCGGCACGGCTTCGATGCCAGCTTCATCCAGCGTTTGTAAAAATCCGGTGATTTCATGATGTGCGGTTTCGTAAGCAGCGCGAACTTCCTCGCCGCGCAATAAAGTGCTGTTTTGAAAATCTTCCAACGTCGTTGGTTTTTTCAAAAAGGTATTCGATTCATGCGCGATGCCGATAATTCCAACGCGGAAGGATGAATTTGTGATTGAAGGTTCCATGGTATTCATAAAAGTACTTTTAGGCGCTGCAAATAAAAAAAGATGTCATCTGCCTGTCATTGCGAGGAGCTTGCGACGTGGCAATCTTCGCTATCATTAAGATTGCCGCAGTCGCTGGTGCTCCCTCGCAATGACACTACAGAACGCTTTGGAATAGCATGCTATCAAGCGAAAGTGCGCGCGTTATTCACAACAACATTATGAATATTTTCTGCGCCGGATTCAAAATAAACGGCATCATTTTCTCCGCCGTTTTGCAACACATTGCTAATCGATGAATCGCACAAGGAGCCGCCAATTAATACGGCATATTTGGCGCGCGAAACAACATTATTCACCACAATGCGTCGTGTTGTGCCTAAAGGATTGATGCCGCCGTATTGCGGAAATTTGTCGCCGATTTTCAACGCCACGCGTGATTGATAGGGCGGAAACGAAGTGTCGATAAGACCATCAACAATAATATTATCCATCGGCAAACCGCGCGTATTCAGCAACCGCACGATGTGATGTCCGCCCGCGCAATGGCCGCGCACGTTGCGAATGATGATATTGTGAATGCCGGGAAAAGTACTTTCATGATCGGCGCTAATCATGGTGGAATTTGTATTCCCCGCTTGGCGTTCCGGATTTGCGATTGCCGTCAAAGCAATCAAATCATCGCCTGTTTCGCCGCTGATGTTTTCGATCAAAATGTCATGACATCCCTGGCGCAAATCGAGGCCATCCTGATTGAGAATCGTTTCTTCATTACCATCGATCATCTTCTTCCCGCGACTATCAAAACTCAGATCCCGCAAAATGCCATGCGAGCAATATTCCAACGAAATTGCCCAGCAATGCGAATCGATCATATGGATATTTTGAATACTAAACCGAGAAACGCTCGCCATCAAAATCCCGATGTTGCGCCAGTCACCTTGTTGGCTTTCGCCTTCCACACCCGCGTCTGTTCCGAAAGTGCGCTCGCCCAAAATCTTGGCAGCGTCGCCGCTAGCGCGTGGTCGATCTGCACCTTCCAATACCGCTCCGCTGCGCCCGATAAGATGGATATTTTCTGCGGCTTCAATCGAGGAAATCCCGACACCGCAATTAGCGCTGCGAAAGAAATTATCGCGACAACGATCACTGAGTTTCAAATGACAACCATCCAACTCCACGGTGATATTTGATGGCAAACGAATCGCTTCGTCTAACAGCCAAAGATGAGGATTCGAAACACTCTCGCCTTCATTGATGTGAGGAATTATGACACGACGATTGCCAGCTGCGGCAGCGTCAACAGCCTGTTGAATACGCTGCGCGTCTGTGCCTTTATATTGATTGGGATTTTCGATGTGAGACATTAGGAACTCCAGATAAAAGTACTTTTACACCGTTACTTCTTCGAACGGGAATAACGGTTTACGACGATTATTATATTCCAGTTGATCCATATCCGCCGTAGTGATTCCGGGCGTATTGACTCGAATTAATGTAAGACAAATCGGCTCGTAAGCCGCCACCGGCGCGTGCACGCCTTTGGCGATTATCACATCAAAATCCAACGGATCAATGCCACAGGAGGTGAGCTGTTGCGAGCTGGACGATCCCTGACGCCGCGATGTGAGCATTACGGTAACGCCGGAATCTGTTTCCACAATCGCCGTCGGCCCCATATTATAATGAGTTTTCGCGCCATGCCGTGGTTCGGTTTCGCGATATTTTCCTTCATGAAAACTGCGCACTGTGACTTCCGCATCCAAAGATCCGCCGTAAATAGGATCTGTCTTGCCGCCAATCTTTAAACGAATGCGTTCGCCCGGTTTCACCGTTTGCGCCAGTTGCACCGATTCAGGATCGAACACACTATTGAAACTTTTTAAATCGCCACGCGCGTTCAATGCCCGTAAAAATACTGTACTATCCGCCGGTCCACCGCCACCGGTGTTGTCGCCCATGTCCAGCAAACAAACAGGTTTCGGAGATTTTACAGCCATCTCAAGCGCTTCGTCTACGCTAATCATCACGCCGCGAAAATCTTCGCGATGTTCCCATAAATATTGGGTCAATTCTTGGACATACTCTTTTGCCAACTGCGGTTCATTATCCGTCACCACAATAAATCCCGAACCCATTTCCGGCACATCGGCGTAGGGAAATCCCAGAATCAGACTGGCCGAAAGTACTTTTGGGCGATTGCGAATTTCGTCTACTTTCTTTTGCAAGCTGAGACATGGTTCGGCACGCGTTAATTGGCGTTCGATATTTATAGCAATCGGCGGCAGCGAAACGGCCTGTGTCGGTTTTATTTCTCCGCGCAATGTACGCAACATCAAGTTGGCCGCTTCAATACCGCGCGCTTTTTGATCGAGATGCGGATTGGTTTGAAAAGTAATGGTAGCGTCGCACGCGTCAATCATTTTCTGCGTGACGTTGGCGTGCGGATCGAGCGTGCAAATGATGGGAATATTCGGACCAACTTTGTTGCGTAATTGTGTGAGCCACCAGCCGTCCATATCGCCGTGGCTCGCATCCACAGCCGCGCCATGCGGTCCCACCAAAAATCCATCCAATTGGCCGGCGGCGTTCACTTCTTCTTGCACGATTTCCCACAACGCGTCAATCGTTTCTGCGGTGATCATTCCTCCAGGCGTTGTCCACGCCATCAAAATCGGCACAGCTTCAATTCCGACATTTTCCAATGTCTCAAAAAAGCCAGAAATTTCGTGATGCGAATGCCCATATTCCGCCCGCGCTGCTTCGCCGCGCAAGAGAATATTTCGCTGAAAATCTTCCATTGTCGTGGGCTTTTTCAAAAAGGTATTAGATTCATGCGAGATCACAATAACGCCAATGCGTGGTGAAGAAGAACTCATTTTATTTCCTTAAAAGTACTTTTATTGTCGCGGCGTGCGTGAACTAATTATCCGCTTTGCTTTCTGATAAATCGGAAAGTCGATTAGCTTTCCATCCAGCTCCATCGCGCCGCTATCAGCATTTGCTTCGTATTTTTCAATCACACGAAGCGACCAGGAATATTGCGAATCAGAAACGCAATACGCTTCCAGCACAGATTCAATCTGCTTCGGATGAATAATCATCTTACCGAAAAAACCTAATTGCTTGCCAGCGATCACATCATCCGCAAAGGCGGCGGAATTATTCAGCTCCGGAAAAACCGCGTCCACGGGCGATTCCAAATTAAGCGCGCGCGAATAAAATACGATCTCGCTCATCGCCAATTTTCGCTCCTCGCCAGAAATACTCCAATCCGCGCCAAGATCAAGTGCATAATCCACCGCACCAAATGCCACGCGTTTTATTTGCGGCGACACAAAAGTACTTTTTTGTAGATAACGAATCCCCGCGACAGATTCTATTAAAGGAAAAATTTCCATTTTGGGCGCAGCGGTTGTAATGGCTTTTGCATCGTCGTCGCTTTCAAATTTGGGCACCATTATTCCGTTAGGACAAAGTACTTTTATTGCCGATAAATCATCCTCGATAAAAGTACTTTGGGCGCTATTGCAACGCACATAAAAAGGCTTTTGGAGAAATTGATTTTTTTGTAAATTCCCAACCGTTTCCAAAAGTACTTTTCGTGCCGCCTCTTTTTGCGAAAGCGCCACGCTATCTTCAAGGTCAAGGATTACCACGTCAGCCTGACTTTGAAAGGCGCTGGTGATTTTTCTCGCGCTATCGCCCGGCGCGAAAAGATAGGTTCTATACATTATTAATCGCCACCAGGCAATTTCGTTTCCGCGATCGTTTCATCCATTTTTTCGTAATCGAAATAGCGGATGGTTTCGTATAATTCGCGCCGCGTCAGCATTTGATCGAGCGAATCAATCTGCGTGCCTTTTTGGAAAATTTCCTCAAACACTTTTTGATATGCCTTGGCCGCGACGCGCAATGACGTCACCGGAAATATCACCATTTGATAACCCCAGTTTTCAAATTGCGTTGCCGTGTAATAGGGCGTGCGGCCAAATTCCGTCATATTCGCTAGGAGCGGCGCGGCGACTTTTTTGCGGAATTGCTGAAATTCCTCTTCGCTGATTAAGGCTTCTGGAAAGATTCCGTCGGCGCCGGATTCCACATAAAAATTCGCGCGTTCGGCGGCGGCTTCAATACCTTCGGAATCTTTGGCATCGGTGCGCGCGATGACAATCAGCGTCGGCGCGGCTTCTTTAATAGCGCGAATTTTCTGCGCCATTTCCGTTGCGCTCACCAATTTCTTCCCGTTCAAATGTCCACATTTTTTCGGTAATTCCTGATCTTCAATCTGCACCGCCGCCACGCCCGCTTCCACCATTTCCCGCGCCGTGCGCGCCGCATTGAGCACGCCGCCAAAACCAGTATCAATATCGACAAGCACCGGCAGATTAGTAGCGCGAATGAGATCACGCGCGCGATCTGCAACTTCATTGGAATAGATAATTCCCAAATCCGGCAAACCGCGACTGGCCGTATACGCCGCGCCGGAAAGATAGAGCGCGTCAAAACCAACATTGCACGCAACCTGCGCTGCAAGGCCATCATGCGCGCCGGGCATTTTGAGGATTTCCGGCGCGCTCATTAATTGACGAAAACGTGCGGATAATGCTGCTTGCGGAAGAGGTTTTTCAATAAGCCAAGACATAACTTTCCTCACCTATATTACCAGCTTTTCCACAAACAAATTCACCGGCATCTCTTCCAGTTGTTCGCGACTTTGGAATAATTCTGCAATCTCTTGTTGTTGGCGTTTTGGAAAACGCGTTGCTACATTGCGGTGGAATTTTTCTTTTAATAACGGAATACCTTCGGCGCGGCGCGCGCGATGACCGATGGGATATTCGCAAAGTACTTTTTCTGTATGGCTGCCGTCTGTGAAAAAGATTTGCACGGCATTGGCAATCGAACGCTTTTCCTGATCGAGATAATCAACGCTATATTGTTTATCTTCGGTGACGATCATCTTATCGCGCAATGCATCAATGCGCGGATCGGCAGCAACTTCGTCTTCATAATGATCAGCTGTTAAATCGCCAAAGATTAATCCGATTGCCGTCATATATTGCAGGCAATGATCGCGATCGGCGGGATTATGCAGCGGTCCTTTTTTATCAATAATACGAATCGCCGATTCGTGCGTGGTGATTTCCACGCGTTCAATTTCATCAAGACGCAAGGCAACTTGTGGATGTAATTGCACGGCGCATTCCACCGCCGTTTGCGCGTGGAATTCGGCAGGGAAGGAAATCTTTAAAAGTACTTTTTCCATCACATACGAATCCAGCGGACGCGCCAATGTCACTGTTTTGCCGCACATCAATACATCTTCAAACCCCCATTGCGGCGCAGAAAGCGCGGTGGGATAACCCATTTCGCCGCGCATTGTCATTAGCGCTAAACGGACGGCGCGGCTGGTGGCGTCGCCCGCGGCCCAGGATTTTCGCGAACCTGTATTTGGCGCGTGGCGATACGTACGCAAACTGGAATTATCGATCCATGCATTTGAAACTGCGTTCATAACATCACTTTTATCGCCGCCCAAAAGCGCCGTGACAACAGCCGTGGAAGCCACTTTCACCAGCAAAACATGATCAAGACCGACGCGATTAAAACTATTGTCCAGAGCGAGGATTCCCTGAATTTCGTGCGCTTTAATCATGGCTGCGAGAACTTCGTGCACCGTCAGCGGCTTTTCTCCATTTGCCAAACGTGTGCGCGAAACATAATCTGCCACTGCTAAAATTCCGCCTAAATTATCCGACGGATGTCCCCATTCCGCGGCCAGCCAGGTGTCATTAAAATCGAGCCAGCGAATCATTGCTCCAATGTTGAACGCCGCGTGAACGGGATCGAGCACGAATTGTGTTCCAGGAACCCGCGCGCCATTTGGGACGACAGTTCCCGGCACAATCGGCCCCAGATGTTTGGTGCATTCAGGATAACGCAGCGCCAGAAATCCGCATCCCAGCGTGTCCATCAAAACATGAAAGGCTGTTTCGTAGGCTTCTTCGCTGGTGATTATTTTGCCTATTACGTATTCTGCTATCTGAACAAGAAGTTCGTCGGGTAGTTGTTTCATAATAATGACTTTTGATGTAGTGGGAAGGCCTCCGTGCCTGCTTAAAAAGCTGTTTTCCACTTTGCTGTTTTTTAAAATGAGTCAGCAAGCTGACCAATGATTAGCAGGCACGGAGGCCTGCCTCCACTAATTAATACTTGCCTAAAAGTACTTTTATACCTGCGGATGCAAACCGCGCGGCCCTGTATATTTCACGCGCGGGCGGAACAACCTATTATTCTCATGCTGTTCAATAACATGCGCGCCCAATCCAGACGCGCGCGCGGCGAAGAAAATTGGTGTATATAAATCGATGGGAATTCCCAACAAATAATACACCGGCGCGGCATAATAATCGAGGTTGGGATATAAGCCCTTTTCCTGCTGCATGATTGTTTCGCCGCGATCGCACATATTGTAGAGATCATAATTGCCGTTTAAATCCGATAATTTTGCTAACGCATCTTTCATCAACATGGCGCGTGGGTCCATCTTGCGCATGTAAACGCGATGACCAAATCCCATAATCCGTTCTTTAGCGGCGAGCTTTTGTTTGATTAATTTTTCCACGCCATCCGCAGTTTCAGCTTCGAGCAACAAATGCATTACCGCTTCGTTGGCGCCGCCGTGTAAAGTACCTTTTAACGATGCAACCGCGCCAGTGAACGCACCGTAAATATCCGCCTGCGTTGACGCAATAACGCGCGCCGCGAATGTGGAATTGGGCATTTCGTGTTCGCTATACACAATTAATGATTGATCGAACGCCGCTTCATTTTCCGATACAGGTTCCTGACCGGTAATCATATATAAAAAATTTGCTGTGAAAGATAAATCAGCACGCGGAGCGATTGGTGTTTCGCCGGTTTGCAGCCGCCCGCAATTCGCCACAATAGCGGGAATTTTCGCGATCAGCCGCAACGCTTTGCGGCGGTTGGCTGCGTGCGAGCGATCATCCAATTCATCATCGAAAGCCGCCAGAGCAGAAATGCCAGTGCGCAGAATATCCATGCCGTTTTTGTGCGGCGCAGAATAGCCGAGAATATTCCACAATACATCCGGCACAGTGCTTTCGAATTGCAGTTCCTTCTCCAATTTGACACGACCATTTGCGTCGGGCAGCGCGCCATCAATCAACAAACCCACAACATCAACAAAGCGCACCGTTTGCGCTAATTCAATGAGGTCATAACCGCGAATCACAATTTGCTCAGCTTCCACATCTAAAAATGAAATTGCCGTTTCGCTGGCAATGACGCCTTCTAATCCGGGACGAAAATCCTGTTCCATAATTTTGTTTCCTTTGGTGTAAAAGTACTTTTTTTTCTTCGTCATCCTGAGCGTAGCGAGGAACGAGCGAAGTCGAAGGATCCCCCAGGATTTTTACGACGTTTCTGACTTGGGTGATTCTTCGGTCGCTGTCGCTCTCTCAGAATGACGTCGGGTTTTATACATTAAATAATTCCTTCCGCTTCCAACTCCGCTAATTCCGCATCTGATAAACCCAATAGTTCGTTATACACTTTTTTATTATCCGCGCCCAAAGACGGGGCGGGATTATATTCTGCTTGATGACCGGAAACCTTAATCGGCAAACCCATCATTTTTATTTCACCCATTGTGGGATGTTGCGTTTTTATAATCATTTCACGCTCGGCCATCAACGGATGTTGCATTGCTTCTTCCACGGTATTCACGGGCGCGATAGGAACTTTGCCTGAAAGTACTTTTAGCCAATGATCGTTCGTTTCTGTCGCGAAGATTGTATCCAGTTCGTCAATTAAACTTTCTCTATTTTTCAGACGCGCCGTGAAATTTAAATAGCGTTCATCCAACGCCAAATGAGTCGCGCCAATAGCTTCGCATAAGATCGGAAAAAACTTCTCTTTGTTGCACATGATAACAATGTGCCCATCCGCCGTCGCAAAAAGCTGCGACGGCACCAGACTCGGATGTGCCGAATGGCGTGTCTTTTGCGGAGAATATTCTCTATTCAGATTCCAGGTTGCGACATAATTTAAGAGCGATGCCGTGGTGTCAAAAAGACACGCATCCACGTCACAACCAACACCCTGTTTTTGCGCTTGAAAAATACCAACCATTAAACCCAGCGCCGCCATCATTCCTGTGGAAAAATCGATGAGTGATAATCCATATTTTGCGGGTGGCCCGTCCGGCTCGCCGGTGAGCGACATGTGCCCCAAAGCGGCCTGCAACAAATAATCATAGGCAGGCTCTTTCTGCATCGATCCGCTGGTTCCATAACCCGAGAGCGAACAACAAACAATTTTGGGATTAATGTCTTTTAATTGCTCGTAAGTCAAACCCAGCTTGCGCGGAACGTCGCCGCGCAGATTATTGAAAACCGCGTCCGACTTTGCCGCGAGCCGGCGGAAAAGTACTTTTCCCTGTGCCGATTTCAAATCCAACGTGATGCTTTTGGTATTGCGATTGAAGGCTTGAAAGTACAGGCTGTCCCCATTTTCCGCATATGGAATTACTGAGCGCGAAACGTCGCCGCCGCTGCTGCGGTCTTCGATTTTAATGATCTCCGCACCCAAATCCGCCAGATGCAAATGCGCATACGGCCCGGCGCCATATTGCGAAATGGCGATAATGCGGAGTCCTTCAAGGGGTTTCATGATTTTGGGTTTTGGGTTATGAGGTCTAACGAGTCTAAAAGCACTTTTGTCATTCGACGTCATTCTGAGAGAGCGACAGCGACCGAAGAATCACCCGAATTTTCAACAAAGTAGTCCGTTGAAATTTCGGGGGATTCTTCACTACGCTCGTTCCTCGCTTCGTTCAGAATGACGTCGGTGTGTGTAAGGCCGTGGCGCGAACGCGCGTTTGGGAACCATCAATTTGCGGCGGAAACGCAACACATCTTCGCCGCGTTGATTGCTGACAAAAGTTTCCACCTGCACCACGCCACGATCAGTTTTGCTTTTCGATTCCTGTTTATCTAAAATTTCAGTGCGCGCGTATAACGTGTCACCATGAAACGACGGCAACAAGTGCACAATATTTTCATATTCCAAATTAGCAATAGCCGCGCCGCTAATATCATTCACCGTCATGCCAACACCAATGGAAAACACCAATGTGCCATTGACCACGTTTTGGCCAAAAGAAGTTTGTGACGCGTAATGCGCATCAATGTGCAACGGATGTTGATTCAAACTTAATAAGCTAAAAATAGTATCATCCGCCGCCGTAATAGTGCAGCCCGGCCAATGATGCATTATGTCGCCGATGTTGAAATCTTCAAAAACACGGCCATAAGGGGAATGAATTTCCGCCATAAAATGATTTCTCCTTGTGCTATAACTATAGCGCGTCGCGTTCACAATGAGAAGAAGTTTGTTATTCTCACGCTGATAGGTTCAGCCTATCAGTAAAAGTACTTTTATCATTGCTGTTTTTAAGGCTACCATTTTTAATTTTTTCCCGATATTCGCGCGGCGTCATTCCCATGTGTCTTTTAAACTGCGCCGAAAAATGATCGCTGCGCGAATAACCCAATGTAAAGGCAATGCGTTCGCAACTTTTAATGGGATTGTTTAATAGAATCTGACAAGCATTTTTAATACGTTGTTGTTCTCGATAGCGTGAAGGCGGCATTCCCGCGCGGCGCGCAAAATAGAGACGGAAGGTGTGGTAACTCATGCCCAGTTGGCGCGCCACTTGATGTAAATCAACCTTATGATGCATGTCACGTGTAAGTAGCCGGCACGCCAGCGTGAAGACGTCATTCTCAGAAGGCGTATTCTCCACTGGCGCGCCTTTTTCTAACATGGATAATAGCAGATGTAAAAACTCAATTGATTGGCGCGCGATACTGATTTCTTCTACAGGTTGCGGTTTCTGAAAGAGACGTTGCAAGCGACGAAGATATGGCGCAGGATTACGAAGTTGCCACACAGGACGCGTCGAATCGAGAATTCCCGAGGCACGATAATCATCGAAAATCTTTCCTGCAAAACACACATGGAAATCATTCCAGAAATCGCCTTGCTTGGCGTTGTATTGATGTTGTGTTCCCGGAAAAGTGAGAAAGAAGTGACCGTAGCTCAAATCGCATTCGTAGTTGGAAGCATTTCGAAAATATCCAGATCCTTCCTCCAAAATTATTCCCAATCGATAATATGGATAATTCCATAATTCCCGTAAATCCCACCAGTTATTTCGCCGGCCGGGATGGCTCACTCCAGCGGCTAAAATATCTCCTTGAGCATTCGGCGAGATATTCTTGAAATACTGTTCATCGCGAGAACCACTGGCAGGCTCGATGATTTGCCCTTTCATTTTATGCAGTATAATTCATATCAAATTATGAGGTTTAAAAAACCTCTCGGAGTGGCATAATAAGATATGGAATTCAGAAAGTATAGAAGATATAGTTTTTAGGAGCGATAAAATGAATAGAGCAACGAGCAAAAAAGGATTTACGTTAATTGAATTATTGGTCGTTATTGCTATAATATCAATATTGGCAGCCATTCTTTTTCCTGTGTTCGCCCGAGCACGAGAGAATGCACGACGCACCAGTTGTATGAGTAATCTCAAGCAAATTGGCCTGGGGATTTTAATGTATTCCCAGGACTATGACGAGAAGTTTCCTCAAGCCCGGGTGGAGTTGACAGCCTCTAAAGTCACAGCAACCAATCCTTATGGATGGGCGGATGCCTTGCAGCCATATGTCAAGAGCGTTCAACTTTTTCAATGTCCTAGCGAAACGGAGGGGCCAATTGATGATCCTACTTCTATAAATCCGGGGTATTCCGACTATTGGTATAATCGCATGCTCTCAGGTGAATCACAGGCAGCCGTCGCTGCGGTGTCTCAAACGGTGATGAATGGTGATGGCAACGGCAATAGTTCCCGCTATAACGGTAATGGCTGTACCTCTAGCGCGGATGCTCTTGCTGTGGATACTTTGTGCACAAGTGCTATTCATACTGTCAATGTGGGTTCAACCAACATGTTGGGTCGTCACTTGGATGGGGCGAATTACTCATTTGCGGATGGACATGTGAAATGGTTAAAGGGGGCAGGGACTTCAGGCAATATGTTTAAGACTGACGCGGTATATAATAATAGCGTCAAGGTTGCTGATGCCAATGGCAAAGCGACTTTCAGCATTCAGTAAAATCCTGTTGATGACGTAACTTCTTTGTCATGCTGAGCGGAGTCAAAGCAGCTTTCTCAAAAGTACTCTTGTCGATTTCGACTTCGCTCCATCTGACAAAAGTACTTTATCTTTTATCTTTCCAAACGTGCCTGCTCCATTTTCATAATAGAGCAACTACGATTATCTGAAAATGAAAATAGATCAAATTGAATTACGTTTATTACAAATCCCCCTCAAGTATCCTTTCGAAACTAGCTTTGGTCGTTTCACTTCACGCGAATGTATTTTCGTCAGCGCCTTTGGCGAAGGCGCGGTGGGTTATGCGGAATGCGTGGCGATGAGTTCGCCCTATTATAATGAAGAAACCACCGGCACAGCCTGGCATTTATTGCGGAATTTTTTTATTCCCGTATTATTTAAAAATACAATAGAACATCCGCAACAAATAGCAAAAGTACTTTCGCCCATCCGTGGTAATTATATGGCGCTTTCGAGTTTGGAAAGTGCGCTTTGGGATCTCTATTGCAAACAGCAAAACATATCTCTTTCATCAGCGTTGGGCGGCACGCGCACGAAAATTGATGTGGGCGTGAGCATCGGCATCGAACCTTCGGTGCAACATGTGTTGGATAATGTTGAGCGATTTATTAGCGAAGGTTACAAAAAAATCAAAGTAAAGATAAAACCCGGTTTTGATATATCGCTCATTTCTGCCATCCGTGAAAAATTCGGAACAAAAGTACTTTTAATGGCAGACGCCAATTCCGCTTACACCTTAAACGATATATCTATTTTTAAGGAACTGGATCAATTTCATCTATTGATGATTGAGCAACCGTTGGCACATGACGATATTATTGATCACGCAAAATTGCAGGCGGAATTGCAAACTCCGATTTGTCTGGATGAAAGTATTTTGACCCTCGACGATGCGCGCCACGCTATTGAACTGGGAAGTTGCCGCACCATTAATATCAAAATCGGCCGCGTCGGCGGACTTGCTCGCTCCAAAGAAATTCACGATTTATGCGCGCAGCATCATATTCCCGTCTGGTGCGGCGGCATGTTTGAAATGGGCGTGGGCAAAGCGCATAATATTGCCATCGCTTCGCTGCCCAACTTTTCGATTCCCGGTGACACATCGCCATCAAAGCGGCATTGGGCGGAGGATATTGTGGAACCGGCGCTTGATTTTTCGGAACCGGGATGTTTGAATGTTCCAACTGGAGCGGGAATTGGTTATGATGTTAATCAGGAAATGCTGGATAAATTCACCGTGCGGCGGGAGAATTTCGTAGCACAAATAGCCTCGTCATCCTGAGGGAGCCGTAGGCGACCGAAGGATCCCCCGAAACTTCAATGCACTCCATCCAAACTTCGGGGGATCCTTCGACTTCGCTCGTTCCTCGCTACGCTCAGGATGACGCGCGCATTCCGAAACCGCATCTAAAAGTACTTTTACAAACAACATGAACTACATCGAAGAAATTTCCCAACTTGTCAATCAGCACCAAAACCTATTAACCGGAATCAGCGATCAACTATGGCAATTCGCCGAAATTCGTTTCGAAGAATTTCAATCGTGCGCGTTGTTGGAACAAACGCTGAAAGATCATGGTTTCCGAGTTCAGTCAAACGCGGGAAATATTCCCACGGCATTCGTGGCGGAATATGGAAACAGTGGCCCCGTCATTGGCATTCTGGGTGAATATGATGCGTTGCCGCTGCTCAGTCAAAAAAGTGATGTTGCGACCAAAGAACCACTTGAAGAAGGCGGGCACGGACATGGCTGCGGCCATAATTTATTGGGCACGGCGGCGCTCGCTGCGGCGCTGGCGGTGCGTTATTATTTGGAAGAAAATAACCTTCCCGGCACGGTGCGATATTATGGCTGCCCGGCGGAAGAAGGCGGCGGCGGAAAAGTGTTGATGGTAGCGGCGGGACTTTTCAGCGATGCGGACGCCGCAATCACCTGGCATCCCAGCGATGCGCATTATGTGCAATCGGCGTCGACTTTGGCCACGCGTAATGTGCATTTTCATTTTAAAGGCAAAAGTGCTCACGCCGCCAAAAACCCGCACACCGGACGCAGTGCGTTGGATGCGGTTGAATTAACCAACATCGGCGCCAATTATTTGCGTGAGCATATTCCCACCGATGCGCGAATACATTACGCCATCACCGATGCGGGCGGCGCCGCGCCCAATGTGGTGCAAGCAAAGGCTGCGGTGGTTTATCAGTTACGTTCGCCGCTTGCCTCGCAAGTCGATGCAATTTATCCGCGCGTTTGCGACATCGCGCGCGGCGCGGCTTTGATGACGGGAACGCAATTGGAGATCAAGCCGGGTTCGCGCTATCTCAATATTATTCCCAACACCACCTTAGAAAGCTTGATGCATCAGCAACTGGAAAAAATCGGTCTGCCCGAATATGATGACGCCGACAAAACATTTGCCAGGCAGCTTCGCGAAACGCTTTCGGACGACGAAAAAAGTGAGCACCGCATTCCCGAAACGCGCGGATTGGATTTAGCGGAAAAGATGCCGCCCTTCCGCCCGCACATGAGCTTGCATTATGCCTCAACCGATGTGGGTGATGTGAGCTGGGTAATTCCCACGGCACAACTCCGCAGCGCAACATGGGCCGTCGGCACACAGCCGCACAGTTGGCAAGTGGTGGCGCAGGGCAAATGTAGCTATGCGCACAAAGGAATGTTGCATGCCGGGAAAGTGATGGCTGCCACGGCGTTGGAATTATTAAAAGATCCCTCAAAAATAGATACGGCCAAAAAGGAATTGGCGGATGCAATTCAGCAAACCTCCTAAAAGTACTTTTACCCAATGGAACTACGTCATCTTCGATATTTTGTGGCAGTGGCGGAGGAATTAAATTTCCGGCGCGCGGCAGAACGAATTCACATCAGCCAGCCGTCGCTGAGCGCGCAGATTCGCCAACTGGAAAAAGAAATCGGCGCCCAATTATTAAATCGCGATACGCATCAAGTGTCCATGACGGCTGCTGGCGAATATTTTCTCGAAAGTAGCCGGCGTTTGCTGAACGATAGTGAAGATACTATTAACACCGCACAGCGCATCAGCAGCGGCGAAATCGGCAAATTGACCGTTGGTTTCATTGATTCTCTGGGACATGATTTGGTGCCGCGAATTCTGCATGCCTTTCATCAAAATTTTCCCGAGGTGGAATTGAATCTCCAGCAAATGGATACCACAGATCAAATCAGAGAACTCAGCGCGCGGGCGCTGGATGTGGGTTTTTTGGGATTGGGATTGCCCGAGGCTACGCCGGATTTGCAATTGGCGCTTATTGATGAAGAGCCTTTGATGGCAGCATTGCCGGAAGGTCACTTGCTATTACAGGATAATCCAAAGTCAATTTCGGTTTCCGCGTTGGCTGATGAAAACTTCTATTTGGCTGATCGCCAAAGCGCGCCACTCTATAACCCCTGGATTTTGGTGCTGTGCCAACAGGCAGGTTTCACACCAAACGTCATTAAGGAAACGGGAGCGCATGTCGTCGTTTTGGGATACATCGCGGCTGGTCTGGGAGTTACAATTCTGCCAGCGCAGTTCGCCCGCATGGCGACAGCTGGCGTGCGTTTTATTCCCTTGGTTCCACCTGTGGCAGCTTATCGCTATTATATTGCGTGGCCCTCCAAAAATCCTCACGTAGCGGCAGCGCATTTTGTGAAGACTGCAAGACATGTTGCAAAACGTGATCGATAAGCCGAAAGTAAAAGTACTTTTCTCCTTAGAAGCCGTCTGAGAATAACCACGTGTGTCATTACTTCAATAACGATCCCATGATGCCGCGAATCAGTTGACGTCCTACCTGATTCCCAGCGCTGCGAAATGCGGATTTGGCCACGGTTTCAATTAATCCCTGACGCCGTCCGCTCCCCAGTAAAATATCATGCGCCATGTTTCCCCATTCATTGCTGGCGGCTGGCGCTTGGTTTTGCCGTGATTGCGTGGGGGCCTTTTGAACAACTGTGGCCTGTTGCTCGGCGACGCGCGCTGTGATTTTTTCATAGGCCGATTCGCGGTCAACGGGCGTGTCATATTTGGAGCCAATCACCGAACGCCCGCGCACTTGCTGGCGTTCGTCATCGCTAATCGCGCCGATGCGACAAGTTGGCGGCGCCACCAAAATTCGTTCCACCGGAAGCGGCACGCCGTTCTCTTGCAATGTAGTTGCTAAGGCTTCGCCGACGCCAAGTTGTGAAATTACTGCCGTCACGTCCACTTTGGGATTGGGCGGAAATGTCTCCTCCGCGGCGCGCACCGCTTCTTGATCGCGCGGCGTGTAAGCGCGCAATGCATGTTGCAGGCGATTGGACAATTGTCCCAAAACGGCATCCGGCGCGTCATCGGGATTCTGCGAACAGAAATAAATGCCAACGCCTTTGGAACGAATCAACCGGACGACTTGCTCCACACGTTGAATCAGCGCAGGCGGCGCATCGTCAAATAACAAATGCGCTTCGTCGAAAAAGAACACCATTTTAGGTCTATCGAGATCGCCGACTTCGGGCAGCGTCTCGAATAATTCCGACATCATCCACAATAAAAATGTGGAATACAATTTGGGTTTAAGGATCAATTGATCCGCCACCAGGATATTAATCACGCCGCGCCCGGACATATCCTGTCGCATCAAATCCTGCAAATCGAGCGCAGGCTCACCAAAAAAATGATCCGCGCCGGCCTGCTGCAACGACAACAAAGCACGCTGAATGGCGGCTATTGATTGGCTGCTGACAAGACCGTATTTTGCGGAAATTTCGGAGTGATGTTCACTGGCAAAACTGAGCATACTGCTCAAATCTTTGAGATCAAGCAACAATAAACCATCGTCATCGGCCACTTTGAAAATCACTTCCAACACGCCGGCTTGCGTGTCGGAAAGTTCCAGTAATCGTGACAAGAGAATCGGTCCCATTTCGGAAATCGTGGCGCGCGCCAGATGGCCTTTTTCCCCATAAATATCCCAAAAAACTACCGGATTGGTCTGCGCCGTCCAGGAGATTCCTAACTTTTGCGCGCGCGCTGCGATTTTGTCATTGCTGGTTCCTGTCTGCGATAATCCCGCCAGATCGCCTTTCACATCGGCCAAAAAAACCGGCACGCCAAGCCGCGAAAAACCTTCCGCCATCACCATTAACGAAACTGATTTGCCAGTTCCCGTGGCGCCAGCAATCATGCCGTGCCGATTAGCCAAATTCGCCTGCAAGTAAACGTCAATGTCGCCTTTGCCCAGGAAGATATTTTCCATAAAATCGCTCCAAACTTGACTGAAATTATATCCCAGTTAGTGGGTTGTGTTTTTATTTTCTCGCGCAAAGGCGCAAAGATTGATTTTGTTATTCCATTAAGAAGATTAAAAATAAACTCGCAATAAAAGTACTTTTACAGACGTCGTTTTTCTTTGCGGCTTTGCGCGAGAATATGTCACTTTCAAAACGGCAAATCCACCACTTCCGCATCTATTTCTTTACCTTGAAAAAGTACTTTTAAGGCGGTTCCGGCCGGTTCGTAATTCTTTTTAATATATGCCAATGCGATATTTCCGCAACGCGGCGACGCAACGATGCTGGTGATTTCTCCGGCATTTTTGCCATCGCTTTGCAACGTGAGTTCCACATTTGCAGGAATTTTCTCTGAAAGTCGCAAGCCTTTCAAATGCTGTTTCACTTTCTCATAAGTATTGAGCCGCGCGATAATTTCCTGTCCGTTGTAGCAACCTTTGTGTAACGAAATCATCTGATCGAGATTGGCTTCCCACGGATTATGCGCCTCGGTGATTTCTAATCCTGCGACCGGCACGCCCGCTTCCACGCGCATGATATTATATGTTTCATTATCGCATTCCGGCATTTTTAATTTCTGCTGAATTTGCCGCGCCGTTTCTGCAGAAGGCGTCGTCAACAAAAATCCCCCACCCGGCAATCGATCGGTATGCAAAACATCAACAGGCGCATCGTTAATTTTGATCCGCGTGATTTCATTTTTATGCGACAACGCATTTGGTGATAAATAAGCACTCGTCACCTCACGCGCATCCGCTCCGAAAATGCCGAGGCTGGAAACCTGGCCGGTGATATCTTCAATCTTCACGTCCTGCCGAAAGACGATGAATCCAGCGGCATGAGGCGCAAACATGTCGCGACGATTGGGCGATGTGATGACTAAAAATTCAGTTTCCAAACGCGCTATTGTGAGAATGTCCAAGCAACGCGCTTTGCCGGTAACAAGAACAGCTTCGCAGCTTTGTCCTGGTTTGAGAGAATTGATGTCATTTGTCGTCAGATGATGCAACAACGCTGCGGCGTCTTTTCCGGAAACGCGGAAATGGCCGAAATGAGAAAGTGAACGGGTAAAAGTACTTTTAGTGGTTGTCATAATTTGTATCAAATTTAAAAGGGCGGAAGATTAATTCCCTCTCCCTACCAGGGAGAGGGAATTAAAACGGTCGCACCAACGGCCCCAGCGCTGTCGCCATTAGTATTGTTTGAATACATCCCGCAGCAAGCAAAGCCGACAGCAAATATATCGTTTTGCGCGACAATGATTTTTCGATTAAATGCTGACTGGCAAAAACCGCCAGCGGCGCGATCAGAAAAAACCACAATCGTTCCACTTCGCCACGCGCTCCGCCGGAAAGTGTGAGCAACAACATCACGGCGAAAGTGACGATTCCGATTTGTTGGCCGATAGTAATTTGCCGGCATTTATGGCGCAGGATTTCAGCGCCATTGACAAGGCTCATCCACCACAACGGCAAACCGGCGAACACCGCAAAAACAATGATATTGACCCAAACCCACATATCCCAAGTGCGCGATTGCAATGTCGCAAAACGATGCGCCGCCATCGCCTGCTTAAAAATCAGCAGTGCTTGCATGGGAAAAATCGCCAGGAGAATTCCCCACATTGCGACAAAACTCAACGCCAAAACTAAAACTACCAACCATGATCTGTGCCGATGCCACAATACCACGATTCCCATAATCGCCAGCACCGCCAGCGCGCCGAACGAGACGAAACACATCAATCCCGCCAACGCGCCAGAGAGAACCAGCCAAAAGTACTTTTCCCGTTCCAGCCCTAATGCGAGAAATAATACTGCCCACAAAATGCCCGCGGCGATCAGTGCGTCGATGGTAAATGTGAATAATCCCACCGCCGGCGCAATGGCAAAAAACGCTGCCGCCGTCATGCCGCGTGCGCGTTGTAATTTCAGATTTTCTTGGCCCAGAGACGCCAGCCAAAAGATAGCCGGAACGCATAACGCGACGACGAGCGACAACAAAAACGCGCTAAAAATTGCGCCGCCAACCGCATCCAGCGGCAGATCATTGGAAGTTTGCAAAACTCCTGCAAACCTGTCAGCGGTGCGCCGTGCGGCATTTGCCGAAAGCGCCGCAGTAGCCAAATCGTCCTGCGTGAGCCAGCGCGTTAACCCTTCAAAAGTACTTTTAAGCGACGGAATTGCCTCATACAAACGGCGCGCGCCCACATAAAACAACACCGCGCCGGGCGGATGCGTGGCCACGTGCGCCAACATTATTGACGGAGGTTTTTGTTCTGTGGCGGCGTAATCACGCGTGTAATCCCGCGCGTTTTGCATCTGCCAGGCAGCGGCGAAATACTGATTGGAGACATCGCTGAAACTGGCTGAAATTAGATTTGTGGTGCCGCTTGGTCCCAGCAAAAACCACGGCCACAGAATCGCAAAAAGCGTGATAGCGCCTACGCAAAGCCCGGCAGATTGACGCGATTCTTTGGGAGATTTGGCGCGTGTGAAACAATCATAAGCCGAAAGCGCCGCTAATCCGCCAAATAAAAATAATACAACAAGCGGCAAACCCCAGGCGCCGATTGGCCACCATTCATGCGGAGTAATTGTCCATTGTCCAGTCACGCCCAAACCGCGCGACGTCTGAAAAAGCCAGGCGACACAGGCAGCCAAACTTACAAAGGTGAATCCAGCTATCAGTCGCCAACGGTGCATGAAGGAAAGTATACAAAAGTACTTTTGGGAAGCTGAGGAACAAACCAGTAGGGGCAGGCCTCCGTGCCTGCTTATAAAAGATCAGCTTGCTGATTCCTAATTTTAAAACGGCAATATGGAAGAACATTTTTTTGAACAGGCACGGAGGCCTGCCCCCACTTTGTTTTCACTCAAGCTATCACTTTTTTCCAGCGCGTTTCTTCAATTGTTTCACTTCTGTCGGCAATAATTCGCGATACATTCCGGATCGCAATTCTTCTGTTTCAATTCCCGCAAAATGAGTGCGGCGCAAAGCGCTGACGGGATGTCCGATGGCTTCCAACATGCGGCGCACCTGACGGTTTTTGCCTTCTTGCAGCGTCACTTCCACCAAGCTGTTTTTGTCTGTCTTGGCCGCAACGCGCACGCGTTTGGCTTTTGCGATCACCCATTTTTCATTGATTTCAATACGCACGCCGAGGGTCAATTTACGCAAGTTTTCGGGCGACACTTCGCCGCGCACGCGCGCCGCATAAACCTTTTCAATGTTGTGCGAAGGATGCGTTAATAATTGCGTCAATTCGCCATCATCGGTCAGAAGCAACACGCCGCTGGTGTCGCCATCAAGACGGCCAACAGGATGCAAATTGCGATAACGCACAGGAATCAAATCCATCACGGTGGGACGATTCTGCGGATCGTCGCGCGTAGTGATGTAACCTTTGGGTTTGTTCAGCAATAAAACAGTCGTTTCCAACGACGCCGATTTGATGGTTTTATTGCCGACCGTGATTCGATCTGTAGCGACATCGGCTTTCGTTCCCAGCTCCGTGACAATCTTGCCGTTGACTTTCACCTGACCTTCAAGAATCAGTTGTTCTGCGCCCCGACGAGAAGCGATTCCTGCTTTGGCGATTATTTTTTGGAGGCGTTCTTCGGTATTTGTGGGCATAGAATGTGGGGAAAAGTACTTTTATGGAAGAAAAAATTCCCCCTTGCAAAGGGGGAATTACGCTGCTGATATTATGCGCGCTTTGCTTTCTCTTTCTTCACAATCTCACAAAGTTCCGCAGCGGCGTGTTCCAAGGTGTCATTAACAATTTCGTAATCGTATTGCTTGGTTTGCAACAGTTCCCATTCCGCAGTTTTCAGCCGCACCATCAATTCCTCTTCGGTAATATCGCCGCGCTGCGCCAAGCGTTCTTTGAGGATATTCGTGCCTTCCTGTGGCGGTTTGATAAAAACCAAAAGCGCTTGAGGGAAAAGACTGCGCAGGCGAAAAGCGCCTTGCACATCAATGACGCAAACAACGTCTTCACCGGCCGTTAAACGGGTAAGCACTGATGAAGCCGGAATGCCATAACGCGCATTATGCACCTTCGCCCATTCCAGCATTTGGTCATCTTCCAACAAGCCATCAAATTGCTCATCGCTGACAAAATAATAATCGAGCCCTTCCACTTCATGTTCGCGCTGTGCGCGGGTAGTGCAGGTGATGGCTTTTTCAAACGATGTCAATTGCTCGCTGGCAATCTGCCACACAGAATCCTTGCCCACGCCAGACGGCCCGGACATAACCAGCAACGTGCCCAATTGTTGATCGGTTCCAACGGATGAAGATGATTGTGATGATACGGAGCTGCTTGCCATAATTCCCTCGATAACCGCAGCGAAGCGGCTTTATTAGTGTGTTAAGTTACTGTAAAGATTACCGCATTTCGCCCCTTGGCGAAAGGCCAAAAAAGAGCGAAGCCCGATAGCCCCGCTCTTTTTTGAATGTGGAATGTTGCTTAAAAGTACTTTTACACTTCGCCTTCCACAGTTCCGACAGTGATGTCGACTTCGTCGCGGCGCTTAATACGGGCGATTTTTCCATCGCTGATCCACACGATGCGATCGGACACGTTTAGCATTTTGTCATCGTGAGTGGCGGTAATAATTGTAACTCCGCTTTCTTTATTAAGTCGCTTTAGCAATTCGATGATTTCGTGGCCGGTTTTTTGGTCGAGGTTACCGGTTGGTTCATCCGCCAGAATAATGGCAGGATCATTCGCAAGAGCGCGGGCAATAGCAACGCGCTGTTGCTGTCCACCGGAAAGCTGCATTGGCTTGTTGTGCATACGATGCGCGATGCCAACCGCTTCCAGCAATTTGCGGCCTTTCTCCATTTGCTCATCAAGATCAGCGCCGGCGAAAATCATCGGCAGAGTGATGTTTTCCAACGCCGTCATCACGGGAATCAGGTTATAGCTCTGGAAAATATAGCCAATTTTGCGGCACCGCATCCACGCCAATTCAAACGCATCAAGCTGAGCAATATCTACTTCGTCAATAAACACAGTGCCGTCGGTGGGTTTATCCAATCCGCCGACCATGTTAAACAACGTACTTTTACCGGAACCGGATGGCCCCATGATGGAAATATATTCGCCGCGTTTGATGTCAATATCAACGCCGCGCAAAGCATGCACTTGTGTGTCGCCAACATTGTAAACGCGGGTTACGCCACGAACGCGAACTACGTTCTCGTTACCGGCATAATTTTCGTCCACTTCATCGGCATTCGCTATTGTCTCTGTAACCATTTCCAAAGCTCCTTAAAAAACGAGATTATTAAATTTCACTGCGCATGGCGTCCGCTGGGTGCATCTTGGCAGCGCGGATGGCCGGCGGCACGGCGGCAACGATACTGAGCACAGTTCCCAAAATCAAACAAATGCCGTATGATATCAATAATTGCATCCAGTTGAGTTTGCCTAACACGCCAAATCCGGTTGCCAGCATAAATATCGCGCCAACCAGAGCGCCAATCGCTGAACCCACCAACCCCAGCAAACCGGATTCAATGAGGAACATCTTGACAATAAAATTATCCAGCGCACCCAGGCATTTGATAGTTCCAATTTCTTTGTAGCGCTCAGTGACGCTCATCAACATGGCGTTGGTGATTCCCACCACAGACACCAGCAAACTCATGACCACCAGCCAGGCATTTTTTTGCTGCTGAGCCGGAGATATTTCGATTCCCTGCGCCTGCTGAACCAAGCTGGACGTGAACACGCTCATCAAAAACGCAATGCCGAGCAAAGTTCCTGCGCCTGTAATAAGCGCCCTTGAAAGGCGAATGGTAATGTTG
>Ga0164242_10001811_pt1 | contig 25063 bp, 21 predicted proteins | sample OricomgcompostMG_FD_108783 | JGI IMG/M metagenome (GOLD analysis project Ga0164242, IMG submission 108783) | Miracle-Growth compost microbial communities from Emeryville, California, USA - Original compost - Miracle growth compost (MG) ...
CCTGGCCGTGAGGGCAAGGCGGCGTGTCGCCCGGTCAGTGGAACCTGCCCCCACCTACCCACGCGGCCCCGGGGTGAAGGTCGCGAGACACGTGATCTCGGCCGGGCGACTCACGGATGGGCTACGCATCGACCCCCACCGGGGAAGGTCCCAGCCAGAATCGAAGTTTGAAAGACGTAGCTTAGGTTTCGGCGCTTCGCGCAGTTCATCACGAATTGGTGCCCCCGGCAGGATTCGAACCTGCGACACCCGCTTTAGGAGAGCGGTGCTCTATCCCCTGAGCTACGAGGGCGAAACGACCGGTCCGCGCGCTAGCCCGCCGCACGATCCGTGTTCATGATGTCATCCCCACCCCGGGCAGACCGAACTGGTGCGCAGAGAGGCTTGGTAGTCGCATCCCGATGACCCCATCGACGACTCCGATAGGCCGGGAAGGCGGACACCTGGCACGTTGCGGGCGGTCTCGGCAGGCATGGAAGAGCCGAAGTCTGCGACAACGGGACGACATAGGCGTCTTATCGGACGTACCCACGACAACGATCCGGGAGGACACCATGAACCGATAGCTCCAGCGCCTGGCCCTCGCCGCGACGACCACCGCCACCGCGGCCGGCACGGTGGCCGTGCTCGCCACGCCGTCGGCCGTGCCGCGCTGTGTCGAGAGCCAGTTGCACGCCACGATCGACTCCGGCCACATCCCGGGTAGCGGCAATCCAGGGCGCGACGGGCGGCTGGCGCACGCCGTGCTGGTCGACTTCGAGAACACGTCGACGCGCGCCTGCACGCTCTACGGTTACCCAGGTGCGGCGATCGTCGGCTTCGACGGATCCCAGGTGCAGCAGGCCACCCGGACCACGCGCGGCAACTACGGCGGCAGGGACACGACCGTCACGCTGCGCCCGCGTCACTACGCCGCCGCCTACTTGGAGGGCGAGAAGTCGACCGCGCCCACGGGCTGAGAGCCGGTGCGTCAGGGCGACTCGGTCTCGAGCCCGTGCGCGGATGATCTGGGAGTACATCCGCGCCGAGCGTTTGAGCCGTCGCCGCAGCGCCGGGTAGTCGACGTGCACGATGCCTGGGTAGTTGGCCACTACTGGCCGTAGGTGATCGACGTGTGGCAGCCCTCAATCGATTCATCGACCGAGCTGCTGATCAATGAGTCGAGAGCTTGGCCGGGCCGCTGTCGCTCACGACGCATCCGGCGTTGTTCAGACGTCGAGGACGAGCCGCGCCCCTCGCGCGCGGGAGCAGCACACCATCATGACGTTGTTCGCGGCCCTCTCCTGTTCGGTCAGCAAGGAGTCGCGGTGATCGACTTCGCCCTCGAGAACCTTGGTCTCACAGGTCCCGCAGACGCCTTCGCCGCAGGACGTCGCGATATCGATTCCTTGAGCCGCAAGGGCGTCGAGAATCGAGACATCGGCAGGAATCTCGACGGTCAACCCGGAGCGTTCTGCCACCACCTCGAACGGCACATCGCCTGAAGTCTCGACCGCCACCGGCGTGAACCGCTCGACATGCAAAGTGCCCGGGGGCCACGAGCGGCAGGCGCGATCCACGGCCTTCAACAGTGGCTCGGGCCCGCAGCAGTAGACGGCCGTGCCGAACTGAACCGGTCCGAGCGCGGCCGCGATGTCGATCAGTCCCGTCTCGTCCTGAGGTGCGACGACGACACGGTCGGCCCGCTGCTCCAGCTCGCCTAGGAAGGCCATCGAGTCACGAGACCGGCCACCGTAGGTCAGGGTCCAGTTCGAGTTGCCCTCCTTCTCCAGCTTGCGGATCATCGCGATGATCGGTGTGATGCCGATGCCGCCGGCGACGAAGACGTATCGCTGGGCGCTCACCAGACTGAAGTTGTTTCGCGGGCCGCGAACCTCGATGACCTCACCCTCGTGCAAGTGGTCGTGCACCCAGGCCGAGCCGCCCCGCCCGGCAGGGGCATTGAGCACGGCTATCTGCCACTTGCCCTCGACGTCCTTGCCGCAGAGCGAGTAGTGGCGCGCACGCGCTTCAGGGAGCAGCAGCTCGATGTGTGCCCCTGGCTCCCAGTCGGGCAACGGTCGTCCCGCCGCGTCGCGCAGGGTCAGCTGGACGACATCGGGAGTCAGCGCCACGCGTCGCTCGACGATCACCGGGCGGACGTCATCGGTCATGGACTCTCTCCTGTCGCGGCGAGGGCTCGCGTCGACCTGCGCCGATGAAGTTCGAACAGAGCCCGTTCGAACTCGCGGTCTGTTGAGGCGCGCTCTTGGTACTGGCGTTGGACCTGCTCCAGCTCACGCTGCAGCGCGATGTTCCTCGAGACGGCGTCGGCAAGAGACCGGTCTGAGACGCCGACGACGCCGGTCTCTGTATCAGCCGGCATCGGGTTGCGCTCGGCACCGACGAGGCGGGAAAGGTTGGCAAGCGTCACTTCGAGATCGAGATTGTCGGTCTCGACGTACTTGTGTTGCAGGTCCCAGGTCTGTGCCAGCTTCCCGAGAACATGGATGGCCGCTCGCAGCTGCCGCTTCGCTGCTCCCGCCGGTACTTCAGGCAGCACCGAGTCGGTGAGCTCGCGCTGTAGTCCCTCGAGCAGCTCGCCGGGAGTTGGCCTCAGCACGGCTGTACCGCCCGCCAGGCGTCAACCCAGGTCAGCGCCTTCGCGACCGAGGGCACCACGGTGCGCGCCCGATCGATCAGTCGCAGATTGTGGCTCGTTCCATCGCTGACCGATCGGGCTGCGCGAAGGCTGATGGTCGCGAACTTGACCTCACAGAACACGCGGTTCCAGAGCAGGGCATCGCCGGTGATTGTTGGCCCGCCGGCGTCGTGGTAGACGGCGACGAACTCCTCTATCGGCACGAAGCGCGCGGGACTCCACAGAGACCGGTAAGCCCACGCGATGTCCTCGGCCGGCGATCCTCGGTGCGCCATCTCCCAATCCAGCAACCCGACGATCCGGTCGCCGTCGTAGAGGACATTGCCCGGCCGGAAGTCCCCGTGGACGAGCGTCGACACCGTGTGCGTCGGCTGCTTGCGCGCGAGCCAGTCGAACAGCCACGACACCTCGGGCAGTGCCTCGAGGCGCGCCTGCTCGAACTGCTGACGCCACCCGGCCAGCTGGGAGTCGTCGCGGTCCGCTGCGGTGGTGGCAACGTGGAGTTCGGCAAGCGCCCGGGCCAGGTCGTGCGTACGCGCCCGGCCGGTGGCGAGGTCCGCATGCAGATACTCGACGGCGTCGGTGCGTCCTGGCAGGCGCTGCAACAGAACCGCGGCCCCACCGAACAACCGTCCACCGGAGTCCTGGGCCCAGATCCTCGGCGCGCGAACACCGCGCTGAGCCAACCCGTCCAAGGCGGCGAACTCGTCGTCGGGATCGGACTGCACCTGAGAACCGGTGGCGCGGATCAGCAGGATGAGCGACTCGTCGTGTCGCTCGCCGACCCCCTTCGACCTGCCCTCGGCGGAGGTCCAGCTCGCGTCACAGGCCCAGGCGGTCCGTGCGTTGCCGCCGAACACCCGATGCGGATCCGAAACGCTGATGTCGTGGGCGTTCGGCAGGCTGCGTCGCAACATCTCCTCCACGCGACCGGCGAGGTCCCGCGGAGCGAGCGCGACGGTGTCGTGAGCGGTCATCGGACTCCGGCGGCGACTCGCAAGGTCTCGCCGGTGATGGCGTCCGACTGAGGCTCGAGGAAGAACGCAATGCCTTCGGCCAGATCGTCCGGCCGGGGTACGTCACCGAGCGCGGTGTAGGCGAGGTGACGCTCCAGGTATCCGTCGTCGATCCACTGACGGACGCGGTCGCTCAGGACGAGGCCGGGCGCGATGCAGTTGGCGCGTACACCCTGGCGACCCAGCTGCATGCTGATGCTCTGGGTGAGTGCGATGACTGCTGCCTTCGCCGAGTTGTAGGCAGCGTTACCGAGTTCCATCCGGTTGGCGAAGGCTGCTAGGGAGGCGACGTTGACGATCTTGCCGTAACCCTGCGCGATGAAGTGCTTCTCGAGCGCGCGACACATGAGGAAGGCGCTGCCGACGTTGAGTGCGTACATCTGCTGCCAGCTGTCGAGGGAGATGGACTCGAGCGGGATGTCGTAGACGTCGCGGTTGATGTTCACCATGCCGCCGGCCACGTTGGCCACGCCGTGGACAGCGCCGAACTCTGCTATCGCGAAGTCGATCGCCTCGGCCACGCCGGCCTCGCTGGTCACGTCGACCTTGAGGGTGCGCAGAGTCCCGGGCAAAGCGCTGGTCGCCTCGACGGTGGCGGCCAGCCGACGTGAGCTGAGGTCGACACCGACGACGTTCGAACCAACCCGCAGCAGACGAGCGGCTGCGGAGCCACCGATGCCGCCGCCTGCGCCAGTAACGACGTACGTGCGCTGATCCAGCGGTGTGGCCGGACGCTCGGGTGGGGTGAAAGTAGTGCTGGTCATGCGAGTGCTCGCCTTCAGATGTAGGAACGCTGCGGGAAGTCGGGAGTGCGCTTTTCGCGAAGGGCGGAGAGGCCTTCGCTCGCCTCGGGGCCGGTGAAGCCCAGGATCCCGAATGCGAGCGACGCCTCGAAGCTCGGCCAGGCCGCGCGCACCCAGTTGTTGAGCGACTGCTTGGTCCAGCGAATGGCCGCCGGCGCGCCCTTAGCCAGCTTGACGGCGATCTCGAGGGCGCGGTCGTCGACCTGGTCGTCCTCGACACAGAAGCTGACGAGGCCGATCCGTTCGGCCTCCTCGCCGGTGATGGCGTCACTGGTCATGAGGTAGTACTTGGCCTTCGCGAGACCGCAGAGCAGCGGCCAGATCGCCACGGCGTGATCGTCCGCGGCGACGCCCAGGGTGGTGTGCCCGTCGACCAGTTTCGCCGTCCGGCCGGCCACACTCACATCTGCCAGCAGCGCGGTCGCCAGTCCGCCGCCGGCGGCGGCGCCGCTGATCGCGGAGACGATCGGTTTGCCGCAGTCCAACATGTTCAGGACGAGCGCGCGGCCCTCTCTCCACATCTGGCAGCGGAAGTCGTAGTCGTCGATGATGCGCTGCACCATGTCAAAGTCGCCACCGGCGCTGTAGGCGCGTCCCTTGCCGCCGAGCACGACGGCGGACACGTCGGGATCCTCGTCGATGAGCCGCCAGATGGCGCCGAGATCCTTGTGCATCTGGAAGTCGAGCGAGTTCATCTTGCCGCGGTTGAGCGTCACCCGAAGCACGTGCGCGTCGGGCCAATCGAGCTCGAGGGATTCGTAGTCCGGGTACAACACGTCGGTTACAGCCCCAATCCTGATCCGAATTCGGTACGCAGGTCGGCCTTGGCGACCTTGCCGTACACCGCACGAGGGAGCTCGTCGCGGACTATCACCTGACTGGCCCGCTGGTACTTGGCCAAGCGTTCGTTGGCCCACTGGCGCAACCGCTCCGGGTCGATCTCCGCACCGGGCGTCGGGATGACGAGCACGATCGGTGTCTCGCCCCACTTGGGGTGCGGGACACCGATGGCGGCAGCCTCGCTGACATCCGGGTGCCGCATGAAGACCTGCTCGATGTCGACGGCGAAGATGTTGATGCCACCGGACTTGATCATGTCCTTGAGTCGACCCGAGACGTACAGGAACCCGTCCTTGTCCAGGTGACCGATGTCGCCGGTGCGCATGAACCCGCGCCCGTCGGGCGCGGTCCATGTCGCCTCCTCGGTCATCTCGGGGTTCTTGTAGTAGCCCGTCATCATGCCGATGGAGTGGACGACAATCTCCCCGCTCTCGCCGACGGGCGGTTCCTTACCCGAGTCATCCACGATCCGGATGTCTTCGAGCATCAGCGGTTTGCCGACCGACGTGCGTTTCCCGCGGACGGCGTCCTCGGGCAGGCGCAGGGTCGCGAAGCCCTCGGAGAAGCCGTAGACCTCGTGGATGCCTGCGTTGGGGAAGGCGTCCTCGATCGCTTGGTAGGTCTTGTCCGCGAGTGGCTGGCCGGAGGTCACGATGCAGCGCAGACTGCTCACGTCGTACTTGTTCCGCTCTGCGTACTCCAGAATGGCGATCCACTGCGTCGGCACGAGGAATGCGTGCGTGCCGCGCTCGTGCTCGACGGCCGATAGGAACGCCTCGGCGCTGAACTTCGGCAGGATCACCACGGTGCCGCCGCGGTACATCGTGGGGATCATCGTGATCCACGTGCCCGAGGCGTAGGGCGGGGTGCCCAGGACAGCGACCGAATAGCGATCGATCTTCAGACCCATCGCGAAGCCGTACGGGTACATCATCCGGCTGATGTGGGTGTGCTCTATGCCCTTCGGGCGTCCGGTGGTCCCGGACGTGTACAGGATCGTGATGATGTCCGACGGCTCGATCTTGACGCCGCACGGGGTCACTGCTTCACGTGGCAGCAGATCCGCCAGCGATTGCCAGCGGTCATGGGCCGGACCGAACGTGAACCAGCGATCGTCGGCGATGCCGGGCAGCCGGTCGCGGACATCGTCCAGCGCCGGCTCGGTGACGACGTCGGCGATCATCGTGATGGCGTCGGAATCCCCGGCCAACCGGGCCAGCGAATCCCCGTCGAGCATCACGTTGAGCGGAACCGTCACGCAGCCGGCCTTTGCGCTGCCCCAGAAGGCGACGAACGCGTTCAGCGATGCCGGGAGGAAGAGCGCGACCTTGTCGCCCTTGGTGAGGCCCTGTGCGCGGAGCAGGTTGGCGAACCGGTTCGTCTGCTCGTCGAGCTCGCGCCAGGTGAGCCGCTCGTCCTCGAACACCACCGCGATGTCGTCGGCGCTCACCCGAGCGTTGTGCGCGATCACGTCGGGACACATCAGCGAGAAGTCGTACTTCAGACTCATCAGTGGTCTCCGATTCGAAGGCAGGTCGATTCAGGGTGGTGGAACAGGACGCTAGTCATGGCGAACCTCACAGACGAGGACTGCTGTGGTCGGCATCTGTGCGCCGATCCAAACCCACGTCGTCCTCATGGTGGGTCACCACAGCGACCACCCCGGCTTGCCGGCGAGACATGCTTCGTATGCGTCGGGTTCGACGGGTTGCAGGATGCCGGTCGTGACGTGATCTCCGTCGGTGACCTTGCAGTGGTGCTCGTTGAGCCCGGTGAGCTGTGTGCGGATCCCCGGGTCGGTGACGTCGAACCGGTCCCACTCCGTGTGTGCCGGCCCGTCGTACTGGCCGTGGTGGAGCGATTTGTCCGGCGTGCCACCGTAGAACCCGCATCGCATGTACGCGGTCTGACTGCCCAGCCGCTCGAGGTGCAGCGTTCGGACCTGGCCATCGTCGAACACCAGGTCGATCAGGCCCTCGATGAACTGCTGCGTATCCGGTTCGAAACGTAGCCGCCGGTGAACCTGTGCAACCGTTCCATGACCCGGGCGCGGATCGTCGATGTCGTAGAGGAGCTTCTTGCCCCACAGGCCGACGTCGTGCAGATCGATCCACATGCCGCCCTTCCAGCCCGGGCGATGCGTACGACCTCCGTTCAAGGCCGGACCGCCCACGCCGCGGCCGACCCCCCAGTGCCGGTCGCGGGTGCCGCCTGCCAGTCCGGGTGTCCACTCCACTCGGGTATCCCCGATACGGATCCATCCGTACACCTGCCCGAAACTCTCGAAGCCAGCCGTCACCTGCCGTTCGCCGGCGCCCTCTGTCGGTTCGGGCCCCCAGGCGGCGCCGTACGTCGGCCGCCGGGTGTCAACCCACGTCAGGTCGTAGGAGAAGTCCCATTCGCCGGGGTCGAGGTGGTGCTGCCAGCGTCGCAAGCCCGCGCGGATCGTGGGCCGGATCGGGCCGACGGTGAGGTCTGAAAGCTCGTCCGATACGGGTCGGAAGGAGCGGACAGAGCGGTGGTCGCCGCGATAGTTCACGATGGCGTAGCTCTCGACACGACCGAGCACCGGGTAACAGCTGCCGCCGACCGCGAGCAGGAGATCGCCGGTGTCGTCGTGCCACACGTTCCAGTACCGCTCGAAGAATCGGGGGTCAGTCGAGGCAGCGCCCGCCTGCTCGATCGGGCTGGCGTCGCGGTGGCAGAACTCGTCGTCGCGGGCGACCAGGCCGGTAGTCACGCTCAGCCGAGCACGACGGGCAGCCGCACCGGGCCCCGGCTGACGAGCGAGTTGTTCCACGGAATCTCGTCCAGCGACTCGGCCAGCCGAAGGTTGGGGAACCGTTCGACCAGGTGTTTGAACGCCACCTGCCCCTCGAGACGCGCGAGCGGTGCGCCGAGGCAGAAGTGCACGCCCTTGGAGAAAGCCAGATGACCGTTCGCCCGTCCCTCGAGGACTATCTCGTCCGGGTCGTCGAAGACTTCGGGGTCTCGGTTGGCCGCTGCGAGCATCGCGAAGATCCGGTCGCCCTGCTTGAGGTTCTGGCCGCCCAGCTCGGTGTCGGCGGCCACGAGACGGCCGGTCGACAGGACGGGGGAGTCGTAGCGAAGGAACTCGTCGACGGCGGTGACGATCAGTCCGTCGACGTCGGCGGACAGCTTGGCGGCTACATCCGGCCGCTCCTGCAGCGCGATGAGCCCGTTCGTCAGGAGATGGGCGGTCGTGTCCTGAGCACCATTGCCGATCATCATCATGCTGGCGATCAGCTCGTCCTCGGTCAGGGTCTCGCCGTCGACCTCGGTGGTGATCATCCGGGTGAGCGCGTCGTCCTGCGGGTGAGCCCGTCGCTCAGTGATGAGCTCGCGGAAGAGTTCGGCCATCGAGTACGCACCATGTCGGGCCCGCGCGTACTTGTCGTCGACACCACGCGAGCTCCCGATGAACAGCATCATCTCGTCGGACCACTGCTTGACCTCGGCAAGACGCTCTCTCGGCACACCGAGGAGGTCCATGACGACGTAGCCCGGCAGGGTCAGCGCGAAGTCCTCGAAGAAGTCGACCGGCTGATCGTTGGGAAGCGCCTTGAGCAGGTCTTCGGTGATCTGCGCGATCGAGGACCGCATCGCCTCCACCATGCGGGGGTTGATGACGGTCGCCAGGTAGCGACGCAGCCTTGTGTGGTTAGGCGGGTCTTGGAACACCATCCATAGCGACAACCAGCGCAAGACGTCGCCGGCCGTGGCGCGCTTGTGCTCGGAGAGTCGCTCGTGTATCGGCACCAAGCGATTCGCGGAGAACAGTGCCGGCGTGGTGACGACCGACTGGACGCTCTGCCAGTCGAGCGCGATCCAGCCGGACAGCGGCTCGGACCAGTGCACGCCTCCCGAAGCGCGGAGATCTGCGAAGACGGCGTAGGGGTCGCGCAGCTGAGTGGGATCAGTTGGGTCGTACGCGGTGGTCATGGAGCACTCCAGATCCTTCGGGAGCCGCGAGAATGACACGGTCGCTACCTGTGATTCGATGGCCGCCGTCGAGGCAATGTGGAGCGGCGTACAAATCAGCCGGAAGCGGCCCCTCCCGTCGCATTGCGAGCTCTGTCACAGTGTCCGCCATGACTCTTCCCATCAAGCGCGTAGTGACCGGGGTGGACGATTCCGGCACGTCAATCGCCTACGAGGACGCACTGCTGCCGCCGGTCGAGCTGGCCCTCATGCCAGGCGTGCAGATGTTCCAGGTCTGGGGAACGGAGGGGCCCCTGAGCAGTCCGCTGAGCGACCCGAAACCGGACAACGCAACGTTCTTCCCTGGTCCTGGCGGCACCCGCTTCGGACTGTTCAGGTTGCCGCCCGATCCGGCCGGGGCCGAGGCGGCCGGATCGCACACCGGAACCGAGAGCGCAGCCGCGGACATCGACGAGCAGGTAGCAGAGGCGGAGACGAAGGTCCCCGGCCTGATCAGCGTGTTCGAACCTGACGCCCCCGGTATGCACCAGACCGTGACCGTCGACTACATCGTGGTGCTCGAGGGGGACCTGGCGGTCGAGCTCGACAACGGCGTCGAGGTCAGCCTCCCGCCCGGAACGTGCCTCGTACAGAACGGTGCCCGGCACGGCTGGCGAAACAGGGGGACCGGGCCGGCCACCCTGGCGTACGTGATTGTGGACGCGACTCCCACGGCCTAGGCCTCAGGCGGCGCGGTCTGGCGCACTCGTACGCCGCCGAATCGGATGCACGAACTCACTCCTGCCCGTCGCAGGGCAGCCTCCCGCCGACGCGCGGGCACATCAGAAAGGACGTCGCGTATGACAACGCGAACACTGCCAGAAGTCGATGCAGTTGTGGTCGGCGCGGGCTTCGCAGGGCTTCGTACGATCCATCTCCTGCGTGAACTCGGCCTCAGCATGCAGGTGTTCGAGGCCGGAGACGACGTGGGCGGCACCTGGTACTGGAACCGGTACCCCGGCGCCAGGACTGACACGGAGAGCTGGGCCTACTGCTTCTCCTTCGATCGCGAACTCTGGCAGCAGTGGGACTTTCGCGAGCGCTACACCGCGCAGGGTGAGGTTTTGGAGTACCTCGGCGCGGTCGCGGACAAACACGACATGCGCAAGGAGATCCGGTTCTCGACGCGGGTCAACGGGGCGTTCTTCGACGAAGAGACCAGCCGGTGGACGGTCACGACCGAAGACGGCCTCGAAGTCACCAGCCGGTGGCTGATCACCGGGCTCGGCTGGCTCGGCATTGCCTACAAGCCACCGTTGCCCGGAGCCGAAACGTTCAAGGGCGAGGCCTACGTGACGTCCCAGTGGCCCAAGGATCCGGTCGACTTCACCGGCAAGCGGGTGGCGGTGATCGGCACGGGCGCCACCGGTATACAGGTCATTCAGGAGATCGGGCAGGTCGCCGAGCACCTCACCGTCTTCCAGCGGACGCCTAACTATGCCCTTCCCGGACGCAACCACGCTCTTGGGCCGCAGCAGCAGCTGGCTCTCCGGCGCGACTTCGAGAACCAGTGGGAGAAGACGTTCAACCACGTTTTCGGTTTTCCGATGGCGCCCGCCAACCGGCTGGGGTCAGAGGTCTCGGACGACGAGTTGCAGCGCGTCCTCGAGGCGGGCTGGGAAGCAGGTGGCTTCCACTACATCTTCGAGACCTTCGATGACATGCTCGTGGACCAACGCGTCAACGACGCGGCGTCCGAGTTCGTCCGTCGCAAGATCAGGGCCATCGTCAACGACCCAGAGACCGCAGAACTCCTGTGCCCCACGACCCACCCGATCGGTGGCAAGCGCCCGCCGTTGTGCAACTTCTACTACGAGACGTTCAACCGTCCCAACGTGAAGCTGGTCAGCGTGCGGGAAGACCCGATCCAGGAGATCACGCCTGCGGGCCTGCGTACCGGCTCTGCCGAGTACGAGTTCGACGTCATCATCTACGCGACCGGCTTCGATGCGATCACCGGTCCGCTGGCAGGCATGAACGTACACGGCGTGGGCGACCGCACCATTGCCGCACAGTGGGCCGACGACGCGAAGGCACTACTCGGGCTGGCGTCGCCGGGCTTCCCGAACCTCTTCGCGGTTCTCGGCCCGCAGGCGCCGTTCGCCAGTCACCCGCCGGTCATCGAGACCCAGGTGGAAGTGATCGGAAAATTGTTGCAGCGGGCCATCGAGGCAGGCGCAGAGCGGGTAGAGGCCACCGAAGAAGCTGCGCAGGCCTGGTCGGACCAGTGCGATGCGATTCTGGCGGCCACGCTGCTCCCGCAGGGCATGGGCGACCGTCCGTGGTTCCTGGGTGCCAATGTCCCGGGCAAGAAGCCGAGCACGCTGTGCTACCTCGGCGGCCTGGCGGCCTACCGCGCCGCGGCGGACAACGAGGTCGCTGCCGGGTTCCCCGGGTTCACCTTCACGAAGTCGCCGGTGCCGGCGTAGCCCGTTCGAACCGCGCGGAAACGCCGATCGATCAGAGCCCCATCCCGCCGATGCTCGCGGGATGGGGCTCAGGTCGTTCGTGTGTCGGCTCGGATCTAGCGCAGGCCCAGGCTGCGGCTGATGATGAGCTTCATCATCTCGCTCGTCCCGCCGTAGATGGTCTGCACGCGTGCGTCTGCCCACGCTCGGCCCACCCGATATTCGGTCGTGTAGCCGTAGCCGCCGTGCAACTGTAGGCACCGGTCAATGACGTGTTGCTGCGTCTCCGTGGTGTGCAGCTTGATCATGGCGGCGGTGTCGGCACTCAGCTGGCCGGACGTGTGAAGGGTGAGTCCCCAGTCGACGAACACCTGAGCAGCTTTGACCGAGGTCGTCAGCTCAGCCAGCAGGAACGCGTTGTGCTGGAAGTGCCCGATCGGCTGGCCGAAGGCGGTGCGGGTGCGGACGTAGTCGAGGGTGTTGGTGAGCGCGCCATCCATCGCTGCGACGGCCTGCACGGCGATGGTCAGTCGCTCTTGGGCCAGGTTGGCCGTCAGGTAGTGCATGCCGCCGCCCGGCTGTCCCAGGACGTTGCTGTCCGGCACCTCCACGTTGTCGAAGACCAACTCGGCGGTGTCCTGAGCATGCATGCCGACCTTCTCCAGGTTGCGTCCGCGGCTGAAGCCCGTCATCCCGCGTTCGATCACCAGGAGGGTCAGGCCCGCTGTACCGTCGATGTCCGTTCGAGCAACGGTGATGACGAGGTCGGCGTGAATCCCATTGCTGATGAATGTCTTGGTGCCGTTGACACGCCATCCCCCGTCGACGCGGGTCGCAGTGGTCCGGATTCCACGTAAGTCACTGCCGGCGCCTGGCTCGGTCATCGCGATTGCCGCGATCAGCTCGCCTGATGTCAGGCCAGGGACCCAACGTCGTAGCTGTTCGGGGGTGGCCAGGTCGGAGAAGTAGGGACCGCACACGTCGTTGTGCACGGTGAACCCTGGACCGGTCGCACCCGCTCGATAGAGCTCGGTGTCGAGGATCGCGTTGAAGCGGAAGCTCGCCCCGCCGCCGCCGTACGCGGCGGGTAGGCCGAGTCCCAGTAGGCCCGCCTGTCCGGCCTTCTGCCACAGTGCGCGTGGCACGATGCCATCACGCTCCCAATCGGAGTGATGCGGAGTGATCTCGCGCGCGACGAACGCTCGAACCAGATCTGCGAACGCGGCCAAGTCCGCCTCGGCAGGCTCCGTCGCGCCTTCGGAGGCTGGCGTTGTGGATGTGGTCATCCTGTCTCCTGACGATGTGCTTGACGTGCGAGTTGCTGCAACGCGCCCACGGCCGCGACCGCCTACATATACCGGCAGTCAGGATCGTCGCGAGGGACCGTGATTGGCCGCGCGGACAAGTGCGGCACCGTCGACAGACACGTGGCTGCGGGACCCGGCGCTAGTTTTCGCTCGAGGACGTGAACGGAAACAGGTCAAAAGGGAGCGCGGATGGGCCCGCTGCGTGGAGTGCGGATCCTCGAGTTGGGCGGCCGGGGGCCTGTCCACTTCTGCGGAATGCTGCTCAGCGATCTTGGCGCCGAAGTCATCGCGGTCGATCGACCCCGTGGCGCGGACGACATCACTCCGCTGTCCTCTGCGGGGCTCGGCCGCGGGCGCCGGCGCGTCCGGCTGGACCTCCGGTCCGAGGAAGGTCACGCCTTGGCGCTACAGGTCGTGTCCCGGGTCGACGCGGTCATCGAAGGATTTCTTCCCGGCGCGATGGAGCGTCTCGGCCTGGGACCGGCAGAATGCTCTGCGAATAACGAGGCTCTGGTCTACGGTCGGCTGACCGGCTGGGGTCAGGATGGTCCGCTGATGACGCAGCCCGGTCACAACATCAACTATCTCGCGGTCTCGGGTGTGCTCGCCCACCACGGACGCGCGGAGTCCCTGCCGTTCCCGCCGATGAACTTGCTCGCCGATGGCGGTGGTGCGATGTTTCTAGCACTCGGAGTCGTCGCGGCGGTCCTGGAGGCCCGGTCGTCCGGCGTCGGACAGGTCGTGGACGCCGCGATGCTCGACGGCGCCGCGCTGCTCAGCACCATGAGCCACGAGATGCGTAACGAGGGACGGTGGTCCGAGCACCGTGGAAGCAACCTCAACGACTCGGGTGCGCCGTTCTACGACGTCTACGAGACGGCGGACGACCAACTCATCGCTGTCGGTGCCGTCGAGGACCGGTTCTGGGATCCGCTCGTAGATCTGCTCGACGTGCGCGACGAGTCGGTGGACCGATGGGACCGGGTGAACTGGTCGTGGTGGCGCAAGCGGTTGGCAGCGGCCTTCCGGAAGCGCACGCAGGCAGAGTGGTGCGCGTTGGCCGAGTACGAGGACGTGTGCCTGTCGCCGGTCCTGACCATGTCCGATGCGCCGACGCACGCCCACAACGTCGCGCGCCGGGTGTTCACCCGCGTGGGCGAGGCAGTGCTCCCGTCGCCCGCGCCACGGTTCAGTCGCACGGCACTGGTGCCGGTCGCCGCGCGTCAGTCCGGCGACGAGACGGCGGACGTGCTCGCCGACTTGGGCATTGAGTGGCCCCGCCACCCGGGCGAGGATGCGGTGCCGTAGCCGGACGCGGCGAACACCAACATGTCGCCTCTCAGACGCAGCACAGTCATGGCGATCTGCGCGGTGAGGTAGTCGTTGTCGTCCGTCGTCACATGCAACCCGGTGAGGCGTTCTATGTTGCCGAGTCGGTAACGGACTGTGTTCGGATGGACGCCGAGTTCGTCCGCCGCGTCGCGCACGCTGCGGGTCAGCCGAAGGAACGGCTCCAGGGTGCTGAGCAGCTCGGCTGATTTGAGGTCGGGGTCGCGGAGCAGCGCGCCGAAGGTGTCGAGAGCGACCTGCTGTGCCTCGTCGTGATCCACGGACGCCAGGAACAGGCGTGCCGGCCCGAGATCGTCAGCGGCCAGGATGCCGTGCTGTGCCTCGGACAGGTGTACGCGGATACAACGAAGAACCTGCTGGGCCTCCCGGTGCGCTCGGTGGTCGTCGCCAGGGGCTGCGACCACCGTCGATATCGCGGCGCACAGTTGACCGTCCGGGCTCAGGTTGCCCAGCACTGTCGTCAGCCGGCCGCGGATCCACTCGATGGCACCGAGACGGTCGCAGCTGGTCGGCACTTCCAGGATGACTGCGATGTCTCGACCGGACCACGCCGCAAGCGCGCTCGACGGTGACTCACGGTCCGTCAGGAGCTGTGCTATCTCGCGCGGGGTGAACCGTCCAGGCGACGACGAGTCACGCTGCCCCACGAGGCAGACGGCGCGACGCGCTGTCAGGTCCACTCCGAGGGAACGGGCTCGGTTCTCGAGCTTCGCGTCACCGCGGATCAGGCTGCCGACGAACGCCTCGACGGCGTGCCACTCGGCGTCTCGATCGAGGAGGTTTCGTGAGCGCTCCAGCGCGAGATTGTGGGCTGCTCGGCGGGCAATCACTTCATCGAGTTGCCCGAAACGACCGGAGGCCTCGACCACGATGAGGTAGCCCTGGCGGTGCCCGTTGAACTCGATCGCCGTGACGAGCAGACGGTGGTTGATGCCCACCTGCGGTACAGCGGGGACGCACCGCGGACGGTCGGGCTCCAAAGCCTCGAGAACTGGACTGAGAACGACGTCGACGGCTGGATGCCGGCGAAGGTCGTCGAGCGAGCGGAGTTTGCCACGGAGATCGTCGGACGCCCGGGCGTGTGACAGGCATCGGAAGTTGACGTCGTAGATGGCGCATGGCTTGGACAGGAGCTCGGCCACGGTCTCTCCGAGCTCGCGTACGCCCCAACCGGTCAGCGCGATGTCAGCGAGCTGTCCTTCCATCCGCCGAGCACGCTGCAGCATCTCCAACTGCCTGGCCTGCGTGCGGAGGCTCTCTCGCAACTGTGAGGTCAGCTGAACCTGGTTGATCGCCGTCGCCGCGAGCTCAGCGAACAACAGGGCCAACTCCTGGTCAGCCGTCGAGTACTCGATGCTGGTGTCCTCGTTGTCCAGGCAGATGATGCCGATGACCTCGCCGCGCAGCCTCATTGGGACACCCAGCACCGACCGTGCACGCCAGCGCCGCATCGCTGCATGTACCGGGCGCGGATCGACGAGCGTGTTGGTGACCATGACCGGGCGTCCGGTATCCAGGATCTCCCGGGTGAAGTCGTCCCCGGGCAGGCCGCTGACGAGTCGCCGCACCGAGACGTCGATGTCAGCAGCAGCGTGGGCCGCCTTGCCGTACAGCAGTCCCGTCTCGGGATCACGAAGGTGCACGCTGCACCGGTCTGCGCCGGTCAGATCGCTGAGCGTGTCGACAACGAGATGCAGGATCGTGTCGAGATCCTGCTCATCGGCTAGGGCATCGGTCAGCTTTCGGAAGGCGACGAGCTCTTTGTAGTTGCCGCTGACTTCGGCGGGGCCCGACGGTAGTCCAGCAGAGGCTGGAGGTTCGTGTAGGGGTGACTCGGCGGTGTGGTTAGCCGTGTTCATGCTGTCTCCGAGCTTCTACCGCGGGCCGCGTTGACCGCTTGTGGCATGCCTTTCATGGCCTGCAGCGCCTGACAACGTGGGGGCATCGCGTTCGTTTGGACCGGAGTCCAAACGGCGCCGCCGCAGCCTGCTGCGTCCATCTGCCCTCCCGATTAGCGTTCGCCAACGATCTGCACGGATGTGAGCTGGAGCATAGTGCCCAGCCCTGTGGGAGACGGAGGCCAACGGGTGGCGTCAGCGAACGAGGTCGCAATCGTGACCGGCGAGCGGGCGCGCCGCGCAGCCCCGACCCCTACCCCTACGTCACGGCTCCGCCGGCCGGCCGACATCACGGCGACCGCGATCTACCCCGCGCGTGCTGGCTCGGCCCTCAACGCCGGCCAGGTCGTCGCCACCGTTGGGGGGTGGACGGCGCAGTACGAACCGGTTGCCACCTCTTGATCAACTCATCCAGCGTACGGCCTTGCCGCGAGGTCGGGCCGTACCCACCAGCATGGTTAGGAGATCTAGTGATCCATTCGAAAGCAGTGCGGCATTCGAGGACCGTTCTCGTCGCTGTCACCGCGGTTGTTCTCTTCGCGACCGCGGCATGTTCGTCCTCGGGTTCCAAGACCACCAGTAGCCCGCCCAGCAGCCCGCCCGCTTCCGCGAGCGGGGAGTCGACGAGCGGCGATTACACCGCGACGGCGCAGGCTGCGGTGGACGCCGCGTACAAGGGCCTCTACACCAAGCCGACCGCCGGTGGACCGAAGGCGCAGAAGGGCAAAAACATCTGGGTCGTTCCGTGTTCCTCGGCGCTGTTCGGGTGCTCCCAACCGGCGGCGTCCATCCAACAGGCGGCCAAGGTGCTGGACTGGAAGGTCACGATCGCCGACGGCAAGGCCAGCCCGGCCGGCTACAGCGCGGCGATCAACCAGGCAGTCGCCGCACACGCCGACGGCATCATCACCATCGCCATCGACTGCCCCGCCGCCAAGTCCGCACTGCAGAAGGCCAAGAACGCCAAGATCCCGACCGTCGGTGTGTTCGACTACGACTGCAACGACCCGAAGGCTGGCGGCGGCCCGTCCCTCTACTCGGCGACGATCAACTCGAACGGCACACCCGCGCAGTTCGGCGCCCAATGGGGCAAGCTGAAAGCCGACTACGCCATCGCCGCCACCAAGGGCAAGGCCCAAGCCGTGGTGATCACCCACTCCGACTTCATCGTCACGCAGTACGAGGACGCTGCCTATAAGGCGGAGTTCGCCAAATGTAGCGGGTGCAAGATCCTCAAGATCGTCGACATCACCGGACAGCAGTTGGGTAATCCGACCCAAACAGGCCAGACCGTTGCCACCGCGTTGCAGCAGTACCCCAATGCCAACGTCCTGGACGCCCCGGACGACACCACAACGGCCGAGATCACTCAGGCCGTGACCGCCGCACACCGCTCCAACCTCGTCGTCGTCGCCGGCGAGGGCTACCCGACAACCCTCGCGGCGATCAAGAAGGGGGTCGTGACCGCAGCCGCTGGTGTTCCCGGCGGATGGTTGGGATGGGAGGGAGCCGACGCCATGAACCGGGTTCTGGCCGGGCAGCCAAAGATCCCGAACCAGGGCGCCAGCTTCCAGATGATCGATAAGACACACGGACTGCCGGCGTCCACGTCGGAGCCCTTCACGCCGACGATCGATTACACGGCCGCCTTCACCGCCAACTGGACTGCGACTGGATGACCGCCGCTCCGTGCCGCCCACATCAAGTGGGCGGCACGGACGGGTCACCCCACGAAAGACTCCCTGAGGAGGAATCCATGGCCGCCGCTTCGCTAACACCGGCACCAAGTGCCCCACCGGCGATCCGCATCCAGGGTGTCTCGAAGACCTTTGGCAGCACCCGTGCACTGCGCGACGTCAGTTTCGAAATCCCTCGCGCCTCAGTCCACGCCCTGTGCGGCGGGAACGGGTCCGGAAAGTCGACACTCATCAAGATTCTCGCCGGCGTGTACCAAGCTGACGAAGGCACACTGGAGATCGACGGTCAGGTGCATGACGCCACCCGTACGAACCCGACCTGGGCAGAGGCGAGCGGCCTGCACTTCGTCCACCAGGCGGTCGGCGCGTTTCCCTCCATGACGGTGGCCGAGAACTTTGCCGTGGGTTCGACCTTCGGAGCCCGCGCTCTCGCGCCTGTCCCATGGCGCAACGTGCATCGACGGGTGCAGGAGGTGCTGGACCGCTTCGAGATCGCGGTGTCGCCGAAGGCCGTCATGGCCCAACTGGCTCCGGCGACGCAGACGATGCTCGCGGTGGCCCGTGCCCTGCAGAACGAGGCTGAAGCGGGCCGAGGTGCCCTGGTACTGGACGAACCCACGGCGTCGTTGCCATCCGACGAAGCCGCGGCCGTGCTCGATGCCATGCGCGGCTACGCCCGACGCGGGCACGCGGTCATCTTTGTCACGCACCGCCTCACCGAGTTGCTTGCCGCCGCCGACAGCGCAACCTTTCTGCGGGACGGGCGGCACATCGAGACCTGTAAGGCATCGGTTCTCGACGAGCGAGGTCTCATCGAACGCATCACCGGGCAGCCCTCGTCGCCAGCAGATCTGGAGCCGGCTCAAACCACCCGGGGTTCCGTGCGTCTCGAACTGAGCAAGCTCTCCGCCGGTCCGCTAGATGACATCTCCTTTGACGTTCACGCCGGTGAGATCCTTGGCGTCGCCGGCCTGCTGGGTTCTGGGCGCTCGACGCTCCTGCAGACCCTGTTCGGGGTAAAGCCGGCACGGTCCGGATCGGCGCGGCTCGATGGCACACCAATGAACTGGTCCGAGGCCAACGCCGCCATTCGAGCAGGCATCGCCTACGTTCCAGAAGACCGTGCCGGGCAGGCCGCGTTCCCGGAACTGCCCGTACGAACCAACATCAGCGCACCCAACCTGCGGCGCTACTGGAACGGACTGCGGCTACGACGAGCCCCCGAGCGTTCCGACGCACAGGCAGCCATCGAGCACCACAACATCAAGGTCAGCGGCCCAGAAGCTCCCTTCGCGACGATGTCAGGAGGCAACCAGCAAAAGGTCGTGATGGCCCGCTGGCTAGGGCTCGCCCCGCGGCTCCTTCTGCTCGACGAACCCACGCAGGGCGTCGACGTGGGCGCCCGTAGCACGATCCATCAGCACGTCCGCGACATCGCAGCTACCGGAACCGCGGTGCTCGTCGTCAGCTCGGAACCGCAAGAACTTGTCGACCTGTGCCACCGCGTCATCGGACTCCACCAGGGCCGACTCGTCGGCGAAGCGTCCGGAAACGAGCTCACCGTCCAGCGTTGTACCGAACTCGGCCACGGCCTGACTGACCGTGACGGCACACCGGGCGGCGAGCTCAAGGTCGTCACGCCGGCGAGATTCCCTCAGCCCCCGACAACCACGGAGCGCGAGCAGCTATGAGCACAACCACCTCGAAGGAGCAGACGACCGTCTCTTTGCCGCGGAAGGCCGGACGTCCGCGTCCCGACCGGCCGACGCGTCGACTGAGCTGGCTCGACGTCGGCGAGCGATTCGGCCTCCTCGTCCTCCTCGTTGCGATCGTGATTCTGTGCTCCGTGAAGTACCCAGACACGTTCGCCACAACGGCCAACTGGCAAATCATCGCCAGCTCGCAATCAGTGAACCTCGTCATTGCGCTCGCGCTCATGGTCCCGCTGTTGAGCAACAACTTCGACCTGTCGGTCGGATCCACCGCCGCGCTGTCGTCGATGGTTGCCGCAGGACTCATGGCCCGTGACGGCTTGAACCTGGCCGAGGCGCTTGTTGCCGTCTTTGTCATGGGCCTGTTGATCGGAGCGGTGAACGGAATCTTGGTCACTCGCCTCGGCCTCAACGGCCTCATCGCCACGCTGGGCTCGGCCACACTGCTCGACGGGCTGCAGAGCTGGTACAGCCACAACCAGAGCATCTCCTCCGGCTTCTCGCAGAAGCTCGTCAACTTCGGAACCGACACACTGTGGAAGGTGCCCCGACTCACGGTCCTTGCCCTGATCTTGGCGCTGATCACTGCCTACGTCATCACGCAGACGCCGTTCGGCCGACGGCTTGTGGCCATAGGCTCCTCAAGCCCGGCCGCGCGCCTGGTCGGAGTTCGTGTCGACCGGCTCGTACTCGCGAGCTACATCGTGTCCGGCGGCCTGGCTTCGGTAGCCGGCGTGATGCTGCTCTCCGAACAGGGCAGCGCCACACCCGGCACGACCGGCATCGGCGTTCTCCTGCCTGCGCTCGCCGCCGTCTATCTCGGAGCCTCGACCTGGACCCCAGGCCAGTTCAACGTTGTCGGGACCATCCTCGGCCTGGTCCTGGTCGCGGTCACAGTCAGCGGACTCACACTCGCCGGGTCGGCGAGTTGGGTCAGCGGAGTCTGCAACGGCGCCGCACTCATCATCGCCGTCGGAGCATCAGCGGCATTCAGGCGCAAGCGTCGTGGGGCGTAGCTCAGCGCGTGCCACGTCCTGAAGCGGCCATGGCGACTCTCGTCAGATCCCGGTTCGCCGTCCGGCCGTCGGGCGCTGGCCATTGCACCCACAGGCTGAGCACCGATGGCCGGCGCGTCAGGGCGACTCGGTGTCCAGCCCGTGCGCGCGGATGATCTGCGAGTACACCCGCGCCGAGCGCTTGAGCCGTCGCCGCAGCGTCGGGTAGTCGACGTGCACGATGCCGAACCGCTGCCCGTAGCCCCATGCCCACTCGAAGTTGTCGAGCAGTGACCAGACGTAGTAGCCACGGACGTCGACGCCGGCCGCGATCGCCTCGGCCACCGCGCCGATGTGCCCGCGCAGGTAGGCCACCCGCTCGGCGTCGTCGACGGTGCCGTCGGCGTTCACGGTGTCGGGGTAGGCGGCGCCGTTCTCGGTGATGACGAACGCGGTGCCGGGGTAGTCGGCGTGCAGTCGGCGCAGCAGTTCGGCGAAGGTGTCCGGCCGCACCGGCCAGCCCATGCCGGTGACCGGCGGCGGCTCGGGCACCACCCAGGCGTCGGGGATCCCCGGCCACGCGACCGCGCCCGGCGACGGGGTCGCGGACACCAGATGCGGGTTGTAGTAGTTGACGCCGAGCACGTCGATCGGCGTGTGGATCGTCGCCAGATCCCCGTCGCGCACGAACCCCCAGTCGGTGATCTCCTTCGTCCGCTCGACCAGTTCGGCGTTCAGCTCACCGAGCAGCACCGGGTCGAGGAACACCTGGTTCTGCGCGAGCTCGGCGTCGCGCGCGGCACGGCGGTCGGCGGGGAGCCGCGAGGCCGGCCGGGTGTTCACCGTGTTCAGCGTGACCGACACGGTGTGCCGTGGTGTGAGCTCCCCCCGCAGCGCCTGGACGGCGAGGCCGTGCCCGAGCAGCAGGTGGTGCGCCGCCGCGAACGCCGACGGCGGGTGCTGCACGCCCGGCGCGTGGGTACCGTTGGCGTAGCCGAGGAAGGCCGAGCACCACGGCTCGTTGAGTGTCGTGACACTGTCGACGCGATCGCCGAGCGCGCGCGCCACGACGGCGGCGTAGTCGGCGAACCGCTCGGCGGTGGCCCGCGCCGGCCAGCCGCCGGCGTCCTGCAACGGCTGCGGCAGGTCCCAGTGGTAGAGGGTCGCAACGGGGCGGATGCCGCGGTCGAGCAGGCCGTCGACGAGGCGGGAGTAGAAGTCCAGCCCGGCCTGGTTGACCGGGCCGGAGCCGGTCGGCTGCACCCGCGGCCAGGCGACGGAGAAGCGGTAGTCCTGCAGGCCGATCGCCGCCATGAGGTCGAGGTCCCCGTCGATGCGGTGGTAGTGGTCGCATGCGACGTCGCCGTTGTCGCCGCCGTCGATCGCGCCGGGGGTGTGGCTGAACGTGTCCCAGATGGAGCGGCCGCGGCCGTCCTCGGCGACGGCGCCCTCGATCTGGTAGGCGGCCGTGGCGGCGCCCCACCGGAAGCCGTCGGGGAAGCGGGTCATCCCTTCACGCTGCCGGCGAGCAGGCCGCGGACGAAGAACCGTTGCAGGGCGAGGAACACGACCAGCGGGATGAGGATCGCGAGGAAGCCGGCCGGCGCGAGCAGTTCCTGGTGCGCGCCGAAACTGCCGGACAGGTTCTGGATGCGCGCGGTGACCGGCTGGTGGGACGCGTCCGACCCGCCGAACGTCTTGGCCACCAGCAGGTCGTTCCACACCCACAGGAACTGGAAGATCGCGAACGACGCGATGGCGGGCGTCGACAGCGGCAGCACGATCGAGCGGAACGTGCGCAGGTGGCTCGCACCGTCGACGCGCGCGGCCTCGATGAGCTCGCGGGGCAGTGCCGCGATGAAGTTGTGCAGCAGGAACACCGCCAGCGGCATGGAGAACATCGTGTGGGTCACCCAGATCTCGGCGAGCGAGCCCTTCAGGCCGAAGCTCGGGATCACGGTGACGCCGCCCAGTCGCACGCCGGAGTTGAAGTACTTCTGCAGCGGCACGAGCGCCATCTGCAGCGGCACGACCTGCAGGGCGAAGATCGCGAAGAAGATGAAGCTGCTGCCGCGGAAGCGCACCCAGGCCAGGCCGTAGGCCGCCATCGACGCCAGCAGGATCGGGATCACCGTGGCGGGGATCGTGATGGCCAGGGAGTTGGCCAGCGGCAGCACCATGCCGTCGCCGTTGAGCACGGTGCGGTAGTTGCCGAGCGTCGACGAACCTGGATGGGCGAACCAGTTCCACCACCCAGAGGAGCCCACGGAACCCTTGTCGCGAAAGGAGTTTAGGAAGAACCCGAGCAGCGGGACGGTCCAGACTACGGTCAGGACGACGACGATCAACGAAGCGAGCGGGTGGCTGAACGCGCGGCGGACCGCACGGGTGGCGGCCGGCCCGGTCAGCACGATCCGAGCGTCGTTCTCCGGTGCCTCGGCGGACACGGTGGACGCGGTCATCGGGCCGCCCTCTCGCGACGCAGCTGCACGACGTTGTACGCCACGAGGGGCACGACGCACAGGAACAGCAGCACGGCCAGCGACGAGCCGCGGCCGGTCTGGTTGGTGACGAACAGCTCGTTGTACATCTGGTTGGCCAGCACGTCGGTGCTGTAGTTGCCGTTCGTCATCGTGTTGACGATGTCGAAGGCCTTCAGCGAGGTGATCGTGACCGTGGTGGCGACGACGATGAGGGTGTTGCGGATCATCGGGATCTGCACGGCGCGGAACAGGGTCGCGCCGGACGCACCGTCGATGCGGGCGGCCTCGATGATCTCCTCGGGGATGGCCTTGAGGGCCGCGCCGAGCACCACCATCGCGAACCCGACCTGGATCCACACCATCACGATCATGATCAGGTAGCTGTTGCCCGGTGCGTCGAGGATCCAGTTGGGCGGGTGTTGCCACCCCAGCGCGATGACGATCTTGCTCAGCAGCCCGGTCTGCGTGCCGGGCGTGCCGTCCTGGTTGTAGACGGGTGCGTTGTAGACGAGCGCCCAGATGAGCGAGGCGCCGACGAAGGAGATCGCGGTCGGCAGGAAGATCAGCGTGCGGGGGAGCGTCGTGTGCGTCATGCGGTCGAGCAGCAGCGCCAGCAGCAGGCCGATGCCGACGGTGACCAGCGGGACCAGCACGATCCAGATGACCGTCCGCAGCAGCGTGTGCAGGGTGTAGGAGTCGGTGAAGTCGAACCGGTAGTTGTCCAGGCCGATGAACTTCGTCTTGTACTCGACCAGCTTGCCGTCGACGATCTTGAACTTCTGCCCCGCCGCCTGCTCGTTGGTGAAGCTGGTGACGATCGTGCGGATCGCGGGGACGACGAGGCCCGCCACCGAGAGGATGACCGCCGGGGCCACGAGGACGACGATGGTGAGCGGCCGCTCGAACCGTCCCGTCACCTTGCCGACGACGGCGAAGATCACGAGCAGCGCCGCGAGGAAGATCGCGACGGTGGCGATGACGCCGAACAGCCTGCTGCCTGCCTCGGAGGCGGTGCCGGCGAGGATCACGGTGGACGGGTGCACTGTGCTGCTACTCCGTTCTCGTAGCGGAGGGTTGACGCGCCGGGTGCGGCTGCGGACGATCCGCAGCCGCACCCGGGTCGGGCTCGGTTACTTCGGCCAGGCCGCGTCGATCTGCTTGGCCACGGCGGCGACCGAGGTGCCCTGGGAGAACCAGCTCACCATCGCCTTCCACTCCGCGCCGGAGCCGACGGCCGCCGGCATCGAGTCCGACGCGTCGAACCGGAACGTCGCGGTCGGGTCGGCGAGGTACTTCGCGGACAGCTTGTCGATCGGGTCGGTGTACAGGCTCTGGTCGACCTTCTGGTTCGCCGACACCCAGCCGCGCGCCACCTTGATGCGGCTGTCGGCCCACTGCGCGCTCGACAGGTAGTTCTGCACGGCCTGCACCGCCGGGGCGTCGGAGAACGCGGTCACGAACTCGCCGCCGCCCTCGACCGGCGTCTTGATGCTCGGGTTCACCGCCGGCAGGTAGAACGCGTACGCGTCACCGGTCGGGGAGACGGTGGTGCCCTTCGGCCACTGCGCCTCGTAGAACGACGCCTGCTGCAGCATCGCGCACTTGTTCTTGAGGATCGGCAGGCCGGCGTTCTGGAACGTGGTGGTGGCGATCGACTGCACGCCGCCGTAGCCGCCGTTCACGTAGGCGGGGTTGAGCATGTAGCTCGTGACGGTGTTCATCGCCGCGATGATCTGCGGGTCGCTGAACTTGATCTTGTGGCTGATCCACTGGTCGTAGACGTCGCCGCCGTACATGCCGAGCACGGCCTCCTCGAGCCAGTCCGTGGCCGGCCACCCGCTCGCCGTGCCGGAGGAGATACCGCCGCACCACGGCTTCGCGCCGTTGTTGTCCGCGGCGATCTTGGCCGAC
>Ga0164242_10001812_pt1 | contig 25038 bp, 20 predicted proteins | sample OricomgcompostMG_FD_108783 | JGI IMG/M metagenome (GOLD analysis project Ga0164242, IMG submission 108783) | Miracle-Growth compost microbial communities from Emeryville, California, USA - Original compost - Miracle growth compost (MG) ...
GTAATGCGGCATCAGCAGAATGCCTTGCGCGCCGTTGCGCTCCGCTTCCTGCGCGTACTCGATGGCCACGCGCGTCGCGCCGCCCGCGCCCGCGAGAATCGGCACCTTGCCCTTGCAGGTTTCGGTGGCCGTCTTGATCACCTGGGAATACTCACTTTTCGTGAGCGAGAAGAATTCACCCGTGCCGCCCGCCGCGAACAGCGCGCTCGCGCCGTACGGCGCCAGCCATTCGAGGCGCGCGGCGTAGGTGTCGGGGCGGAAGTTGCCCTGCGCGTCGAAATCGGTGACGGGAAACGAAAGCAGGCCTTCGGAAACGATTTGCTTGAGTTCTTGCGGCGTGGTCATGATGGGGATCCTGTGACGAAGTCGGTAAAAATGTTCAGTCGATTCAAGCGACATTCAAGCGGTTTTGCTCAGCGCACGAGGCACGGACGCTTGTTGTCGAATCGCCAGTCGGGAATGAGGTATTGCATGGCGATGGCGTCGTCGCGGGCGCCCAGTCCATGCTGTCGATAAAGCGCGTGCGCCTGCTCCAGCGCGTCCATGTCGATCTCGATGCCAAGGCCCGCCTTGTGCGGCACCTGCACCTTGCCGCCCACGATCTGCAGCGGCTCGCGCGTGAGGCGCTGGCCGTCCTGCCAGATCCAGTGCGTGTCGATCGCGGTGATCTTGCCGGGCGCCGCAGCGGCCACGTGCGTGAACATCGCGAGCGAGATGTCGAAATGGTTGTTCGAGTGCGAGCCCCACGTGAGGCCCCAGTCGTCGCACATCTGCGCCACGCGCACCGAGCCCTGCATGGTCCAGAAGTGCGGGTCCGCGAGCGGAATGTCCACCGATTGCAGCTGGATCGCGTGGCCCATCTGGCGCCAGTCGGTCGCGATCATGTTGGTGGCCGTGGGCAGGCCTGTCGCGCGGCGGAACTCGGCCATCACCTCGCGGCCCGAGTAGCCGTTTTCCGCGCCGCAGGGATCTTCCGCGTAGGCCAGCACGCCGTGCTTGTCGCGGCACAGGCGAATGGCTTCGGCAAGCGACCACGCGCCATTCGGGTCGAGCGTCACGCGCGCCTGCGGGAAGCGCCCGGCCAGCGCCGTAACCGCCTCCATTTCCGCATCGCCCGCCAGCACGCCGCCCTTGAGCTTGAAGTCGTTGAAGCCGTAGCGCTGCTGCGCGGCTTCGGCGAGGCGCACGACGGCTTCGGGCGTCATCGCTTCCTCGGTGCGCAGGCGCTCCCAGTCGTCGCGGCCGTCGGCGCCGCTCGCATAGGGCAGATCCGTCTTGTTGCGATCGCCGATGAAGAACAGGTAGCCGAGCATCTCCACTTCGCTGCGCTGCTGCCCCTCGCCGAGCAACGCGGCGACGGGCACGCTCAGATGCTGGCCGAGCAGATCGAGCAGCGCGGCTTCGAGCGCCGTCACGGCATGGATCGTCGTGCGCAGGTCGAAGGTCTGCAGGCCGCGGCCGCCTGCGTCGCGGTCGGCGAACTGCTTGCGCACGGTGTTCAGGATTGCCTGGAGATTGCCGATCGACTGGCCGACCACCAACGCGCGCGCATCGTCGAGCGTCTTGCGGATCGACTCGCCGCCCGGCACTTCGCCCACGCCCGTATTGCCGGCGCTGTCGCGCAGCAGCACGACGTTGCGCGTGAAGAACGGGCCGTGCGCGCCGGAGAGATTCATCAGCATGCTGTCGCGGCCCGCAACGGGCACGACGCGCAATTCGGTCACGACGGGCGTGGCGTTCGCTTTGCCGTACGGTTGGACGTTCTGTGTAGACATGGAAGCATTACCTCGAAAAATGCGGCGCGCTGCGCCTGACGATGCTGACGATCAAGAAGCCTCTGGGGCGTTCACGGTGTGGGGGGCGTCCGCGTCCGGCGCGGAGACGATTTCGATCCAGTTCGCGCCCTGCCCGCCCGCGCAGCGCGCAGCGAGCGTGAGCGCGCCGCTTTGCGCATCGACGCGATAGAGCGACACGTAGGGCGACTTCTCTCCGCACGCGACGAGGAAGCGCCCGCTCGGGTCGAGGCGAAAACCGCGCGGCTGGGTTTCGGTCCCGACCGAGCCCAGCGGTGCGAGCGTGCCGTCCTGCGCGACGCGCAAGGCGAGCAAGCGGCTCGACGTGCGCTCCGACACGTAGACGAAGCGGCCATCGGGCGAGCCATGAAGATCGGCGGCCCAGACAAGCTTCGCGAGCGCGGCCGGATCGGGCTGCACGGGATCCGCATGATTCGGGCGCGCGAAGCCGTCGCCCAGATGCGCGAGTTCGGCGGCGCGCGGCGAAACGCCCGACGCCGTCAGTTGCCCCGTGGCGGCGTCGCGCGCGAACGCGGCCACCGTCGCGCGGAATTCGCTCAGCACGTAGAGCCTGTCGCCTTGCGGCGAGAGCCGCAGGTGGCGCGGCCCGAAGCCCGCGCCCAGCTCCACCGTACCGATGGCGCGCAACGCGCCCGCTTCGTCCAGCGCGAAACCCAACACCCGGTCGCTGCCGAGCGACGACACGTAGGCAAAGCGCCCATCGTCGGAAACGATCGCGCAATGCGCGTGCGCGATGCCATCGACCACCTGCAGCGGCACGCCGCGTCCGTTCACGACGTCGTCGACGCGATAGAGACTGAGCCGGTGCTCGCCATACGACGCGCCCAGCAGAAAGCGGCCGCGCGGCTCGGCGCACAGATACGCAAGGCTCGATTCGATCGGCGTGCGCGTATCGAGCGCGAGTTCGCCATTGCGCGGATCGATCTCATACGCGAGCAGTTCCCTGCGCTCGCCGCGCGTGGCCGCATAAAGACGGCGTCCGCCCGGCGCGAGCGCGAGCGGCATCACCGCTGCGCCGGCGCTTACGCGGGCGTGCGGCGTGAGCGCGCCGCGTTCGGCGTCGAGATGGAGCACCGCGATCTCGCCGTCCTGTGCGTTCGAGACGTAGACGAAGTAGCGGGCGGCCGCGTTTTCGGGCATGAAGTCGCGCATGGGATCGTGGGCCGGCTGGCGCATGGTGGGCGGATTCCTGAATTCGCTGGCGTGCGTCTGGTGCGTCTGGTGCGTCTGCATGGGTCTGGATGCGCGCGCAATCACTGCGCGCTGCCCTGCGCCGAGGCCTCGGCGAAGGCGCGGCGCGACGGCTTGTTGCGCGCGAGGAACGCAACGGCGGCGGCAATCAGCGAAGTCACGCCGAGACCGTAAAGCCCGCCCGTGATCGAGCCCGTGTGCTGCTGCAAATAGCCGAACGTGGCGGGCGCGAAGAAGCCGCCCAGGTTGCCGAGCGAGTTGATGAGCGCGATCACGGCGGCGGCCACGCGGGTGTCGAGATAGCCCTGAGGAATCGGCCAGAACAGCGACGAAGCCGCCTTGAAGCCGATGGCCGAGAAGCAGATCGCGACGAACGAGAACACCGGGTCCGCCGAGGTCGAGGCGAACAGGCCGCACGCGGCAATCACGAGCGCGACGGCGAGCCAGGCCTGCTGGAAGCGGTATTTCGCCGAGAGCAGCGCGAAGCAGTACATCGCGACGATGGCGATCATCCACGGAATCGTATTGTAGAGGCCCACCTGGAAGTCGGTGAGGCCGCCCATCTTGCGGATGATGGTCGGCAGCCAGAAGGTGGCCGCGTAGATCGTCAACTGGATCGCGAAATAGAGGAAGCAGAACAGCGCGATCTGCGGGTCGCGCAGCAGCCGCATGACCGGCACATGCACGCCCGTCGCGGCCTCGCGCTCGGCCTGCTCGTTCGCCATGCAGGTTTCGAGCGCGCTTTGCTCGGCGCCCGTGAGCCAGTGCGCGTCGCGGATGCGCGACTTCAGCATGAACCAGCTCGCGCCGCACAGCGCGATGGAGAACGCGCCTTCGATCAGGAACATCCACTGCCAGCCCGAGAACCCGTAGCCGCGCACCGACAGCAGCGCGCCCGTGACCGGCCCGGACAGCACCGAAGCGAACGCCGAGCCCGCGAGAAAAATCGCCACGGCCTTGCCGCGCTCCTTTTGCGGCAGCCACTGCGCGAAGTAATAGACCACGCCCGGGAAAAAGCCCGCTTCCGCGACGCCGAGCAGGAAGCGCAGCAGGTAGAACGCGGTGTCGTTGCGCACGAACGCCATGCTCGCCGCCACGATGCCCCAGGTGCCCATGATGCGCGTGAGCCAGGCGCGCGCGCCGTACTTCTGCATCAGGATGTTGGACGGCACCTCGAAGATCGCGTAGCCGACGAAGAACAGCCCCGCGCCGAGCCCGTACGCCGCCGCCGAAAGACCGATGTCGGCCTTCATGTGCGCGCCGGCGAAACCGACGTTCACGCGGTCGATGTAGTTCGCGATGAACATGATCAGGAACAGCGGCAAGACGTGCCGCTTGACCTTGGCGCTGGCGCAATCCAGCAGGTCTTCGTGGCGGCTCGAGGTCGTGGACATCGGGATTGTCTCCAAATGGAATGCCGTGGCCGGCGGCCCGGCATCGGCAAGACGTATTGTGATACGTTGTCTGACGACATTCTAGCGACGTTGTACGATCACTCCAACATGGTGTTTACCCTCGCTCGTACAGCTAACACATCGGTATTTAAGCGGAAAGCGGCTATACTCGGCTGTGCATCATCGCTCGATCAAAAGATACGACATCGTACAACTCATTCCATGGAGGTGACAATGAAACCGGGAGTGGCCGACCTTTCCCCTGCCGGCGCCGCCGGCACGGCGGATCCGCTCGACGCCGTCGACGAGAAGGCGCTATACGCGCACGTCACCCGCCGACTCATGCCGGTGCTGCTCGTGGCGTTCTGCATCGCCTATCTCGACCGCATCAATGTCGGGCTCGCGAAGTTGCAGATGGCTTCGGATCTCGGCTTTTCCGACGCCGTCTACGGCTTCGGCGCAGGCATTTTCTATCTCGCGTACGCCGTGTTCGAGGTGCCCTCCAATCTCATCATGCACCGCGTCGGCGCGCGCCGCTGGATCGCGCGCATCGCCGTATCGTGGGGCGCGGTGTCGATGGGCATGCTGTTCGTACGCACGCCCTTCTCCTTCTATGCGCTGCGCCTGCTGCTCGGCGTGGCCGAATGCGGCCTCTTTCCCGGCATCATCCTTTACCTCACGTACTGGTACCCCGCGCGCCGGCGCGGCAAGATCGTCGCCATGTTCATGGCCGCGCTGCCCCTTTCGGGGCTCGTCGGCGGGCCGCTCTCGGGCTGGATCATGGAGCGCTTCGCGGGCGCCTACGGCCTGCATGGCTGGCAATGGCTGTTCTTTCTCGAGGCGCTGCCGGCCGTGATCGTCGGCGTGGTGATCTGGTTCGTGCTGCCCGACCGCGTCGCCGACGCACGCTGGCTCAGCGAGGCCCAGCAGCGCGCCATTACCCACCAGATCGCCGCCGAGAACGCCGCCAAGCCCGCCCAGCGCGCACGCGGCGTGTTCACGAACGGCCGCATCTGGATCATGAGCCTGATGCTGTTCTCGTTCGCCACCGGCAACATGGGTATCAGCTTCTGGCTACCGACGCTCGTGCAGCGCGCCGGCCACGGCGGCTCGCTCGTCGTGGGCACGCTCACGGCGATTCCCTATGCGTTCGCGGCCGTCGCCATGGTGCTGCTCTCCATGAGCTCCGACCGCCGCCGCGAGCGCCGCTGGCACCTCGCGCTGCCCGCCTTCGCCGGCGCCGCGCTGCTCGCCGCCAGCACGCTCTGGAGCCACGACCTCGCGATGACCATGGTGGTCATGACGGCCGCCTCGATGTGCGTGTTCGCGGTCGCGCCGCTCCTGTGGGCACAGCCCACCGCCATCCTCAGCGGCGAAGCCGCTGCCGCCGGCATCGCGATGATCAGCTCGCTCGGCAACCTCGCAGGACTCTTCTCGCCCTCGCTGTTCGGCTATCTCACCGTACGCACCCACAGCACGTCGGCGGGCATGTTCCTGCTCGCCGGGTTCATGGTGCTCGGCGGCCTGCTCGCGCTCGTCACCCCCGCAAGGCTCGTGAACAAGTGATGGCGTGCCAGACCGGACATATATCTCGCAAATCTCGCAACAACCGTCAGGAGACGATATGCAAATCACCGGCGAAATGCTGATTGGAGGCCGCGCGGTGCGTGGCTCGGACAAACCGCTGCTAGCCTGCGACCCATCGACCGGCGAAGACATCGCGGCCCCGGTCTTCGGCAGCGGCACGGTCGAAGACGTGGATGAGGCCTGCGCGCTGGCTGCCGCTGCCTTCGACGCTTATCGCAGCCTGCCGCTGGCCGTGCGCGCGTCGTTCCTCGAGCGCATCGCCGACGGCATCGCGGCGCTGGGCGACGCGCTCACCGAGCGCGCCCATGCGGAAACGGGCTTGCCGAAAGCGCGCCTCGAAGGCGAGCGTGGCCGCACCGTGGGCCAGTTGCGCCTGTTCGCGCAGGAAGTCCGCCAGGGCCTCTGGCTTGCGGCGACGCTCGATTCCGCCCTGCCCGAGCGCAAGCCGATGCCGCGCGCCGACCTGCGTCTGCAGAAGATCGCGCTCGGACCGGTCGCGGTGTTCGGCGCGAGCAACTTCCCGCTCGCGTTCTCGGTGGCGGGCGGCGACACGGCCGCCGCGCTCGCGGCGGGCTGCCCCGTGGTCGTGAAAGCGCATGGCGCGCACCTGGGCACCTCGGAGATGGTGGGCCGCGTGATCCAGCAGGCCGTCAGGGACATGGGGCTGCCCGAGGGCGTGTTCTCGCTGATCGTCGGCGCGGGGCGCACCGTGGGCGAAGCGCTCGTCGCGCATCCGGCCATCAAGGCCGTGGGATTCACCGGCTCGCGCGCGGGCGGCACCGCGCTCATGCGGATCGCCGCGCAGCGCCCCGAGCCGATTCCCGTCTACGCGGAAATGAGCAGCATCAACCCGGTGTTCCTGTTGCCGGAAGCGCTCGCCACGCGCGGCACGGCCATCGCCCAGGGTTTCGCCGATTCGCTCGCGCAGGGCGCGGGCCAGTTCTGCACGAACCCGGGCCTCGCGATCGCCGTGGAAAGCGCGGCGCTCGCGCAGTTCGTCGCAGCGGCCACGGCGGCGCTCAGCGGCAAGCCTGCGCAAACCATGCTGAGCGCCGGCATCCACGCGGCCTACGAACAGGGCGCGCGGCGTCTCGCCGATACGCCGGGCGTGCAGGCCTGCGCGCAGGGCCTGCCGGAAAGCGGCCCGAATGAGGCTCGCGCCGCACTCTTCGTGACCGACGCGAAGACCTTCCTCGCGCAGCATGCGCTCGAAGACGAAGTGTTCGGTCCGGCGTCGACACTCGTGCGCTGCGCCAACGAAGCGGAATTACTCGCGGTGGCGGAGCGCTTCGCGGGCCAGCTCACCGCCACGCTGCAGATGGAGCGCGACGACCTGCCCCTCGCCAGGCGCCTCGTGCCGATTCTCGAGCGCAAGGCGGGCCGCCTGCTCGTGAACGGCTTCCCGACCGGCGTGGAAGTGACGCACGCGATGGTCCACGGCGGTCCCTTCCCGGCCACTTCCGATAGCCGCGCGACCTCGGTGGGCACGAGCGCGATGGAGCGCTTCCTGCGCCCGGTCTGCTATCAGGACTTCCCTGCAGAACTGCTGCCCGAGGCGCTCGCGGACGCCAATCCGCTCGGGCTGTGGCGGCGCAGGGACGGAGAGATCGTGCGGGCGTGAAGTGCGGGCGTGAAGTGCGGACGTGAAGCGCGGGCTCGATCGTACTCAATTCGTATTGAATTGCAGCGCACGCTAACAGCGGTCGCGAGGCCGCTGTTTTTCCTTTTGCGCGATGGGCGTAGCGCACGCCCGAAGCCGGCCTGCGCTACGCCCTCACCCCGCCGCCGCCTGCCTCAACCGCTCCCGGCTGCTCGACAGATGCATCCGCATCGCGGCGCGCGCGCTTTCGGAATCGTGCCTCGCAATGGCTTCGAAAATGCTCTCGTGCTCGCGGGTCACGAGTTCGGCATAAGCCTTGGGATCGCGATGGGCGATGCCCGCCGAATCGATGCGATGACGCGGAATGAGCGCCGCGCCCATCTGCGTGAGGATGTCGACGAAATAGCGGTTGCCGGTGGCGCGCGCCACCGAAACATGGAACTGCAGATCGGCATTGGCGCTGTCGCCGCCTGCGCGCGTGGCGGCCGAAATCGCATCGAGCGCCGTGCGGATATTCGCGAGATCGCGCTCGCTCGCGCGCTGCGCGGCGAGCCCCGCGCATTCCGTTTCGAGGCTGATGCGCAGCTCCAGCACGCAGAGCAGATCGTTGAGCGTGCTCGCGGGCACGACTTCGAGATCGAGCGGCTCGCGGCGCGGCTCCAGCACGAAGCTGCCGATGCCATGCCGCGTCTCGATCACCGCCATGGCCTGCAACCGCGAAATGGCCTCGCGCACCACGGTGCGGCTCACGCCGAGCGCGCTCATGAGACTGCTTTCGGTGGGCAGCTTGTCGCCGGGCTTGAGCATGCGCGAAGCGATTTGCTCGTTGATGTAATTGACAGCCTGTTCGGCAAGATTGCGATTGCGCGCGGGCATGGGCGCGGCGCTCGACTCGGCCATCGTCCTCTCCTTGGAATACGAATTCCGCTTCATTATACGTCGTCGGACAACTGCCGGCCCTGCCTTCACACCCTCCGTGCGCGCGGATTTGCATGACTCCGGCTCCGGTCCGAAGACATCGGACAACTGGGTCGACCAGCGCGATCGGCAACGCGCGCGCAATGGGAGGAATCCGTTACCCGGGCGATGGCGGCTATCCACATCGATTGATTCGTATTCCGTAATGAATGATGCGATTCGCGTTCGGCTTGCCAATTAGATGCGTTAGCAAACATGTTTATTTAAAGGCCAATTAAAAAGTCGCCGCGAATAATTTGTACACGTTCAACTCGACAGATCGCGTTTTTCCACGATAATGTGCTCCAGAAGATGCGCGCCGGAACGCGGTCGCCATGCAGTCGCCTCGCAGTCGGGTCCGAGGCGCTGCCCATAAGCGAGCTCATCACCGCGCCGGACGACGCCTCAACTGATATCGAATCGCATCGCGTTTGTGCCGTCACAATCCGCAACGAGGGAATCATTGAGAAACCGCATCGTCCGCGTGGTCCTCTGTGCCATCGCACTCGCGCTGCCGTGCGCCGCGCCCTTCGCGGCGCCGCCCGCGGAGCGCGCGCCTGATACGATGCAGGCCCGCGTGATGGGCTGCGCCGCGTGTCACGGCGCACACGGCGAAGGCACCGACAACGACTACTTCCCGCGCCTCGCCGGCAAGCCCGCCGGCTATCTCTACAACCAGCTCGTCGCGTTTCGCGACGGCGGCCGCAGCTATCCGCCGATGAACTATCTGCTCGCGTATCTGCCCGATGCGTATCTCAAGCAGATCGCGGAGTTCTTCGCGCACGAGCACCCGCCCTATCCGCCGCCCGCCACGCCCAAGGTGGATGCGGCCATGCTGGCGCTCGGCAAGTCGCTCGTCACGAACGGCGACGCGAGCCGCAAGGTACCCGCCTGCGCGGCCTGCCACGGCGCCTCGCTCACCGGCATGCAGCCCGCCATTCCCGGCCTCGTGGGCCTGCATGCCGACTACATCAGCGCGCAACTGGGCGCGTTCCGCTACGGCACGCGCCGCGCCGCCAGCCCGGACTGCATGCATGACATTGCCTCGCGTCTCGACGAGCGCGACATCACCGCCATCGCCGCCTGGCTCGCCGCGCAGCCCGCGCCCGCCAATCCGACGCCCGCAGCGCCCTCGTCCTTGCCGCTCGCGTGCGGCAGCGTCCCCCACTAGCCGAGGCCTCGACGTGCGCAAACTTCGATCCCTCATCCCCACGATGCCGCTCCCGGCATGGGTTTCGACACGGGCGCAGACTTGCGCCCGCAGCGCGACGCTCGCGGTTGCGCTCTGCTGCGCCGGCACGGCGCTCGTGCACGCGCAGAGCGGCGCGCCGTCCGCCAATTCCGCGGATGCGGCCGCCGCCGCGGCAGCCGCGGCATCGGCCAACGCCAGGCCCGTGGCGAGCAATGCCGAACTGCTCGTGCGCGGCGAGTATCTCGCGCGCGCGGGCGACTGCATCGCCTGCCATACCGTGCCTTCGCAGAAGATGTTCGGCGGCGGCCGGCCGATGGAAACGCCGTTCGGCACGCTCTATACGCCGAACATCTCGTCGGACAAGCAATACGGCATCGGCGCGTGGAGCGCCGACGCGTTCTACCGCATGCTGCACGAGGGCAAGTCGCGCGACGGCACGCTGCTCTACCCCGCCATGCCGTTCGCGTCGTACACCAAGGTCACGCGCGCCGACTCCGACGCGATCTATGCCTACCTGCAGTCCACGCCGCCCGTGCATCAGCCCAATCGCCCGCACACACTGCGCTTTCCGTATAACCAGCGCAAGCTGCTGCTCGGCTGGCGCGCGCTGTTCTTCCGCGCCGGCGAGTTCAAGCCCGATCCGAAGCAATCGGTGGAATGGAATCGCGGCGCGTATCTGGTCGAGGGTCTCGGCCACTGCACGATGTGCCATACCGAGATCAACGCATTGGGCGGCAACACCGCCTCGAAGGAATTCCAGGGCGGCCTGATCCCGCTGCAGAACTGGTACGCGCCGTCGCTCACCTCGAACAAGGAGGCGGGCCTCGGCGACTGGAGCATCGACGATATCGTCGATCTGCTGCACGCCGGGGTGTCCAATCGCGGCGCCGTGTACGGGCCCATGGCCGAGGTCGTCTACGACAGCTTCCAGTACCTCACCGAAGACGATGTGCGCGCCGTGGCCGTCTACCTGAAGTCGCTGCCGGGCCATTCGAGCGAGGTCGACACGTCGCCGAAAAGCCCGTTCGTGACCGAGGAAGCCAACCGGCTCGCGCCGCTCGGCAAGAAGATCTACGACGCGCAGTGCGCGGAGTGCCACGCCGCCGAAGGCCAGGGCAAGCTGCCCAATTTCCCGCCGCTCGCGAACAACCAGTCGATCCAGATGAATTCGGCGGTCAATCCCATCCGCATGGTGCTCAACGGCGGCTATGCGCCGGGCACGAAGAAGAACCCGATGCCGTACGGCATGCCGCCGTTCGCGCAATTGCTCTCCGACGAAGAAGTGGCCGCCGTGGTCACCTATATCCGCACGGCATGGGGCAACCACGGCGCGCCCGTTTCCGAAAAGGAAGTCAACGCGCTGCGCTCGGCGCCGCTTTTCTGAGGTTTGAAGCTGAGGCCACGATGATCGAGACTCCCGTTCCTCAACAGCCGGGCGAGCCCCCGCAGCACGAGCAGGTCGACGAGATCGTGCGCCGCGGGCCGAGCGGCGCGCTCGCGCTCGCCAGCATCGCGACGGCCATCGTGGCCGCGATCTGGTTTGCGTTCTACTTTTTCGTCTTCCTGCCTCGCGGCGTGATCCAGTAACCGAGTCGCCCACATGTCCACGCCTCCCAACGATCCCCATGCCAGCGCCGCCGTGGCCGCGCGCGTCGAGCGCCGCTGGGCCGCGTTCATGCTGGCGCTCGTGCTCGTGCTGGTGGCCATGACCGTCTTCACCGGCCTGCACTGGAAGATGATGCCGCCCTCGCGCGTCGAGACCATCGACCCCGAAACGCTGCACGTCGCCGGCGAATTCGTCGAAACCAATCTCGGCAGCGCGCTCGAGCCGGACGGCTCCGTCACGGTGCGCGTGCTCGCGCAACAGTATTCGTTCACGCCGCAATGCATCGTGGTGCCGGCCAACACGCCCATCACCTTCCGCGCCACCAGCGCCGACGTCGTGCACGGTTTTCTCGTGACCGACACGAACCTCAACACGATGGTCGAGCCCGGCTACGTCTCCACTTTCCACACGACCTTCCAGAAGCCCGGCGACCACCTCATGCCGTGCCACGAGTATTGCGGCACGGGCCACCAGGGCATGTGGGCGCACGTGAAGGTCGTCGATCGCGATGCCTTCATGCAGATGGCCGCCCTTCCGGAGAACCATTCGCGGAGACTGAGCTGTGTTAAATAACAAGCGCCTCGTGCTCGCCCACTTCTGGCTCGCGTTCGTCCTGTTCGGGGTCGCGCTCCTGCTCGGCGCGTGGCAGATGCTGGTGCGCAGCCCGCTGCATCCGTGGCTGCACGACCCCGAGCTCTACTACCGCTCGGTGACCGAGCACGGCACCGTGATGGGCTACGCGTTTCCCACGCTGATCGCCATGGGCTTCGGCTATGCCGTGACCGAGCTCGCATTGAAGCGCCCGCTCGTGGGCGTGCGCTGGGCGTGGCTCGGCTTCGTCCTGCTCGCGGCGGGCGCGGTGACGGCTTCCGTGCCCGTCGCGCTCGGCCGCGCCTCGGTGCTCTACACCTTCTATCCGCCGATGATCGGCAACGTGTTCTATTACCTCGGCGTCGTGCTCGTGGTGGTGGGCTCGTGGGTCTGGGTCGCGCTGATGGGCGTGAACCTCGCCGCATGGAAGCGCGAAAACCGCGGCAAGCCCGTGCCGCTCGCCATGTTCGCGACCACGGCGGGCGCGTATCTGTGGGGCTGGACCGCCGTGGGCGCGGCCATCGAGGTGCTGTTCCAGATCCTGCCGGTGGCGCTAGGCTGGCGCAGCACCATCGACGCGGGCCTCGCGCGCGTGTTCTTCTCGTGGACGCTGCACGCCATCGTCTACTTCTGGCTCATGCCCGCGTACATCGCCTATTACACGATCATTCCGCGCGCGATCGGCGGACGCCTCTACAGCGACGCCATGGCGCGCATCTCGTTCATCCTGTTCCTCGTGGTGGCCATGCCCATCGGCCTGCACCACCTCTTCACCGACCCGCAAGTGGGCTCGGGCTTCAAGTTCGTGCAGTCGGTGTTCACGGCGCTCGTGGCCGTGCCCACCCTGCTCACGGTCTTCACGATCTGCGCCTCGGTCGAGATCGCGGGACGGCTGCGCGGCGGCAAGGGCGTGTTCGGCTGGATCGCGAAGCTGCCCTGGCAGAACCCGCAGATGCTCGCCGTGGCGCTCTCGTTCGTGATGCTCGGCTTCGGCGGCGCGGGCGGCCTCATCAACATGAGCTACCAGCTCGATCAGCCGATCCACAACACGCAATGGGTCACGGGGCACTTTCACCTGATCTACGGCGGCGCGATCGTCATCATGTATTTCGCCATCGCCTACGATCTGTGGCCGCAGCTCACGGGCCGCGCGCTCGCCAACTGGCGGCTCATGCGCTGGCAGTTGTGGCTGTGGTTCGTCGGCATGATCGTGACCACGTTTCCTTGGCACCTGGTCGGCCTCATGGGCATGCCGCGCCGCATGGCCTACTTCGACTACAGCGACCCGGCGCTGCATGCCCAGGCGAGCCTCGTGGCCATCTCGGCCGTGGGCGGGCTGATTCTCGTGATTTCCGCGATCCTGTTCTTCGTGGTGCTATGGCAGGGCCACCGCAGCCCCGCCCAGGCGCCCGAGGAATACCGCTTCAGCACGCCGGTGCACGAATCGCCGGTGCTGCCCGCCGCGCTGAACGGTTTCGCGCTGTGGCTCGCGCTGATGGTCGCCCTCACGATCACCAACTACGGCTACCCCATCGCCCAACTGCTCGCGACACCCGACACGGCCGTGCCCGCGATTCCGATTGGAGCGCCGCGATGAGCGACGAACGCCTGTTCACGTTACGCAATGTGTGGTTTCGCGCCAGCGTGGGCGCGACGCTGCTCGCGCTCGCCGGCGCCGCGCTGATCGGCTTCGTCTGGTTGCCGTCGGCGCAAACCGATCCGCAATTCCAGGGCATCTGGAACGCCATCTGCAGCGCGGCCGGGGTGCCGCGCCAGTGGTACCAGGTGGGCACGCCGGTCACGCCCGGCTACAAGGTCAGCACGGTCGAGCTCACGCCGCACATGCTCGACGACGCCACGACGCTCTCGATCGGCCGCGGCGCCACGCTCTCCTTGCGCTGCACGATGTGCCACGGCCCGCGCGGCATGAGCGAGGCCAATTCGCCGAATCTCGCGGGGCAGTTCGCGAGCGTGGTCTACAAGGAGTTGCAGGACTTCCAGAGCGGCGCGCGCAAGAACGCGGTGATGTCGCCGATGGCGCAAAACCTCTCCGACCAGGACATGCGCGATCTCGCGGCCTACTACGCCTCGCTGCCGCCGGCCGCGCGCATCCGCGGCGACGCGCCCGCGATCGTGGCCGAAGGCGCGCCGCTGCGCAACATCCCGGCGTGCGCCACGTGCCACGGCGGCGTCGACCACAAAGTGGGCAGCCCCTGGCTAGACGGTTTGCCGGCGGCCTACACCAAGGCGCAGCTCGCGGCCTTCGCGGACGGCACGCGTCACAACGACATTTCCGAGCAGATGCGCAACATCGCGCGCAACATGACCCCCGAGGAAATCGACGCGGCGGCGGCCTGGTACGCGGGCAGCGCGCATCAGTGAGGCCCCGCGCTTCCCCCTCGCATTCCCCCTCGCACTCGCGGAGCGGCATCATGCAAAAGACGGCCAACGACGCGAACGCAAAAAACGCGCTGAACGCGAAGCGCGTGTCCTGAACCGGAGAGACGATCATGGCCATTGCTCACGCCGCGCCGGGCGAAGTCTTCGATGTGCGTGCGCTCGGCGCCGCGCTCAAGGAGGCGAAGTCGACCACGCTGATCCGCTCGGCGCAACTCGAAGTGATCCGGCTCGTGCTGCCCGCCGGCAAGCGCCTGCCCGAGCACCACGTGCCCGGCGAGATCACGGTGCTGTGCGTCGAGGGCGTGATCCGCTTTTTCGCCAACGGCGCGCCGCGCACGATGCAGCCGGGCGAGATGCTGCTGCTCGGCGCGGGCGAGCCTCATGCGCTCGAAGCGCTCGACGACGCCTCGGTCATCGTCACGATCCATCTCGCGCACGACCACCCGCACGACCACCCGCACGACACCCCCTAGGCGGGCGCCCCGATCATGGCGTCGCGGCCCTGGCACCTGCGCTTGACGAGCGCCCTGCGCAACGCGTTCGCGGCGCAGTTCCGCTGGCTGGGACGCCATCCGTTCGTGCCGGGCTGCGCGGGCACGCTCATCGCCATCGCGATCGTCGCGCTGGCCTTCACGGGCTTCGCGCAACAGCGCGAACTGGCGCTCGCGCACGCGCGGCAAACCTCCGGGACGCTCGCCTCGCTGATGTCCGCGCATCTCGAGAATAACTTCAGCGTCTACGAGCTGATCCTGAGCGACGCGCTCGATGCGATCCGCGACCCGCGTACGGCCGCGCTGCCGCGCGACCTGCGCCGCGACCTCATGTTCAGCAAGGTGGCGAAAACGTCCTATCTCGACGGCGCGCTCTATATCGACGCCAACGGCAAGATCGTCGAATCGCTGGACGGCCGCGACTACCCCAACCTCAATCTCGCGGACCGCGACTATTTCCGCGCCCAGCAACGCAGCCGCTCGGTGGGCATGTACATCTCCGACCCGTTCCGCTCCCGCGTGAACGAAGGCCAGTACGCGATCGGCCTCTCGCGCCGCGTGAACGGCTACGACGGCGTGTTCGGCGGCGTGGTGCTGCTCACGCTGCGGCTCGCGTATTTCCAGCAGTTGTTCGACCGTCTCGACGTGGGCGAGCACGGCGCCCTCTTCATCATGCTCGACGACGGCACGCTGCTCGCCCGCAAGCCGTTCTCCGATTACGACGTGGGCACGAATCTCGCCTCGCAGCAGCAGATCGCACCGATGCTCAAATCGAGCTCGGGCTCGGTCGTCGCGCGCGACGACGAGGACGGCACGACGCGCATCTACACCTGGCGGCGCGTGCCGCATACCTCGCTGATCGTGGCGGTGGCGCCCGCGCTCGACGACGCGCTCGCGCGCTGGCGCCAGCGCATGAGGATCTACGTGCCGATGTCGCTCGCGTTCGGCGCCGTGGTCGCGCTTTCCTCGTGGCTGCTCGCATTCGGGCTGCGCGCGCGCCTGCGCACCGAATCCGAGCTGCAGCGGCTGTCGGTCACGGACGCCCTCACGAACCTCGCGAACCGCCGCGCGCTCGATCTGCGGCTCGTGAACGAATGGAACCGCGCGCGCCGCGCGGGCGAGCCGCTTTCGGTGCTTTTCATCGACATCGACCGCTTCAAGCTCTTCAACGACTTCTACGGGCACGCGGTGGGCGACGAAGTGCTCGCGGCGGTGGCCCATGCGATCGAGGCCTGCGTGCATCGCGCGACGGACATGGTGGCGCGCTACGGCGGCGAGGAGTTCGCGGTGATCCTCTCGAACACGCCGCCCGAGGGCGCGCGCAACATCGCCGAGCAGATCCGCGCGAACGTGCAGCGCCTCGGCATCGTGCACGGGCACAGCGAGCACGGCTCGGTGACGGTGAGCGTGGGCTGCGCGACCTGCACGCCGCGCGACAGCACGGGCGCGCACGCGCTGCTGCGCGCCGCCGACGCGGAGCTCTACGCGGCCAAGCAAGCCGGCCGCAACCAGGTCAAGGCGAAGGCATTCGAGGGCGCGCCGCCCGATCCGCGCAGCGCGCTGGTGGATGGCGGCGCGGCGGCCGATGCGCCGCAAGCGGGGTCGACGGGGTCGACTAGTGGCTCGACGATGGCGGATCGTCGTTGAGCGTCTTCAGGAACGCGATGATGTCGCGAATCTCGCCGTCGGTCATGGCGGGCTTGTCGCCGAACTGGCGATCGAACGGCGCGTCCGTGACATCCACGTTCTTCTGATATTGCGGCGGGATGTCGTCGTATTTTTCGATCTTGCCGTGGGCGTCGCGCGGGTAGAACTTGCCGGGATCGGTGTTGCGCTCGTTGTAGAACGCCATCACGTGATCGAGGTCGTGATAGAGCCCGTTGTGGAAAAACACCGTGCGCGTGGCCGAATTGCGCAGCGTGGGCGTGAGGAACATGCCGCAATACTGCGTCTGGTCCTTCATGTCCGCGCGGAACGGGCCGCATACGCCCAGATCGAAGAAGCGCGGGTCCTTGTTCTGCGCGAGCTTGCCATTGCGCGGCACGCCGAGCGCCTCGTACTGGTAGTCGGTGAACATCGGCGGCAGGCCGTCCTTGCCCGGCTTCGAGAGGTGGCAGCCCGCGCAATTCGCCTTGTTGGCATCGTTGAAGAGGCGCAGGCCGCGCAGTTCGGCCCGCGTGAGGCGCGCATGCCCTTCCAGCCAGCGATCGTACTTGCTGTTGTAGGGGTGGAAAGACGGATCCTCCACCTGGTAGCGCGAGATCGCGAACATCGCTTCGGAGACGAGCAGCTTGCGATCGCCAAAGATTCGGGATCCGAATAATTCCGTGAAGCGCTTCGCGTAGGACGCGTGCTCGAGCTTGCCCGCCACCTGATCGACGCTCGTGTTCGCCATCTCCACGGGGTTGAGCAGCGGACCGTAGGCTTGCTGCTGCAGGGTGTCGGCGCGGCCGTCCCAGAAGAGCCCGCCTTGCGGCACCATCTCCACCGAGGTCGACGGACCGCCCGCGGTCTTCTGCGATTTCACCACGCCCGCTGCGGCCGTGGCCTGTTGCGCGACCGTGGGCGCGTCGTCGTTTTCGCCCGCATCGGGGCCGATGCTGAAATTCGGCTGGCGATACAGGTACATGAGCGAAGGCGGCGGACGGTAGCCCTGCTGCGTCATCGCGAGTCCGCCCTGCTGCACGTCGAGCCCGTTGGGCGGTCCGTAGGCATGCTCGGGACTATGGCACGACGCGCACGACTGCTTGCCCGACGCCGAGAGCGCCGGGTCGAAGAAGAGCTGCTTGCCGAGTTGGGCCATGGCCGAAAGCGGCGCCACGGGCGGCCGCTGCAATACGACCGGATGCGGATTCGCGCCGGTGAGATTCTCGACGATGGCGCCCACGGGCTCGGGCACGTCGGCGGGAAATGCCACGGCGTAAGCGCTGAAAGCGAGCGCGGCGACGACGACGGCCGCGGCGGCGCGCAGCGCGAGGCGCGCGGGCTTCGCCTTTGCGCGGGTTGCGGCGGACGCCTGGGAAACAGGAGAAGACGAAGAGGAAAGCTCGGACATGTTGCGTTCTTCTTGCGAGGCAAAAAAACCGAAAGCCGTGTGCGAACCGCAAGGGTTGCGCGACACGGCGCGGGATCCGGCCGACGTCGCCGGACCGGCATAGGCGAACGACACGGCACCCGGCGCGGGACCGATACAGAGCATGCGCAGCGAACGCAGTCCCGCGCCGGGCACCGGTTACATCGCCGGCGCGGCGCTCAGCTGCGTGCCCTGCGTGCCGTCGAGATACAGGACCGGCAGGTTGCCCGAACCGCTGAAGTCGAACATGCCGCGCATGTCGCCGGCCGAGGCGTCGTACGACCCGCCGCCGAGGCGCGCACCGCCGAGCCAGTTGTCTTCGATGAAGCGCACCACCGAGGCCTGGTCGATGAAGGTGTGATCGACGTAATTCGCCTTCGCCCACGGCGAAATGACCACGAACGGAATGCGCGTGCCCGGACCGCAGCGGCCGTTGACCGGCGCGCCGGCGACGCCCGCCGGCTGCGTGCCGCTGCCGCACACGCCGTTGCCGTTGAGCTGGTCGGCCGAGGCCATCGACGAATGCGCCGGCGGCATGTACTGGTGGTCGTACCAGCCGTCCGAGTCGTCATAGGTCACGACCACGGCGGTGTTCTTCCAGTCGGGCTGCTGCATCAGGAAGTTCACGACCTTGGTGACGAACTGCTGCTCGTCGAGCGGATCCGAGTAGCCCGCGTGCGCGTCCTGCGCGGCCGGCGCCTTCAGGAAGCTCACCGACGGGTAGTTGCCGGCCTTCACGGCGGCGAAGAAGTCGTCGGTGTCGTACTGGTGGTTGGCGGGCTCGGCGGTCTTGCCGTCCGTCTCCAGACTCGCGCCGATCGCGGCCGTCGAGCTCGGGCGCGTGTGCTGCGGATTCGCGGTCGACTTGAAGTACTGGAACCAGTTGTGGTGCGGGATGTAGTCGGCCGTCGCGGCATTCACCGCCGTCGCGACCGTGCTGCGCTTGCAGCCCGTGGTGCCGTTCGGGTTCGTCGTCTGCAGGTCGAAGCCGCCCATGAAGCCGCCCCACGTGATCTTCTGCGCGTTCAGCAGGTCGCCGATGTTCTTCGCGTCGATCATGCCCGTGTCGGTCGTGCTCGAGCACACGTCGTAGCCCGGATCGACGTCGTTGATCATCGTGAGGCCGCCCGCGCCGTCGTTGATGTAGTACGACGACGACGTCGCGGTCGCCGGCTGCTTCGACGAAAGCACGATCTGGAAGCCGTTGGTCTGCCCCGCCACCACTTCGAGCGCGCCGGGCGTGGACGGACCGTAAGTCGCGGTCCACGCGTTGTCGCTCATCGCGAACTTCTGCGCGTAGTTCCACAGCGCCGTGACCGTGTTGCCGTCGAAGTAGCCCATCACCTGGCCCTTCGTGCCGAAGGCGCCCGCACCGCCGCTCGTGGCGGTGCCGGTGTACTTCGGAAACAGGTCGAGCGCGCCATTGTCGCCGGCCTGCTGCTCGGCCGTGTAGGCGTGGTTCTGGTCGGCCGTGGCGGCCTGGGTGCGGTCGAGGCGGAACGGATTGGCGGCGTCCGCGCCGTTGGCGGTGTTCGTGAAGTTCGGGTTGGCCGTGAGCAGCGCGCCCGTGAGGCCGTTGACGGCCGGCGTGCCCGCGGCGGCCGTGAAGCCCGGCTCGCCCGCCGGATTCGTGGCGTTCGGATAGGTCGCGAAATAGTGGTCGAACGAGACGTTCTCGCCGTAGATCACCACGAGGTGCTTGATCGGCGTGGCGGTCGTGAGCGCGTCCTGCGCGGTGTCGGCCGGCGGCGGATTGGAGTTCGAATGGCTGCTGCCGCATGCGAACAGCGCAGCGGCGAGACCCGCGCACGGCACGGCGAGCAATGCCCGGCGATACATGGGATACATGTTGTTAGGCTCCGTCGATTCTTCTCTTCTAGTGGGTTCTGGAATCCCGCCGACACGTCCGGTGCAGTCCAATGCGGGTGGCCTGCCGCCGCGCCGTGCAGGTTCATGCAGGTCGATTTGCCAACATCAGGGCGAGCGCATTACAGCACCTGAACATGACGACATGGCGACCATCTCATTTCTATAAGCTTTCGTTTAATTTCAATTCGGAAAGAATCGCCCGGCGATTCGCGCAGGTTGCGTTGCGCTATTGCGCATGCGAGCTATAACGAAAGTGCAGCGCGGATGTCCTCTGCGCGCCCGCTCTCTCCTTCCATTTGCCGTGCGCGCGCGGGGTCGTCTTTGCGCGGTGTTCCGGAAGGAGTGCTGAAATGAAGATCCGATTGGCGTTGATCGCCGGCAGCGTGGCGGCATTGGCGGCCGGTGCGAGCGCAGCGGCACAGTCGAAGGACGAGCCGGTCTCCCAGCAGCGCGCGCATCAGATGATGACCGATGACGCGGATGCCTCCGCCCAGGCCGAGACCGACATGTCGTACGGCGGCATGCCCGACACGCGCAGCGCCGCGGGCCATCGGAGCGGCAACGCGTGCCGGCCTCGTTCGCAGTGCGATATATTTTTCGGGCAGTAGCGGTACGTGAGGTCGTTCGCGCAGCCATCCATGCCGCGCGGCCGGTGCGCTCGCGTGACGCGCCGGCGCCGCGCGTCTCACCGCTTCGGGCGCCGCCTCACTGCACCGCGCCCTGCAAGAGTCCTGCCACGCGCTGCAAGGGCGCGAGCAGATCGGGCGCGATGGCATAGAGCGGCCCGAGCGTCTGCGCGACGTCGCGGTAGTCCATGTGCGCGTGCCCTGCGTCGTCTTCCCAGACCACGAGCCGCAGCGGCAATTCGAGCGCCGCGTGCGGATTGGCCGCCATGACCGGTGTGCCCGCCTTCGGGCTGCCGAACATGATGAGCCGGGTGCGCCGCAACGTCAGGCCCGCCAGCGCCGCCGCCTCGCGCTGGTCCACATCGGCGAACACGACGGCGCCCGCGCCTTCGAGCGCCGTTTTGAGGCGCGCGATCGTCGTGTCGAAGTCGTGGGCGCTCTTGAACGTCAAAACCGATGAAGGGTGCTGCCCGTGTTCGCTCATGGCAAGGCTCCTGGGTGGTCGCGCGCGCCTGCGGCGAGCATCTGTCGACGGCGTGAACAGGCCCGACGCCTGCGCGCTCTCGCACTCTAGTCCATAACGCGCCTACCCTGAAGCCGTTGCCGGCGCAGCGCGCATGCCCTCGTCCGACGCTTACAGCATCGGCGCGAGCTGCTGGACCTGCTGGGCGAAATGCTCCATGTCCTTGCCGTTCAGGGCCGTGCGGATCGGCAATTCGACCGTGAGCGGATCTTCCGGCACGTGGTCCACATGGACCTCGTAGTGCAGATGCGGCCCGGTCGCCCAGCCCGTCTTGCCCACATACCCGATGACCTGGCCCTGGCGCACCTGGCTGCCCACGCGCAGCGCCTTCGCGAAACGCGAGAGGTGCGCGAACGTCGTCGAAAATTCGCCGAAGTTCTTGATCTTGATGACGCGGCCATAGCCGGTCTGCCAGCCCGCGAACGTGACCGTCCCTTGCGCGGTCGCGTGCACGGGCGTGCCCACGGGCGCGGCGAAATCGACGCCCTCATGCGCGGCCCAGCGGTGCGTGACGGGATTGAGCCGGTGCAGCGAGAATTCCGAGGAAATGCGCTTGTACTGGAGCGGATAGCGCAGGAACGATGGCGCTGCGGGCTGGCCGTCGGCGCTGTAGTAGAACGCCTTGCCGTCCAGCTTGCGATACAGGAACAGGTCGTGCGAGTCCTTGCCGGTGGAAAGGCGCACCGCGACGGGCGCGCCGCCGGTGCCGGGGGTGCCAGTGGAGACAGTGGTCCCCGCCGTCGCGGCCGGACCGGTGCCCGCGCCAGCCTGGGTTCCGGCCCCGGCGGCATGCGCCGCAGCGTTGCGGAACACGAAGCGCACCTCGCTGCCGGGCTGCAGATCGCGCCGGAAGTCGAGCCGCCCCGCGAGCGCGCGGGCGAGCTTCGCGCTCACCGCGGCGTCCACGCCCAACTGGCTGGCCGTGGCCGAAAAGCTCCGCGTGAGCTCGGCGGTCTCGACACGGTAAGCGGGAGCCGGCGCGACGGCGGGCGGCGAGGCGGCAGGACGGGGATCGCGCGCGGCGCGCTCGGGCATGTCGTCGGAAGCGTGCAACGATATCCCGTCGTCCGGCCTTGGCATCTCGTGCGAGAGCCACGCCGTGCAGGCGGTGCTGAGTGCGGCAACGAGCATCGCTCTGCCCGCGACTCCCTGGGAGGTCGTCGATACGAATTTGGGCATCTACTGATACAAATCGGGTACGGCTGGCTGGCAGAAAGCCGCGCGCGCAGCACGCCGCTTTCGAAGAGACACCGGCGCCATTGCAGCGCCGATGGGCGAAAGACCCGAGGCTAAGGAAGATTTCTTAAGTGAATCTTAAAAATGTTCGATAACGTTAATTCCCTCTTTTTGCCCCCCGGTTCGCGGCAATTCGACGGGGTTGCTCACGGCATGGCGGCGCCCCGCAATGGTTCCACAATGGTTCAGCCACGGCCCCACGGCAGCCGCCGGCGGATGCGATCCCCGTTTTTGCAGGACCCGTGAACCAGGCCTATATTTAAAAGCACGGGGTGGCCTTTCCATTTCGACGGGGTAACACACCGGAGGAGAACGCAGCACACGGGATTAGAACAATGCAAACAGTCAGGGGCGACTGAAAGCAAGGAGTTCGGCATGAGCACACCCTCAAGCCTGACCCTCGAAGGCAAACTCCGGCGCGACGCCGGAATCGTAGGGCTACTGTTTGCCAGCACGACCAGCATGATCGGCTCGGGCTGGCTATTCGGCGCGTATCACGCCTCCCGCATCGCGGGACCGTACAGCATCGGCAGCTGGATACTGGGCGCCATCATCATCATGTTGATCGCGCTGTGCTTCGCCGAACTCGCCGCGCTTTTCCCGCGCAGCGGCGCGCTGGTCCACATGAGCCACGCCAGCCATGGCGAAGGGCTCGGCCGCATCTGGTGCTGGCTGCTGTTTCTGGCCTATGTGCCAGTGCCGGCCGTCGAAGCGGAGGCCATCGTCACCTATGCCAACAACTATTTACCGTGGTTCATCCGCCCAGGAAGCTCCGGACTGCTTACGTTGACGGGATTCGTCGCCTGTGCCGCGCTGCTCGGCGTCACGGCGCTGCTGAATCTGATGGTCGTGCGCTGGCTCCTCAACGTGAACTCCACCATCACCTGGTGGAAGATCTTCGTGCCGCTCATCACCATCGTCGGGCTGATCGCGGCGAGCACCCACTGGGACGTCATGCACGCGGCGCCCGGCACCTACAAGCTCTCCGGCATGTTCACGGCGTTGCCGGCCGCCGGCATCGTCTTCAGCTATCTCGGCTTTCGCACGGCCATCGACCTGGGCGGCGAGAGCGCCAACCCGCACCGCAATATCCCGCTGGCCGTCGTGGGCGCCGTGGTGCTGGCCGCCATCATCTACATCCTGCTTCAAGTCGCGTTCATCATGGCGCTCTCGCCGGGCGACCTCGCGCACGGCTGGGCGCAACTGAGCTTCAAGGGCGAAATGGGGCCGTTCGCCGGTCTCGCGGCCACGCTCGGGCTCGGCTGGATGGCGACGCTGCTTTACATCGACGCCTATATCTCGCCGGGCGGCACCGGCCTCATGTACATGACGGGCGGCTCGCGCGTCCTGTTCGCCGCCGGCGAGATGAACGCGGGCCCGCGCGCGCTCACGCGCCTGAACGGCAACAAGATTCCGTGGCTCAGCGTGCTCGTGATGTGGGTCGTTGGCGTGCTGTTTCTGCTGCCCTTCCCGGCGTGGCAGCAAATGGTCAACTACATTACCTCCGTCACCGTGCTGACCTATGGCCTCGGTCCCGTCGCGCTCATGGTCCTGCGGCGCAATCTGCCGGATCTCGAACGGCCATTTCGCATGCGCGGCGCCGCGATCATCGCCCCGCTCGCCTTTATCTGCAGCAACCTCATCATCTACTGGACGGGTTTCAAGACCAATAATTTCCTGTTCTCGCTGGTGGCGATCGGCTTCGTGATTTATGCGCTCCATTATCACTTCGTGGCGCGCCGCAGCGTTCACGACTTCGGCTGGCGCCACATCGCATGGCTCTTGCCCTGGTTCGGCGGCCTGTGGGCGCTGTCGTGGCTCGGCGGGATCGGCGGCGGACGCGGGGTGATCGGCTTCGGCTGGGACATCCTGATCGTCACGCTCTGGAGCCTCGTGGTGCTCGCACTCGCGCTGCGCGGCGCGCTCGATGTAAGCGGGACGTCGGCGATGATGGCGCAAATGAACAAGACCAGTTAGGCGCGCGGCGAAGTATCCTGGCGACTTGTCGCAAATGTTCTAGCGGAAATACCGCGCGTATTTTCAAATGTCACCGGGAAACAGTGCGCTGCCCGACAACCCGCTGGCCATCGGGCCAGCGGGGCGTCAGGCAGCCGAATTTCGCGCGTCGTCAGGCTTCACCCGCTGGTTTGTCGTGTTCCGGGGCCATGCGAATGATGTTTGACAGGACATTTCTTCAATCACTATGGGTATTGGAATAGAGCATGTTCAATCGATCCACCAGCACTGTCGAACTCGTCGATCCTGAGCTCTGGCAAGCGATCCAGCAGGAAAACCAGCGTCAGGAAGACCATATCGAGCTGATCGCATCGGAGAACTACACATCTCCCGCGGTCATGGCCGCGCAGGGTTCGCAGCTCACCAACAAGTACGCCGAAGGCTATCCCGGCAAGCGTTACTACGGCGGTTGCGAATACGTGGATATCGTCGAACAGCTCGCGATCGACCGCGTGAAGGAACTGTTCGGCGCCGAAGCCGCCAACGTGCAGCCGAACTCGGGCTCGCAGGCCAACCAAGGCGTGTTCTTCGCCATGCTCAAGCCGGGCGACACCATCATGGGCATGAGCCTCGCGCACGGCGGCCACCTCACGCACGGCTCGCCCGTCAACATGTCGGGCAAGTGGTTCAACGTCGTGAGCTACGGCCTGAACGAAGCCGAAGACATCGACTACGACGCCGCCGAAAAGCTCGCCCAGGAGCACAAGCCGAAGCTGATCGTGGCGGGCGCCTCGGCGTTCGCGCTGCGCATCGATTTCGAGCGTCTGGCGAAGATCGCCCAAAGCGTGGGCGCCTATCTGATGGTCGACATGGCGCACTACGCGGGTCTCATCGCCGCGGGCGTCTACCCGAACCCGGTGCCGTTCGCCGAC
>Ga0164242_10001813_pt1 | contig 25034 bp, 12 predicted proteins | sample OricomgcompostMG_FD_108783 | JGI IMG/M metagenome (GOLD analysis project Ga0164242, IMG submission 108783) | Miracle-Growth compost microbial communities from Emeryville, California, USA - Original compost - Miracle growth compost (MG) ...
GTAAGCGACGCCACTAAATCAGCTCATAGTTATACACCGGATGCAGGCAGCCTGGACCTACTGGACTGGCAGGATGAGTTTTACCGCAATGCACCTGTACAGGATTATAATGTCAATGTATCCGGAGGTTCCGATAATACCAAGTATTTATTCTCCGGTGGATACATGAAACAGCAAGGTATCGCTACCGGAACGGATTATGACCGGTTTACTTTTCGGATGAATGTGGAGTCAAAGATTAATAAGGTGCTTACCGCAGGTATGACACTTGCGCCAACCTTTATCAGAAGAGATGGTTCGGGAAGGGCGAATGGTAAGGATGCACAAGGTCACCACGTCCTCTCTTCAACGCCGGTCTCTGAGCCTGGTGTTGGCTATCTGACGAATGTACAACCGAATACTCAATATCTGTGGGCAGGCACGACCTCCAGTCCGACCTATATCATGAATACCAATATCCGTCACGATGAGTATCTAAGAATTATGGGTAATGCCTTTTTAAGAGCGACTCCGCTGGATGGGTTAAAAATTGAACTGTCCGCTTCTACGAATTACTATGACCTGGACGGATCTACCTATTCCTTTACCAGCACCAGTTCCAACTGGGCGTCGGGAGAAGGATCTCAGTCCTCCGGGGCGCATAATACCGCCAGAACCTGGAACACTTTGCTACAAGCACTGGCCAATTACGATAAGAACATTGGAAAATCCTCCATCAGCGCCATGCTCGGGGTATCTACTGAAAGCAGCAATACAGGCTTTTCTACCAATCAGTCTTTTAACAAGCCTTTCCCCAATGACGCTATTTTATATTCTTTTGATGGGAGCACGCTGACAGTAGGAACTTCCAATGTCACACAGGCGACCCCCAATAAATTGAACTCCGCTTTTGGCCGTGTCTCTTATAACTATGACAGCAGGTATTTATTATCTGCCAGTCTGCGTTATGACGGTGGCTCCGTTTTTGGACAAGATAATAAATGGGGCTCTTTCCCGGCAGCATCTGCGGGATGGGTTATCTCCAATGAAAATTTCTTTAAAAATATGAACCTGCGCTGGTGGAACACCTTTAAATTGAGAGGTAGCTATGGGGTCACTGGTAATAACTCCATCAGCTCTACGGCAGCATACGCTTCTTTGGCAGCACTTACTTACGGTGGCGCAGTAGGATATAGTGCCAATTCACTGGGTAACCCAGATCTGGGTTGGGAAAAGACACATAGTACCGATCTGGCCGCCGACTTAGGCTTCTTAAACAACAGAGTACAGTTGTCCTTAGACTGGTATACCAAGACAACAGAAGACTTACTCTATCAGGTACCTACACTCGGCGCCTCCGGTTTTACGACCACCTGGGATAACTTAGGATCTATCGGCAACCATGGATTTGAGATCGAGTTGAATTCTGTTAATACAACTGGTGAATTAAAATGGAATACATCTCTGAATGTGGCTTTCAACAACAATAAAGTCCTGTCTCTGGGCACTGACAATACGCCGGTATACTCCGGTTTTGACGGCAGTAATTTCTCCAATATCCTTGAAGTAGGTCGTCCCGTCAATACCTTTTATATGTACGATGCGGTTGGAGTCTGGACCAGTCAGAAAGAAATTGATGATTATAGTGCAGCACATGGAGGAACGCCTGTAACTTTTGAAGGTAAGACCATTTTACCGGGTGACATCAGGTATAGGGATGTTAACAACGATGGTATCTTTACCAAGGAAGATGACAGGGATTATCTGGGCAGCCCCACACCAACCGTTGTATACGGGATGACCAATAGCTTTACGTATAAGAATTTTGATCTGTCCTTTCTGTTGACAGCGCAGACCGGTGGTAAAATCTTCGGTGTTATTGGCCGTGCTATTGACAGACCCAGCATGGGCGCTCTGTCTAATGTTATGGGACGCTGGCGTAATGCCTGGTGGTCTGAGTCAGATCCGGGCGATGGTAAGACCCCATACATCTTAAGCACCACTACCGGAACTACGCTGGATTCCAGATGGCTCTATTCTTCCAATTACCTGAGAGTAAAAAATCTGACGTTAGGTTATACGATTCCCTTTAAGACCAAGGCCATCTCTAATGCAAGAGTATTTGTATCTGTAGAGAATCTGATCAAGTGGGATGGCTATTATGAAGGTTATTCTCCTGAGGCCGCCAATACAGCCTCCAGTTCTGCTCCCGGTGGCCAGAGTGCCGTTGGGCTGGACTACGGTGGTTATCCGATTCCAAGGATCTGCACCGTGGGTATAAATGTTACCTTCTAATCTAATTAAATCATGAATTATGAAAAAGATATTCAATCACAAACTTTTAATAATGGCAGCGGCCGCTCTGATGATGGCCTCCTGCACAAAAGAGCTCAATATCCCACCATCCAATTTGCTGAGCTCAGACGGATTCTACCAGACCCCTGCGCAGTCAGAACAGGGTATTATCGGTATTTACGGAGGTCTTAGAAATTTGTCCAATGATGAGTTTCTGTATATGTCAGAGGTGCGCTCCGACAACGCCTGGGTAACCCCCTTAACAGATGGCTTAAGGGAATATGCTGAGATCGCCACCTTTAGAGCCGGTAATGATATTGCCACGTTCAACAGTGTCTGGAATGAGTGGTATAAAGTCATATACAGCGCCAATGTGGCGTTGGCAAGGATTCCCGGTTGCGATTTTGGAACAAATGACAAACTCAAGAATCAATATCTGGGGGAAGCGCATTTTTTAAGAGGCTGGGCTTATTTTGAACTGGCCCGGTTATTTGGTAACATTCCCCTGATTGATAAGGAGATGGGTCCGGATGAGGTGAAAACCGTTGGACAGTCCAGCGCTACAGATATTATCAATAAAATAGTTATACCGGATTTAAAAGCGGCTGAAGAGAATCTGCCGACTGCTGATCAGATGACAGATAATACGGGCAAGACTATCGAGAAATCGGGTAGGGCGGATAAAATAGCCGCTGAGGCCATGCTGGGCAGGGTCTATATGACGCTAGCTGGGTTCCCTTTTAATGATAATGCCGCTTTAGATCAGGCCAAGACCCAACTCAAAGCCGTTATTGACTATTCCACCAGCAATGGTAATAAATACTGGGCACCAGACAGCACTGAATGGCGCAAACAGTATTTGCCTATGGATGATTATTATAACAAATATTCCATCTTTGCCATCCAGTACCGGACAGGCGGCTCCGGCAATCCCGCTATTTTTAACTTCAGCCCGGCACTTCCGCCTATAGCATATACCGAACAACGTATCTTCGGGAACTCGATTTTTATAAATAAGACTTTAATGTATCAGTTTGATAGAGTCTATGGCACAGGCACCAGTGCACACTATGATGCCAGGGGGCTGGGGTATTCTGTTCTGACAGGTTATGCTGCGGAGAAAAACTTCCCGGCCTATACGCAGACAACCGACACACTGCATTTAGCAGACGGTTCTGTAGTAAATGAGTTTACCCGGACTATGTACTATAAGTTTATGCCGTCCAAACTTAAAATCGCCAATTTAGGTGTTTCCTTAGATGCCGAAGCGGATATGAAGGATTATAACGACTGGGGTGTAAATCTGCCGATTATAAGACTCGAAGACGTGATGCTGATGTATGCAGAAATTCTGTCAAAGACAGACCCTGCCGGTGCTATGGCCATCGTCAATAAAATTCGGGAACGTGCAGGCTGTACATCTGAATCGGCCACCTCTTCCGCTGAGGCACTCGCATTTGTGAAGCAGGAACGCCAGGTTGAACTAATGGGTGAAGGGGTTCGTTGGTTTGATGAAGTCCGCTGGAATGAGTGGAAATCGGCTACTATTGACAAGTTTAACCGCTATCATAATCCGGACGGTACGGATGTGGCCAATGTAAAAGACGGTAGATATCTCTATCCGATTCCACTGAGCCAGATGCAGGTGAAACCGGGTCTGTACACCCAGAATACCGGATATTAATTTCTCAGACATTATCTTTAGGTTTTAATCCTGTAGATTAATCCAGAAGCCTGATCATAGATTCTGAAAACAGATGATCTTATAACGATCATAAATCGCTATAAGATCGTCTGTTTATAATGATAAGGATAATTGGACATAGATAGGTTACAAGATAATTATCGAAGTTTCGTATATTAAGTAGGTCGATTATATTCAGCTTCCTGAACACTGTAGGCAGATGAAGCTTTAGATTCCGTACAAAATAATTAAGTGATGATGAGAAAAAACAAGAAAGGCATATTTAAGCGTGCTGCCCGAAAATTGGTCGCATTTGGTCTAATGCTTTGCGCTGCAATTCTGGTTCTGACCCCTGCGCAGGCACAGACGGGGAATATGGAAAACAAATTTCCCGACGGGACGGTTATTCCCGAATGGTTCACCCAGACGCATGTTCCCGGTCTTAGCCAGTTAGGTAAATCTTATGATGTTTACCAAAACGGAGTTAAGGCAGACAGTAGTCTTGTGCAAACGGAGCGTATTCAGGCTGTCATCGATAAAGCCTCCGCTGCGGGCGGTGGGGTAATCGTAGTTCCTAAGGGCGTGGTGCAAACCGGCTCCTTATTTTTTAAACCGCATACCAAGCTCTATATTGCTAAAGGTGCAACGCTTAAAGGAAGTGATGATATCTCCAACTTTAAAGTGATCTCCACCAGAATTGAAGGGCAGACCGTAAAATACTTTGCCGCTATTATTAATGCCGACCATGTGGATGGGTTTTCTCTGACAGGCGGTGGTACCGTCAACGGTAACGGGCTGCGTTATTGGAAGGCTTTCTGGCTGCGCCGCAGCTGGAACCCTAAATGTACCAATATGGATGAACAACGGCCTAGGACGCTTTTTGTATCTAACTGTAAAGATGTATTGATCGCAGAGATCAGCCTGCTAAATTCTCCATTCTGGACCTCCCATTATTATAAATGTGAAAACCTGAAAATTTTAGGGGTACATATTGCCGCAGGTACCAATAACGGATTTGCCGTCAGAGCCCCAAGCTCCGATGGAATTGATCTGGATGTATGCCAGAATGTACTGGTCAAAAACTGTTATGTTTCCGTCAATGATGACGGTCTGTGTTTAAAAGGGGGCAAAGGCCCTACCGCAGATACAGATCCCAACAACGGACCCAATAAAAATATCATTGTAGAAGATAACATTTTTGTGAACTGTCCGGCGCTGACCCTCGGCAGTGAATCCGTATTTACCTATAATGTGATTTTGAGAAACTGTACCGTGAATGGCGGCCGCGTATTTTATCTGAAAATGCGTCCCGACACTCCTCAGCAGCATGATTATGTGTCGGTATACGGTATTAAAGGCAGTCCGAGTACTTTTTTTGAAATCAGTGCCTGGCGTCAGTTTTTTGATCTTAAAGGTCATCAACCGCCACACTCTGCTGCCAAGCACCTGACAATCAGAGACTGCGATGTCGACTGCAAGACCTTTATACATATTGACTCTTCCAGTCAATATACGCTCTCTGATTTTACGCTGGCTGATTTAAAAATAAAATCACCCAAGCAGCAGTATACCAAGCCTGATTTTGTTCAGAATTTTCAGTCTAGCAATATTACCATCAACGGACAACGTTGGCCTTAAGGAGTTGGCGTTTGTTTTAATGTGATAAACCTAAGCTGATAAAGGCAAATAAATGGCAGCATTATAATTGGCCAACATTCAAAGAGAGAAGCACCTTCGTGCATCCGTAAATCAATCGTCTTATGCTTTATTTGTTACGGTTACCTATTGTAGCTGCTGTTTGTCTGACATGGTCGATATTTAGCTGTCAGGCGCAAAATACGGTAGAGAGAAAGTCCGGAGACCTGCCTGGCGGCATGGTCCGGGAAAGCAGCAATCTGAGTGCTGTCAGACCCATGCAGTATCATCCCGAAAATGGCGGTTTTGTCAGTATTAATGGCAAAAACAGGTATACCAGGGCCTTATACGGTACACATACCCAGTTTAGAATTGAGACCAGCGACCGGCCTGTTTTCGCCGCTTATAACGGGAAAATCAATCATCATATCAGTTTCAGTCTCGTTATTGCAGGGCAATCGGTGGCTCTGGATTCTACCGCTTACTGTAAATCCATTTATATCGCTGGTAAAAGGCTTTATGAGTTGAAGGATCAACTCCTGGGAAAAGGTGTTTTGCATATTGCGGTACAGGCGCTTTATGACAGGGAAGGAGGGGTCTGGAAACTGGAAGGGCAAGGGTTGCCTACAGGAACTAAGCTTATCTGTCAGCTGTCAGAGATACGGGCGGGAAGACTTAACCGCAATGGCGATATGGGAGCGGATCCCGCTGACGCTTTTGAGGCACCAGTCCATCCCGAGCGGCTGCATACTTTTGATGTCGATCTTGCCAGGGCGCCGGTATTCGTGGCCTTTGAAAAAGAAAACCTGTTGCTGCTCCCCGCAAAAGAAGGACAGGCGGTGTTCAATACCGCAGAACAGAGCCGGGCAAAAATTGCCGGAGCGCTTAAAATAATGACACCGGATCCATATATCAATACCCTGGGAGGAACGATTGCTATGGCCGCTGACGGCATCTGGGACGGTAAAGTATGGCTTCATGGAGCCATTGGCTGGCGCAGCCAGCTGCCTGGTTGGAGAGCTGCCTATACCGGCGATATGCTGGGCTGGAAGGGCCGCTCTGATATTCACTTTGATAATTATGCCGCCTCACAGGTGACAGATGTGCCGCCCACGGTCCCTGGGCCTGCACTGGACACGGCCATGCATCTGGCCAGAGGTGCTTATATATGGGGGTCGCCCATGTATAGCAATGGCTACATCTGTAGGGCTCCTAATAATAATCACCAGATGCACCATTACGATATGAATATGCCTTACATCGACGAGCTGTTGACACATATTCAATGGTCAGGCGATCTGGATTACGCGAAAAAGATGTTCCCTGTTATCAAAAGAAGCATTGAGTGGGAGACCAGAAACTGGGATGCTGATGGAGACGGTATTTATGATAACTATGCCGGCACCTGGGCCTCAGATGCGTTGGGCTACAACAGCGGCGGAACTGCCGTAGCCTCTGCCTATAATTATAGGGCCAATAAAATGGCTGCAGAAATAGCCGGGCTGATAGGAGAAGATCCGGCGCCTTTTAAAAAGCAGGCGGATAAAATCTTAGAAGCAATGAATGAGCTCCTCTGGCTTAAAGGTAAAGGCCAGGGATGGTGGGCAGAATACAGGGATTTTATGGGTCGTAAGCAGGTGCATCCGGATGCAGGCCTCTGGTCCGTTTATACGCCCATTAATGAAGGTGCCGCGACACCTTTTCAGGCTTATCAGGCTACCCGGTATGTGGATGAATATATTCCACATTTTCCAGTGAGAAGCGATGGGTTAAATAAGGTTGAAAAATACGCAACTATTTCTACGACCAGCTGGATGCCTTATGTCTGGAGCGTGAATAATGTGGCTTTTGGCGAAGTCGGCAATACGGCACTTGCTTACTGGCAAGCCGGTCGGCCGGACGCCGCTTTTAAGCTCTTTAAGAGTACGGTCCTGGACGGAATGTATCTGGGAGGCTCCCCGGGTAACCTGGGGCAGATCAGTTACTATGATGCAGTGCTGGGAGAGACCTACCGTGATTTTGGTGATGTGATTGGTGTATATAGTCAGGATATCGTCCAGGGACTCTTCGGTATCTACCCCGATGGACTGCATAAAAAGCTGGAGATCCGCCCCGGCTTCCCCAGTGATTGGGACTCTGCCGCTATAGATCAATCAGAAATCGGTTATCGGTTTTTGCGCCAAGGGCATACGGACCGTTATAGCGTGCATACTAAGTTTAAAGAAGTCATGGCGTTAACCTTATCTGTTGACGCGCCAACTGACCGGATCCAAAGTGTGAAAGTAAACGGCAGAGACGCTAAATGGACAGTGAAAGATGGAATTAACCGACCACTGGTGGCTATTGATTGCGGTACAGCCAGTGGTTATGATATAGAGATTACCTGGGGCGGGAAGGCAATCGCAGCGTGTGGGGACACCGCCAGCGGGGTGGAGCAGACTTTTACCAAAGTCGCCAGCGGTAATCTCTGGTGGTGGAGACCTGAGAACCCGGTAAAGTGGGTCCGGGAGGATTTTAGTGATAACATGCTACTGGATTTTGACTTGTCAAAAAAGGATGATTATGTTGAAGTAAACATAGATCAGGCCCTGAATGCTAAAGTAACGGATATCTTTAAAGCTAAATACCTGTCCCCCAGATCTCCTTACACAACCCTGCAGACGCCTACCCAGGGCATTGGTGACTGGTGTCAGCCGCTGGTGAGCTATGATATTGACGACAGCGGTCTGCGTGCAAAGATTAAAGACGGTCATTTTACGACACCCATGGGTATTCCGTTCAGAACCGCTGCGTCAGGCAATAATATAGCCTTTACTTCCCAGTGGGATAACTATCCTACGGCTACTGTAGTACCGCTGAGTGGTCACGCCTCCGGGGTCTGTCTTTTAATGGCAGGTACGACCGATCATATGCAATACGGGGTTGATAATGGCAAGGTGACGATCTCTTACAAAGACGGCACAGTTGATTCTCTGGATTTACAAAATCCGGATAGCTGGTGTCCTATAGAGGAAGACTATTATACGGACGGGTTTGCCTTTAGGTTAAATGCGCCAAGACCTTATAGAGTCTCATTTAAACGGGGAATCGTCAGCAGAAACCTGGGACACGACATGGGTATTGCCGACAGCCGGGCCAGCAACAGAGTGCTGGAAGGGGGCGCTGGCGTTATACTTTCCATACCACTGGATAAGAATAAAGAGCTCGCTTCGATAAAATGGGAAGCCCTGGCCAATCAGGTAATTATTGGTATGATGGCCGTAACCCTGATAAAATAAATTGTCAGAATAATCATTGAGGGAATATATTCGCCGGTTTGAGACGATGTTCAATGCTTTTATTGGTACGTCCCGGCCGGCTTTTATTTGTGCCATTAGTAAAAGACATCCAAAACCAATAGCCTAAGTGCTGGAATAAGAAAGCCAACCGTGGGATTAAGTATTTTTCCGGGACCGCGATTTATCGAAAACCTTTTCAATGGATAAAAAGCTTCATTCAAACCACGTTTTGTTGGATCTGAGACGGGTTGGTGTGATAGTGCGAGTCTTTGTAAACGGACATGACCTTGGTGTAGTGTGGAAGAACCGTTAAGCAGTTGAGGTTGGATGGTATCTTAAAAAAGAGGAAAATAATTGAGGGATCTATGAAGCAAACCATTGTAAAAAGCCTCAGCGGCGCTTCATTAATCCGGAGGTTCGCTGCGCATCATTTGTGGGAACTATTGTTGAAAAGCCGATTCCGTCCTATAAGGTATTTAAGAGACGGTATTTGAATTAGTAGATCAGGCATTGGAATTTGTGTTAAGTAAATTGGATTATCGGATTGAGACCAGGGCTGGACAGGTATCAATACCGGGAGGCTATGAAATCCCAAAAGAGGTAGTGGCAGCGTTGTTAGTTAACGCAATCGCACATAGAGACTAAAATAGTAAAGGTAGTATGCAGGTTATGGTCTGTAGGGACAGAGTGGAAGTCTGGAAATCCAGGTTCACTGCTGCAATTTATCCGGACAGAAGAGTTTTGGGCAATTCTTTTTAGAAACAGTGCTAGCGGGGCCTCCCAGCGATTAACCCCCCAAGTAACCCCCCAAGTAACCCCCCAAGTAACCCCTCAAGTAACCCCTCAAGTAACCCCGCAAGTAACCCCGCAAGTAAAACGCTTAATGTTAGTGTTAGATGGAGGGCCATCGCTGGGGCAATCTGATCTTCGGGCTGTACAATTTAGGCGTTGACATTCTTGGCTGTCCTAAGACCTGCAGGCAACACATGATAAAAAGTAGTTGCGACAGTAGCAGGCCAGTATATTTTTTAAAATGCTTAAGACTTAATTTTACGGGTTTCTTGTAAAAGCTGCAGGAAATATTATTCCTTGATAATAGGCTACCCCTTGACGCCGTCGATACTCAGTCCAGATAGATTTATGTCTCTAACGTACTTAAGCTTAAGTCTTTTTTTGGCGTTAATATGGCAGTTGATAAATATTACACCGGTAATCGGGCTTTTTTCCAGTCCCTGCATATAGCTGGGCGTTGTCAACTGTACCTGAGACATTGATGATTTTAATATTTCTAACCAGGGGCAATATTTTGCCCGGCGGTTTTAGATTGACCCTGTGCCAGGGGATAAACAGTGTGAATCTGTTGCCAATGAGGGTATTGTTAGGATAATGGGTATTACCTTACAGCAGTAAAAGCGTCATTCAACAAAGAGGTAAAGTAAAGGGTAAGATGTATTTTCGGGATACAATAAAATCGAGATAATGAAAGCCGGAGGAGTCGTTCGCTTATTGAGTTTTATACTGCTGCTTGCTGGCTACGGACAGTTAATTGCACAGCCGCGTCCTATACAAAATGACCGGTTTTGGTATACCGTGGATGGTCAGCCGATTTATAGCCAGGGTGGCGGGATATTCAGGTTTAAAGATCCTGCAACCGGTAAGCTGACATATTATTGGTACGGAGTACATTATAAAGAGGCTGATCTTTATCTGGCTAACCCAAGTATAACGCAGGATAAGGCCACCTTCCAGTCAGTTACCTGCTACCGGTCAGATAATCTGGCAGACTGGAAGTCTTGCGGAGATGTATTGGACTCAGCAGCCCTTTCAAGGCAGCGCCCTACCTGGGTAGGGCGTCTGGGTGTGGTCTATATTAAAGAACTCAAAGTATATGCGCTTTTTGTGCAACATGGCAATCAGGTGCTGATTGCGACGGCGGATAAGCCGGCAGGGAAATTTAGTTGGTACCGGCAGCTGGATATGACAAATTTAATAGGCACGCCCAATACGGGAGATCAGACGGTCTTTACTGATGAGGCTACCGGAAAATCATATTTGATCTATTCTTATGGAAGAGGGCGAAGCCGGATTTATGTGTCCGAAATCGGTGTGAAAGATGGAAAAATCGGTCTACTGGATTGCACCGAAGTTTATAAGGGGGCCGGCAGGGAAGGCAACTGTATGTTTACCTACCGAGGAAAATATTATATGTGCGCCTCCAATCTCTATGGCTGGGACGGTTCTCTTGCGTATTATCTGATAGCGGATAATATCCGGGGGCCTTATAAGCCGGTGAATGATATGCAGGTCATTAAAGGCGCGGAGTCAGATTATGCGCATGTCTCTCAGACCGGATTTTTTGTGACAGTTAAAGCTGCTAGTAAACAGACCGTCATTTACTGCGGAGACCGCTGGGCAGACTTTGCGGGTAACGGGCTGGGATATAACGTCTGGTGTCCTTTATCCTTTAACGGCGATCAGCCTGTTTTTAATTCTTTGAGTGACTGGCAATTTGACGCCGGTCGTGCCAGCTGGTCCGTGGACATTGCAAATAACTATGTAAAAAACGGAAGTTTTGAGGCTGACCGCCGCCATATTCCAAGCCCGGTTAAACCGGTTCAGCTGGATTTACTGGGTTGGCAAACAACTATTATCAGGGGCAATGCAGTAGCGATTGCAGATAGCTTAAGCCCCCAACTTAATTACTTTAATGACGCAGTCGACCGTCAGTTGGTGACAGGAGAGAAAAGCCTGCTTATCAGTGATAAAGTCGATTTTGAAAGAAAGATTGCTCAGGTCATTACTGCTACCAAAGAGGTGCCGTTGCCGGCAGGACTTTACCGACTGAGCGCCAAAATCAAAGGGACAGCCCATTGCGCCGGTTGTCAGATACAGCTATATGCCAAATCCTTTGAAAAGAATTATTTCCTTATGTTGGATGAAAAGCAATTAACAGGGCAGTGGCAGTCCTTTACGCTACCGGACGTGATGGTTAAAGCGGGTAAGGCAGAAATCGGATTTTTGGTAAAGGGCCGAGCCAACAGCCGTTTATATATTGATGACGTTTCTTTTAAAAGAGAATAATAAGGTATCTGGATTCATCGGTCGGCTCTTATTTAGGGTACTTAATACCTGAATATTTTTTTTATTTTCCTCATTTTTATGGACATTCATCAACAAATCCCAATCGATTGTTTTTAAAGGGGTAGTGGATGTTTTTTTATTTTCAGAACTGTTTTTTTCTTCAAAAAAAGCCCTGCATACAGGACAGTGCAGGACAGTTGGTTGCTGAATGATTTTTAGATTTGGTTTACAAATAAACAATTGTATGTTTTTTGTGCTGAAGACACCTTTCGTGCGTGTTGACTTTTTATCACCCCGTGTTGTCGCAAGTAGAATCTTGCAAATTGATTGTCTGACTACTAGTTAGGCAGTTGTGCCTCAGGAAAATCAGGTGTTGCGTGTTTACAATCAGGTTATCCGATTTTTAATTTAAATATTGAAAACGTTTTCTTATTTAATTTTCTTCATTTTAAAATCCCTGCAAAGTATGAAAACCAAGATTTATGAAAAGTTGATGGCTCCTTGGCACAAGGCCGGCGCTGTGTGTCAGACAAGGTCAAGGAAGGTAGTGGCACCCTCGATGGCCATTATGAGTCTAATGATAATCGGCTATTCGTCGGCATCCGCCAGAACCCATCCTGAAACAAAAACGAATAAGACGGCATGGTGGCAGCAAATAGTTATGACAGGTAAGGTGACCGATAGCAGTGGCGCACCTTTATCCGGCGTCAGTGTCTATTTAAAAGATACCAAAACAGGAGTTTTAACAGACGCTTCAGGGCATTACTCTTTACCGCTGAAGGTAAGTAAGGGCGTGCTTGTCTTTACTTTTGTCGGTTATGAATCCAAAGAAGTATCCTTTGAGCATCAGGGTGAATTGAACGTCAGCCTGACTTCCACCTCCAATACACTCAATGAGATTGTGGTAGTGGGTTATGGTACACAAAAAAGGCAGGACGTAACGGGAGCCATTGCCGGCATCAGCCAAAAGGAAATAGCGTCCAGGCCCGTGGCAGATGCCCTGCAGGCGATGCAGGGAAAGGTTGCGGGTGTGGATATAACGTCAACCGAGCGGCCCGGCACGGTGGATGGAATTACGATTCGCGGTGTAAGGTCCCTGACAGCCTCCAACTCGCCACTGTTTGTCGTGGACGGAATCCCGCTGACAACAGGGGGTATTGAATACCTGAACCCTACTGATATCGCTTCCATTGATGTATTAAAGGACGCTTCTGCCACGGCTATTTATGGGTCAAGAGGCGCCAATGGCGTGGTGATTGTAACCACTAAACAGGGTAAAACAGGCAGAACGGCCCTGGATTTAAATATGTCCACTACGGTAGAGAACCTTCAGGATAAAATGACCATGATGGACGCGGCGCAGTATATTGACTTTAAGCGCTGGTCCTACTATTATAAAAGTCCGGATGTTTATCCAAGGGGAGATCAGCCCACTATTGAAAACGATAAAGCTATATTTTTAGCCAGCAGCGATCCGAGTGCATGGGCCAATATTGAAAAAGGCTGGGCCAGTGGCAGTTGGGATGGATCTAAAGTGGCGACAACAGACTGGTTGGGTATGGTCACTCAAACAGGCATTACTAAAAACCTGAATTTAAGTGTGTCAGGCGGTACGGATAAAATAAAAGCCTACACTTCCTTTGGTTATTTAGATAATCAGGGGACACAAAGGGGGCAGGAGTATAAGCGGTATTCTGCCAATGTGAATGTGGATATAAAGGCTACAAAATGGTTCTCCATGGGTGGTAATCTGCAGGCGTCCTACAGTGTACAGGAATATGGACAGTCCTCCACAGGTAGTAATCCGCTCTCTTCACAAGGATCTATTTATGAACAAGCCAGAACGGAACTGCCTTATACGGTTCCCTATGACGCTGATGGCAACCGTATTGAGTATCCGGGCGGAGACGTGGCCATTAAAACAGTGGCCGGAGAATGGAATCTGAGTCAGGATCAAAGGGTTACACTCAGAGCTTTTGGTAGTTTTTATGCACAGATTGATTTTGGGGAGATGTTACCCGTATTAAAGAATCTTAAATACAGAGTCAATTTTGGCCCCGATATTTCCAGCTACCGGGACGGCGTCTATATTGATTCTGCCTCTGTTAGAAGTAGCGGGGTCAATTACGCTTCCTTAGGCAAGACCCAGAAGACTTCCTATACGCTGGATCATCTGATTTATTATAATAAATCCATCGGCAAACATGACCTGGGGCTGACGCTTCTGGGCAGCTGGACACAGTATAATACAGAAACCAGCAGCCTTGCTGCATATGGCATCGCTTTCCCCAGTCAGAAATGGAATGCGCTGACCAGTAGTTATATCTCCTCTACTGATCTGTCAGGATATTCTTCCGGACTTACAAAAAGTCAGCTGCAGTCTTATATGGCCAGGCTAAACTACAGCTATAATGACCGGTATATGCTGACGCTGTCTGCCAGAAGAGACGGCGCTTCTCAATTGGCAGAGGGCCATAAATACTCCTGGTTCCCTTCCGCAGCCCTTGCCTGGCGCATAGATAAAGAAAGCTTTATGAATGCCAGCTGGGTAAATGATCTTAAATTAAGATTCGGTGTGGGCGTAACAGGTAACTCGGCCATTGATGCGTATGCCACACAAGGGGCACTCACCTCATTATTTTATCCTTATGAAAGCACCCTTACTTCCGGTACGACCCCATCTACTATAATGGCTAATCAGGATTTGGGATGGGAAAAAACAACGCAGTACAATATAGGGGTGGATTTTGCTTTATTCAACAGAAGGATAAGCGGTTCTCTTGATGTGTACAAATCCAAAACAACGGATTTGTTAATGGAAATGGATGTCCCTACGGTCAGCGGTTTTACCAGTACCTATGCAAATGTGGGTGCGACGGCCAATAAAGGGATAGATTTTAGCCTGACCACACAAAATATTAGTCTAAAGGATTTTTCCTGGACCACTACCACCAATCTGTCCTGGCAAAACGATCATATCGTTTCGCTGGCGAATGGCAATCAGGATGATATTAATAACAACTGGTTTATCGGACAGCCGATCGGCGTCATTTACGGTTATAAAAGTGCCGGCCTGTGGCAGGCAAGTGATGAAGCGTTATATTCCATTTATAATGCAAATGGCAGCTCCTTTTCTCCCGGTAACGTAAGAGTTGTGGATATCAATGGAGACTCTGCTTTTGATGCCAATAATGACCGGATTATTATCGGCAATACCAGGCCCAGGTGGATCGTTGGTATGACCAATACATTTACCTATAAATCCTTTGAGCTTTCTGTGTTTTTATATGGACGTTTAAAATATATGTATGATACAGGTGGAGAAAATGAAGGCGCCCGCGGGTCACAAAGGCTGATCAATTATTATACGGAAGTGAATACTAATGCAGATTATCAAAAGCCTATTCGTTCAGATGGCAGCGGAGACATGTATTATGGTGCTCTGGGATATAAAGACGGGTCTTTTATCAAAATCCGCAATATCTCTCTCGGCTATAACCTGAGCCCGCAGGTGTTGAAAAAACTCTCCATTACCAACCTGAAAGCCTATGTTCAGATTACCAATCCGGGGATGTTATTCTCCAATATTAATTGGTTGGATATGGACTTAATCAGTCCTACTTATAACAGAGGAATCACATTCGGGATTAATGCCTCCTTTTAATAAAGTTTAATAACAGTTTAAAATCAGCAACAATGAATAAGTATAAATTATATATATCAGCAGCACTTTTTTCTGGATGTCTGTTTTTAGGCTCCTGTAAAAAAGATTTTCTTAAAGAAGACCTGGAAACAGACAGAGGGATGAATTATTATCAGACCGATGCCGGGATTCAGTCATTGGCTACAGGGACCTATTATCAGGTGTTAAAAACGCCTTTCAGCGCTGAATGGATTTATTGCAACACGATTTATGGCGTTGATGAATTTGGCGTTGGCGGAGACGGATCTAATGAAGTCTGGAATGATTATGATGGCGGATTTAAATCCATCGTATCGTCCGTGAACAGCAATACCTCTTCAACCAATGATCAGTGGGATAATCTATATATAGGGATTGGAGACGCCAATTTAATTATTCAAAATGCAACGGCCAGCACTTCTACTTCAGATGATATTAAAAAAGTAGCCTTAGGGGAGGGATATTTTTTCAGGGGGTATAGCTATCTGAGACTCGTCTCTCAATACGGGGGCGTACCGCTGGTAACAACACCCAGTACTACCGTAAATCTGGAATACACCCGGGCTACACCCGAGGAGATCTATACACAGATTATCAGCGATCTAAAACAGGCTTATGATTTATTACCCAGTAGCGGCGCACCGGCTAAGCTAACCAAGGATGCTGCCGCGCATTTTCTGGCAAAAGCCTATTTATACAGAGCCAGCGAAATCAATGATTCCTGGAACTCGGCAACAAAAGCTGCGGACCTGGCAGCGATTGTGCCGCTGTGTGATGAGGTGATTGCGAGTCATCCCCTGGCGCCTGATTTTGCGGATCTATGGGATTATACAGCTCCGGATGGTGCCAATGAAAAGCTGTCAGAAATTATCCTCTCTGCCCAGTTTACATCGGACGTGTCGGCCACCGGAGAGAATCACCAACATATTTATTTTGGCGGCCGTTATGATGATCTGCCACAGATGCAAAGAGATGTAACAGGCGACAGGCCTTACTCCAGGCTCAGACCCAATTACTATATGTACAGGGTCTATGATCTGGTTAACGATTCCAGATTCTGGAAGAGTTTCAGGACTAAATACCGGCTGAATAAAGCGTCAGGTAATTATTATGCCAATGGGGACCTGGGTGTTATCTATATTGTTAACCAACCCGGAGATACCAGGTTCAGCTCTTATAGGCTAAACGACGTTGTGGTTGATCCAGAAACAGGCAAAACAATACCCAGCGCTTATATTGCCTATCCGAAGGGCACGACTACAGATGGTGCATTAAACGTGGACGTGCGCTACCCTTCAGTCAGTAAGTTTTTTGACGGTTCCAGAAATGCGGTCAATGACACCAGGGGATTCAGAGATATTATACTAGCCAGATCTGCTGAAACTTATCTGATCGCTGCAGAAGCTAAAATCAGGTTAGCCAAACTAGGGACGGGCTCATATGCAGATGCTTTGCCCTATATTAATGCTGTTAGGGCTAGAGCTACTTATAAGAGCGGTGAAAACAGGGAAACCTATTATGACGGTGGTGGCGCACTTGCTGCCTCTACTTCCGGTCAAAGCCCCACGATCAACTCCTTTATGGCGGAAAACTCCTATTATGAATCCAATAATATAGATAAGACTACGGCAGCTACTAGTCTTGACATATCCAGTACAAGTGCCTTGCCCGCTTCAGATAATTACATTATCTCTAAGCTTGGTTTAAGTTCTGAATATGATAAAATGCTGGCCTTAGTATTGGATGAACGTTCCAGGGAATTAGCCGGAGAATTTATGCGCTGGGAGGACCTGTCCAGAACAGAAACTCTGGTTGGAAGAGTGGATGCGTTTAATTTTCAGGCCTCAGGCAATGTACAGTCCTATCATGAGTTAAGACCGATTCCTCAGACTTATCTGGACGGTATTCAGTCTGCAGGTAAGGCATTGACGGCAGACGAAAAACAGGCGCAGCAAAATCCCGGATATTAATTGTACCTGGAGCGACAAGCGTAAGTTGATCTTTTTGAAACTACTGGTAGGTTTTGGTTAACCTTTGCTTACCAGTAGTTATTTTTGTTGGGAAAGCTATTTAGAGATTTGAACATAATAAAGATAAATGAATACATTCATGAAAATAAACAGGCGTCATTATAAAAAACTACCGCAATTATTGTTATCGGTATTCGTACTACTAAGTACGGGGCTATGGGCATCACCAAAGCGGCCTGTCAACTTAACGGCCGCACCGGGCACCATAAGCGCAAATAGTGTAACCCTGGTATGGGACAAGCCAAACGAGTATAAGGATATTGTGAAGTATTATATTTTTCTCAAGGATAAATTAATAGACAGTGCCGCAAACTGTAGTTCCAGGGTACAAGACCTGACGCCGCAAACTAAATATGAGTTGTATGTAAAGGCGGTAGATAATAGAGGCCAGGTCTCCGCTGCTGCTAAAAGCATTATAATTACTACAAAACCTCAGGGAAAGCTATTAAATATACTTGATTTTGGGGCTAAGGGCGATAACAAGACCCTTAATACAAGGTTTATTCAAAATGCTATTGACGAGTGCCCGGAAAACGGGACCGTACTGATACCGGAGGGGACCTTTTTGTCCGGAGCCATTTTTTTAAAGAGTAATATGACTTTAAAAATTGCAAAGGGAGGAGTCCTGCAGGGCAGTAGCAGTCTTTCAGATTACTTGCCCATGATTCATAACCGCTTTGAGGGCTGGGAGATGAAGACCTATGCCAGTTTGGTGAATGCCGGAGTTATGAATCATAACGGCGGATATGCTGTTGAAAACCTGGCAATTACTGGCGAGGGAACGATTCGTGGCGCAGGAGGGCCGTTTGGGGCTGCTATGACAAAGGCCAACGGCATTAGATCCAGAGGCAGGCTTATTTTACTCATGAACTGTAAAAATGTAGAATTACAGGGATTGCATATTGAGAACTCCCCCTGCTGGACTATCCATTATTTATATTGTCAGGGTATAAGTCTGCATGATTTGGATATCGTCAGTACCGCTGCCAATGGCGACGGTATAGATCCGGATTCTTCCATGGATAGTTATATTTTTAATTGTACCTTCTCCACAGGAGATGATTGCATTGCCATTAAGTCTGGTAAAAATCCTGAAGGATATGCCATTGGAAAGCCTACTCAAAACGTTAGGATAACGGATTGTAATTTTATCAAAGGACATGGGATCTCTATTGGCAGTGAGATGTCTGGCGGCGTTAGTGATGTATTGGTTCGTGACTGCAAGGCAGGACCGCTGCTGCATGGTTTTCAGATAAAGGCAACGCCTAAAAGAGGCGGTTATGTCAAAAATGTACAGGTATTAGACTGCCAGCTGCAGAAGATTACTGTTTATTCCACTGTAAATTACAATGATGACGGCAAGGCAGCACCGGTTGTGCCCGTATTTGAAAATTATTTATTTAAGAACATTGATCTCAGAACTGCACCGGTAAACAGACCGGTAATTGATATCAACGGATTTTCCCAAAGTGGACATGCATTAAAAAATGTCCGGTTTGAAGATATAAGATTGCCGGATCATGCAAAGATTGCTGTTAAGAATGCAGCGCATATTAAGTTCAGAAATATAATCATGAAGCCCGGAGAACAGCTAATTTATGAATTATTAAACACGAAAGATATAGAGAAATAGTAAAGCGCAAATTGAAAATTATTCCAAACAAAAAATCCGATTTTGAAAAGCAAAATCGGATTTTTTGTTTGGAATAATTATTCAGCTGAATATTTATTAAAGGAGATAAAAGACTTCTTCCAACGGTATACTTAAGGGGGAATGGTCTTCATTTGTTTGCATAATATCCCGCATGTAAGTCCACCACTTTTTCATGATTTCTTCGGTTTTCAGCGTTTCTAATTTTTCCGGAACTTCAGCAGATAATACAGCAAAGAGCGTATTTGTTTCGATATCCAGAAATATGGAATAGTCACTGATTCCATAATCTTTTAATAAAGCGGCTAATTCTGGCCAAATGGGATTATGCCTTTTTTTATATTCTGCAGCCTGGCCTTCATTTAGCTGCATTTTTGATGCAATTTTTATTTTGTTTGCCATGATTTAAATACTTTAGAGTTTATAAACTTCAGAGCCTGCTAATAAAAAACATCCAAGTCCAAAATCTTCAAAGTCTGGTTCATGATTATAGCCAACGGGCTGGCTGTCCTTAGGTTCTTTACCTGTCCCCTGAACATAACCTAAAAATCCATTGGGATGGACACAGCTATATAACATGGCCCAGGCGCTGGATATTGGTTTTTTAAATGTTTTCTTTTTCAAAATACCCTGATTCACTCCCCATGCCATGGCATAGGTAAACAGGGCTGTACCTGTAAGCTCTTTGCCTCCGAAGTTGGTTGGATCTGCCATGCTGACGTTCCAGTAACCACCTTTATTTTGATATTTTAATATTGCCTGCATCATATCTTTATAATCCTGCAGATAGTCATTATAATGCGGGGCTGTTTTTGGCAGTCCATCAAGTACCCTGACTAAGGCTGCTGCCACCCAGCCGTTACCACGGCTCCAGTAACAGTCTTTGCCATTGGGTTCTTTATAGGGAGGCATAAAATCTTTATCCCGCCACCACAGATGATTTTTGGTATCATATAATCCGCCGCCATTTAATTTGGACCGCGTATAATCATACATTTCCCACATCTTATTGTAATAAGCGGTATTGCCGGTGATATCACCTAATCTTGCAAAAATAGGCATCGCCATTTGTATGGCATCTATCCAGGACCAGTCATCTACCTGTTCGGTCGTAAGCATTAAGTCAATGGAAGCTTTAATGTTGCTCATTAAGGCAGTATCTTTCTTTATTAAGGCCAGGTCAATATAGGTTTGGCCGGCACATTGGTTGTCCGCATTTCGGGTCTCAATACCCCCTCTTAAGCTCCAGTCATGGGCTTTACCCCAGTCCATGGCATATTGAATATACTGATCTTTAGGGTCTACCTGGTTTAAAGCCATGAGCCCTTCATAATACACACCGCGGGTCCAGATATGGCTGGGCCAGCTTTTGTGTTTGGAAGGGACGTAAATAATCTTACCGACATCTTGCCATTTATTCATGAAATAATGGTTGGCCAGTTCCATAGATTTAAGAATCTGTTCCTTATTTTTTGTGGATTGCCCCATTGCCAGACAGGGTATCATAATTGTCAGGGCAATTATGACGAGTAAATTCGTGGAAATTCGCTTCATGAAATACGAGTAGTTTAATTAATTAGGGAATAGATTACTGTTTACGGTATTGTTTATTTTGTGAGATCCGATTTAGGTTTTAATTCATCTGGACTGTCTTTCGCATGCGGGTCAAATATATAATTTGAAGTGCTGGTAACTAAATCCTTGATGAGTGTTTCAGAAACAGCCGTTTTAGGATTAAACGCAGCTGAATTCATATAGTTTTTCAGACTATACATGAGCTGCCGGGCCACCGGGTTGGACGAAGTGTCGGAAGATATGTTTGAACTGCTGACCAGAATGCGCCCTTTGCCTACTTTGGCTTCAAATAATGAAGCTAATCTTCGGTTTAAAAACCAGGTGTCGATCGGCTGAATCAGTGGTTTAAATCCTTTTGGAAAATCTTCCAGATGCATGACCTCAGCTTTATTGACCAGGGACCACCATTGTAAGTCACTATGGTCACTAGTCGGGAAGGAGGTAAACGCCGGGTTTTGAGGGTCTACCACAAAGCCTAATGTGTGGGGTGGCCGCATCTTGAACCAGGAGGTATTCCAGAAAACAGGTAGAAAATGTTGAACAATCTCCTTGCCTTTTGTGATTTCTCCTGCAAGATTTAAAAAGACTTTGCCTCCTGCATTCAGGACCTGACTGGCATGAGCATCCAGGCTGGTGGTATAATATATGTTGCTGTTATCCACCGCTGGAAGGGAGGATGGGTATACCCAGATATTCCAGTCATTTGTATAGGAGGTTCCCTGAATGGATACCGTGATTGTAAGTCTTTGAGCTTTTCTGACCGTATTTAACGGGATAGCGATCTCTCCAATTTGTGTATTTGTACCATTTAGTATATCTTTTTGAAAACTCCCTTTTTCTATCACCTGATGCTGATCATTTGTCAGCTTCCAGTTGATAGTGGCATTAGGCAGAACAGATTCGGCATAATGATAGATCTCTATGGATGCTTTAAAAGTCTGATCATTGGTATATACAAAGCCTCCGGTTCTAAGTAAGGGAACGGTATTATTACAGAACCTGGAAAATTCATGAGCGTCTACATAGCCTTTTTCCTTCCAAAATGCATTCAACAGACCTACAAGTGCCGTCCCCTGACCCGTATAATCATTGAGAGAAAGCATTTGAAATCCTCCGTTTTCAGGCGTGCGCAGGGATTTCTCAATCTCATTTTTATAACAGAGCAGTTGCAATTTGCCGGAGGCCATTAAAAATGAATGTGCCTGATCTGCCATTCCCTGATCTTTAAGTATGTCTTTGAACATCTCAAAATTGAGGGGTTTGTATAGGCCGGTGTATTGGCTGATTTCATTAAAATCAGGAAATGCACACCACTGGCCAAGCTCATGGGCAATATAGGGAACCGGATAATCTTTAATGGCTTTTGTATAGTCTGAAAGACTTTCAGGAGCCTCATTATTCCAATTAAGGTTTCGGGCACCTGATTTAATCATATATTGATTGGCCGCAACGATGGGCCAGCTCATGGCAACGGAAGCACCCGTATACACCCTTCTGGGATCCTTTTTCTCCCAATAATGGATGAATTTAGTGAGATATTCTACCTGATGTCCTCCCCTGGGTTCATTGCCATAAGCGAGCATACAATAGGAGGGGTGGTTGCCATAGTTGACTTCCATCCTGTCTGTTTCTTTAAAAATATATTGGTCTACCGGTTTGCCATCTCCAAGAGAAGTACCGTGGTTGGCCCAGCTGGGTCCTTCCGGCTGCAGATAGAATCCCGTCATATCAGCGGCTATAAAAGCCGCTTCAGGTGGACAATAAGAATGAAAGCGCATATGGTTCAACCCATAACTTTTGCAGATTCTGAATATACGAGCCCATGCTGCGGTATCCATTGGAGGATATCCGGTAAGTGGAAATACACAGTTTTCCACCGTTCCTCTAAGAAAAGTCTTATACCCATTCACTTCAAACTGCCGGCCATTCACCTTGAAGTCCCGCATGCCAAAGTTGACCTCTTTTGTCGATTTACTGCCATCCTTATTGGTTAAGGTAACAGTCAATAAATACATCGCCGGATGGAACTCACTCCACTGTAATACGTCTTTGCCCATTGGATAATCAATGACTAAGGAGTCCGGGCTTTTTTGGGCAGCTGACTGAACAGAGATATGTAATGGCCGAATATTATCCTTTTTTGAGCTATTGTAACTGTGAGCAGATAGCTCAATGGTTTTTGCCTGATCTGCATTTCCTTCTAATTTCAATTGCACCTTTGCCAAATGTGCATGGATATCCGGGTATACCTGTATTTCTTTGATGAATGTTTTTGGCGTAGCCTGCAATTCCATCCTTCCTATTATTCCATTCCAGTTACCCTGGGTCTGGTCGGTAACGCTGTGTGAGTCCTGACCTACATTAATGGTCTGAAGCCTATTATCAATGCGGATGGTAAGGATATGTTTGCCAGGAGCGGCAAAGGCCGTCAGGTCATAAATATGGGGTGCCACCAGCGAATTTTCTTTGCCCAGTTTTTGATCATCCAGCCAGACGGTTGTCTCAGTATGACATCTTTCTAAAAAAAGGGATATATGCTTAGTTTGCCATCCTTTTGGAATTTGAATTTCCTTTTGATACCAGGCGGCGCCGGTATAATGGTATTTTGGTGTTAACCAGAAAGGAAACATGGGTAGCGGCTGGTTTCTGTATTTGGCCATTCTTGGATTAAAATACCAACTACTGTCATAAATGCTGGCAGTCCATTTGGTATTTAATGAAACCTTATCGCCTTTACTATTTTCCAGCATACTTCCTGGTAATTGTATCTTATCTGGCAGCGGTTGACGATACCAGGCCTTTTGAATACCCTGGTCCTGTGCGTCCACGGCGAAACTCCACCGGCCGGCAATAGAGATTACATCCTGAGCCTTAGTAAAAAGTCCGGTAAGCGCCAATACACATACGATTATTATGCGGTTGAGTATGCTGTGCATGAAGTTGCTGATTTTAGTTAATCCTAGTGTGATAGGGAGTAAAAATAATAACAAACGAGGGTTTGTCTGTCCTGTACTGTCCTGTATAATCGTCAAAATACAATTTATGTTTTTAATTAATGTAATAATAAATTGATTAGTAGCTTTTTAAGATTATGATGAAGTGAAGTGTTTTTGTATTTCTTGTTTTTTATACGAGCTAAAAAGAGGGGATTGAAAAATATTGCAATAACGTTTTTGTAATTTTTATGGCTCCTTTGTTAAATTAATTTTTAAAAAAAATAAAAAAAGTTTTTTCTCTCCCATCCAGATTATTTGTGAGGAAAGAAACCATTGTATTGTTCAAAAAATGGATTTATTTTATTGTTTTCGTGGGGGTTAGATATTTTAATATTATTGTCCGTTTTATGAATTGCTTATTTACTATTGAAAATAATGCAAAAATTGCTTGTGAAGCAGGATAGTACAGGACGGTTAAATTGTGAATGGATTTTAATATTGTTATGAAATAACCGTTAGTAAGTAAATGAATCGTTAATTCAAAATGCTGATGGTATTTTCCCGAATTGATTAAAAATACTGCCAGAGAATTCAAAAAGCCATTTTGGATTCTTGATAGACGGCTGGAAAAGGAAAAATAAGGATGAAGCAAACTTTACTACTTTTTATTTGTTTTTTGTTTACCTGTACTGGTTATGTACTTGCACAAGCCAATGGGGATGGCACGCATACTTTTTATGTGGCAACGAACGGTAATGATAATAATACGGGAACCATAGATGCTCCCCTGGCGACTCTGATGGGAGCAGAATCAAAAGTTACACCTGGGGACACTGTCTTTATCCGTGGAGGGACTTATACCATCCCTGCAGACGGCACCCCTGCCCATATGGATGGCAGTAGCAATCTGTATTATGATTACAATTACTTTGCACAAAAGGGGACCGCAACCAAAAACATCTGTTACTGGGGTTATAAAAATGAGCGTCCGGTCTTTGATTTTTCGAACTATAAGCCTGCAGATCACAGAATCACTGCATTTTTGGTGACAGGTAATTATTATTATTTTAAAAACTTTGATGTAGTCGGCGTCCAGGTTACCATTACAACTCATACGCAATCGGAATGTTTCCGCAATGCCAGTGCTAATCATAATATTTATGAGAACCTGGCGATGCATGACGGCCAGGCCATTGGGTTTTACTTGA